>Ga0302314_10016369_pt1 | contig 12536 bp, 11 predicted proteins | sample III_Palsa_N2_3_FD_200533 | JGI IMG/M metagenome (GOLD analysis project Ga0302314, IMG submission 200533) | Peat permafrost microbial communities from Stordalen Mire near Abisko, Sweden - III_Palsa_N2_3 | ecosystem: Environmental > Terrestrial > Soil > Palsa > Peat permafrost | place: Sweden...
GCGAGAACCTGGACAACCTGACCTTCGTGGTCAACTGCAACCTCCAGCGCCTCGACGGCCCGGTGCGCGGCAACGGCAAGATCATCCAGGAGCTGGAGTCGCAGTTCCGCGGCGCCGGCTGGAACGTCATCAAGCTGATCTGGGACCGCAGCTGGGACCCGCTGCTCGCCCAGGACCGCGACGGCGTGCTGGTGAACAAGCTGAACACCACCCCGGACGGCCAGTTCCAGACGTACGCCACCGAGTCCGGCGCGTACATCCGGGAGAACTTCTTCGGCGGCGACCTGCGGCTGCGGAAGATGGTCGAGGACCTGACCGACCAGCAGATCCAGCACCTGGGTCGCGGCGGCCACGACCACGCCAAGGTCTACGCGGCGTTCAAGGCGGCCCGTGAGCACGTCGGCCAGCCGACCGTGATCCTCGCCCAGACCGTCAAGGGCTGGACCCTCGGCCCGAACTTCGAGGGCCGCAACGCGACCCACCAGATGAAGAAGCTCACCACCGAGGACCTCAAGCGCTTCCGTGACCGGCTGCACCTGCCGATCACCGACAAGCAGCTGGACGAGGGCTACCCGCCCTACTACCACCCGGGTCGCGACTCGGAGGAGATCCAGTACATGCACGACCGCCGGAGCGAGCTCGGCGGTTACATGCCGACCCGCAAGGTGCGGCCGCGCAAGCTGGAACTCCCCGGCGACGACGCCTACAAGACCCTCAAGAAGGGCTCGGGCAACCAGGAGATCGCCACCACCATGGCGTTCGTCCGACTGCTCAAGGACCTGATGCGGGACAAGGAGATCGGCAAGCGCTTCGTGCCGATCGCGCCCGACGAGTACCGCACCTTCGGCATGGACTCGCTGTTCCCCTCGGCGAAGATCTACAACCCGCAGGGCCAGCAGTACGAGTCGGTCGACCGCGAGCTGCTGCTCGCCTACAAGGAGTCGCCGACCGGGCAGATGCTGCACGACGGCATCTCCGAGGCCGGCTGCACCGCCTCGCTGATCGCCGCCGGGTCGTCCTACGCGACCCACGGCGAGCCGATGATCCCGATCTACGTCTTCTACTCGATGTTCGGGTTCCAGCGCACCGGCGACCAGTTCTGGCAGATGGCCGACCAGCTGGCCCGCGGCTTCGTCCTCGGCGCCACCGCCGGCCGGACCACCCTGACCGGTGAGGGCCTGCAGCACGCCGACGGCCACAGCCACCTGCTGGCCTCGACCAACCCGGCCGTGGTGGCCTACGACCCGGCCTTCGGGTTCGAGATCGCCCACATCGTCCAGGACGGCATCCGGCGGATGTACGGCAGCAGTGCCGAGCACCCGCACGGCGAGGACGTCTTCTACTACATGACGGTCTACAACGAGCCGATGCGGATGCCCGCGGAGCCCGAGAACGTCGACGTCGACGGCATCCTCAGGGGCCTGCACAAGTACGCCCCGGCGACCGCCGGCCAGATCCCGGCGCAGATCCTCGCCTCCGGCGTGGGCGTGCCGTGGGCGCTGGAGGCGCAGCGCATCCTGGCCGAGGAGTGGAACGTGGCGGCCGACGTCTGGTCCGCCACCTCCTGGACCGAGCTGCGCCGCGACGCCATCGCGGTGGAGGAGTTCAACCTGCTCCACCCGGACGAGGAGCAGCGCGTCCCCTACGTCACCACCAAGCTGACCGGCTCGGAGGGCCCGTTCGTCGCGGTCTCCGACTGGATGCGCGCGGTGCCGGACCAGATCTCCCGCTGGGTGCCGGGTCAGTGGCAGTCGCTGGGCGCGGACGGCTTCGGCTTCGCCGACACCCGTGGCGCGGCCCGTCGCTTCTTCCACATCGACGCGCAGTCGGTGGTCCTGGGCGTGCTGACCGAGCTCGCCAAGCAGGGCAAGGTCGACCGCACCGCACTGAAGGCGGCCATCGACCGCTACCAGCTGCTGGACGTCACGGCGGCGCACCCGGGTGCGGCCGGCGGCGACGCCTGAGTACGTGAGTAACAGTTAGGCGGTCCCCGCCCGGTGACGAAAGGTCACCGGGCGGGGATTTTCCGTTGTGAAGGAGCCCCATGCTGACCACGCGTTGCGCCACCGCCCTGTTCGCCCTGCTGCTCCCGCTGCTCACCGGAGCCGGAGCGGTCCCGACCGGGGCCGGGGCCGGGGCCGGACCCGCCGCCGGGCCGCTCCAGGAGCCGACCGGCCGCCAGTCGGCGCGGAACGGCCGAATAGTCCAGGCGACCAGCTCCAACTGGTCCGGCTACGCCGTCAGCGGGGGCCGCTACAGCAGCGTCGCCGCCCACTGGGTGCAGCCCGCCGCCCACTGCACCCGCACCACCTCCTACGCCAGCTTCTGGATCGGCCTGGACGGCGACGGCAGCCACTCCGTCGAACAGACCGGCACCGAGACCGACTGCTCCGGCGGCACCCCGATGTCCTACGCCTGGTACGAGATGTACCCGGCCTACCCGGTGGCCTTCACCCACCCGGTCCGCCCCGGCGACCGGATCAGCGCCTCGGTGACCGCTACCGCCGCCGGGGCCTTCACCCTGGTGCTCAGCGACGCCACCGGGCACTGGAGCGAGACCGTCCGCCGCAACCTCCCCGGCGCCACCAGGGCCTCCGCCGAGGTCATCGCCGAGGCCCCCTCCGGCAACACCGGGGTGCTGCCGCTGACCGACTTCGGCACCGCCTCGTTCACCGGCGCCTCGGTGAACGGCCGTCCGCTGGCGGCGCTCGCCACCGAGCGGATCACCATGACCGCGGGCCCCGCCGTCCTCGCCACCACCTCCGCGCTGGCCGGCGGTGGGAACTTCGCGGTGACCTGGCGGCGCGGCTGAGGACGGGAGGCCCTCGCGCGGCACCCTCCCGAACCTGACGCACACCCGGTGCGCCTATGCTGTGGCCGGATTCCGTCGGCACCGGGTCGGCGGGGTTTCGGGAGGTATCACCACAGATGGACAGCCAGATCATCCACAAGGCCGCGTTCCTGCTGCACGAGTGCCACGAGCCGGAGCAGACCGTGGTGGAGCGGCTCAAGGACTACTTCCCCGAGCTCACCCTGATCGAGCGCGAGCGGTACGTGTCGGAGGCGTGGGACCAGGTCCACGGCAAGCAGGCCGAGGACATCGAGGTCTGATCGCGGAGCGGTCGGTCCGGAGCCGGGGCAGTCGTCGTTCCCACGACGGCAGCCCCGGCTCGGTCGTTCCGGGCGCGGGCGCTCCGCGGCGCGGTCGTTGCTCGGCGCGGCGCCTCCCACGCCGGAACGCGCGCCGTGCGCGCCTTCCGCGCCGTCCGCACCGGGCCGCGCACCGCCGGACGGACGACCCGGCGCAGTCCGGCAGCCATCCGAATTCCATGAATTCGCCGGGAATCAAGGGTCGTTCCACCCGCCTTTGTGAGGCTTGTCGCATTATGCGAATCGCCCGTACGTCGTACGCAGGCCTGCGGTGCGCTTACGCTTGCGCAGAACATCTCAGAATCATCTCGAAGCGAGACCCCCGGGCCCGGCCCGTGCGACGGTCGCCGTACCCCCCGAGGAGTCACGCGTATGCGGTTCAGGCGCACCTTGATTGCGGCCATGGTCTCCGTCACCATCCTCGCCGGAACCGGAGCCGCCGCAGCCGGCGCCGCCGTCTCCGACGAGCAGATCGCCATCACGACGCCGCCTGCGGGCAGCACCGCCTGGACCCACGACCACTCGCTGGGCCTGACCATGCCGAACCCCGCCACCGCGAGCGCGACCGACGTCGCCCGCTTCTTCGCCGGGCTCTCCGCCGCCGAGCAGCAGCGGCTGGTGCGCAAGTACCCGCTGGTGGTGGGGAACTTCGACGGCGCCCCGCCAGCCCTGCGCTACCAGGCCAACGAGCAGGCGATGCAGCAGGAACTGGCCCACCAGCAGGCCAAGGTCGCGGATTCGTCGACCGACTCCGCCGACCGGATCGCGGCGCAGAGCCGGATCGCCATGCTGCAGCGGCTGCTCACCCCCGGCCACCAGGTGCTGGCCTTCGACCCGCGCGGACGCGGACTGGTCGCCGAGGTCTTCGGTGACCTCTCCACCGCCGAGCGGGTCTCGGTCCTGGTCCCCGGCTCCGACATGGACCTGGAGCACTTCTACGGCACCACCGCCGCCCCGCTGAAGGGCACGGCCGGCATGGCCATGCAGCTGCGCTCCGAGGAGGACGCGGTCTCGCCCGGCACCAGCACGGCGGTCATAGCGTGGTCCGGCTACGTCACCCCGGTCGGCCTCGGCGCGGACGCCGCCACCGCGCGGCTGGCGCAGGCCGCCGCGCCGCGCCTGGAGAGCCTGATGTCCGGGCTGGCGGTCACCGCCCACCCGGACGCCGCCCCCTCGCTGTTCTGCCACTCCTACGGCTCGGTGGTGTGCGGGATCGCCGCCCCGGACATCGCCGCCCCGCAGGGGGTCAGCGACATGGTGGTCTTCGGCAGCCCCGGCATGGACGTGCCGGACGCCGCCGCGCTGGGCGACGGCGTCCGGCTGTGGGCGACCGCCCGCAACCCCGGGGACTGGATCGGCGACGTCCCGTACCTGGAGGTGGCCGGCCTCGGCCACGGCGCCGACCCGACCAGCTCGGACTTCGGCTCCCGGGTGATCTCCTCGACCGGCTCCTACGGCCACGCCGACTACCTGGACCCGGGCACCGCCAGCCTGCGCAACTTCGCCGACATCGGCCTCGGCCGCTACCCCGACGTCGCCTGCCGCACCACCGGCGACAGCTGCCTCAGCGGCCTCTAGCCCGGGCCCCGCGCACCCCGGGCCGCTACTCCCGCGCGGCGGACGTGCTGCTCATGTCCGGGTAGCGGTCGCCGGCGACCTGCGCGGCGATCGGCTCCAGCAGGGCCAGCTCCTCGGCGCTCAGCCGCAGCGCCGTGGCGCCGGTGTTCTCCTCCAGCCGGGTGCGCCTGCGGGTGCCCGGGATCGGGACCACCGCCGTCAGCCCGTGCACCTCGGCCCGCTGCTGCACCCAGGCCAGGGCGACCTGGGCCGGGGTCGCGCCGTGGGCGGCGGCGATCTTCTGGACGGGGACCAGCAGCGCGGCGTTGCGGGCGGCGTTGTCCCCGGTGAAGCGCGGCTGGCTGTTCCGGAAGTCGCCCTGGCCCAGCTCCGACGCGTTGGCGAAGGAGCCGGTGAGGAAGCCCCGGCCGAGCGGCGAGTAGGGCACGACGGCGGTGCCGAGCTCGACCGCGGCCGGGACCGCGCTCAGCTCGACGTCGCGGGAGAACAGCGACCACTCGGACTGGAGTGCGCTGATCGGGTGAACCGCGTGCGCCTCGCGCAGCTCCGCGCCGGTCACCTCGGAGAGCCCGAGGTGACGGACCTTGCCGGCCGTGACCAGCTCGGCCATGGCGCCGACCGACTCCGCCAGCGGCACCTGCGGGTCGCGGCGGTGCATGTAGTACAGGTCGATCACGTCCACGCCGAGGCGGCGCAGGCTGGCGTCGACGGCCTGCCGGATGTAGGCCGGGTCGTTCCGGACCGCCCGGTAGGTCGGGTCGTCGGCGCGGCGCTCGATGGCGAACTTGGTGGCGAGCACCACCTTGTCCCGGTTGGCCCGGACGAAGGGGCCGATCAGCTCCTCGTTGTGACCGCTGCCGTAGATGTCGGCGGTGTCGAACAGGGTGACCCCGAGCTCCAGCGCGCGCTCCAGCGTGGCCAGCGCCTCGGTGGTGTCGGTCTCACCGTAGAACTCGCTCATGCCCATGCAGCCGAGGCCCTGGACGCCCACCACCGGGCCGTCGGTGCCGAGGGTGGTGGTCGGAATGACGTTGCTGCTCATAGCTGTTACTGCCTCTCCGCGTATGCGTCGATCTTGCAGTCGATGATCAGAAGGGTGGCCTGGAGGTCGGCGATCCGCTGCCGGACCTCCTCGCGGTGCCGCACCAGCAGCTCGCGCCGGGCGGCGGCGGTGCACTCCCCCTCGCGGCGCAGCTCGGCGTAGCGGACCATGTCCGCCACCGGCATCGCGGTGAGCCGGAGCTTGCCCAGGAATTCCAGCCAGGCCAGGTCGCGGTCGCTGAAGCGCCGCTGGCCGGAGTGCGAGCGGGCCGGGTGCTCCAGCAAGCCGATCCGCTCGTACCAGCGCAGGGTGTGCGCGCTGAGTCCGGTGCGGCCGACGACCTGGCCGATGGTGTAGCGAGGGGTGTCGTCCTGGCTCCCCACCGGTTCCACGGGCAGTGCGACCGCGAGTGACATCGCCGCTTCCTTCCGTCGTTCGTTCGTCTGACATCGAACCTACAGAGTTGGAGTGCACTCAAGGCAAGCGCTGCCGGAAGTCCGGCCGGGGGCGTTCGGTAGGTTGGGGGCCATGGACAGCCTGCGGATGATCGATACATGGCCGGTGCCGACCGCTGCGGTCGCCGTGGTCCGGCGCGACGGCACCCTCGCCGGGAGCCACGGACCGCAGCAGCACCCCTTCCCCCTCGCCTCGGTGACCAAGCCGCTCACCGCCTACGCGGTGCTGGTCGCGGTGGAGGAGGGCGCGCTGGAGCTGGACGACCCGGCCGGCCCCGAGGGCTCGACCGTGCGCCACCTGCTGGCCCACACCTCCGGTCTCGCCTTCGACGAGAACCGCCCGATGGCCGCCCCCGGCACCCGCAGGCTCTACTCCAACGCCGGCTTCGACGTCCTCGCCGAGACCGTGGAGAAGGCCACCGGCATCCCGTTCCCCCAGTACGCCGCCGAGGCGGTGTTCGCCCCGCTCGGGATGGACGCCACCGTGCTCGACCCGGCCGCCAAGAGCCCGGCCGGCGCGGGCGGCCGGTCCACCGCCGCCGACCTGGCCCGCTTCGCCGCCGAGCTGCAGGCGCCGAGGGTGCTCGACCCGGCCACCCTGGCCGAGGCGACCGCCGTCGCCTTCCCCGGGCTGAGCGGCGTGCTGCCCGGCTTCGGCCACCAGCGCCCCAACGACTGGGGCCTGGGCTTCGACCTGCGCGACCACAAGGCTCCGCACTGGATGGGCCTGGACAACTCCCCGACCGCCTTCGGCCACTTCGGCCAGAGCGGCACCTTCCTGTGGGTGGACCCGGAGGCCGGCGCGGCCTGCGTCGCGCTGACCGACCGCGACTTCGGCCCCTGGGCCGCCGAGCTCTGGCCTGCCTTCAGCGACGCCGTGCTGCGGGAGCTGCGGCACTGAGCCCGGCACCGGGGACGGCTCCGGGCGGGCCGCCGCTCAGCCGTGGCGCAGACCCGAGTGCATCGCCCAGAGCAGCACCTCGACGCCGTCCGGACCGGCCACCGGACCGGCCGGAGCGGCCGCGCCGCTGATCCTGAGGCTGTCGCCGGGGCCCAGCTCCCGGCCGACCCCGCGCGGCCCGGGCTGCGTCCGGAAGCCGAAGCCGCCGCGGACCACGTGCAGGTAGCGGTAGGGCGCTTCCGGCAGCGCGGGCAGCGGACGGCCGGGCCCGGCCCGGAGCAGGTGCAGCGCCGCGTCGCCGCGCCGCAGCCGGGCGCCGGACGCCAGCAGCGAGGCGTCCTCGTCGACGGCGCCCAGCGCATAGGCGGGCTCGGCGCCGAAGACCTCCGGCTGGAGCCAGAACTGCACGAACCGCACCGGCTCCGTCGCACCGGCGACATTGCTCTCGCTGTGGCTGACCCCGCTGCCGGCGCTGAGGTACTGCAGCCGACCGGGTCGGACGATCGCGGCATGCCCCCGGTCGTCCCGGTGCGCCAGCGCGCCCTCGACCACCCAGGTCAGGATCTCGGTGTCGCGGTGCCGGTGCGGAGCGAAGCCGGCTCCGGGCGCCAGCAGCTCCTCGTTGCAGGCCAGCAGCGCCCCGAAGTGGGTGTTGGCCGGGTCGTAGTGCCCGGAGAAGGAGAACGCGTGCCGGGTCAGCACGCCGGGCTCCGGGGCGGAGGTGTGGCGCTCCTCGGCGCGGTGCACCGTCAACGCGGGCGCGGGCGGCTCTTCCGGGGTCCGTTCAGGCATGCCCCGACGCTATCGTCCCGGCCGGGTGCACGGCCCGACGGCACGTCCGCCACCCGCACAGCCCCGCTGTGACCGTTGCCACGCGGCGCATCCGTGCTGCTCGGCGCTCGGACCGCCCCGCGTAGGGCAGGCTTGGACCCGTGCCTGCCGCCCCTGCGAAGAAGTCAACGCCGACGACCGATCCGGCCACCGACCCGAAGGCCACGTCGAGGCCCGCCTCGAAGACCTCCGCGAAGTCCCGGGCGAAGACGGTCCCCAAGGCTGCCGCCGACCGGCCCACCGCCGAGGAGGCCGCCGCCGAGGAGACCACCGCCGCTCCCCCGCACCGGGGCTCCCCGCGCGGGACGGCCATAGAGCGCCGGACCGCCGCCGAACGGGCGGAACGGCACGCCGCCACCCTGAAGCGGCTGGAGCGCGCCGCCGGGAAGCTCTCCACCGCCGCCATCGCGCGGATGGACGAGAACCTCTCCTGGTACCGCAACATGCCGCCGGAGCACCGCTCCTGGATCGGCCTGGTCGCCCAGGCCGGCATCGCCGCCTTCACCGAGTGGTTCCGCCACCCGGAGGCCCCCCAGGCGATCAGCACGGACGTCTTCGGCACCGCGCCGCGCGAGCTGACCCGGGCGGTGACGCTGCGTCAGACCGTGGAGATGATCCGGACCACCATCGAGGTGGTCGAGGAGGCCATCGACGAGGTCGCCTCCCCCGGCGGCGAGGACGGGCTGCGCGAGGCGGTCCTGGTCTACGCCCGGGAGATCGCCTTCGCCACCGCCCAGGTCTACGCCCAGGCGGCGGAGGCGCGCGGCGCCTGGGACGCCCGGCTGGAGGCCCTGGTCGTCAACTCGCTGCTCTCCGGCGACGCGGACGAGGGCGTGCTGTCCCGGGCCGCCGCGCTGGGCTGGGGCTCGCCGGACCGGGTCATGGTGGTGATGGGCAGCGCCCCGGCCGGGGACAGCGAGCTGGTGGTCGAGGCCATCCGCCGGGCCTCCCGGCACGCCAAGCTGCACGTGCTGACCGGGGTGCTGGGCTCGCGTCTGGTGGTCGTGGTCGGCGACGGCGGGCGCAAGCCGGAGCGGGTCTTCGACCCGGTCCCGGCCGCGCGGGCGCTGATCGGCCAGTTCGCGGCGGGTCCGGTGGTCATCGGCCCGATCGTCGGCGACCTGCTGTCCGCGACCCGCTCGGCCCAGGCCGCCGCCGCCGGGCTGAAGGCCTGCGCAGCCTGGCCGGACGCCCCGCGCCCGGTGCTCGCCGACGACCTGCTGCCGGAACGGGCGCTGGCCGGCGACCCGGCGGCGCGGCGCCAACTGGTCGAGGAGATCTACACCCCGCTGGACGAGGCCGGATCGGCGCTGCTCGACACCCTCTCCGTCTACCTGGAGCAGGCGTCCTCGTTGGAGGGCGCGGCCCGGATGCTGTTCGTGCACCCGAACACCGTCCGCTACCGGCTGCGACGTGTGACCGATGTCACCGGCTACGCTCCCTCCGACGTGCGTTCGGCCTTCACCCTGCGCATCGCCCTGGCGCTGGGGCGACTCCAAGCAGGGTGAGCTGCACAAATATGCTCCTGTAGGGAATCCACAACTGCGGCTGCGGTTCTTCGTGGCCGTCCCCACCCGCGCCCGGTGGCCCCGTCGAGAGAAGGTTGGTTCTGTGCTCGTAATCGTTGCTCCCGGACAAGGCGCTCAGACGCCCGGATTCCTCGCCCCCTGGTTGGAGGTCGAGGGCGTGGCCGACCGCCTGCACTGGTGGTCCGCCGTGGCCGGGCTCGACCTGGTGCACTACGGCACCGAGGCGGACGCGGAGACCATCAAGGACACCGCCGTCGCCCAGCCGCTGCTGGTCGCGGCCGGACTGGCCGCCGCGCACGCGCTGCTTCCCGGCGCCGCGCAGCTGGGGCGGGTCGGCGCGGTCGCCGGACACAGCGTCGGTGAGATCACCACCGCGGTGCTCTCCGGGGTGCTGTCCGCCGAGTCGGCGATGGCCTTCGTGCGCCAGCGCGGGCTGGCCATGGCCGGCGCCGCGGCCACCACCGCGACCGGGATGTGCGCCGTTCTCGGCGGCGACCCGGACGAGGTGACGGCCAAGCTCGCCGAGTACGGACTGACCGCTGCCAACAACAACGGCGGCGGCCAGATCGTCGCCGCCGGCACGCTGGAGCAGTTGGCGGCCTTCAAGGCCGACCCCCCGGCCAAGGCCCGGCTGATCAGCCTGTCCGTGGCCGGCGCCTTCCACACCTCGCACATGGCCCCCGGCGTGGACCGGCTGGCCCGGATCGCCCCCGGCATCCCGGTCGCCGACCCGGCCGTGCCCTACGTGTCGAACGCCGACGGCAAGACCGTCGACGGTGGCACGGAGGTGCTGGCGCGGCTGGTCTCGCAGGTCTCCAACCCGGTCCGCTGGGACCTCTGCATGGAGGCGCTGGAGCGCCTGGGCGCGACCGCGGTGATCGAGGTCCCACCTGCTGGGACGCTGACCAACCTGGTTAAGCGGAACCTGAAGGGGGTGGCTACCCTCGCCCTCAAGACTCCCGCCGACCTGGACCGGGCCCGTGAGTTGATCGCCGAGCACGCCATTCCCGAGGGGGACGCCGTATGACCGCACAGCCTTCCGACGCACAGCCGACCGGCGGTTCCTCGGACTCCGCCGAGTCCCCGAGCGTCCCGCAGATACAGGCCGGAACCGGTGCCGCGTTCGCCCGGATCATGGGCGTGGGCGGCTACCGCCCGGTCCGGGTGATCCCGAACTCCGAGGTGCTGGAGTGGATCGACTCCTCCGACGAGTGGATCCGCACCCGCAGCGGCATCACCGAGCGCCGCTGGGCCGGGCCCGAGGAGACCGTCGCGGAGATGTCCGTGCAGGCCGCCGGGAAGGCCATCGCCCAGGCCGGGATCGCCCCCGAGCAGATCGGCGCGGTGATCGTGGCCACCGTCTCGCACCTCAAGCAGACCCCGGCCATCGCCACCGAGATCGCCCTGCGGCTCGGCTGCGGCACCGCCCCCGCCTTCGACATCTCGGCCGCCTGCGCCGGCTTCGGCTACGGCCTCGGCATCGCCGACGGCCTGGTCCGCAGCGGCAGCGCCGAGTACGTCGTGGTGATCGGCGTCGAGCGGCTGTCCGACCTGACCGACGTCACCGACCGCTCCACCGCCTTCATCTTCGGCGACGGCGCGGGCGCGGCCGTGGTCGGCCCCTCGGACACCCCCGGCATCGGCAAGCTGGTCTGGGGCTCGGACGGCGCCCAGAAGGACGTCATCAGCCAGACCGAGGCCTGGGACACCGCCTTCGGCAAGGTCGACGCGGTGAACGGCCCGAGCGAGGCCCACGAGGAGGGCACCAGCAGCTGGCCGGCGCTGCGGATGGAGGGCCAGGCGGTCTTCCGCTGGGCCGTCTGGGACATGGCCAAGGCCGCGCAGAAGGCGCTGGACGCCGCCGGGATCACCGCCGACCAGTTGGGCGCGTTCATCCCGCACCAGGCCAACATGCGGATCATCGATGCCATGATCAAGGCGCTGAAGCTGCCGCCGAACATCCCGGTGGCCCGCGACATCGCGGAGACCGGGAACACCTCGGCCGCCTCGATCCCGCTGGCCATGGAGCGGATGCTGCAGACCGGTGAGGCCAAGAGCGGCGACCTGGCGCTGATCATCGGCTTCGGGGCGGGTCTGGTCTACGCCGCGACAGTCGTTACCCTCCCCTAGTACCACCCGCACCACCACCGACGACCGTGACCCGCACTCCCGCGGATCACGGGGAGCGCACAACAAGAAGGAGTGCCGACATGGCCACCAAGGACGAGGTCCTTTCCGGTCTCGCGGAGATCGTCAACGAGATCGCCGGGATCCCGGCCGAGGACGTCGAGCTGGACAAGTCGTTCACCGACGACCTGGACGTCGACTCGCTGTCCATGGTCGAGGTCGTCGTCGCCGCTGAAGAGCGCTTCGACGTCAAGATCCCGGACGACGAGGTCAAGAACCTCAAGACCGTCGGCGACGCAGTGGACTACATCCTCAAGCACGCCTGAGTCCTGAGTCCGAGTCCGAACTCTGGATGAGGGGGCACCCCGTCCGCGGGGTGCCCCACCCCCCGTACCTCTCAACCCGACACAACCGGCCCTTCATGCCCTCCGGGCAGACGCAGACGTGGGAGAAACAGCAGTGACCAACGACAACCGCACCGTGGTCGTCACAGGGATCGGCGCTTTCACGCCGCTCGGCGGCGACGCCGCCTCCACCTGGGAGGGTCTGGTCAACGGCCGCTCCGGCGCCCGCGAGCTGACCGAGGCCTGGGCCGCCGACCTGCCGGTCCGGATCGCCGCCCGGACCGCCGTGGAGCCCGGGGAGATCATCCCCAAGCACCAGACCCGCAAGCTGGACCGCTCCGCCCAGTTCGCGCTGATCGCGGCCCGCGAGGCCTGGGCCGACGCCGGCTTCGAGACCCCGGCGACCGCCGAGGGCTCGACCGTCGACCCCGACCGGCTGGGCGCGGTCGTCGCCTCCGGCATCGGCGGCGTGACGACCCTGCTGGACCAGTACGACGTGCTGCGGGAGAAGGGCGTCCGCAGCGTCTCCCCGCACACCGTCCCGATGCTGATGCCGAACAGCCCGGCGGCCAACGTCGG
>Ga0302314_10016370_pt1 | contig 12536 bp, 11 predicted proteins | sample III_Palsa_N2_3_FD_200533 | JGI IMG/M metagenome (GOLD analysis project Ga0302314, IMG submission 200533) | Peat permafrost microbial communities from Stordalen Mire near Abisko, Sweden - III_Palsa_N2_3 | ecosystem: Environmental > Terrestrial > Soil > Palsa > Peat permafrost | place: Sweden...
CCCCGAAACTCCAAGGCTTCAACCTCTACACGTCTGATCCATTCATTCTTGCAATCCGAGTAGGTGTGACTGTCGTTCGGATGCAGTGCTGCACAACGGATTTTCTCTTGTTCATATTCGGCGGCAAGTTCGGGGTTTCCAATCAGATGGTCACGGAACGCAAGGTGTCGTCGGATCGCGGGATCACCGTCTCCAAAGCAATGAATTTGAACCTTCCGCGCGCCGGTACCCGGATCGTCCAGCGTGCAATAACGCCTCCCGTCTATGCCGTATGCGCCGTGCCATTCATAGCCAAGAGCCTCTACGGCTCCCCTTTCCGCGTCGAGTGCGGCCAAGCTCGAAACGATGGGCATCAGATCGAGAATGGGTTTGGCAGCGATGTGAGGGATTGAAGTTGAGCCGATGTGGTGCACCTGACGAATGGCGGCAACGCTCTTGCGCAAGCGGGCCGCTGCTTCGTCCGCAAGCGCAGCCCAGCTTGGATTATGCGGCATCAGCCGAACTGCAATAGGCGGTGGCAAGCTACGACCTCGAGTCAATCAATCAGCCAAACGGTCCGAAAAAATCTTCTTCTCTCTACATTCTGCCGGAAAGCGGGCCGGCGGGAAACCTGAAGAGTTTCGGGCGCCGAGTCGGCATCGGGATCCCCTTCCGCGCCGCAGTTCGAGACCCGAATCCGCGCCATCCACGCGCGGTATCCCGCCACGTGCTCGGATTGGCTTGGCCGCGGCATCGGTTTCGGGCCATATCAGTCGGGTCGAGTTTAGGGGAAGAGCATGCGGGGCGGTTGGCGCGGCATTGTCCGAGGCGTCGCGGGGCTGGCGGCACTGGCCGGAACGGCATGGGCCGAAGACGGGCAGCCGGCGCCGGCGAAAACGCTGCACCTGGCCAATCGGCCGGAGTTCATCGCCGAGGACACGGTCCAGAAATTCGAAGCCGAGACTGGCATCAAGGTGACCTACGACATCTACCAGACCGACGCGGTGGTGCTTGCCGCCTTGAAATCCGGCAACAAGCCGGGCTGGGATCTGGTCGTGACCTCGGCCGTGCCCAATCTGCTGCGCGCGCTGTCGGACCATTTGCTGCAGCCGATCGAGCCGGGCAAACTCTCCAATCTGGGCAATCTGGATCCCGAGATCCAGGCCACGCTGGCCGGCATCGATCCCGGCAATAGAGTCGCCGTGCCCTATCTGTGGGGTACCGCCGGGCTCGGCATCAATACGGCCCTGCTCAAACAGACCGTACCCGATGCGCCGACCGACAGCCTGGCCCTGGTCTTCGATCCGGAGATCGCGAGCCGGGTCGCCGCCTGCGGCGTCGCCATGGCCGATGCGCCCGAGGATGCGGTGCCGGCCGCCCTGGCGTTTCTCGGCCTCGACCCGACGGTGCAGGATGAGCACAGCCTGGCCAAAGCGGGCGAGCTGCTGGCCAAGCTGAAACCGATGGTCAAGCGGCTGTCGCTCAATGATTTCGCCGAGCAACTCGGCACCGGCAAGATCTGCGTCGGCTTCGGCCCCTCGACCGCGGTCAGCGATGCGCGCACCCGGGCCGATGACCTCGATGACGGGCCCGATATCACCTATGTCATCCCGAAGCAGCATGCCCGGCGCTGGATCGATGTGCTGGCGATTCCCGTCGGTGCCGTCAATACCGATGCCGCCTATGCCTTCATCGATTATGTGCTGCGGCCGGAGATCATCAGCGACATCACGGATCTGACCGGGGCCGCGAACCCGAACACGCTGGCGGCGGATTTCGTCGACGAGGATGATAAATCCGACGAGACCGTGTTCCCCTCTTCCGGCTCGCGCGCCTTGCTGTTCCTCGACAAGCCGATGAGTGCCGAGGCCGAGAAGGCCAGGCAGCGGATGTGGACGCACACGAAGCCTTGATGGCGCCACGGTAGCGCCGCTGCTAAGACTGTGGCAGTCATAGCCGCGTTTTTTCGAGCCGGAGACCCGAAGTGCCGAACACTGCCACGCCCGCCGCTGCAGGGTTCCATATGCCGGCGGAATCGGCGCCGCATGAGCGCTGCTGGATGGCCTGGCCCAGCCGCATCGATCTGTGGAACGGCCGCGAGCGAGAGGCCAAGGCCGCCTTTGCCGCGGTCGCCCGCGCCATTGCCACGTCCGAGAAACTGACCATGCTGGCCCGGCCCGGCGATCTGGCCGAGGCGCAGGCCGCTTGCGGTGCCGGCATCGAGATCATGGCGATGCCGCTCGACGATTCCTGGTTGCGCGACAGCGGCCCGAGTTTCCTCGTGAACGCCGCCGGCGAGGTCGCCGGGGCGGATTGGCGGTTCAATGCCTGGGGCGGCAAATTCCCGCCCTATGACCAGGATGCCGAAGTGGCCGGACGGGTGCTGGACAGCCTGGGCATGCGCGGCTTCAAGGCGCCTTTCGTGCTCGAAGGCGGCTCGATCCATGTCGATGGCGAGGGTACGGTGATCACGACCGAGCAATGCCTGCTGAACCCGAACCGAAACCCGTCGCTCGGCCGGGCCGAGATCGAGACCAATCTGCGTGAGTGGCTGGGCGTCAGCACCGTCATCTGGCTGGGCGAGGGGCTGGAGAACGACCATACCGACGGCCATGTCGACGACATTACCTGCTTCGTGCGGCCCGGCGTGGTCATGACCGCGACCTGCGCCGACCCGGCCGATTTCAATCACCGGGTCCTCGAAGACAATCTGCGCCGGCTGCGCGCGGCCCGCGACGCCAGGGGACGGGCGCTGGAGATCATCGAGCTGCCGCTGCCGGCGCGGCGCGATACCGCGGCCGGGCGGCTGGTGCTGACCTATCTCAATTTCTACATTGCCAACGGCGCCATCGTGGCGCCCGGTTTCGACGATCCGATGGATGCGCAAGCCGCGGCGATCCTGGCCAGGGCGTTTCCGGATCGCCGCATCATCCAGGTGCCGGCGCTCGACATCCTGGAAGGCGGCGGCGGCATCCATTGCATCACCCAGCAGCAGCCGGCCGGGCGTCCGGCCCGGTGAGGGAGCGATCATGAGTGAAGTGAAGGTGGCGGCGACCCAATTCGCCGTGAGCGACGACCGGACCCGGAATATCGAAAAGGCGATCTCGATGGTCCGCCGGGCCGCGGTCGACGGCGCCAATATCGTGCTGCTGCCGGAGCTGTTCGAGACGCCGTATTTCTGCAAGGACCAGGAGCCGGAATGGTTCGCCGAGGCGCGGCCGGCCGAGGGCAACCCGATGCTGGCGCGGATGTCCGACCTGGCGCGCGAGTTGGAAGTGGTGCTGCCGGTCAGCTTCTTCGAACGCGCCAACAACGCGTACTACAATTCCCTGATGGTCATCGACGCCGATGGCCGGCAGCTCGGCCTCTACCGCAAATCGCATATTCCGGACGGGCCGGGCTATCAGGAGAAGTTCTATTTCCGCCCGGGCGATACCGGATTCAAGGTCTGGCCGACCCGGTTCGGCCGGATCGGCATCGGCATCTGCTGGGACCAGTGGTTCCCCGAAACCGCCCGCGCCATGGCGCTGATGGGGGCGGAGCTGCTGTTCTATCCGACCGCGATCGGGTCGGAGCCGCAGGATCCGACGCTCGACAGCCGTGATCACTGGCAGCGCGTCATGCAGGGCCATGCCGGCGCCAATCTGATGCCGCTGGTCGCCTCGAACCGGATCGGCCGTGAGCCCGGCGTCAGCGCGGTCACGAGTTTCTACGGCTCCTCCTTCATCGCGGGCCCGACCGGCGAGAAGCTCGCCGAGGCCGAGCGCGACGGCGAAGCGGTGCTGGTCGCCGGATTCGACCTGGACAAGATCCGGCGCCGGCGCGATTCCTGGGGCATCTTCCGCGACCGCCGGCCGGATCTCTATGGGGTGATCACGACGGCGGATGGTGTGCTGAAGGGGTGATTCGGCTGCGACATTCACGTATTTTGCCGCCGCATCAAAGATCGCGAGCCCCTCTCCCGCCTGGCGGGAGAGGGTATTTTGCAGAGCGATACCCGACATCAGTGCATGCGGTTGAACACACTGACCAGATCATTGTAATCCTTGAACAGGCGCGGCGGTGAGCCCTCGACCATCCAGCCGCCGCCATTCTCCAGATTCATCTTTTCGGCGGGGCCGTACGGGGTCTTGTCGCGGATCCGGCGCATCAGCTGCTTGGCCGTCGTCAGGTAGCTCTTGGCGCTCGAGACAATTTCGGAAATGAACAGGTAGCGCATGTCCTTGCTCAGATCCGGGTTCGCTTCGACATAGTGGTCGAGGTCGTTCGTCGCGGCTTCGTAAACCTTCAGGCGCTCGTCGATTTTCGCGAGATCCGGCGGGCCGTCGCTGCCGCCGGATTCGACGTGGAGCAGCTGCTTTGCCGTGATCATGACGTTGAGCGTGTAGTAATGCGCAGCACGCCCCTCCGCCTTCTCGATATCCGCCAGCTCCTGCAGCTGGATCTGATCGTTCAGCCGGCTGACGGCATCATGCAGCTTGGCATCGGCGATCGAAAAATCCGACCAGGCGGCCATCAGCTTCGGATGCATCTCCTTGCCCTTGGCCATCTTGTCGTCTTTGTAATTCTCCTGCGTGTAGTAGTCGTCGGCGGTCTTGAGCAAGGGTGCCAGCGTGACCAGCGCCTTGGCATAGGCCGCTCCGGCCGCCTCCAGATCGGCCTCATGCGGTGCCGTGGCGTTGGCCGCTTCGATCTTGACCGCGCAATCATGCGGGTCGGAGATCGTATAGGTGCCGTAGATGATCGATTCCTTGCCGGTCGGCCCGGATTCGGCGGCCCAGCTGAGATAGCGCGACCGCGACGAATGCGCCCGCCCGGAGAAGTCGTTGAGACACCGGATATAGGGTTGCAGCTTATCGCCGAGCGCCGAAACCTCGCCCGGATCGGCGAAGCTGCGCGGCGCCGCCGCAATTCCCGCCAGCAGGAGGGCGGTCAGAAGAAGTTTTTTCACGGCCAGATCTCGCCAGCTGTTGAGGAACAGCGAATGCCTGGCCCGCATGCTGGCGCGCAACTGCGGCATAAGTTGGGCGCGCCGCAATACGCCTCAGGGGCGAGATATATGTGCTGGCGGATGGCGGATGCCGCCGTTCAAGCCTCGTCGCGATCCGAGGCGTCGTCCGGTACGAGCTCGACGTCGAGGTAGAATTCGGTCAACGGCACCTCGATGTCGATTTCCGGCATCCGAAGGATCGCGTCGGCGCTGAGGGCACGGCCGAGCCGGTCGTCACCGATGCGCTCGAACATCATCCCGCCGATCCGATCCTGCGCCAGGATCACATAACGCCGGACGGAGGGGGTGGCGGCGTATTCGGCGTTCTTGGTCACGACATCGGTCGATGCCGTGCTGGCGCTCAGCACTTCGAAGATGAGCACGGGGTCACGCACCAGTGTCGTGGCCAGGGGCAGCGGCGTGCACACGACGAAGCCGCCGGGATAACGGATACGGCCAGCCACCTCGATCTTCAGGTCGCTGCCATAGAACCGGCACGGCTGGCCGCGTAGACGGCCTCTAATGGCGGCGGCGAGATTGGCCTGAATAGCAGCGTGGGCCAGCGTCCCCCCGGTCATGGCAACCGGCCGGAAACCATCGAACTCATACTTCGCCGGCCGGCACTCCTCCCATTCGAGGAACTCGGCCAGGGTCAGGGGCTTGTGCTGAACGGCGCTCTTGGTGCCAAGCATAGCACGAGGTCGCCTGAAATGCGGTATCGGCGGTGAAAACTCGGCAATGCGGCACCGGCATCGCCCCCGCATGCCGCCCTGGAAGTGCCGCCCGGCTGTGCTACCCTGCGCCGGCGTTCCAAGGGAGGACACTCGTGCAATTCTACAATTCAATCGGTCCGAATCCGAAAACGGTCCGCATGTTCATGGCCGAGAAGGGCGTCGAGCTGCCCAAGGTCAAGGTCGATCTGATGGGCGGCGAGAACCGCAAGGAGCCCTATCTCGCCAAGAATCCGGCTGGCCAGACGCCGGCGCTCGAACTCGATGACGGCTCGGTGCTGACCGAGATCACGGCGATCTGCGAGTATCTCGACGAAGTGTCGCCCGGCCCCTCGCTGATCGGCAGCACGCCGGAAGAGCGCGCGAACACAAGGATGTGGGTGCGCCGGATCGATCTCAACATCGTCGAGCCGATGGCACAGGGTTTCCGCTATGCCGAAGGTCTGCCGCTGTTCCAGAGCCGGATGCGCTGCATCCCGCAGGCCGCGGCCGATCTGAAGGAGATTGCCAAGGAGAAGCTGGCCTGGCTCGACGGGCTGATCGCCGGTCGCAGCTTCATCTGCGGCGACAAGCTGACCCTGGCCGACATTCTGCTCTTCGCCTTCCTCGAGTTCGGTGCCACGGTCGGCCAGCCGGTCGACCCCGGCCTCGCCAATGTCACGGCCTGGTTTGGCCGGATGAAGGCACGGCCGAGCGCCACCGCCTAAGGCAGACGAGCGGTGCGGCGGTCGCCGCACCGCTCGTCGTTTTCCGAGGGGAGAGTACCATGCCGCGTCTCGATCGTATCCTGTTGCTCGCGGCGGTTTCGCTGCTCGGTCTGGCAGCAGCGCCTGCTTGGGCGGAAAGCGTCGACACCGCGGGTGTTACGGCCTGCAAGATCTCGGGCTGGTCGGCCGATCCGGATCCGGCCGGGCTCAATGTCCGCGCCGCGGCCCGCAAGGATGCGGCGGTCATCGGGGTCCTGCCGCACCAGCCGGACTATGGCGTCGAGTTCGAAATCATCGGCAGCCTGAATGGCTGGCTGCTGATCCGCAATGCCCAGGCGGTCAGCTATAGCGACGCGCCGGACAAGAAGGTCTTCGCCGGTCCCGGCTGGATCTTTGCCGACAAGGTGCAGTTCGAAATCAATGCCCTGGCGCTGCGCGCCCGGCCGCAAGCCGATGCGCCGGTCGTACTGGAGCTCCACAATGCCGATCACAGCGAGGGACCCGATTCGGCGGCGATCGATCATGTCTATGGCTGCCAGGGCGCTTTCGCCGATGTCGAGGTCCACATGCCCGAGGGGCCGCATAAGCGCGGCTGGGCGACGCGGATCTGCAGCAACCAGGTCACCACCTGCTCCTGAGCCCGGGGCCAGGTTGGCGAAACGCTCGGTTGCGAAAGAAACTTTCTTTCTCATAAATTATATAGGCGTGCCGGGCCGAATAGGCTAAGTTTGCGCCTCCAGTACCCGTTTAACGCTAGGAACTTCCCCGGCGCGCGGAGGATATGATGGCGACCAATCCCTTGATCGGCACCCTGGCCTTTCGTCGCCTGCGCCCGCTTGGCGGCGTCGTCCTGTCAGCCGCATTGCTGGCCGGCTGCGCGGCCGGTTTCCAGGCCGCGAACCCGGTGCAGGTCGAGATCCTGGTCCGCGGCACCGATGATTTCCGCGCGCATTACGACTATGTCACCTGGGCGCCGGCACCGACCCTGGTCCGCATCGTGCCCCGGCCGGGTGCCGACCCGAACGCGACCGTGACGATCGTGCTGACCAATGCGGCACCGGCGGAAGCGGGCAGGGGCCACGTGAATTTCGCGACGGATGCCGCTGCCTATAAGCAGGCGATCGAGGCGGGCCGCCACGATCTCGACCGGATCACCGTCACGCTCAAGGCCGACGGCACACCGCAGCACATCGTCGTGGCCGGCGATTTTCCCCATTACAGCGGGCGCGACAAGGACACCGAGATCGTCGCCCATGCCGATACGCCTTCGGGTCCGGTGCTTGGCCATGCGGCACTGATGGTCCGGGTCCGGCGCAACGAAGACACGCTGACGGCGGAGGAGCGCGATCGCTTCCTCTGGGCCTTGGCGACCCTGCGCTTCCGCAAGCCGGCGGCGGAGCAGCAGAGCACCTATGATTTCCTGGTGCATATCCACGACATCGCCGGCTTCGGGCAGCCGGACGGCCCGACACCAGGTCCGAAGAACTATCCCGACCAGGCGCATAAATCGGCCGGATTCCTGCCTTGGCACCGCAGCTTCCTGCTCGAGATGGAGCGCAGCCTGCAGCAAATCGATCCGTCGGTTACCTTGCCCTATTGGCCGATCTACCTGGCGCCGCAGGGCCGGCCCGGGCTGGTGTTCGACCCGGGTTTCACCGGCGCGAATTCGACGGCGACCGATCCGGCGCTCTACGTGCCCGAGCTGCCGCGCTTTTCCTTCGGCAACCCGCTCTATGGCTGGAATATGGGCAGTCTCGGGCCGCTGATGCGCTGGACCAACGACCGGACTCAGACGGCCGCCTTCAACACGCCGGACGCGCTCATCAATGACGGCGGCTCGCCGTTTCGCACGCAATATGCCTTCCTCGCCGGCTCGGTCGAATCCAATCCGCACAATATCGGCCATGGCTGGGCCGGGGTCTGGATGTCGAACTGCCTGATCTCGCCCGGCGATCCGATGTTCTGGCCGTTCCACACCTATTTCGACTGGCTGTGGGCGGCGTGGCAGCAGCATTACGACCGCTTCGACCGCAGCGGCCGCGACGCTGCCGATTATTCGCCGAACGACCACTACAAGGAAGGCGACCCGATTTCCGGCCAGATTCCGCTCGGCCATCATCTCGACGACACGATGTGGCCATGGAACCAGGAGGCGCAGCCAGTGCCTGTCCCGGTGTTCAATTCGCGCCGGCCGGCGGAGCGGGTCGGCGGCAAGTTCCCGCCCGCCGACGCCGCCGGGCTGTGGCCGGCCGCACCGGCGACGCCGACTCCGGCCGACATGATCGATTATGCCGGCTACGAAAGCGCCGCCGACGATCTGGGCGTGGGCTACGACAGCATTCCGTGGTCGCCGAAACAGGCAAAGCCGCCGGTCGAGAGCCAGGCCAAGGTCTCGGCCGATGCGCTGGCCGGTTTCCTCGACACCAGGCGCGCCCCCGCCGACCGCCTGGCCCAGCTTCCGGCCATCGATCTCGCCGCGGCGGCGGCACCGGCCCGGGTCGCGGCCATCGAAGCCGTCGCCAAGGCTGCCGGCAGCCCGCCGGCGCTCAAGGCGGCAGCGCTCGACCTGCTCGGCAGGATCGACACCACGGCGGCGGTCGAGACCGCGTTCCGTATGGAGCGCGATCATGCCGGTCTGGCCCTGCGGCTGGAGATCGACCGGATCCGCGCCTTGCGCATGTTCGCGACCCATGCCGTTCCCAGAAGGCCGGTCGCGACCGCGGCGGCTGCGACCGCGGCCGGTCTCGATCCGAAGCTCTATGGCACCGGCCAGAACGGCGCGCCCGACAGCGATCCGGCCATGGTGGCGACGATGACGGCGGCGCTCGAAAAATTCCTGGCCAAGCCCGCCGACCCGGTCAAGATCCTGCCGCAGGACGCGGTCGCCTTCATCGCCGCGACCCAGCTTTTCGCCGGGAAGACGAGCGCCGGTCCGCAGATGGCCGGTATGACGATGGCAGGTTCCGCAGCACCCGCCGCAACCCTGGCGGTGATGCGCAAGATCCTGCTGGCCGAGCGCAAGCCGGCGGCCGAAGGGGTGGATTGGTGGCAGACCAAGGCGCTGGCCGCGATCGTCCTGGCGCGCGATACCGAACTCGGAACCGCCGGGCTGATCCGGTCGCTCGCCGAGGATGCGCAGGCGCCGGTCCTGGCGCGGGCGATCGCGCTTAACGCGCTCCGCCACCAGACGCTCGACGCCTTCGCGCCGGCCGCCTTTGCCATCGCCGGCAATGCGGCCGAGCCGGGTGAAATGCGGGCCCATGCCATCGCCGCGATCGGCGCCCTGCTCATGGATCGCGGACCGAGCTGGGCCCCCGGTGATCTGGCACAGCTCAAGGCCAGGCTCGCGACGCTGCCGGGCACCGGCCTGCCGCCGATGGCCGTGGCGGCCTTGCAAACCACCGAACGGCTCCTTGCTCTTGCCGCCGGCTGATCGAAAGGAGAGAGACCATGGCCTCCAGCGACGATCTTTTCGGAGCGGTACAAACGCTGCTCGATACGCTCGCCGACACGCCGAGCGAGGCGTTGCGCATCCAGGTCTATGGCCGGCACGACATGCAGGGCCGTTTCAGCTGGGATGACGAAGCGTCGCTGATCGCGGCGATCGCCGATCCGCGCGGTACCGCACAGCGTCTCGTGGCGCCGCTCGACTATGCCAAGATGACCGACGCCGAGATCGGGCAGCAGTGCAAGCTGGTGTTCATGCTCTCCGCCCAGGCGCCCAGCCCGACTCCGGCTATGCCGCGGCTTCGGGCCGGGACCAATCGGCGCTATGCGACAGCGGACGAGATTGAGACCATCCTCATTCCCTGGCTCAGAGCTCTGGCGTATCCGCGGGGCTAGTATCCCTGCCCAGAAGCTTTGACCGGTTGACGGCGCTACCCCGCTTGCTGCCGACCGGGTTGTCCGTGGCGCTGGCCCGGCATCGCGAAGGCAGGAGACAACAGAAACGTGGTCATTCACCGCATCCTCGTGTAATCCGGCGATCTGTCACCGGGCGTGTCTGACCGGCGCGCTCGAATTTACGTCGATAGAGCAGGATGCCATGATCGCGCCTGGACAGACCGACCGATCGCCTGCCGTGCCGCAGCCTGTGGGTGCGCCGCTGACCCGTGCCGCGATCTTCCTGGTCGTTACGATGAGGCCGGGCATCGCGGCCGAAACCTCGGTGCAGGCACTCTGCGCAGATCTGTCCGGCCTGCTGCGCTCGGTCGGGTTTCGCGAGCCCGACGGGCACTTGTCCTGCATCATGGCGTTCGGCTCGGACGCCTGGGATCGCCTGTTCGGAGTTCCACGGCCGGCCGAGCTGCATCCGTTCCGGGAAATCATCGCCGGTCCGCGCCACGCCGTCACCACCCCGGGCGACCTCCTGTTCCATATTCGCGCCGAGCGGATGGATCTGTGTTTCGAACTGGCGACCCAGATCATGACGAAGCTGGGCGATGCCGTATCGCCCGCCGATGAGGTCCATGGCTTCCGCTATTTCGACGCCCGCGACCTGCTGGGCTTCGTCGACGGGACCGAGAATCCGGGTGGTGCACCGGCACTCGACGCGACGCTGATCGGCGACGAGGATGCCGGTTTCTCCGGCGGCAGCTATGTCATCGTGCAGAAATACCTGCACGATGTCGCCGGCTGGAACGCGCTGCCGACCGAGACTCAGGAACGCATCATCGGCCGCACCAAGCTCAGCGATATCGAGTTGGACGATGCGATCAAGCCGAGTTGCGCGCACAATGCCTTGACCCAGATCGTCGAGAACGGCCGGGAGATCAAGATCCTGCGCGACAACATGCCGTTCGGGCAGGCCGGGCGTGGTGAGTTCGGCACCTATTTCATCGGCTACAGCCGTTCGCCGCGTACCATCGAGCAGATGCTGGTCAACATGTTTGTGGGCAGCCCGCCCGGCAATTACGACCGGCTGCTCGATTTCAGCACCGCCGTGACCGGCAACCTGTTCTTCGTGCCCACGGCGACCTTCCTGGATGATGTCACGGCCGACCAAGCCGCCGGCCCATCGCCAACGCCGCTTACTCCACCCATATCTGACGGCTCGCTCGGTATCGGCTCGCTCAAAGGGGAACCCTCGCTATGAACAATTTGCACCGCGAACTGGCGCCGATTTCGGCCGAGGCCTGGGCCGAGATCGAGGAAGAGGCGACGCGGACGCTGAAGCGCTATCTGGCCGGGCGGCGCGTCGTCGATGTCGAGGGACCGGCGGGTAGCGCGCTCGCCGCCGTCGGCACCGGACATCAGACGAAGATCGCCGCCCCGGGCCCGGGCATCCTGGCGCGCCAGCGCGAGGCGAAGCGATTGGTCGAGCTGCGCGTCCCCTTCGCGCTGGACCGCGACGCGATCGACGATGTCGAGCGCGGCTCGAACGATTCAGATTGGCAGCCGGTCAAGGACGCAGCACGCCAGATCGCCTTTGCCGAGGACGGCGCCATCTTCGACGGCTATGCGGCGGCCGACATCCAGGGCATCCGGCAGGGGACAAGCAACCCGGTCATGACCCTGCCCGCCGATGTCCGGGCCTATCCCGATGCGATTGCCCAGGCCCTGAACCAGCTGCGTCTGGTCGGCGTCGATGGCCCCTATTGCGTGATTCTGGGCGCCGATTCCTACACCGCCCTGCAGGAGAGCAGCGATCAGGGCTATCCGGTGCTGGCGCATATCAAGCGCCTCATCGACCACGATATCGTCTGGGCGCCGGCGATCTCGGGCGCCTTCGTGCTCAGCACGCGCGGCGGCGATTTCGACCTGCATATCGGCCAGGACGTCTCGATCGGCTATCTCAGCCATACCGAGGCCAAGGTCACGCTGTACCTGCAGGCGAGCTTCACCTTCCTGCTGCTGACGAGCGAGGCCGCAGTGGCGCTGTCGCCCGCGAAAGCGGCGAAGCAGGGCTGAGGCTGGTCCTGAATCTCCCTCTCCGCCCCATTGGGCTATGGCATTCACACATATCGAGCCGGCTCTCGATAATCTCCTCCGCCCCTTGCGGGTGGAGGTCGGGAGGAGGGGGGCGATGCCGGACTCTGCCGTTTCAGGTGGAATGAGCGGGGTTGGAGGGTGTGCCCGGCAGGCCATCGGCGCCTTTTGCGACCCCTCCTCCCAACCTCCTCCCGCAAG
>Ga0302314_10016371_pt1 | contig 12536 bp, 10 predicted proteins | sample III_Palsa_N2_3_FD_200533 | JGI IMG/M metagenome (GOLD analysis project Ga0302314, IMG submission 200533) | Peat permafrost microbial communities from Stordalen Mire near Abisko, Sweden - III_Palsa_N2_3 | ecosystem: Environmental > Terrestrial > Soil > Palsa > Peat permafrost | place: Sweden...
TGAGCTTCGGCACGAAATCCGATTCCAGCGCGCTGCCCGCGGTGTCGAAGACGTTCTTAACCACGATTTCCGCGCCCGGTGCCATCGACCGGATGACACCCGCGACGAACGTGCCATGGCCGCCATAGTGCAAGATCGTGCCGTCTGCCGCGATGAACGGGTCGTCGTCGCCATCCACGCCGGTCAGCCACGGGCTTTTGGCCACGGTGTCTTGCACGATTCCGGTGTCGGCGACGTAGATCCGCACCCCGTCGCCGCCCTTTCCCGGGCAGACCGGCGGGTAGGGCTTCGGGTCGTAGACTTCTTGAGGCTCCGTGGCCGGACAGGCAGTCGGTTGTCCCCCCGCGGTGGTCACCACGTGATCAAGCGCCGCGATGCGCGGGCCGTGGGCCGAGTGGATTTCGTCGAGAAATTGGAGCAACTTAGATTGCTCACCTTCAGTTGTCCCGCCATTACTCTCAGGAGGACTAGCGCTACCTTCGGCATTTCTGCCGTTACTTTCAGAAGCCGAATCGCTACTTTCAGCGGATTCGCCGCCATTTCCAGCTGGGAATTCGATCTTGACTAGGACGACGTCGTCGATAACTCGCCTGGCCACCACGGTCCGGGCGCGATCCCCGTGTACCTCCCGTATGGCGTCGAGGTACTGCTCGCGGGCCAGGAACTGGCCCTCCGCGTACATGAAGGCGACACCGCCGCCCTCGGTGGCAACACCGCCGATATCGATGTTGCGCCCGGCGAACTCGCGGACGATGATGGCCGCCTCGTGGCGGGCCTTTAGGTGTCCCAAATTGTCATGCCAGGCCACTTGCGCCTCCCAGATATTTGCCCGTTGCCCGATCTAACCGCGGCCATGGGTTGCGGGTCGGCGAGTTCTGAAAAAAGCCCCGCGGAAATCCACTTTACGGAGCGGTCGCCCCGGCGATTTAATACAAAGACCGCGCGCCTAAAATCGGTTTGTGGTGGGGAGGCCCGCATGGCCGTGTCGGATTCGCGCGAAGTAGACGACTTGCTTCCGCTGGCCTTGTCCCGTCCCAGGGAGGCGCTGGTCCGGGCGCGGGCGGTGCTGGCCGGACGGCCCGGCCCCTATGATGCCTCGGTGGCTCATCAGGCCGCGTCGGTCGTCCTGCGTGACCTCGGCGATACCGAGGCCGCGGTTCGGGAGTCGCGCGCGGCGCTGCGCCTGGCCCGCCGGACCGGTTCGGCCGAGCGCGAAGCCGATGTACTCGCCAGCCTGGGCGTAGCGCTCGTCTACGCGGGCCGGACGGCGGTCGGCCTGGCCGCCTTCGACCAGGCCGTACAGCGATCAACCGGTATCCTGGCGGCGCGGGTGCTGGCCCGGCGCGGAGTCGTGCTCCGGGCCCTGGGCCGGTATCCGGCGGCTCTGGAAGACTTGCGGCACGCGGTCGTGGTGCTGCGGCGCGCCGGTGACCTGCTCTGGACCGCCCGCGCGCTCAACAACCGCGGGCTGGTCTACCTGGACCTGGGGTCGACCAGCCGGGCCGATGCCGATTTCGTTTCCGCCGCACGCCTATTCTCCGACATCGGGCAGGAGCTGTCAGCGATCTACGCGGTCCACAATCGTGCGGTGGCCGCCTTCGCATCCGGAGACCTCCCGGCCGCGCTGACCTTTCTCGATGCGACGATTCCCGGCTACCGGCTGCTGAAGGTGCCGACCACCCAGCTGCGCATCGACCGCCTCGACGTCCTGATGGCGGCCGGACTGGTCAACGACGCGCTGGCCGAAGCAGAAGCCGCGGTGAGTGAGATGGAGCAGATCCGTGGTTGGTCCACCAAGAAGGCGGAACTGCTGCTGGTGGCGGCCAACTGCGCGCTCGCCGCGGCAAAGCCGCAGGCTGCCCAGGACTGGGCGCAGGACGCGTATCGCCTGTTCCGGTCGCAGCACAGTACCTGGTGGCAGGCTCATGCGGCGCGCGTGCTCGTCCAGTCGCGCTACAAGGTCGGTCCGGCGTCGCCCGCGCTGCATCGCCAGGCGAACCGGGTGGCCGTCCAGCTGGATGCCCTCGGCGCCAGCGACGCGGCGCAGGCGCACTTGCTGGCCGGGCGAGTCGCGCTGGAACTCGGCCGCCGCGACGACGCCGAACGTCACCTGGGAGCCGTGGCCCAGACCAGGCGGCGCGGTCCGGCCCTGTCCCGGGTCAGCGGCTGGCTCGGTGAGGCGCTGCGGGCGCAGGCCGCGGACCGTCCGGGCCCGATGCTCGCCGCCTGCCGTCGAGGGCTGGACGTCCTGGACGAGCACCGGTTCACCCTCGGCGCCTCCGAGCTCCGGGCGCAGGCCACCGTGCACGGCGCCGAACTGGCCGCGCTCGCGCAGCGCCACGCCGCACGAGCAGGCCGCCCGCGGCTCCTGCTGACCTGGAGCGAGCGCTGGCGCGCCACCGCCCTGGCCGTCCCCACCGTGCGGCCGCTGGCTGACGCGGAACTTAACGCCAGCCTGGCTGCGCTGCGCACCGTTACCAGGAAACTGGAGGAGGAGCGGAGTCAGGGTAGGCCGAGCCCGTCTTTGCAGCGGGAACAGCAGCGGCTGGAGCGGGAGGTTCGGGCCGGCTCGCTGCGGTCCCAGGGCGCCTGGAGTCCGGGCCAGGCTCCGTTCAGCCCTGCGGACCTGCTTGACCGCCTCGGTCCCGCCGTTTTGATCGAGATCGTCGACATCGACGGCAGCCTGTACGTCCTGACCTGCGGGAACGGCCGGGTAAGGCAGTTCGAGGCGGGCCGCGTCAGCGACGCTGTCCGGGCCGGGGACTTCGCCCGCTTTGCCCTGCGCCGCCTAGCCCGCAGCCGGCCGGACGACGATCCGGGGAGCGCCCTGCCCGTCCTGGCCGCAGCGGGACCCAGGCTGCAGCAGGCCCTTCTCGGCCCGGCCGTCCGCCACCTGGGCGACGGGCCCATCGTCATCGTCCCGACCGGCACGCTCCATCCCATGCCGTGGGCACTTCTGCCCGCGCTCAGCGACCGGGTGGTCAGTGTCGTCCCGTCGGCAGGCGCCTGGATGCGCGCAGACGCTGCCCCCGCACCGCGGCAGCGTCACGTCACCCTCGCCCGCGGGCCGGGCCTGGCCTCGGAAGGCGCCGAGGTGCCCCTGATAGCGCCGTTTTATGACGATGTCACGGTGCTCACCGGTGCCGAGGCCACGGCCGAAGAGGTGCTGTATGCTCTGGATGGGGCGTGGCTGGGGCATGTTGCCGCGCACGGGACATTCCGCGCCGAGAGTCCGCTGTTCTCCTCGCTGCACATGTCCGACGGGCCGCTGACCGTCTACGACTTCGAGCGGCTGCACCGCGCGCCCTACCGGCTGGTGCTGTCCAGCTGTGACTCTGGCGTGCTGGCGCCGGCCGGAGCCAACGAGCTGCTCGGCCTGGTCAGCAGTCTGCTGCCGCTCGGAACGGCAGGGATCATCGCCGCCATCGTCCAGCTCAACGATCAAGCCGTGGTGCCGATAATGGTGGATCTGCACCGCTACCTGCGATCGGGTAAGACTCTCGCCGAGTCACTCTGTTGCGTTCGGCGCGGGCTGGGCGACGATCCGATCGGGCAGGCCACCGCGGTATCCCTGATGGCGCTGGGCGCGGCCTGAAGTCCCCTGCTCACAGGGTGATCCATCCGGTCAGCACGTCGGTATCGTCCGCCGTGCGGCAGCGCAGCCGAAACGGGCCGTCCGGGATGGGATCGATGGCGAAACAGCCGATCTCGTCGACGGGGGTGGTCGTGGTCGCGCCCGCCCTGGTCTGTATCTCGAGCGTCCCGGACCGCAGCGGGATGATCTGGCCGAGCAGGGAGCTCCCGGTGACCTCGAGTTCCAGGCTGAGATGGGCCGAGGTAAAGGTAAGGGCCCGGATCGATGCCGTCTCTGACCGCGTGACCGTGGCACTGCGCCGGTCACGCTGGGAGTCATAGGTGAGCTGGGCCAGCTCGGCGTCGATATTGTGCCAGGCGTAGGCGCTCTTGCCCGTGTCGACGAACGAGTCGGGCACCGCCTGGCGCGCCCTCACCGCCTCGCCCAGGGCCGCTAGGAGCTGCTCGTCGTCCCAGCCGTCAAGCACCTGGCCCGCCTCCTGGAGTATTGATTTCGAATTCGTCCGCACCGAGGGCGGTGAGGGTATCTGACCGGCGCAGCCGTTCCAGGCAACGGGCTCGCTGCGGACCAATGCTTCCCATCGCGATCTGCAGCGTTGCGCTGATCTCCGAATATGAACAGGGCGGATCACGCAGGAGCATGGACATCAACTGCCTGCATCGAGGCGGGAGCTCGGCGAGGGCCGCGCGCAGCCCTGCGTTCCGCTCGGCCATCAAGATCTCCTCGTCGATCACCGCGTCGTCCACGAACTGCAGGGCGTCATCCAGGCTCGTCAGCCGGTCCGACCGGTGGCTCGCCATCACCACGCGAAGGCACTCGCGCTTGGTGGTCGTCGCCAGCCAGCCCGGCAGTGCGGCCGGCTCGCGCAGCTTGCCGAGCTGCTCGACCAGCAAGAGCCACACGGTCTGCCCCACGTCTTCACTGTCATGACTGCTCAGCTCATACCGGGTGCAGATCGCCCAGACCAGCGGCGCGTAGCGGTCGACAAGCTCATTCCACGCGCCCGGGTCATCCCCGGCCGCACGAGCGACCAGCGCGACCACCGACGGGTCGTCACGCATGACAGGTCCAGGCAGGCTTACTCTCCAGCATGATCAGCACCTCGGGTAGGTGGCAGTCACCCTTTCCAACTCAGAGGGAGGCATCGCAGCATCTGATACACCAATCTGTCAAGTTCTTTTCTAACGCCCGCCGGCCGCCGGTTGAGCACCACGGTCTCAACCGACATCCAGCGTCTCCCGCTCCATCACGTCACGTTCGTAGCATGGACCGTGTGACCGATTGGGACTGGTATGCCTGGCACCGTGACTACGACGATCCGGACACCCCGCTGGCCCAGCGCCTGGCGGCGGTCCAGGGCCAGATCCGGGCGGCGCTCGACGTGGCGCCGCCGGGCCCGCTTCACGCCGTCAGCCTATGCGCGGGCCAGGGACGGGATCTGATCGGCGTGCTGGCCCGCCATCCCCGCCGCGCCGACGTCGTGGCCCGCCTGGTCGAGCTCGATTCCCGCAACGCCGACGTGGCCCGCAGGGCGGCGCAGGCTGCGGGCCTGCCTCAGGTCGAGGTGGTAACCGGGGACGCGGCGCTGACCGACCAGTACGCCGGGATGGTGCCGGCCTACCTGGTGCTGGCCTGCGGGATGTTCGGCAACATGACGGACGACAACGTGCAGCGCATGGTGGGTTACTGCGCTCAGCTGTGCGCCCACGGCGGCACGGTGGTGTGGACCCGCGGCCGCTGGACCCCGGACCTGGTGCCGCAGATCTGCGACTGGTTCGCCGCCCGCGGCTTCGAGCCGCTCTGGGTGTTCGACCCGGCCGCGGGCTGGGGCGCCGCCGCGCACCGCTTCACCGGCACCCCGGCCCCGCTGGAGCCAGGCACCCGGATGTTCACGTTCGCTGCCCCCCCCCCCCCCCCCGACCCTCCCCGTCCCCACCCATAAAAAGGATCCGAGCTTGGCGGCAGCATGGCGGTGGATCCGGTGCACTGGGGCGCACCCGGTTTACCGCGGAGTCCGACTCCGTCGCACCAGGCGAGTGCTGGCGAGGCCACTAGGGTATCGGTAATCCCTCCCGGCGCAGGCGACTCGCTCCTTCGTGCCCGGTACCCGTTTACCGGGGAGGATTTTGGGCTCAAGGGAGTGTTTTTGGGGTCTATAGCGGACTGGACCAAATCCTCTCACCGTCCAGCCAGCTCGGCACGTCGGCTGGTGATCGAAGCGACCTTCACGCTCTGACGGACCGCGCGTACGTACGGCTACGGTCGTATCCGCTTCAGCTCGCTGTTGATGTAATCGATTGTCTCGCTGGCCTGCGCGCCCAGGCCGGGCGCGGGCCAGCCGAACAGCAGCGCGATCCGCTCGACGGGGCCCATCATTGACTTCAGCGCGCCGGCGACAGCCGCGACCAGCGCCTTCGGCGCAACGACCGGGCCGTAGGTTTACCTCACGACCGGGCGCGGTCGCCCCGGGCCGGGTGCGGCCCGGTCCGCGGGTCCCTGCTCAGGGCCAGGCTGATGCCCGGGAACACCCGGCTGACCGGATCAAATTGTCAGTGTTTCATTTCGAAGAAATCATCCTGACGGATGATGCGGCGAAACGTCTTCTGGGTGGATGATGAACGCGGTCATTGCACGGTAATCAGTGTGGGCAGCTCTGGATCGGTCGATCGGAAGGGCGTGCATAATGATCCAACAGTTGTGGGGCCCGGTGTTCGACCTGGTGGGGAACGGCGGCTATCACGCCTTCACCTTCAGCTGGTTCTTCCTTAAGGTCGCCAATGTCATCGAGATGATCCTGGTAGTGGTGATCTTCGTAGCCGGGATGTTCATTAACCTTCCTGGCGGGAAGACGGAGACGCGGGAGGACCGGCGATGACCGGGCGGGCCCGCTGCTTCCGGGACGCCGCCGGGCGAGGTGCCCGGTGAGTACCCAGGGCGCGGCTCCGGTGCCGCGGGAACCGGAGCCGGTCACCAACGCCACCGGGGCCGGGCAGTTCTCGCTGGCGCGGCCCAGCCCGTGGCTGCGCGGCTACTTGCTCCGAAACTACCCGTTGCGCAAGCTGCTCCCTGACCGCGAGCCGGCGTACGTCTCCTCGGTGCTCTACACCATGGGCGTGCTGACGCTCGCGGCGCTCATCTGCGCGGTCATCAGCGGTGCGATCATCGCGCTCGGCGGGGTCTCGTTCTGGCACACGAACTCCTTCGGCGCCTTTATGAACAGCATTCATTTCTGGAGTGTGCAGGCCATGTTCCTGTTCATGGCCGTGCATTTCATCACCAACTTTTTCACCATGGGCTGGCGTGCCGGGCGTGGCTGGACCTGGGTCACCGGAGTGCTCGCGTTCATCGTGTCCATCCTGACGGCATTTACCGGCTTCCTGATGATGACCAACTGGGACAGCCAGTGGATCGGCCAGCAGGCCAAGGACGCGTTCAACGCGCTCGGCATCGGCGCGATCTGGAACGTGATGGACGCGGGTGAGCAGATCACCCTGCATGTGGTGTTCACGACGGCCTTGCTGCTGTTCATCGTGTCCGTTCACGTCGGCTTGATCCGGCGCCGGGGCGTGGCCCCGCCGCCCGGCGCGGAGGCGCTTGAGGTCCCCGAGGGCGAGCCGGGCTATCCGGCCAGCGCGAGCTGAGGAGGCGGAGATGGCAACGCGCGCCAAGCGGCACCCGCTGCGCACCTGGCAGGGTCCCGAGCGCCGGTACGACCTGATTGCCGAGGGCACGATCGCGGTCATCCTCGTCGCCGTGCTGTGCATCCTGGCCGCGAGCCTGTGGGGCTCCCCGGATGGTGGCCTCACCTACCCGGGCGGGCCCAAGTCCCCGGCCGGGCAGGCGTTCAGCGCTAAGTACTGGGATGTGAGCGACCCGTCGGACCTGGCCCAGACGGCGGTGCAGGAGCTGGCCGCCGGGACCACGACCGGCGGGTACGGCCCGCCGTTCAACCAGACCAGCGGGGCGTCGCAGGAGTTCATCGGGATCAAGCCGGCCGAGATCGCCAAGGCGATCTTCGGCCTGACCCTCCCGATCAACACCGCGAACGATTTCGTCCTGGCTCCGGTCTCCCAGCTCGCCGCGCCCTCCAGCCCGGTCGTCGCGGCGGCGGTCAGCCGGTACAAGGCGGCCGGCGGCGACCTTTCGCCCGGCGCGGCGGCCGGCCAGGTCGCCTCGTCCCAGCAGACGACCTGGCTGAACAACTATGCGAAGGCGCTGGCCGCCTCCAGCGCGAAGTTCACGCCCACCTCGATCACCGTGCCGGCGGGCAACTACGGGCCGGTCCCGGTGATCATCACGGCCGAACTCGCCATCGCGAGCAACGGGAGCCTGGACGGCTATTTCCAGGGCAGCCAGCAGCAGCTGAGCACGAACACCACCATGGCGACGATGTTCTTCAGCGACGGCACGCTATGGGAGACCATCGCGGAGGCTCAGGGCGTGGGCGGCGACCAATGGGGCGTCATGAACGAGCTCTGGAACTTCCCCGGCCAGGTCTGGCTGTGGCTGTACTCCGGGATGTACCAGATCCCCGCGCTGAACCCGTCGACCAACACAAACCTGGACCTGGACGTCGGCCTGCTCATGATCCTGTTCGGGTTCCTGCTGCCCATGTTCGCGCCATGGATCCCGATCATCAACCGCATCCCCCGGTGGATCCCCCTGTACAAGATCATCTACCGCCAGTACTACGCGAGCACGGCGGGCGGACCGCCGCCCGCCGAGGTCTCAAGCGAGCCAGCCCCGCCACCAGCGGCGCCGCCAGACGGATCGTCGGCGCCCGGATGACGTTGACAACTCCCTCGCGGGCCTAAACCGGCCCGGCAGCGCCCAAAGCGGCCGCGCGGCTCCGGCGATGCTGACGGCGTGCGCGACCGCGGCCATCGCTGGCAGCGCATCTGCTCCCGGCCGTGCCCCGACCGCGAGCCAGCCCGTGCCGCACCACGGGCAGGCCAGCCGCCAGGTCGGCGGATGCGGCGGCGGCATCGGTACACAGCAGCACGGCAGCAGGCCCTCCAGGTCATGCATCCACCCTGGCCGGGGCAAGACCGGGTTCGCCGAGCTCAAGACCTGCCTGCGCGGCCCCGGCCGCCTCCTGCGCGGCCGCACCCCGGACCTGGCCCGCCAGGAACTATGGGCCTACCTGGCCATCTACCAGGCGCTGCGCACCTTGATCACCCGCGCCGCCGCCCGCGACGGCACTGACCCAGCCCGGATCTCCTTCACCGCCGCCCTGCACGCCGCCCAGCGCACCATGACCGCCGGCCACGCCAGCCAGGCCGCCGCCCTGGACGCCACCGAAACCGAGATCTGCTCCTGCCTGGTCCCCCGCCGCGAAGGCCGCATCAGCCCCCGCCGTCAAGGCGTCAACCCGCGCCGCCTACACAGCCCGCAAAAGCCACCCCGGCCCCATATCACAACGCAGCACCTACACCACCACCATCACCACCCCCGGCACGCCCGCACAAACCACCACTGACCAGCCCGGACAACCCACACACCACCCAGACAAACCACCTTAAATTCCTGGCATTGGGCTCCTGTCGGCACGATGTGCCATCATGCCGGCAAAATCCGGCAGCAGCGGTCCCCGGACGCGCCCGTTTTATAGATATTAACTTCAATTTGACGGTTTCTGGATTGTGTCCGACCCGGACCGGCGAGGGTGGCTGACCGAACCTGCGCCGAAAGGCGGCCGGGCGTAGAAATATCCCAGCCTCTCTGGCTGGGCCCGGCGCCACGGCAACCCAGGTGGGGAACGGACTTTCGCATGACCGGGGACTTGGAACAGGCTTCCGTGCTCCCCCCGGGCCTGTGACCTGGCTTGACTTGAACGAACCTCAGTTCGATACTTGGTCAAATGGGGAGCTCGCCTGCGGAAATCAGGCGGATACCGATCAGTCAGCCTGCGGCATCTGCGGTCTTTAGAGCACCCGCTTCCGGCCCGCCTGCGGTATCCGGGACCGGGATGCTGCCAGCGCTGCCGGCCCTGCGCGATCTGCTCCCGAGGGGCGGTCTGGCCCGCGGGTCGGTGCTGGCGGTCCCGGAGTTCGGTCTGCTCTGCCTGGCCCTGGCTGCGGGCGCCTCAGCGGCCGGAGCCTGGTGCGGGATCGCCGGGGTACCCGAGGCCGGCCTGGCGGCCGCGGTGGGCACGGGTCTGGACGCCAAGCGGACCCTGCTCGTGCCGGATCCGGGTTCCGCCTGGCCGCAGGTGGTGGCGTCACTGCTCGACGGGTGCGAGCTCGTCCTGCTGCGACCGCCCGCGACGGTGCCGGTTCAGGTTCGGCGCCGTCTTGAGGCCGTGCTCCGGCGGGCCGGCGGCGTGCTGCTCGTGGCCGGGGACTGGCCCGGGGCCCAGGTGCGCCTCCGGGTTATCACCCAGCGGTGGACCGGCCTGGGTGACGGGCACGGACGGGTGCGGGCATGCTGCGCGGAGGTGACAGCGGACGGGCGTGGGGAGGCGGCCCTGACGCGCACGCGCTGGCTCTGGCTGCCGGCCGAGGACGGCGGCGTCACCCTGGCCGACCCGGTGGATATCCCGATGCCGGGTACCCCGGTGACCCGCACGTCGCCCAGGCTGCGCGCGGCCAGCGCGGGATGAGGCCGAACGCGGACTCGGCGCCGCAGCGGATCATGGTCGTGCGCTGCCCGTCGCTCTGCGATCCGGATACGAGCCCCGCGGGGCCGCAGGCGGCGCGGTTGTTCGACCGGGTGATCGGGGCGGTGACCGGCTTCTGCCCGAACGTCGAGGCGGCCGAGCCAGGGGTGTGCGCGTTCGGCGTCCGCGGGCCGGCCCGGTACTTCGGCGGCGAGGCGATGCTGGCCACCAAGATCATCGCCGCCGTGGCCGAACTCGGCGTCGAATCGCGCATCGGCATCGCCGACGGCATGTTCGCCGCCCTGCTCGCCGCGCGCCGGGCTGAGCCCGCAGCCCCCGTAGCTCCCGACGGGCCCGCTATCCCCGCCCGGCCCGCAGCCCCCGGTGCCGGCAGCGAGCCGGTCCTGGTGATACCGCCGGGCGGGACGGCGGGATTCCTGGCGGCGCAGCCGGTGAGCGTCCTGGCCGATCAGGACCTGGCCGGATTGCTGAAGCGGCTCGGCCTGCTCACCCTCGGCGATCTCGCGGCGTTGCCGGCCAGCGATGTGGCCAGCAGGTTCGGTGACGCGGGAGAAGCCGTGCACCGGCTGGCCCGCGGCCTGGACCTGCGCCCGCTCGCGGCCCGCCCGCCCGCTCACGACCTGTCCGTGGCCCGGGAATTCGACCCGCCGGAACCGCTGGCCGAGCCGGTGGTGTTCGCGGCCAAGACGCTCGCGGAGCAACTGCACGCCGGCCTCGCCGCCCGCGGGCTGGCCTGTGTCCGCGTGCAGGTGCGGGCCACCTGGGCGGACGGAGAGGAAAGCAGCAGGTTGTGGCGGCACGACGGGCTGCTGACGGCGGCCGGAGTCGCGGACCGGGTCCGCTGGCAGCTGGACGGCTGGCGGGCCGCCCCACCAGACGGCCAGTACGCCCAGGGTGGCATCGGGATGCTCCGGCTGGTGCCCGATCAGGTGGTCCGTGCCACCGGGCACCAGCTCGCGCTCTGGGGTGAGGCCGTGGTCAGCGACCGGGTCGCGCGGGCCGCCATGCGGGTGCAGGCCATGCTCGGGCACGAGGCGGTCCTGCGGCCGGTCACGGGGGGCGGCAGAAACGTCTCCGAGCAGGTGGGCCACGTTCCGTTCGGAGAAAAGAGGGAGCCCCGTCTGGCTGTGGGTCCGCCGTGGCCCGGGCGGATCGCGGGTACGGCGCCCGGTGTTGTTTACCCGGTGGCCCGCGAGGCGGAAGTGACCGATGACGCCGGGCGTCTGGTCACCGTCACCGGACGGTGCGTGCTGTCGGCTGCGCCCGCCCGGCTGGTGATCGAGCGCGAGCCGCCGCGCCGGATCACCGCCTGGGCCGGACCCTGGCCGCTGTCCGAACGCTGGTGGGACGCGGTCGCGGCCCGTAGGCGCGCCCGGTTCCAGCTGGCCACCGACGACGGGCGGGCCTGGCTCGCGGTGGTGCGGGACAGCCGCTGGCTGATCGAAGCAGGCTACTGGTGAGGCCCGGTCGTGGGCTGGGATAACCCGCCGGTTCCCTGGCGCGAACTACAGCGGCGGATGTCCTGGCGGACCAGGAACGCCCCCGCGGAGGACCAGCACACCGGGGACCGCCCGCCCGTCACCCGGCGGGCCGCGACCCCGCGGGTGGGCCCGCGGCCCGTGCGGAGTAACCCAAGCACCCCGTGGGCCGAACTGCACTGCCATTCCGCCTACAGCTTCCTCGACGGGGTAGCCACCCCGGAGGAACTCGTCGCCGAGGCCGCCCGGCTCGGGCTTGAGGTGCTCGCCCTCACCGATCACGACGGGATGTACGGGGTCCCGCAGTTCGCGCAGGCCGCCGCGAGGCAGCGTGAGACGGGCGTGGCCCTGGGCACAGTGTTCGGCGCCGAGCTCAGCCTTGGCCTACAGTCCGGCCAGACCGGCGTGCCCGACCCGGAAGGGCAGCACCTGCTGGTCCTGGCCCGCGATCCGGAAGGCTACGCCCGGCTGTGCGCGGTCATCAGCGCCGCCCAGCTGGCGGGCGGGGAAAAGGGGCGCCCGGTCTACGACACCGGCGCGCTGGCCGGCGCGCACGACGGTCACTGGGTGGTGCTGACCGGATGCCGCAAGGGGCCGGTGCCCGCCGCGCTCGCCACCGGGGGCCCGGACGCGGCCTGGCGGGAGCTGACCGCTCTGACCGAGATGTTCGGCCATGAGAACGTGATGGTCGAGCTGAACTGCCACCACGACCCCGGTGACGACGAGCGCAATGACGTGCTGGCCCGGCTGGCGGCCCTGGCCGACGTCGGCGTCGTGGCCACCGGCAACGTGCATTTCGCGGTGCCCGCGCAGGCGCGGCTCAGCCAGGCGCTGGCCGCGATCC
>Ga0302314_10016374_pt1 | contig 12532 bp, 12 predicted proteins | sample III_Palsa_N2_3_FD_200533 | JGI IMG/M metagenome (GOLD analysis project Ga0302314, IMG submission 200533) | Peat permafrost microbial communities from Stordalen Mire near Abisko, Sweden - III_Palsa_N2_3 | ecosystem: Environmental > Terrestrial > Soil > Palsa > Peat permafrost | place: Sweden...
ACCGCCGCGCCGGATTTGACAGATGGCGCCTTGCAGGCGCTGCGCAGGGCGATGAGCCGGGACGCCGGCGTGGTGCGCGACGGCGCCGGGCTGCGCCGCCTGCTGGCCGAGATCGGCGCGCTGGAAGCCGCCCACGACCGCGCCCTACCGCTCATCGCCGCCCGACTGGTCGCGGAAAGCGCTCTGGCCCGCCGCGAAAGCCGCGGCGCCCACTTCCGCGCCGACTTCCCCCAGCTCGGCGCGCCGATCCGCAGCCGGGTGTCGCTGTCGCCGGTTTCTGCGGCGGCGGCGGCGGCCTAAGCTTGAACCATTCTCCTCATTGTCATCCCGGAGAGCCGCGGAGCGGACTCATCCGGGATCTGCTTCACCGCCGGCGCGAAGTAGGTCCCGGATCGGCGCCGCTGCGCGGCTTGTCCGGGATGACAACCCTGTGGGGCGTTGCATGACAATCGAGCCCCTCCCCGACGTCCTGATCGAGCCGGTCGTGCGCGCGGCGCTGGCCGAAGACCTGGGTCGCGCCGGTGACATCACCTCGGCGGCCTGCATCGACGCCGACGCCCGGCTGTCGGCCCGCTTCGCCAGCCGCAGGTTCGGCGTGGCGGCCGGCGCGGCCTGCGTGCGCCTGAGCCTGCTCGCGCTCGACCCGTCCGCGACATTCGAGATCGTGGTCGGCGATGGCGAAATGCTGCAGGCCGGCACGGTGATCGCCCACGTCGAGGCCAATGCCCGCGCCCTGCTCGCGGCCGAGCGGACCGCGCTGAACCTGATGGGCCGGCTCTCGGGGATCGCCACCCTGACCCGCGCCTACGTCGACGCCGTGGCCGGCACGGGCGCCGTGATCACCGACACCCGCAAGACCACGCCTGGCCTGCGCGCACTGGAGAAATACGCGGTGCGCTGCGGCGGCGGCGTCAACCATCGCTTCGGGCTCGATGACGCGATCCTGATCAAGGACAACCACGTCGCCGCCGCCGGCGGCGTGGGCGCCGCGATCCGGCGAGCCAAGGCGGCGGCGGGCCATCTGGTCAAGGTCGAGGCCGAGGTGGACGGGCTGGATCAGCTCGAAGAGGCGTTGGCCGAGCGGCCCGACGTGATCATGCTCGACAACTTCAGCCTGGACGACCTGCGCGCCGCCGTCGCCCGCGCCAAGGGCCGGGTGGTGCTGGAGGCCTCCGGCGGTGTCAGCCTGGAGACCGTGCGCGCGATCGCCGAGACCGGCGTCGACGTGATCAGCGTCGGCGCCCTGACCCACTCGGCGCCGGTGCTGGACATCGGCCTCGACGCGGACTGACCGACGCACGGCCGTCATCAGGCCGTTATAGTCTGGCTCGATCGCCTACATCCGAGACCCCATGACCCAAATCCTCGAGCCCGCCCGCGCCGTCAACGTGATCCTGGAGACGGACGTGCTGGTGGTGGGCAGCGGGCCCGGTGGCCTGGCCGCGGCGCTGGCTGCGGCGCGGGCGGGGGCCAAGACCGCGCTGATGGACCGCAACGGCTGCTTCGGCGGCAACATCACCCAGGTCGGCGTCGAGGGGCTGGCCTGGTACCGGCACGAGCAGACCGTCGACTGCGAGGGCATCGGCATCGAGTTCGAGCAGCGGGCGATGGCGATGGGCGCGGCCATGCCCGAGCCGCAGTCGCTGAGCCACGCGCTGGACGCCGAGGCGTTCAAGCACGTCGCCGACGTGCTGGTGCAGGAGGCTGGGATCACGCCGCTGCTGCACCGGCTGGGCGCGGCGCCGATCATGGAGGGCCGCGCGCTGCGGGGCGTGATCACCGAGAGCAAGGCCGGGCGCGAGGCGATCCTGGCCAAGCGGGTGATCGACGCCACGGGCGACGCCGACATCGCCTTCCGCGCCGGCGCGCCGACCCACAAGACGCCGAGGGAGGAGATGATGGCCTGCTCGGTGATGTTCTCGATGAGCGGCGTCGACAAGGCGCGCTTCCTCGCGGCGGTGAAGGCCGACCCGCAGACCTACAGGGACTGGGAGGGCAACGGCGAGTGGAACATCGAGACCAGCGGCAAGGAGGACGACCTATTCTCGCCGTTCCTGCGCAAGCCGTTCAAGCAGGCGTTGGCGGCGGGCCTGTTGCCGCCGAACCTGTCGACCATCGCCGGCACCTGGGGCGCCGTCTCCGACCAGGGCGACCTGACCTACCTCAACCTGATCGGCCTGGCCGAATATGACGGCACCGATCCGGCCGACCTGACGGCGGCGGAGATGGAGGGCCGCTACCAGGCGATGGCCGCGATCGAGGCGCTGAAGCGGTTCATGCCCGGCTGCGAGGGCGCCAAGCTGCGCAACTTCGGCATGACGCTGGGCGTGCGCGACACCCGCAAGATCGACGCCCACTACAACCTGACCGGCGAAGATGTGCGCGAGCAGGCGCGGTTCGGCGACGCCATCGGCATCTTCCCCGAGTTCATCGACGGTTATGGCATCCTGATCCTGCCGACCACGGGGCGCTACTTCCACGTGCCGTACCGCGTGCTGCTGCCGAAGGGCGTCGACAACCTGCTGGTGGCCGGGCGCTGCATCGGCGGCGACAAGACCAGTCACGCGGCGGTGCGCAACATGATGTGCTGCGCGGTGGCCGGGCAGGGCGCGGGCGTCGCGGCGGCGATCTCGGCGTCCACCGGCCAGCCGTTCGATCGGCTCGACATCGCGCGGGTGCAGGCTGAGCTGAAGCGCCAGGGCGCGCGCATTCACTGAACTGTCACGGCGCCAGCGTAACGCCGCGTCTGGGCGACGCGTTCGGACATCTGCACCGGCCGTAGGGGCGCAGACAACAAACGCTTCCCCCCTCGGGGGAAGGCGGCGAGTCGCGCGGAGCGCGCTTCGCCGATGGGGGGACAGCGCCAGCGGAGAGAACCCCCATCGGCGACGCGTTGCTTCGCAACGGCGCGCCGTTTTCCCCCGGAGGGGGAAGCGCTTCTTGGGGGGCGTTCGTTGCACATACGCGGCCGATGGTGGGTGCTGGCGCTGATCGCCGTGGTGATCGCCGGCAACTACTATGCCTGGGACTCGATCGCGCCGGTGGCCGACCTGCTGCGGGGTCGGCGCGGCTTCAGCCAGTCGCAGGTCGGCCTGCTGAACGCGATCTACGCCGTGCCCAACATCCCGCTGTCGCTGGTGGGCGGGATCCTGATCGACCGCATCGGCGCGGCCCGCGCCAGCCTGATCGCCGCCGGCTTCGGCTTCGTCGGCACGGTGCCCACCGCGGTCGGCCAGCCCTACTGGGTGATGGTGAGCGGGCGGCTGCTGTTCGGCATCGGCGAGGAGACGCTGTTCATCTCGCTGCTGGCGGGGGTGGCGCAGTGGTTCGCCGGCGGCGGCGCGGCGCTGGCGATGGCGATGTTCTTCAGCATGGCCCGCGTCGGCTCCTACGCGGCCGACATCTCGCCGCGCTGGGCCGCGGGCGTGTACGCCGGCGGCTGGCAACCGCCGCTGGTGCTGGCCGCGGTGCTGACCGGCATCAGCCTGGTCGCCGCGATCGTCTACCTGCGCATCGACCGGCTGCGGCCCGCCGCGCCGGCCGAGTACGCTCCGGGCGGACACGGGCGGCTCGAGTGGGGCGATCTGACCAAGTTCGATCGCTCGTTCTGGTACATCATGGCGCTGAACGTCTTGTTCGCCTCGGTGTTCTTTCCGTTCCGCTCGACCTTCGCCATCGTGTTCTTCCAGGACGCCAAGCACCTCAGCCTGGCCGACGCCGGGCTGGTCAATTCCTGGGTGTTCTTCACCGCCATCTTCGCGACGCCGGTGTTCGGCCTGCTCGCCGACCGCTTCGGGCGGCGCGCCATGCTGCTGACCATCGGCGCGGCGCTGATGCCGATGACCTTCGCCATCCTGGGCCTGACCCACTGGAGCCTGTGGATCTCCACCGCGCTGATGGGCGCCAGCTTCTCGGTGATCCCGGCGGTGATCTGGCCGTCAACGGCCATGTTGGTCGAACCGCGGCGCATCGGCACCGCCTTCGGCCTGATCAACGTGCTGCAGAGCCTGGGCATGGGCGCGCTGAACCTGGCCGCCGGCTCGCTGAACGACCAGGCCCACGCCGGGCCGCACAATCCAGGCGGCTATGCGCCGATGCTGTGGATGTTCGGCCTGTTCAGCTTCGCGGGCTTCCTAGCCGTGGCGGCGCTGTGGCGTCGGGAGGCCGGACCGCACGGTCACGGATTGAACGCCGCAGGACCGCTCATCAGCTCTTCCGCTCCCGCGGCGTGACCGTGAGGTGCTCCAGCCGGCCGCGGCGCGGCGTCATGCATCGACTTACCCCACTGGCGCGTTGTGTCTCCAGATAGGAGCACCCCTCATGATCAAGTTGATCCTGGCGCTCGGCCTCATGGCCGCGGCGGCGATACCGACTGCGGCGATGGCCCAGCCCTACGACGACCAAGGCCGCTATTGCGACGACCAAGGCCGATGTGCCGACCGCGCGCCGGACGTGCGCGAGGATTCACGCGACAGCAGCTATAGCGACCAAGCGACTGGCCGCGACGACCGGGGCGAACGCGACCAGTACACCGGCCGCGTGGGATCGCACTGGGTCGACGACAATGGACGCCGATGCGCCTGGCGCGAGGTAAGCTTCCGCGACACCGACGGCTATCAAGCCACCAAGTGGGTCACGGTCTGCCGCGAATAGCCAGGGGCGCCTTCGGCCAGTGGCGCCCCATGAGACTCCGGTTCGCCTTGCTGTCGATGGCGCTCGCGTCTGGAGCGACCTTCAGCGCGGTGGACGGCATGGCCGGAACTTGTCCCGGCGGACCGGCGCCGAGCGGCGCTGCGGTTCACGGGCCAGTTCTCGAGATTCCCGACGCATCGAGCCTGTGCGTCGCGCTGGGGGAGTCGCCTTCGACGTGGGTGACGGTGCGGCTTGCACACCCGAGCCACACTTATCCGCTCCTGATGGCTGCCGCTTTCGGCAAGAACGCCGTCTGCTTTGTCGGGCGTGACGGTCTTGGGATCTGTGACATCGAAGATCAGCCCCTGGACCTGGAGCTGAGGCGACCCGAGACGATCGAGGCCTCCCTCTCGTGGCGTTGAGCAACCTCGGGCGGCAACCTGGCCGTCAGCTCTTCCGCTCGCGCGGGGTGACCGTGACGTGTTCCAGCCAACCGCGGCGGAGCAGCGCCAGCGGCAACCCCGCGTCGATGCTGCGCCAGTCGAGGGCACGGATCAGGTCGTCGGCCCCGGTGGTGCGCCGCTCGCCAGCGGCGACGATGACGTCGCCGTCCAGCAGGCCGGCGCTGGCGGCCGGCGAGCCGGCTTCGATCGAGGTGACCAGCACGCCGGCGTCCTGCTCGAGGCCCGCGGCCACCGCGTGACGGCGCGGGATCGCCGCGCGCTGGGCGGCGATCCCGATCCAGCCGCGCCGCACCCGGCCGTGGCTCAGCAACTCGCCCAGCACGAAGGCGGCGGTGTTAGAGGCGACGGCGAAGCAGATGCCCTGTGCGCCCTGGATCACCGCGGTGTTGATGCCGACCACCTCGCCGGCCGAAGAGACCAGCGCGCCTCCCGAGTTGCCCGGATTGAGCGCCGTGTCCGTCTGGATCAGATCCTCGAGCTGGCGCCCGCCCTGGCCGCGCAGCGAGCGGCCCAGCGCCGAGACCACGCCGGCGGTGACGGTGGCCTCGAAGCCGAGCGGGTTGCCGATCGCGACCACCAGGCGACCGCGTCGCAGCTTCTGCGAGTCGCCGAGCCGCGCGGCCGGCAGCGCCACAGGATCGTCGGCGCGTAGCAGGGCGAGATCTGTATCTGGATCGTCTCCGAGCAGGCGGGCGGTCAGATGCCGGCCCTCGGGCGTGACGATGTCGTGCGCGGCGGCCTGCTGGGCCACGTGGCTGTTGGTGAGGATCAGGCCGTCGGGGGAGACGATCACCCCGGACCCGACGCCGCCTCGCCCCTTCAACCGCGGATGCACCCGCACGACGGCGGGAGCGACCGCCTCGACGGCGGCGCTGACAGTGCGGGAATAGGCGTCGAGGGCCTCGGCGTCGGGGTTGTGAGCGGCCTGGTGCGTTCCGAACTCGGCGGACGCATCGGTGACGAAGGTCACGGGTGAATCGAACATGGCGTTACTCCGGCGCACCAAGTGGGGTGGCGGGCCGGGTCGCGCAACTGGCGCGCCCGCTAGCCGACAACGCGTTGCTTGGGCTACCCGGGTTCGCCGCGCGGTGACCGCTGACCTGCGAGCGCGAGGCCGCTGCCGCCGATGGCGACGATCAGGCCGCCGAGCGTGACGAAATACCCGTACTCGAGCCTGGCGCTGATGACCTCGCCGGCCTGCCGCGCCGAGGTGTCGCCGCCGGACGGCCCCGCGGCGAGCTGCGCCTGGACGTCGGCGCTTGGCACTTCCTGCGAGATGCCGATCAGGCTGGCGGCGGCGGCGGCGAGAGCGGTCGCCATCAAGACTACTGCGGCGCGCTGGCCGCGCACCAGCAGGCAGCCCACCAATCCCAGGACAATGACCCCGAGCGACATGGCGACCCAAATGTCGTGGTGAGCGGGAACGGCTGCCGCGCCGGCCCCTCCGCCGACGCCGGTGATGAGCTGGATGCCGGTCTCATGGGCCAGCGGTTGGCCGGAGCACGAGACCTCCGCCCAGGGCAGAAAGAAGCCGAAGATCGCGACGAGGGCGGCGAGGCGCGCCAGGGTGAAGGCGTTGGTCATGGCGGCGAATACAACGCGCCACACGCCATTTCGGCGCCGCTGGGCGCGATTCATCGCGCCGCATGAGGGCTGCGGCGAGTTGGGACGGGGCGACTGACGCGGCGATGGGCGCTGTCGCGGCCACGGTCGGGTGGAAAGGTTTCTAGCGCGTTGGGTCGCGCGCCTTTCGACGCCGATTACGGCGCCTTGGTGTGGAAGGTGAGATCGACGGCGAGCTTCTGGTCGAACACATCCACGGGTCCGCCCGAGGTCAGGTGGCCGGACACCTCGCCGCCCGCGACCTTGTAGTCGCTCATCGTCAGGACCCCGCCGATCGAGACGGAAATCGGGGTGTGTAATGCCGCGTGCTTGATGTCGACGCCGATCAGCGAGCCGTCGGGGGCCACTCTGGCGACGATGGCGTCGCCGAAGTTGCCCATCAGGGCTTCCTCGCCGACCTCGGCGTCGTCAGCCTGGTCCTTCTCGGTGAACACAATGGCTGTGACGGGTTGGCCGTTGACGGGATCGTCCTTGTGGGCGGTGACCTGGGTCAGCGCCGCGGGTTTGCCGTCGACGGTGTAGGTCCCAGTCACCGCGGGGCCAGTCACCGCAGGGCCGGTGGCGGCCGGCGCTGCCGCCGACGCGGCCGCCGGCGCCGCAACGCCCGCAGGCGCTGCGGCGTTGGCCAGCGCCGTCGGCGCGGGCGCCTTGGAGCAAGCGCCGACCAAGGCGATGGCGGCTAAACAGATGACGAGGCGATGCATGTTTTGAGTTCCGTCTTGCCGGCCGAGTGGGATGGTTAAGTTAGCACCGAGCTTTGCGAGTCCGCAGCCGGCGCCCGAAGTCAAAGGTCAGGGCCCAGACAGGTCGCCGAGGATGAAAGGCAAGCGCACGGAGTCGTTGACGCCATAGCCGCGCTTAGACGTTGCGGCGTCCAATGCCAAACGCGACGGCGAAATATCGACCCTGAGCGGTGGGTTCGGACCAGAAGGGCGCCAACATGCGGTGGGCCGGATCGACTGGCGCGTCCAGCCCGGCCTGGAGGCCCCTCAGCGGGGGAGCGGGGATGCGTAGACGATCCGCCAGGTGCGGTCGGGATCGTAGAGCGCTATTTGACGCGCGAGGCGCGTGGTTCCCGGACCCAGATTTTTCTGAAAGACGATGCCGTTCTGGTTGACTACGAACGTCATCACGCCGGAATCCCCCCATCTGGCCGGGAAGGCGATCAGCGCGAAACCGCCCGTCATGCGGCCGTTTATGACGTAGTCGCGCCCGCCGCCTGGCGCGTGCACACCCTGGGCCGTGAGAATGCGGAAGTAGTAGCCCTCGAATGGCCGCTGGTCGGCGGCGCTGGCTGGCGGCGGCGAATAACCGTTGGCTTCTGCGGTAGCGACCAGCGGCCCGATTGGGCTCTGCTTTTCGCGCGCGCCGATTGGCCAGTAGAGGCCGTTGTGCTCATGGTTGGAGCTGGCGAGTTGCTGGGCGTATTCCGCGGGCTCCCCCGCCAGGCGCCGATCCGCTGCGAACTCCCGTTGGGCGTCGACATAGGCGCGAGATACTTCGATGGCGTGAAGTTCGTTCGCCCCGATTCGGCGATCGAGCACCTGCTCGATGCCGGCCTTGACGTCGAACCGCCACGCCGAGCCCTCGCGTACGATCGGAATCGGATAGGGCCAGTCCTCCTTGCCGATGACGAGGATGGCCTCGTCGGCGCCCTGGAGTTCGATCCGGTGCTGCTGGTCATAGGACGCGGCGAAGCGCTCGCGGGTCATCCGTTCGGCGACGGGATCTCCGGAGGTGACCAAGTTGCGCCCGCCCGGCCCGAAAATCTTCAACAGCGGTTCCACTCGATCGGCGTGCCAGGCGCTCGAGAGAGCCTCTGCCGCCTGCTGGGGCGACGCGAACAGCTCTTCGCCGGGTGAGCTGGCGACCGCGTTCGAGCCGGCTCCCAGCAAAAAAAGCAGTCCCCACAGGCTAGCGGCGTTCCAAGGACGTCGCCAAGCAGGGGCGGATCGGGTCTGACGGCTCAAAGGCATGGCTGGTCCGTTCGTTTCCAATCGTGGGTGGCGGTCGGTCATCGACGACCCCCCCGTCCGCCGCCGCCACCACCGCCGCGCGCGGCGCCGGCCCATCCGCCCTCCATCGATCCGCGACTGAAAGCGCCTCGCTCAGCCTCCGCCCGCACGTCGTCGCCCCGACCGTAGGACTCGAACGACGGCGGCGCCCGTTCGATCGTCTGGATACGCGCGCCTTCATCCGACGGGTATCCGCGGGCGGCGGCTGTGTCCGGTCGCGCCGAAGCGGCCTGGAACCGATCGCCCATCGCCCGCGACTGATAGGGGGCGCCTTCCCGATGGGAGGGATCGTGCGCCCAGACGCCGCCGCCGATCGGCTCGCGGCCCTGGTTGAGCCGCGCATACCGGCCCGGATCGATGTGCATCCGCCGGCCACCCCAGTCCCAGCGATCCCAGCCCCAGAGCGGCGCATAGATCCCCACGTCTAGCCAGCAGTAGCCGAAATCGTCATAGGCGCACGGGCCGAAGTCGTTGAGGAAGGCGTAAGGCGGATAGTCGGGATAGGCCCAATCGCCATAGACCTCGCGGGGCTCATACACCGGAACGTAGACCGTCTGGGCGTTAGCCGGCTCGATGACGATCTGGCCGTCCTGCTCGGTGACCACCTCCTGCGCATTGCTGCGCAGCTTCCCGGCGGCCTGGGCTTGTTTGCGCAACCGCTGGATCGAGTCCATGACCTCGGAGGGATCGGCGATGAACGCCTCCCCCAGGCTCTCGGTCCAATCCAGTTGGGCGTCCATCATGTGCAGCACCTGCGGGAACTGAACCAATGATTTGACGCTGGGGTCCCACGACACCTGATCGAGGGCCGCCGAAAGAGCATCGCCTCTCAGCGCGGCGTTGTCGGTATCCTCCAGCCAGCGATCGGCGTCGACCACCTCGGTTGGGTAGCCCGCGGCCATCACGACCTGACCGAGCAGGTCATCAGGATAGAGCGCGATCGGGGCGAGCATCTGATCGAGCTGGGCCTCGGAAAGCTGCGGCGCGCTGACCTGCGATGGGGCGGACGTATCCTGCGCCCCCGTCGATGTGGTCAATACCAGCCCGGCGAACACCGCGAGCGCAACCGCGCCGAGCCGTTTGGCCTTCATCGCCGTCCTCCACTTCGCTCCACCCCGTCCAAGGGCGCGGCGATGAGCGAAACGACGCCGGTCGCCGATCGCGGTTCTGATCTCGTTCAATCACACACTGTCAGAACCGTCCACATCACGCCGTGTGGAGAGGCGGCGACGCGCCGTCTTGTACAAAGCCGTCACGTTTTGGGAGAATGGTGGCGGCGGGCCTAGGAGGCGGTGGTCGTCGCGGCGGGCGCGACGGACGGCGCGGCGGCGACGGTGGTCGGGGCCGGCGATGTGTCGGCCGGTTTGTCGGGCGCGAGCATGGCCCTCGGCGCTGGCGCTGCGGCTTCCGACGCGGTGGAGTTGCGGGCGACCATGGCGCCGTCGAGGGCGCCGCGGTGACCGCCGAAACCGTAGAACACGTGCTGGCCGACCTGGGCGACCTTGACCATCGAGCCGTTCCAGAGCGCGCCCAGCGAGACGACGTGGAAGTGGGTCGCGCCGGCGACCGTGCTCATCACGTAGCCGCCAAGCGCGCGGCCGGCGACGGTGCGCGCGCGGTCCCAGGCGCCGACCTCATGGCGCGCAGCGACCGAACGATCGCAGGCGAAGCTGAACTGGCAGCTATGCGCCGCGGCGCCCTGGTAGACCACGCCGCAGACGGTCTTTGGGAAGGCAGGGCTGCGCACGCGGTTGAGCACCACCTGCGCCACCGCGGCCTGGCCCTCGCGGCTCTCGCCGCGGGCCTCGTAGTAGACCGCCGCGGTCAGACAATCGAGGTCGTGCGCCGTGTCTGTGGGATCGGCCAGGCGGAACGGCGCAGCGGTCTGGAGCGCCGCAGCATGCAGCAGCGCAGGCTTCATCCTGGAGGCGAGCGTCAACAAACCGGAGTCCTGCAGGGCGGGCTTCTGCTGCGGTGCAGCATTGGCCAGAGCCGCGCGCGTCGTGGCGTCGATCGGCACGACCACGGGCTTGGCGCCCGCATCCGCCGAGGCGGAAGCCGCCACATAGACCGCGCCGACACCGCCGGCGGACACAGCGCCTACCAGGCACGCGACAGCCAGCACACGCGCCGACGGGCGCGTTTTAGTGAACAAAAACAAGGATTCCGTGTCCCTTGCTACGAGGGCCGGTGCGCCCTCTGCGTTGCGCACCGGAAGGAAGTCCGCCCTATGGCGAGGGCCCCCCGTCTGCGCTGTCCGGTCGGTACACGACGACCGGAGCTTAGGTTTAGAAGCCAAGCTTTTGGCAGGAATGCGACTGGGAGGCAACCCCTTGCCCGCGTCGCAACATCGGAATCTGTGTGCTGAAGGTTAATGCGCGGGACCCGGTCCCTCACCGATCGCCGCCTCCAGCACCGCGTCCAGCAGGTCGGTCGGGGTCAGCGGATCGACCATGTGCGGCTTGAAGCGGCCGGCCGTGGTGGCGTTCTTCGAGAAGACGCTAGCGGCTCACTGAGCGCCGGCCGCCGGCGCCTGGCTCTGCATCCGGGCGCGCATCGCCTTCAGCGCGCTCTTGCACGGGCCCGAGAACGACATGAAGTGCGCCTTGGCGCAGGCTTTTAGCGCGCCGTTGCCCGGCTTGGCGTCCGGGCAGGCCTTCTGGAAGTCGGCCGCGCAGGCCTGGCGCACGTCGCCGTCGCCGCCGGCGGGATCGGCCGTCGCGGCGTTGGCGGCGAACAGAGCGACAGCGAGGGCCGCGGCGGTCAGGTGCGATCGGGTCATGAACTGAAATCTCCGGCTGGAAGCCCATGATCTTACGCGCCGATAGGACGATTCCTGCGCGGTGCGATCAAGCTGCCCCCGACTGTGTCATCCCGGACGCAGCCGCGCAGCGGCGGAGATCCGGGATCTTGTCGGCGGGAGGTCCCGGACGAGTCCGCCACGCGGCTCTCCAGGATGACATCGCTTGTGGAGACGTTGGCCTACTGTCCCTCCAGCTCGGCCAGTCGCCGTCGAAAAAACCGCCGTTCAGGGTCGTAGCGGGCGAGGCGCAGAGCGTCGCGGTAGGCGTCGCGAGCTTCGCTCCGGCGGCCGAGGCGGCGCAGCAGGTCGGCGCGGACGGCGGGGAGCACGTCGTAGCCGTCGAGCGCGCCGCGGGCCGCCAGCGCCTCGACGCGCGGCAGGGCGGCGGCCGGTCCGTCGACCATCGCCAGCGCCGCGGCGTGGTTGAGCTCGATCACCGGCGAGGGCGCCAGCCGCATCAGCACCGCGTACAGCCCTTCGATCTGGCGCCAGTCGGTCGCCTGCGGTGTCGTCGCCTGGGCGTTCAGCGCTGCGACGGCGGCCTGGACGGCGTAGGGCGAAGGCGGCGTCGCGGCTTTCAGCGCCGGCTCGACCAGGGCGAGGCCCTCGGCGATCATCGCGCGATCCCAGAGGGTTCTGTCCTGGTCCTCCAGCAGCACGAGGTCGCCGACGGCGTCGTAGCGGGCCGGGCGGCGGGCGTCGTGCAGCAGCATCAGCGCGAGCAACGCAGGCGCATCGCCGCGGCCGGGCAGCAGCGCGTCCAGCCGCCGCGCCAGGCCGATCGCCTCGGCCGCCAGACTCCGGCGCGGATCGCCGGCGTAGGCCTCGGTGAACACCAGGTAGATCACCGCCAGCACCCCGCGCACCCGCTCGTCGAGCAGCTCGCGCGGCGGGGTGCGGTAGGGGATGCCGGCGGCGCGGATCTTGGCCTTCGCCCGCACCAGCCGCTGCGCCATGGTCTCCTCGGTGACCAGGAAGGCTCGGGCGACGGCGTT
>Ga0302314_10016375_pt1 | contig 12531 bp, 10 predicted proteins | sample III_Palsa_N2_3_FD_200533 | JGI IMG/M metagenome (GOLD analysis project Ga0302314, IMG submission 200533) | Peat permafrost microbial communities from Stordalen Mire near Abisko, Sweden - III_Palsa_N2_3 | ecosystem: Environmental > Terrestrial > Soil > Palsa > Peat permafrost | place: Sweden...
CATCCTCTCGATCGCCTATGACAACGTCCATTACCGGAACCAGCCCGAAGCCTGGAACATGCGCGTGGTTCTGGGCGTGTCGACCGTGTTGGGCGTGGTCGGCGTCATCGCCGCCTTTGGGCTCTTCTACCTGGCTGACCGCGTGTTTCACCTGGATCGCGCTCACATCCAGACCTTGATGTACCTGAAGCTCTCCGTCGCCGGGCATCTGACGATCTTCCTGACCCGCACGAGAGGGCCTTTCTGGTCGATCCGGCCGGCGCGAATCCTGCTGATCGCGGTGTTCGGCACCCAGGCGGTGGCGACCCTGATCGCGGTCTACGGGCTGTTCATGACCCCGCTGGGATGGGGCTGGGCAGCCTTCGTCTGGGGCTATGCGTTGATCTGGTTCCTCGTGAACGACCGAGTGAAGTTGCTGGCCTATCGGCTGCTCGATCCGGTCAAGGTCAAGGCGGCGAAGCCACCTGCCCTGGCTCCACAGGCGGCCTGATGAGCTTGTCGTTGCCGAAAGGGACAAGATGAAAATCCACACCAGGGACTTTCGCGTGGGCGAAGGCGACGAGGTCGACCTCGCCAAGTGGCCGACGAAAGTCGATCCCGTCTACAAGTCCAAGGATCAGTACAAGGCCCTGCTCGAAGAGCATGTCGAGAAGCTGAGCGATCAGCAGCAGCTCCTCTATGCCTCCGACACACACGCGGTCCTGCTGATCTTTCAGGCCATGGATGCGGCGGGGAAGGACGGCGCGATCAGGCACGTCATGTCCGGCGTCAACCCGCAGGGATGCCAAGTGTTCAGCTTCAAGCATCCCAGCGCCGCCGAGCTTGAACACGACTTCCTATGGCGCACCACCCGCGACCTGCCGGAGCGCGGGAAGATCGGCATCTTCAACCGTTCCTACTACGAGGAGGTCCTGATCATCCGGGTTCATCCCGAGCTCCTGCACAGCGAGGGCATCCCGGATGCACCGCACAGGGACAAGGCCGTCTGGCGCAGCCGGTATCGATCCATCTCCGATATGGAACAGCATCTCCACGCCAACGGGACCCGCGTCGTCAAGTTCTTCCTCCACCTCTCGAAGGACGAACAGCGTAGGCGTTTCCTCGAGCGGATCGACCAGCCGGACAAGAACTGGAAGTTCAGCCTGGCGGACGTCCAGGAGCGGAAGTTCTGGAAGGACTACATGAAGGCGTTCGAGGACTGCCTCGGCGCCACCAGCACAATGGATTCGCCCTGGTACATCGTGCCCGCGGACGACAAGGAAAACGCCCGCCTGATCGTATCCCAGATCGTCCTCGACACCCTGGAAGACCTGAGAATGGCCTATCCGGAGGTGAGCAAAGCCCGCCGCGATGAGCTGCTGACGATCCGCCAGGAGCTTGAAAAGTGAGCGTCAGGCGACTGGCGCAATGGAGCAGATATGAGCGATGATCAAAGTCTTGGATGAATTCCCGGCCAACGTCCTGGCGCTGACCTGCAGCGGCCAGGTGACCGAGCGCGACTACGCGACAGTGGTCATCCCGGCGGTGGAAAGAGCGCTGACTTCGCAGGGAAAGCTGCGCCTCTACTACCAGATCGGGCCCACCTTCACCGGCTTCAAACCCGGCGCGATGTGGGACGACTTCTTCGTGGGCGTGGAACATCTGTCGCGCTGGGAACGCGTCGCCGTCGTGACCGACCTGGATTGGGTGAGGCTCGCCACTCGGGCGTTCGGGTTCCTGCTGCCGGGAAAGACCCAGGTGTTCACGCTCGCCGAGGCCGGCGCCGCGAAGGCCTGGATTAGGTCCAAATGAGGTGGGCGAGGCGATGAGCGCGAGCGCCCTTTTCACCTGCCCCATGCATCCTCAGGTCCAACAACCTGCGCCGGGCAATTGTCCGATCTGCGGGATGACGCTGGAACCGCTGAAGCCGACGGCAGTGGTCGGTGAAAACCGCGAGCTCGCGGACATGTCTCGCCGGCTCTGGATCACCTTGGCGTTGACGCTGCCGGTCTTCGGGTTGGAGATGGGCGGCCACATCCCCGCCCTTGGCCTGGATCGGCTGGTTCCGCCCAGCTTCTCGATCTGGATACAATTCGCGCTATCGACTCCGGTGGTGCTGTGGGGCGGCTGGCCCTTCTTCCAGCGGGGCACGGCGTCGGTAGTGCATCGAAGCCTGAACATGTTCAGCCTGATCTCACTGGGGACCGGCGCGGCCTACCTCTACAGCCTGTTCGCGACCTTCGCGCCGGGCCTATTCCCCGCCGGATTCCACGCCATGGGCGGCGCCGTCGGCGTCTACTACGAAGCCGCCGCTGTGATCATCGTCCTGGTGCTGATGGGCCAGGTGCTGGAACTGCGCGCTCGCGAACAGACCGGCGGCGCGATCCGGGCCCTGCTCCAGCTGGCGCCCAAGACCGCCCATCGATTGCGGGCCGATGGCGAGTCAGAAGAGGTCGCGCTGGAGGTGGTACAGGTCGGTGACCGCCTCCGAGTGCGGCCCGGCGATGGCTTGCCGGTGGACGGAGAAGTGCTTGAGGGCAAAAGCGCGGTCGATGAGTCGATGGTCACCGGCGAGTCGATGGCAGTCGCGAAACATCCCGGCGACCGGCTGATCGCGGGAACCATCAACGGCGTTGGATCCCTGGTCATGCGCGCCGAGAAGGTCGGTGCCGACACCATGCTCGCGCGGATCGTAGCCATGGTGTCAGAGGCGCAGCGCAGCAGGGCGCCCATACAGCGCTTGGCCGACATCGTGTCGGGATACTTCGTTCCGGCGGTGCTCGGCGTGGCCGCCATCGCCTTTGTCGCCTGGGCGATCTGGGGACCGGCGCCAGCTCTAGCCTATGCGGTTATCGCGGCGGTCTCGGTGCTGATCATCGCCTGTCCCTGCGCCCTGGGCTTGGCCACGCCAATGTCGATCGGCGTCGGGATCGGCAAGGGCGCGGGCGCCGGCGTCCTGATCAAGTCCGCCGAAGCGCTTGAGCGCATGGAGAAGGTCGACACCCTGGTCGTGGACAAGACCGGCACCCTCACCGAGGGCAAGCCGAAGGTTATAGCCGTGATCCCGGCGGCTGGACTGTCCGAGGCCGAAATTCTGGCGTTGGCGGCCAGCCTTGAAGCCGCTAGCGAACACCCGCTCGCGGCGGCCATCGTCGAGGCGGCCAGGGCTGGAGGCGTTTCGCCGCCGCCTCTGACCGATTTCACCTCGATCACCGGCGAGGGCGTGACCGGCAAGGCCGGCGCCCAGTCCGTGGCGTTGGGCAACGCCCGGCTGATAGCGGGCCTGGGCGTGTCGTTCGCCGACATGGACGCCAAGGTCGACGCCTATCGCGCGGGCGGCGCCACGGCCCTGTTCCTGGCCCTCGACAGCAGGCCGGGCGGGGTGATCCTTGTCGCCGATCCGATCAAGCCAACCACCCTTGCGGCGCTGAACCAGTTGCGAGCCTTCGGCCTGCGGATCGTCATGCTGACGGGCGACAACCGGGCCACGGCCGAGGCAGTGGCGAAACAGCTTGGCGTCACCGAAGTCGAGGCCGATGTCCTGCCGCAGGATAAGCATCGCATCGTCAAGGCGCTGGGCGCCCAGGGCCGCGTGGTCGCCATGGCCGGAGACGGGGTGAACGACGCGCCGGCCCTGGCCGAAGCCTCCGTGGGCATCGCCATGGGAACAGGGACCGAGGTCGCGATGCAGAGCGCGGGGATCACCCTGGTGAAAGGCGACCTTGCCGGCATCGCGCGCGCCATCCTGCTCAGCCGAGCGACCATGCGCAATATCCGGCAAAACCTGGTCTTTGCGTTCGCCTACAATGCGGTGGGAATCCCAATCGCTGCGGGCGTCCTCTATCCGTCCTTTGGCCTCCTGCTTAGTCCCGTAATCGCCGCGCTAGCCATGTCGCTAAGCTCGCTGTCGGTGATGGCCAACGCGCTGCGTTTGCGGAGCCTCAAGCTCTAAGCGGCGGTTGAGCTGAATCGACCGCCGGCGCCGGCGGATCGGTAGTTTCCGAGCCTGCACGTGCGGTCGAGCGGGGCCTAGGACTGCGGCGCAGTCGCCCGAACAGCCGCCACAGGATTTTCCATGAACGCTCCGTTCGCTCCGCCGACCCTGGACGCCGAGGCCTTGCGCAAGCTCAATGCCTATTGGCGGGCCGCCAACTACATGTCGGTGGGGCAGCTCTACCTTTATGCCAACCCGCTGCTGCGCGAGCCGCTGACGCTGGATCACATCAAACCGCTGATCGTCGGCCACTGGGGCACCGTGCCCGGGCAGAACTTCATCTATGTGCACCTGAACCGGGTCATCAAGGCGCACGATCTGGACATGATTTACGTCTCTGGCCCGGGCCACGGCGGCGCGGCCCTTGTAGGCAACACCTATCTCGAGGGGACCTGGAGCGAGGTCTATCCCGCCGTCGCCCAGGACGAGGCCGGCCTCAAGACGCTGTTCAAGCAGTTCTCTTTTCCGGGCGGCATTTCCAGCCATGTGGCGCCGACCACGCCGGGGTCCATCCATGAGGGCGGGGAGCTAGGCTATTCGCTCAGCCACGCCTTCGGCGCGGTGTTCGACAATCCAAATCTGATCGTCGCCTGCGTAATCGGCGACGGCGAGGCCGAGACCGGGCCGCTGGCCACAGCCTGGCATTCCAACAAATTCCTCGATCCGATCACAGACGGCGCGGTCCTGCCGATCCTGCATATGAATGGCTACAAGATCAGCAACCCCACCGTCCTGGCGCGGATCGGCCACGACGAGCTGGAGAAGTTCCTGATCGGCTGCGGCTGGAAGCCCTATTTTGTCGAGGGCGATGATCCGGACGCCATGCATGAGCGGATGGCGACGGTGCTGGATCAGGCCGTGGCCGACATCCAGCGGTTTCAGAACGCGGCGCGCACGACCGGCGTAGCCATGCGGCCGGCTTGGCCGATGATCGTGCTGCGCTCGCCCAAGGGCTGGACCGGCCCCAAGGTGGTCGACGGCCTGGCGATCGAGGGCACGTTCCGCTCGCACCAGGTCCCGCTAATCGTCGATGCGGAACATCCGAAGCACGTGGCGCTGCTGGAAAGCTGGATGAAGAGCTATAACGCGGACGAGCTGTTCGACGCGACGGGGCGTTTGCTGACCGAACTGGCCGAGCTGGCGCCCCTGGGGGATCGCCGGATGGGCGCCAATCCGCACGCTAACGGCGGCCTGTTGCTCCGCGATCTCTGCATGCCCGATTTTCGCGTTCATGCCGTCACCGTGCCCGCGCCCGGCGCGGTGGACGATCAGGACACCGTCGTCCTGGGACGGTTCCTGCGAGACGTGCTCGACCTCAATGCCTCGCCCCGCAACTTCCGCCTCTTCGGCCCCGACGAGACCCTGTCCAACCTACTTGGAGCGGTGTTCGAAACCACCGATCGCCAATGGGACGCCTTGGCCAATGACACCGATGAGTTCCTCAGCGCCTCGGGCGGCGTGCTGGATTCCATGCTCAGCGAACACCAGTGCGAAGGCTGGCTGGAGGGCTATCTGCTGACGGGACGGCATGGCCTGTTCAACAGCTACGAAGCCTTCGTGCGGATCGTGGATTCCATGTTCAGCCAGCATGCCAAGTGGCTGAAGGTGACCAAGGAGCTGCCCTGGCGGCGGCCCATCGCCTCGCTCAACTATCTGTTGGCCTCCCACGTCTGGCAGCAGGATCACAACGGCTTCACCCACCAGGATCCCGGCTTTCTGGATCATGTGGTCAACAAGAAAGCCGATATCGTCCGAGTCTATCTCCCGCCGGACGCCAACTGCCTGCTGTCGGTGATGGACCACTGCCTGCGCAGCCGCGACTATGTGAACGTGGTGGTGGCCGGCAAGCACGCCCTGCCACAATGGCTCACCATGGACGCCGCCATCGCCCATTGCACCCAGGGCATCGGCATCTGGCAGTGGGCCAGCAATGATCAGGAGGGCGAGCCGGACCTCATCATGGCCTGCTGCGGCGACACGCCGACGCTGGAAGTGCTGGCGGCGACCTCCATCCTGCGCGCCCACCTGCCGTACCTGAAAATCCGAGTCGTCAATGTGGTCGACCTAATGAAGCTGCAGTCCGAAAGCGAGCATCCTCACGGCCTGAGCGACGCGGACTTCGACTCGCTGTTTACGGCGGACAAGCCGGTGATCTTCGGCTTCCACGGCTATCCGTCCCTGGTCCACCGGCTGACCTATCGCCGCGCCAACCGGGGCCTGCACGTGCACGGCTATCAAGAGGAAGGCACGATCACGACGGCGTTCGACATGCGGGTGCAGAACAAACTCGACCGTTTTCATCTGGTGATGAACGCAGTCGACCGTCTGCCTCATCTGGGCAGCCAAGGGGACTATCTGAAGCAGTCGATGCGCGACAAGCTGATCGAGCATAAGGTCTACATCGACCAGCACGGCCAGGACCTGCCCGAGGTTCGCAACTGGAAATGGGGCGAGACGCCTTGAATCTGGAAGCGCTCGAAACCACGGTGTCGCGGCTGTTCGCCGACGATCGGGGCCTGCTGGCAATGGACGAGAGCACGTCCACCTGCAACCAGCGCTTTGCGAAGCTAGGCATCCCCCAGACCGAGGAAGCACGACGGGCCTGGCGCGAGGTGATCGTCACCACCCCGGGCTTGGGCGATGCGATCAGCGGCGCCATTCTGTTCGACGAAACCATCCGCGAGAGCACCGCCGCCGGCGTTCCGTTTACTAAGGTGCTCGAAGACGCAGGCGTCATACCTGGCATAAAAGTCGACCTGGGCGCCAAGGACCTGGCCGGCCGTCCTGGCGAGACGATCACCGAGGGCCTGGACGGCTTGCGGGAAAGGTTCGCGGAATACGCCGGCCTGGGGGCGAGGTTCGCCAAGTGGCGGGCGGTGATCAACCTCGGCGAAGGGCTGCCCAGCCGAAGCTGCATCCATGCCAACGCTCAGGCCCTAGCCCGCTATGCCGCCCTGGCTCAGGAGGCGGGCCTTGTCCCCATCGTCGAACCGGAAGTGGTGATGGCCAGCGATCAGTCGCTGGAGACCTGCCGCATCGTCACCGAGACAGTTCTGCACGCGGTGTTCGATCAGCTCCACGAACAGTCGATCGTGCTGGAGGCGATGATCCTGAAGCCCAACATGATCACGCCGGGTCTTGCCTGCCCCGTTCAGGCCAGCGTTGACGAGGTGGCCGACGCGACCTTGGCCAGCCTGCGGCGATCCGTTCCCGCGGCCGTGCCCGGTATCGCCTTCCTGTCCGGCGGCCAATCCGACCAACTCGCTTCGGAGCGACTGAATGCCATGGCCCTCCGGCAAAAGGCCGCCGGTGCGCGGGCGCCTTGGGCGCTTTCCTTCTCCTACGGCCGGGCGCTGCAGCGTGAGGCGCTGGAGCTCTGGCGGGGTGATGCGGCGCGGGTTTCCGACGCACAGAGGGCGCTCTACCATCGCGCCGACTGCAATCGCGCGGCGCGGCGCGGCGACTATAGTGCAGCCATGGAGACCGCATGACCGCTCCGCTGCGGCTCTTCTACATCCGTCACGGCGAAACCGCCTGGTCGCTATCCGGCCAGCATACCAGCCGGGCGGATATCCCCCTGACCGCCCACGGAGAAGACGGCGCCCGCACGCTGCGGCCCGTGCTCGAAGCAATAGGCTTCACCCATGTTCTGACCAGTCCTCGTCAGCGCGCTCAGCGCACCTGCGAGCTGGCGGGGCTGGGCGAAAACGCCGAGATCGAACCGGATCTGGGAGAATGGGACTACGGCGACTATGAGGGCCGGCGTTCAGCAGACATCGAGAGAGATCACCCGGGATGGAGCCTGTTCCGGGACGGCTGCCCCGACGGCGAAAGTCCGGCCCAGGTGTCCCGACGCGCCGATCGCCTGATTGACCGACTGGCCGGACTGCAAGGGAACGTGGCGCTGTTCTCACACGGCCATTTTGGCGCCGTCCTGGGGACCCGGTGGATCGAGTTGCCGGTGATCGAAGGCTGTCACTTCCCCTTGGACCCGTGCTCGGTGAGCGTGCTCGGCTTTGCGGCCCATCATCCCGATGACCGCGTGATCCTTCGCTGGAACACGACGCCAGGGTCGCCTCAAGCTGGCTGACCGGCAGAGGCCTTCGCTTCGAGATCGAGAACCTGAGCGACCGACTTGGCGATGACCTGCTCTTCGTCTGTATGGATTACCCGCACCCGAACGGGCCCATCATCTGATGAGATGACCGGCGCGCCAGCGTCGTTTCGCATCTCGTCCAATTCGATGCCGAGGAAACCAAGGTCCTGGCAGATCCGCGCTCGGATCAGCGGGGCGTTCTCGCCGATGCCGCCCGCGAAAACCAAGGCGTCCAGACCGCCGAGCGCCGCGGCGAACGCGCCGATCCATTTTCGCACCTGATAGCAAAAGATCGCCACGGCCTCGGCCGCGCGCACGTCCGCAGCCTCGCACTTGAGCAGTTCGGCCATGTCGCCGCTGGTCTCCGAGACGCCCAGCAAGCCGGACCTAAAATTGACCATCATGCCGAACTGCTCCGGCGTCATGTTTTCGGTCCGCGCCAGATAGGTCATCAGACCAGGATCAAGATCGCCGGCACGGCTGCTCATGGGTATTCCGCTGGCCGGGGTGAAGCTCATGCTGGTGTCCATCGATTTGCCGCCGAGCACGGCGGTCAAACTCGCGCCGCTGCCCAGATGGGCCAACACCACCCTGCCGTTGGCGGCCTCGGCGCCGTCCAGTCGCGCCAATTCCGCCAGCAGGAAGGTGCAGGACAGGCCGTGAAACCCGTACCGCCGCACGCCCTTGGCCTCATAGCGCCGCGGGATCGGCAGCAGCCGCGCCACCCGCGGCAGGTTGTGGTGAAAGGCGGTGTCGAAACAGGCGACCTGGGGCATGCCCGGCAGGCGATGCTGGAACGCCTCGATCAACGATATCTCGGGTGGCAAGTGTTCGGGATCGTAAGCGCTAAGCCCACGCAGTGTCGCGACCATCGCCGGGTCGATCTTACGAGGCGCGCTGAAGGTCGCCCCACCATGGACGATGCGGTGGCCGACACCAGCTAGACCATCGCCGACCAACTCGCCTTTGATAGTGTCCACGAGCAGGTCGACGGCGGCTAGGTGGTCCAGTGCGGACACCTGGCGCGATACCTTCGTCCGCGGATCCGAACCGCTGAAACTGAAGGTGGCGCCTTCCTGACCGATCGCCGCGATCCCGCCGTGTAGAAGGCGTTCAACGCCCTTGAACAGCGCGAACTTGAGGCTCGAAGACCCGGCGTTGATCGCAAGGATGTGTGGGTTGTTCGCCTTATCGCGCATTTCGATGGCGCCGCCTCCCCGCCCGCGACGTCCCTTTAGGCGCGTCCGGATAGGGCCGAAGGTGCAGAAACGCTCCGGGCCGCGGTAGAATCGGAAACTACGCACGGGCCGGAACGTGATCTGCGCCGAAGGGCGATGAGGCGTCCTATTGGGATATCTCAGAACGCCAGATAGACCCGGCCGCTCGGCTTTGACAAAAAAAGCTCGTTGGCGTGGCTACAAACGCAACGCCTCCAACTCAGCAATGAGCAGGGCCAGCCGGCCGCCGAAACTCTCGATCATAGCCGGCAGAAAGGTCTCCTGCTTGATCAGCTCCATTTGCAGCGGGTGGCCCGCCCGCAGCGCCACAAGGTGCAGGAAAGACAGCTGGGAGCGTCCATTGCCCTCGCGGAATGGATGGATCGCGTTCAGCTCCGCCAGAAATTCCGCAGCGGCGACGATGAATTCTTCAGCGCCGACGCCCGGATGGAACGGGTGGTCGCGAAGACGGGCGAATAGCAGGATCATCTGCCCGTCGATGTTTTCCGGGAAGCAGAACCAATTGCCATCCTTGGCCGTACGAACTGTGCGGTAACGGCCTGCCCAGGTATAGACGTCCTGAAAGAGATGCCGATGGACACGCCTGTAGTGCGCTGGTCCGAACCGACCGCCCGGCAGGGGCTCCTCAGCCCGAAGCATCGACATTTCCAGCTCAAACGCCTGGAGCACGTCAGCGTCACGAAGTCCAAGTCGGTTCTTCAGACACCCGTGGGCGCCGTAACTATAGGGATCGTCGAAGGCGTCGTAGGCGCCAAAGCTCACTTGCGCTCTTTGAGCTTGGTATAGGCCTGCAGCACCTTCGCCCGCCGCTGATCCATCGGCAGGCCGCTTCCCACCCGCTCGCGGCCCGCCGGGCTGAGCTTCAAGCCCTCGACGGCGCTGATCGCGGTGAACGCCCCGCGGCCAAGCACAGTGGATGGACTTTTGGGGACCAACTTTTCAGTCCGCTTTTGCATGTCCCGAACCTAGCACAAACCGGCCTTCCTGACGAGATTTGCTAAAGGATATACATGAGATTGGCGCGCGCGCGAGCAGGCGCTTTCAATGGGCCAGCCCCTCCCTACTTCGCTGCATGTCACCACCGATCATAGCTGCAATGGCTCCATCAAGTCCTTGAGCGGCCAAGCGCACATCACTGTCGTCGAGGTGTGTATAAATTGCCGTCGACCGAACCTCCCGGTGCCCCAGAAGCTTGCCGATCGTAGGCAGGGTCTCCGAAAGCGACGCCGCGTGGCTGGCATACGTGTGCCGCAGATCATGGAGCCTAAGCGTCGAAAAGCCGGTCCGCTCCCGAATCCTGGCCCAATAGGGGTCCAGCCTTCCTATCGGCCGGCCGGCCGCCCAGTTGAAGAAGACCCACTCGACCGTACGGCGGCGCACGATCCCATCAATCACGGCTCGGCCCTCGGTGCCGAGCCAGACCGTCCTCGGTCCGGTCTTACTGTCGCGCAGGTGAAGTTTCCTGCCCTGAATGTCCGACCATCTCAGGCCAAGAATCTCCGAAGAACGGCAGCTGGTGAACAGGATCAGCATCACCGCGGCCGTGTGGACCGGATACGTCGCCCGCTCCGCCTCAAGCGCCTCGCCCAGCTGGCGAAGCTCCTGCACGCTCAGGAACCGCTCCATCTTTCGCCGGCGGTTCAGGCGAATCCCTGGACAGGGATTGCTGCCCTCCGGCCGGTAGCCCCAGGCTTCGGCCCGAACGAACATGGCGTTGAGGATGGCGTAGACGCGATTGGCGCCGCCGGGCCCGGCAGTCTCGGTCGTTCGATTGAACCACCTCAACACATCGGCCTGGGAGATCTGGTCGACGTATTGACCCTCGAACGCCCCATCCAGGTAGCGGCGGCGATAGACGCCCTGGGTCCGCCGCGTCGTGGGCTTCCAGCGACGCTCGGAGCGACGCCAGTATTCGTCCAGAAACACGGCGAACTCCGGCGACCCAAGCGCCGTCCGGCGGTCCTCCGCCGGGTTTTCGCCGGTCTGCGCTCGCAACAGCGCGTGGCGGGCCAGCCTGCGCGCCTCGGGCTCGGTCAGCAGCGCCGTCGAGCCAAGCGTGATCATCCGTTTCCGACCGCTCATGCGTGTCTGGATCACATAGGCCTGGCGTCCGCTGAGATAGTGGCGAAGGCCAAAGCCCGGCAGATCGGCAAACCATCTGATCCCCGGCGAGGCGGCGTCTTCGCGCCCGCCAGTAGCGATTCCGGCCGGCGTCGGTGCCTGCAGCGCCGGCGCGGTCGAGCCACGGTCGGCGACAAGTTTGAGGACACGGCTCATATCGCCACCCCCAAAGCCTGGCCGAGCGATTGGCTGACCCGCACCGCGGCGTCCGCAATCGATCGATCCTCAAGATGGGCGTATCGGGCGGTCGTCTCGGGCTGGGCATGGTCGAGCAGCCGGCCGATCAGCAGCAGGGACATGCCGCGGTTAATCGCCACCGAGGCGTAGCTGTGGCGAAGGTCGTGAATACGTACGTCGGGGATAGCTGCTGCCCGGCGTATCTTCGCCCATTGCGGATAGACCGACGAGAGCGGCCCCTCCCCTCTTCCCGGCGGGAAGACCCAGGGACACCCTTCGCGGCGCTCAAAGGTCTCCAGGATCGCCGTGGCGTGGGCGCCCAGATAGATGAACTTCGGCCCTGTCTTGCTATCGGGCAGTTGCAGGCGCGGCGGCTGGATGGCCTCCCATCGGAGGGTCAGGATCTCGGAGACCCGGGCGCCGGTGAGCAGAAGAAGCCGGATCACGGCGACGGCTACCGGCTGTTCCGCCTCGACCGTGGCCAGGACGGCGCCGAGGCGACGGTACTCAGCCACAGACAGGTATCGCTCCTTCAGCGCCCGTTTGTACCGCGGCGTGCGCCGGCACGGGTTGGAGCCTCGAACCCGATGCCCCAGAAGCTCAGCGTATTTCAGCATGGCGGCCAGGACCGGAAGCGCGCGATTGAAGACGCCCTGCCGGTCGCTGAGGCTATCGCGCCAGCGAAGCACATCCGCCCGGCGAATCCGATCGACGGCCAGGTGGCCGAACACGGGTTTCAGTTCCCGCTCGATATGCCGCTTGTTGGTGGACTGGGTTCTCGGTTTCCAATGCCGCGCATTGTCGGCCCAGAAGGCCTCGGCATAATCGGCGAAGCTTGGCGCCTCCCCTTTTACGACCGGTCTGGGCAGGCCATCGGTGGCCACCGCCGCCAGGAGCGCCCTCGCCTTCCCCCTCGCGGCTCCTGC
>Ga0302314_10016376_pt1 | contig 12530 bp, 13 predicted proteins | sample III_Palsa_N2_3_FD_200533 | JGI IMG/M metagenome (GOLD analysis project Ga0302314, IMG submission 200533) | Peat permafrost microbial communities from Stordalen Mire near Abisko, Sweden - III_Palsa_N2_3 | ecosystem: Environmental > Terrestrial > Soil > Palsa > Peat permafrost | place: Sweden...
TGGGGCTGCGCGAACTCCCTCCGGCGCGCCCCGGTGGTGCTGCGCGAACTCTTGACTAAACGGTCCAAGAGCGTATAATTCGATCATCATCGAACTTACGGACAACGGGAATTACGTGAATACAATCGAAACCAAGCGCCGGAACCGCGGCGAGCACTCGGAGGCCGAGAGCAAGCGACCGCGTACCCGGACACAGACAACCAACGGCCGGCAGCGGCGGCGGCGCGAGCATGCCGACGATGCCCGGATCGACATCGAGACCAGGAACGACGTGGAGGTCAAGGCCGAGCCAGGCGCAGGGGCGTCGCTGGACTCACTCGATCTCTTCTTCCGGCAGGCGCGCCGTCACGCGCTGCTGACCGCGGCCGAGGAAGTCGAGCTCGCGAAGGGTGTCGAGCGCGGCGATCTCGAAGCCAAGAACAGGATGATCAACGCGAACCTGCGGCTCGTCGTCTCGCAGGCCCGCCGCTACCAGGGACTCGGGCTGCCGCTCGAGGATCTCGTGCAGGAAGGAATGCTCGGGCTGATCCGCGCGGTCGAGAAGTTCGACTGGCGTCGCGGATTCAAGTTCTCGACCTACGGCACACTGTGGATTCGTCAGGCGATCCAGCGTGGCCTGCAGAACTCGGGCCGGACGATCCGCATTCCGGTTCACGTAGCGCAGCGGCAGGTGAAGGTGCGCAAGGTTGAGTCCGAGCTCAACGCGAAGCTCGGACGCGAGCCGACCGACGAGGAGATCGCCGAAGTGGCCGAGCTCCCGGTCGAGCAGGTGACCGAGATCCGCGAGCTCGCCCGCAGTCTCGCGAGCCTCGACCAGGCGGTAAGCGACGACGGCGAGGTTGCACTCGGCGACGTCCTGCCCAGCGATCGTCCCGACCCGCTCGAAGAGGTCGCCGACGCGCAGCGTGATCAGCAGGTCGCTGAGATCGTCGCTCGGCTGCCCGAGCCCGAACGAAAGGTGATCGAGCTGCGCTTCGGACTCGCCGGAGACGAGCCTCGCACAATTCGCCAGACAGGCCGCACACTCGGCATCACCTCGGCACGGGTGAGTGAGCTGGAGGAGCAAGCGCTCCGCCGGCTCGCGGGCACCGCGGGAGTCGAGGGACTGCGGATCGCGGCGTAGCCGGTATGGGCCGCAAGGTCTGGGTCCTGGAAACCTCAACCAAGGGCACCGGCGCCAACGTGGTGCCCTTGGAGAGGGTTCTCAAGAGCCCGTCCTCGACGTCGACGCCGACGCCGCTCTACGTGCCGCCCAAGCAGTCTCGGCCGGCGCCGGCGCCCGAACCCCAGCCGCGGGCGCCACGCCGGTTCAAGGTCGTCGATCTCCTCAGCCGCGAGGTCCTCGGCGAGGACGTGGGCACGCGCGAGACCATGGAGATCCTGCGCCGCGTGCGTAGCGTCGTCGACGTCAACCTCTACGTCTGGGAACCGGAGCAGGAGCGATGGCGACTGCTCACGCTTGCCGAGCAGGGCGCGATGTGGGAGCTAAGGGAGCGTCAGTGATCTCGACCACCAGCCACGCGGCGTTGTAAGCGCCCCGCTTGTCGTCGCCGAACTCTTCCAGCTGGGAGACCTTTCCATGCCGGAACGTCCACACGAGCCACACGGACTGGACGGGATCGGCTTTCTTTAGGTGCGCTGAGAGGAGTGTGCCGGGGCGGCGGCCGGCCCAGAGTGCCTCAGGAGCATCCGCCAGGTAGGGCTGCTGCATGAGCCAATCGGCGACCACCTTGCCTTCGGTCGCGACCGGCTCGCCGTCGCGCTCGTGTTTGCACGTCGAATGTAGGAGGCTCCGTAGCTTCCATAGCTTCCATGCCTTCCACGCCTTGATCCCGCGACCCCGGATCGCATTGCTGAGCTCGTGGAACGTGGCGGTATTGTCGGCGGCCCGCGGATCTCGACCGCGCGCCGGCATCTCGATCTTTCTCAGCTTCACGTTCCACCTACCGGGCGCGACCGTGATCGCGTCGGCGATCGCCCAGTCGAGCTCGGCCTGCCAGATCTGGCGATCGAACTCGGTACCCACGCTCGTGAGACGGCGTCTGAGGGCTGACCCGGTGATCCCGAGTGCCGCCAGTGCCGACAAGGCGGACCCGACGAGCTTGGCCACGGTTCCATGCTGGGCGACGAGCAGGTAGATCCCGCCCGCCAGAGCCACGAGGATCCCCAGGAGAATGGCCGCGAGCCACGGGCCGAGCCTCAGGGTGCGACGGATCAGGGCCCTGAAGGCGCTGAAGTAATCGGCCGCTTCGAGCATGTCCTGGCCTAGCTTCTCTCCGGAGAGAAGAGATCGCCACACCTCTCCTTGGCGATGGAGAGCGGCGCTCACTGCCGGATTGGGCCAGGTGAGCGGCTGGTTCTCGAGGCGCGGGTTGACCGACCATACCTCCCAGGTTCGCAGCGACAGGCTCACGGCGCGAGCCGAGTGCGGCGGGAGGTTCGAGGCGATGTCGGCGAGCCCGTCCTCGACGGCGACCAGGCGGGCGCTGAAGGCACCTTCGAAGCTTTTCTTGTCTTTCGGGAGCAAGCACGTGTCGGCCAGCGCGCGACCGAGGTCGTACGCCTTTCCAAGCCGAAAGTCCGCGGCCATCAGCGCCATCTGAAGATCTTTATGGGCGGTTATGAGTCTTGGCCGCAGGTCGGCGGGCTTCTCAGCGGACGCGGCGAGGACTTCTGCGCGGTTTATGAACAGGTCAAGCATCTGGGAGAGCACTCGCGGTACGCCCGCTGCGGCGACAGCGATCTTGAGCCGGCCGACCTCGGTCTGAAGCTGGCACGCGAGCAGCCGACGCTGCTCCTCGACGGGCCACGAGCTCACGCTCTGCAGGGGCGGCACCTCTTCCGCCGGCGCGGCCGCGGCAGCGCGCTCAGATTTTGGGGTCTTGGCGAACAGAGAGGCCATCTGCCAGCCGACGGCGAAGGCGGTGGTGATCGCGGCTGGGGCCGCCAGGGGCACGGCCTGCGCCGTGACGGACCCGGGTTGGGGCGCCGCCGCGCTCGTGCCCACCGTAGTCAACGACGGTGACACGAGAAGCCTCTGAGTTTCCGGTCAATTCCTCCGTACCGCACCGCGGCCCCCTAAGGAAATCCGTCCTACTCTCAGCCTACCCCCATCTCAGCTACGACGTCAAGGCAGCGACCCTGGGTAATCTTCTCGAGGTATGGATCAGCGCACCCTAGGCCGTGAAGGACTCGTCGTGTCCGCCGAAGGGCTCGGCTGCATGGGGATGTCGGAGTTCTACGGGAGCGCCGACGAATCCGAGGCGATCGCCACCATCCACCGCGCGATCGACCTCGGCGTCTCCCTGTTCGACACCGCCGACATGTACGGGCCGTTCACCAACGAGCAACTCGTCGGGACGGCGATTGCGGACCGCCGCGACGAGGTCATCCTGGCGACCAAGTTCGGCATCGTCAGGGATCTCGAGAACCCCGCCCGCCGGGGTGTCAACGGTCGCCCGGAGTACGTGCACGCCGCGTGCGACGCCTCGCTGCGCCGGCTCGCCGTCGACCACATCGACCTCTACTACCAGCACCGCGTCGATTCCTCGGTGCCGATCGAGGAGACGGTCGGCGCGATGGCCGAGCTCGTCGACGCCGGCAAGGTTCGCTTCCTCGGCCTCTCCGAGGCGGCGCCCGAGACGATCAGGCGGGCGAACGCCGTGCATCCGATCAGTGCTCTGCAGAGTGAGTACTCGCTGTGGACGCGCGACATCGAGGAGGAGATCCTGCCCACGGTGCGCGAGCTCGGGATCGGGCTGGTGGCCTACAGCCCCCTCGGGCGGGGCTTCCTCACCGGTGCCGTCGAGAGTGTGGATAAGCTCGAGCCGGGCGATTTCCGCCGCCACAATCCTCGCTTCGCCGACGGGAACCTAGAGCGCAACCTCGTGCTCCTCGCCCGGGTCAAGGAGATCGCCGCCGAGCACGACAGCACCCCCGGGCAGCTCGCCCTCGCCTGGGTCATGCACCAGGGCGAGGACGTGGTCCCGATCCCGGGGACCAAGCGTCGCTCCTATCTCGAGGAGAACGTCGAGGCGGTGGAGCTCGAGCTGAGCGCGGAGGACCTCGAGCGGATCGACGACGCGGCGCCGGTCGGCGCTGCTGCTGGCGACCGCTATCCGGACATGTCGGCCGTCAACCGCTGAGCTGGCCGGGCCTGACACGCACGCTCGCGGGCGAGCACGTGGTGCTCGAACCGCTGAGCGAACGCCACCGGGAAGACCTGTTCGAGGCCTCGAGGGACCCGGAGATCTGGCGCTGGATGCCCTATGCGATCGGTGACGTGGGCGGGCTCGCAAACTGGCTCGAGACCGGCCTCGCCGAGTCGGCCGCCGGGCGCGAGGGTGCCTTCGCGACCATCGATCGCGTGAGCGGCCGGGCGATCGGGTCGAGTCGCTACATGGTGCTGCGACCGGAGCACCGGGGACTTGAGATCGGAGGCACCTGGCTCGCCCGCGCGGCATGGCGCACCGGCGCCAACGTCGAGGCCAAGCTGCTCATGCTCGCCCACGCGTTCGACGAGCTCGGCTGCCTGCGCGTCGAGTTCAAGACCGACGCCCGCAACGAACGCTCGCGGGCAGCGCTTGCCGCGCTGCCCGCGAGGTTCGAGGGGATCTTCCGCCACCACATGGTCGTCCCCTACGGGGACGGGATCAGGGATTCCGCCTTCTACAGCGTGATCGCCCCCGAATGGCCGCGGGTACGTGAAACCCTGATGGCGCGGCTGGCGCGCTACCGCGGCCCTACTTCTTGATCAGGGGCCCGGCGACGGCCAGCACCTGGGTCATGTTCTTCGCGATGTCGAAACCACCGGACGGCGTCGGCGTCTTCCCGATCAGCAGGCCGATGGCCGCCGCGTGGCGCGCCTCGATCTGGACGATCGAGCCGGCCGCGGCGAGCAGCGCCTTGCTCTTGAGCAAGGGGCCGGCGCCGTTGTAGGCACTGACGCCGAGGTTCTCGACGATGTAGGCCAGATCAAGGAACGCCTTGGCGTCCGTGACCGGGAAGGAGAACGTCGGCTTGGGAACCGGCGTGCCCCCTGACTTATTGATCGCCTGGGTCAGCGCCGCGACGTGCGCGGCCTCTTCCATGCCGAAGTTGGACGCGTCGTGCGCGGCCAGTCCGGTGAGGCCTACGGTCTTGGCCTTGACTTGGTAGAAGTCGGTCTCGAGGTACTCGAGCGTGAGCGCGAAGTTGAGGATGTCAACATCCGTGGTCGCGCCCAGCGCGCTCGAGACGAACGGCGCCGCCGCGGCGGTGCCGTAGACGGCGGCTGCTGCCACCGCGCCGCGGACGAGGAAGCTGGCGCGGGTGACGCCACCGACCTCGAGCTCGACGAGCTCTGGGTGGGCAAGTCTTTCGGTGTTCATGATTGAGGGAAGTCCTCTCGGGTCTCGAAGTTAGGCGATAAAGGGCTTGACGGCGGCGAGCACGGTGGCTGCGTCGTCGGGAGTGGCAAATGCACCCGTCGGGGTCACGTGCCCGCCCGGGACCAGCGTCGCCAGCGTGGCCGCGTGGCGCGCTTCGACCGTGTGGATCGAGAGTGCGGCCGCGAGCACGGTCGGGCTCGAGATGCTCGCGGCCTGGCCGAGGTAGGCCGCCGCGCCGAGGTTCTCGACCGTGTAGGCGAGCTTCGCGACGGCCGCGGCAGTCGTGATCGGGAACTTCCCCGTGGGCTTGGCCGCGGGGGTGCCGCCGAGCTTGAGCACGGTCTGGTGGATCGCCGCGACATGCTCGGACTCCTGCTGCCCGAACTCGGCAACGAGTGATCCGACGGCGCCCGTGAACAGCTTCGCCGCGATCACCTTCGCGTAGAACTGCTCCTCGAGGTACTCGAGGGTCAGGGCGTAGTTGAGGATCCCGATGTCGCCCGCGCCAAAGGAGGCGGGGACTGACGACGCCGCCGGTGTGACGGGCGCCTTCGCCGGCGCCGAGGTCTTCGTCGTCGTGGTGCTTGAGCTCGAGCCACAGGCAGCCAACACGAAGGCGCCAAAGCTGGCAGCGCCGGCGGTGCCCACGGCCTTCAGGAACTTCTTCCTTCCCACATCGTCACGGACGAGCTCTTCAACGATTCCCCGCGGCTGCGGGATGAGGTCATCTTCTAGTTCGGTTGGCATCAGCGAAACCTCCGGTCAAGCGCAGGGGCCATCCACATGAGGGGTGGACGACCTTCGATGGACCCGGTCGCCGCCCTCGACGCCGGTTTTGATCGTTCATTACGGGCCAGCGACCCCTGCGGATCAACGCACGTTGCGACCGGCAAGCGGTGATCCAGACGGGGTCGGAGCGCCGTAACAGAGGCACATAATTTGCTCAGCATCGAACGGAGAGAAACCCATGGCCTCAGGAATCCTCAGCCCAACGCACCTTTTAGTGGTGCTTGTCGTCGCATTGATCGTGCTCGGCCCCAAGCGCCTTCCCGGCGCCGGTAAGGCACTCGGTCAGGGTCTGCGTGAGTTCAAGGACTCGATCAGCGGCGCGATGCCCGCCGAAGAGCCGGCTCAGATCCCCACCTCCGCCGTCCTGATGACGGAGCCGACGAGCGCGACGGCGCCGGTCAGCACCCCGAGCACCGCCGGCGAGCCGGTGTATGCAACGGCTGAGTCAGCTTAATAGGCAGGCGCGGGAAAGCGAGGAGGAGGACAATACGAGCATGCCGACTCGCATGGCCCGCATCGGGCGCCTGAAGCCGCTCGGCGATCACCGGCTGCGCGGCCTCGCCGACGAGGAGCTGATGGGTCGCCTCTCGCATGGCGACGCCGAGGCATTCGATCTCATCTACGAGCGCCACGCCGACGCGGCGTTCTCGCTCGCCTATCGGATCAGCGGATCGCGGGCGGCGGCCGAAGAGGTCGTACAGGATGCCCTCCTCGCCCTGTGGCGTAACGGGTCGCGTTATGAGCAGAGTCGCGGCAGCGTCCGCAACTGGATCCTCGGGATCGTGCACAACCGCGCCATCGACGCTCTCCGTCGAGCGGTTCGGCACGAATCCCGCCGCGCCGGAGACGAGGGGCTCGCCGAACGCCTGATGTCGCCTGACCGCACCGACGAGGAAGTCGATAGGCGCCAGGAAGCGGGCGAGGTACGCACTATGCTCGACGACCTCCCCGCCGACCAGCGCCGGGTGATCGAGCTCGCATACTTTGCCGGCTTCACGCACACCGAGATCGCCGAGATGCTCGAGATCCCGGTGGGCACCGTAAAGGGCCGGATGCGCCTGGGCCTGGAAAAGCTACGACTACGAATGGAGATTTCGGGGGTAAGAACGTGAGCGTCTCGGGACCGAAGTATTGCGGTAATGCCGACACTGCCGGCACCTACGTGCTCGGCGCGCTGCCCGAGGACGAGGCTTACGCTTTCGAGCTTCACCTGTCGGGGTGCGCGCGCTGTCAGCGCGACATCCACCAGCTCTCATCCGCCGCCGATGCCCTCGGCAGCGCCGTCCCCATGATGGCCGCGCCGCCGGAGCTCGGAGACCGGATCAGGAGCATTGTGCGCGCCGAGGCCGAGCTCTTGCAGGCGGCGGGTCCCGCGGCCGACCGGCCCGAGGCGAAGGCACGTGCAGGTCGTTTCTCGCTGCGTCCGCGTTTCGCGGTGGCGAGCACCCTCGCCGCCGGGGCCCTGTGCGGGCTCGCGGTTGGCGCGATCGTGCTCGGTGGCGGCGGCGGAACTCCCCGCACTCGGACGATCAGCGCGCAGGTCTTCCAGCCCGGAGTGGCGCGTGACGTGAGCGCGACGCTGGACGTCACCGGCGATCACGGGACGCTCAATGTCAGCCACTTCCCGGCTCCGCCGGCCGGCAAGGTGTACGAGGTGTGGCGGGTTGTGGGCAAGCGGTACGTTCCCACCGACGCGCTCTTCAGCGTCAACACACAGGGCAACGGCACGACGCCCGTGCCCGGATCACTGCGCGGCGTGCACGAGATCCTCGTGACCGCCGAGCCCCTGGGCGGCAGCCTGGCTCCCACGAGTAAACCGATCATCGCGGCGGATACGGAGACTTGAGCCGGGCCGAGGTCGGGTCCGGACGCGCGTCACTCGCCACTCGGCGCGCCGAAGCGGCCCTGTTCGCGTGCCCCTTCGACGAGCCGGTCGCGCAGGAGCACGAAGCCGATCGCTGCCGACAGGACGCTGAGCAGTTGCCCGACCTCTCCGGCGATCGGGCGCGGCTCATCCATCACCAGCAGGATCGCGCCGAGCGTCTCGCCGACGACGGCGACAGGGACGGCAAGCACGAGCACGTCGGGGGGGGCGCCGAAGGCCGCCGCCGTCGAGGGCTCGAGCCAGGCGGGCACTCCGCTCCTCAGCACCGTGGCGATGTCGGCATGAGCGGTGACCGTCACCATGGCCGGGCCGAGAAGGCCGCGCGTGGAGCTGCCGAGGGCGAGCTCGCCGCCCATGTAGATGGCCACTCCGGCGTCGATCGGCGGAAGCCGGTGGACGATCGTATCTGCGGTCGCTTGGAGCAACGTCGGTCCGGTCTCGCGCTGAAAGAGCCCGGCCAGCTCGGCGGTCGCGACCACCCAGCGGTCCCGGCGGTGCACCACGGTGAGCAGACGATCACGATCGTCCCTGAGCTCCGCGAGCTCGCTGCGCAGATCACGCTCGTGGGGGGCATCGAGCTCGACCATGGCCACCAGCGGCGCCCGCCCGGGCTCGACGGGGAGGACGTAGAGGAGCGAGCGTGCGGTCTCCGTCGAGGCCCCCGACCACGCCGGGTGCATGCATTCGGCCATCCGAGTCGTCCCTGCGAACAGGGCGAGCAAGGCCGACTCCGACTCGCTGCCGGCGAGCCAGGGGGCAACGTCCATCAGCGCGGTTCCCGCGGCCGGGGAGCCGAGGCGATCGGCGAGCGCCGGATTCACGTATTCGATCCTCACCGGAACGGGCCCGCTGAGCAGGAGCACTGGCGCGGGAAGCCGCTCGGGGATCGCCTGCAGCGTGCTCGCTGAGACCCCGGTCGGCGCGTTGGCATTCGACGCGGCGATCGCATCGCTGAGGGGTACACCCTGCTCGGCCGCGCGACGCACGGCGACGACCCGAGCCGCATCGAGAAGCTCGTACCGCCGTGGTCCGCGGCCCACGCGCAGCGGGTGTGGAAAGCCGTAACGTCGCTCCCAGGTGCGCAGCCGCTCGCGTGAGACGCCGGTCATGGTGGCGAATCGCGTCGCGCTTACCAGCGTGCCGGGGGGACCATCAGCCGCGGCGCCCGACGCTCCCTCGCTCACTTCCGCCCCGGTCCGGTGTGACCACCTTTGTCCACCCTACAAGTTCTACCGCAACGACGTGCCGGGCACCGTGCCCGATACTGTCCACCTTGCTTTCGAGCGACGGGAAGGCACGATGGTAAGCGCCCGACCGGGAGGTTCAAGTGAGCACGGCGGTGATTTCCACAGTGCCGGGGACGACCGATAATCCATCTGACGGGCGCTCGGAGCCACAGTCGGTAGCCCGGGACCGGACTCTTGACGAGCACGAGCTCCTGCACCGTTACCACGAGCGCGGAGACCTGGACGCCCGCCAAGCGCTGGTCGAGCAGATGCTGCCGCTCGTGAGGACCCTGGCCCGGCGCTACGTGAATCGCGGTGAGCCACTCGACGACCTGATCCAGGTTGGCTGCGTAGGGCTGATCAAGGCGGTGGACCGGTTTGACATCACGCGGGAGCTGCGGTTCTCGACCTTTGCGGTACCCACCATCCTCGGAGAGATCAAGCGTCACTTCCGCGATCGCGCGTGGTCGGTACGGGTCTCGCGTGGGATCCAGGAGCGCAACGCGAAGATCGGGCGCGAGGTGGACCGCCTCTCCAGCCGTCTCGGCCGCTCGCCCACCGTCGAAGAGCTCGCGCAGGCCACCGAGTCCACGGTCGAGCAGGTGCTCGAAGCCCTCCAGGGCGCTCAGGCCTACGCGACCGTGCCCCTGGAGCAGTCGCTCGGCGAAGACGGCGAGATCCTCGACTGGCTCGGCGCCGAAGATCCCGGCTACCACCAGGCCGAGGAACGGCTCGTGCTCGCGCGCGGCCTCGAGGTGCTCCCCGCTCGCGAGCGCCAGATCGTCACCCTCCGGTTCTTCGAAGGCCTCACCCAGCGCGAGATCGCCGATCGCGTCGGCGTCTCGCAGATGCACGTGTCTCGGCTGCTGCGGCGCGCGATCGCGCGCATGCAGGGCGAATTGGCCCCGGCGTAGGGCGCTTGGCCCCGTCGTAGGCGGCCGGCGATCTCGGCGTTGGCGGGGGCCAATCGCCTTGGATCCGTGCTGGGCGGGGAGCGATGTTCTGGTCTCCTGAGCCCGGATCCGGGGGGCGGGCGATCTCGGCGTTTGCCGGGGCCAATTCGCCCGCACTTCCCGGCAAGACTCCGCTCACGGCTTGCCGCCGCCCTTCTTCGGGTATAAAAACCGAATATGGCTCGCGCGATCTGGAGTGGTGCGATCAGCTTCGGGCTGGTCAATGTCCCGGTCAAGCTCTATGCCGCCACGTCCCCCAAGGCGGTGCGCTTTCATCAGCTCTCGAGCAAGACGGGGGGGCGGATCCGTCAGAAGCGGGTGGACTCGACGACGGGCGAGGAGGTGCCGTACGAGGACATCGTCAAGGGCTACGAGATCACGCCGGATCGCTATGTGGTGATCACTCCCGAGGAGCTCGACTCGCTCGATGTGAAGGCGACGAAGACGATCGACGTGGAGGACTTCGTCGATCTCGCCGACATCGACCCGATCTACTTCGATCACTCGTACTACGTGGCTCCGGCAACGGGTGGTGCGAAGGCGTACCGGCTGCTGCTCGACGCCATGCGCGAATCGGGCAAGGTCGCCCTCGCTCGTATCGTGCTGCGCTCTAAGCAGCAGCTCGCCGCCTTGCGTCCCACCGGCGACGTGCTGACGCTGTCGACGATGCTGTTCGGCGACGAGGTGTTGGCACCCGACCGCCTCGACGAGCTCGACTCGGTCTCCGAGGCGGAGGCGAGCGAACGCGAGCTGACGATGGCGCGCCAGCTCATCGAGTCGCTGTCAAGCGACTTCGAGCCGTCCAAGTACCGGGACGAGTACCGCGATCGCGTGCTCGCGATGATCGAACGCAAGGCGGGCGGCGAGGAGATCACCGTCCAGGCCCCGGCCGACGAGCCCGAGGCCGCCCCCGACCTGATGGCGGCGCTCGAGGCGAGCCTGGCGGCGGTCAAGGACGATAAGCGCGCCCCGGCTGCGAAGCCGCGCAAGCGCTCGGCGGCCAAGGACGGAGCAAGCGGGGCGGAGAAAGCGAAGCCCAAGCGCCGCTCCCCCGCCGCGAAGTAGACGCGGCGTTCCGTGCCCCAACGGCCCCGAGGGCCCTCGCGCCTGCGCACGCAGTCAAGCGATGGACCGCTCGCGCCGATAGGAGAGTACTGAGCGGTGATTCGCATCGACTCATCGGGGGTTCAAACGACGTATATGTATTGCTGATAATCCCATGCAAAAGCTAACCAAAGGCCTGGGCCGTTCCGTCGCCGAGATAGCATCAGCGATGGAGGGCTCCACCTTGGGGCCGCGCCTCGGTCGGAGCGGCAGCAAGTACCTGACTTCCGAGACACTACGTCCACTGGAGGTCGACCGTGCCCCTCGCACGCCTGCCGTTCCCTTCGGCTGCTGAACGCGCCGAACCTCTCAGTTACCTGATCACCGGCGGAGCCGGCTTCATCGGGTCTCACCTCGTCGATGCCCTCGTCGCGCGAGGCGATCGCGTCGTCGTGCTCGACGACTTGAGCACGGGAAGGTACGACAACATCGAGCACGTTGCTGCCAACGGTGTCGTCGATCTCGTCGAAGGATCCGTTACTGACGAAGCGCTGGTCGACGACCTGATGGCCGACTGCGACTGTTGCCTACATCTCGCGTCGGCGGTTGGGGTGAAGCTGGTCGTCTCGCATCCACTCGAGACGCTGCGCCGCATCGTCCAGGGCACGGATGTGGTCATCTCTGCCGCGGCACGGCACGACAAGCGGGTGCTGTTCGCCTCGACCTCCGAGGTGTACGGCAAGAACTCGAGCGGAGTGCTGAGCGAGGACTCGGATCGCGTACTGGGCTCGGCGGCCAAGAGCCGCTGGTCGTACGCGATCGCCAAGTCCTACGGTGAAGCCCTGGCCCACGGGTATCACCGCGAGCAGGGCACCGACGCCATGGTGGTGCGCCTCTTCAACACGATTGGTCCGCGTCAGCGCCACACCTACGGGATGGTCGTCCCGAGCTTCGTCCGCCGCGCGATCGCCGGTGACGATGTGGCCGTGTACGGGGATGGGAGCCAATCGCGCTGCTTCATGGACGTGCGCGACGCCGTCGCAGCGATCCTCGCACTGTCACGACATGACGGTGGCACCGGGCGCTCCTTCAACATCGGCAATCCCGAGCCGATCACGATTCTCGCCTTGGCCGAACGGGTCATCGAACGAGTGGGTTCGAGCTCGAGGATCACCTTCGTTCCCTACGACCAGGCGTACGGCGAGGGCTTCGAGGAACTCGGCAGACGCCGGCCGGACACGACAGCGCTGCACGAGCTGCTCGG
>Ga0302314_10016378_pt1 | contig 12529 bp, 9 predicted proteins | sample III_Palsa_N2_3_FD_200533 | JGI IMG/M metagenome (GOLD analysis project Ga0302314, IMG submission 200533) | Peat permafrost microbial communities from Stordalen Mire near Abisko, Sweden - III_Palsa_N2_3 | ecosystem: Environmental > Terrestrial > Soil > Palsa > Peat permafrost | place: Sweden...
CCGTGGCTCGCACAACGAGGTCAAGGCCCTCCATGTCGTCGGTGACGTCGAGGGTCGGCACTGCGTGCTCATCGACGACATGATCGACACGGCCGGCACCATCTGTGCCGCCGCCGAACTCCTGTCCGAGGCCGGCGCCGCCGAAATTTCAGTCATGGCCACCCATGCCCTGCTCTCCGACCCGGCGGTCGATCGCCTCAAGGCAGCACCCATCTCCCGCGTGGTGGTGACCGACACGCTCCCCGTGGCCGAAGACCGCTACTTCGACAAGCTCGAGATCCTCTCGGTGGCCAAGATCATCGCCGACGCCATCGACGCCGTCTTCGAGGACACCTCGGTCTCCGAGCTGTTCGGTGGCGACAATCTGGTCTGAGGGGGACCTCGGCGCGCAGTAGCCGCCGCACGCGTCGTCCACCACGTTCACGTCGACCACGAGCGGCATACGCTCGCCCGGGGGCACCGGGTGCACCCGACAGTGACGGATACACTCCGGACTCCCTATGTCGACGTCCGCTCCGGTGCGCCAGAGCGCCGCAGGCGCGGATGATGGGGCACCACGGCACAGGAAAGGGCTCGTAACCCGCCCCTGGCGCGTCTTCGTCATAGTCTTCGTGCTGGCTTTCGTGAACATGGCGGTGTGGTCCTTGGCCACGCCGTACTTCGCCTCGCCGGACGAGCCGGCGCAAGTGGCCAGAGCGGTGGCCCTCGTGCACGGTCAGCTCATCGGCAAGACAGTCAAGAACGCCGGCAACGCCGTCACGGACATCACCATTCCCAAGGTGTACGCGGCCGGATCGGCCTACGGCGGTTGCTTCACCTTCTTGGACACGGTGTCCGCCGCCTGTGCCAAACCCCTGACCCAATCGAAGGCAGAGGTGCGGACCACCACGTACGTGGGACGCTACCCACCCCTCTACTACGCCATCGTCGGCCTCCCCTCGCTCTTCACCGCGTCTGGCGACGGTCTTTACGCCATGCGTCTGGTGAGCGCATTCCTCAATGCCGTCTTCCTGGCGCTCGCCGCATTTTCCATCGCGGCCTGGTCGCGGAGCAGGTTCCTCCTGGTCGGCCTGCTCGTGGCGGCGACGCCGATGACGTACTTCCTCGGGAGCGTGGTCAACCCGAGCGGGTTGGAGATCACGTCGGCCCTCTGCCTGTGGTGTGCCGGGTTGGTGCTCGCGCTGGAACGGTGCGACAAGCCGCCCCCGGGACTGGTGGCCGTGGTCACGGTCTCCGCCATCACGCTGCTGCTGGCGCGCGCGTTGTCGCCGCTCTGGGTCCTCTGCATCCTGCTTCTCCTCGCCCTCCTGGCCGGTTGGCAGGGCGTGCGCGCGCTGGCGCGGGCGCGCTGCGTGCGGTGGGCCGTGGTGCCGCTGGTCCCCGCAGGGGCCTTCGCCGTCGGATGGATCGTGGTGGCGCACGCCCTCGACCTGCTACCGGTTGGCGTGAGGGCCAAGGGTTCCGGCACGCCGTTGGCGGCGAGCATCCTCGGCGACACCGGAAGCTGGATCCAGCAGATGATCGGCGTCTTCGGATGGCTGGACACGCTCTCCCCGCTCCTGACGTACCTCTTCTGGTACGCCGCCATCGGGCTGTTCGTCCTGCTCGCGCTGAGCTGTGCCCGGCGGCGACATTCCGGGGCGCTGGTGCTGCTCATGCTGGTCGTGATCTTCGCCCCGGTGCTCATCTCCTACGGGCAGGCGCACCGGCTGGGCGTCATCTGGCAGGCGCGCTACATCATGCCCATGGCGGTCGGCGTGCCCCTCATGGCCGTCGCGCTCGTGGAGCGCTCCGGCGCGCTCCGCGCCGTGCGGACCCGTGTGGCGACCATGGTCTGCGGCGTCCTGGCGGTCGCCGCGTTCGCCGCGTTCGCCGAGGCGCTGCGCCGGTATGTGGTCGGGGTGAAGGGACCGATCGACTACCTGCAGGGCGCGTGGCAGCCACCCCTCGGGGCAACCACGCTGACCGTGGCCGCGCTGGTGGTGATCGCCCTGTCGGCCCTCTTCGTCCGCCACCTCGTGGTGCGCCACCCCGGGGTTGACGAACCGGATCCCCCACGGGCGGTCGCCTTCCCGGCGGGTGATCAGGGGGCCACGCGCCCGGAGGCGGGAAAACACGTGCGCAACGACAGGGGAAGGAAACGGGCGAGGGTCGGGCAGGATCGCGCTGCCCCTGAACTGGGGCTATGACGATCGGCAGGCCGAAACGGGGCCAGCCGGGCGGTGCGGACCGACCCCCTCCGACCCCGTGCCATCGTGCGCTTGGAGGGCCCTCGTGCGGCGGCTACGCTTGTTGGTCGTTCGCCGGAGGCACTCAGGCCGACCGCGCACACCGTTCTGCACCACTTTGAGGAGACCCGTTATGGCCGATGTCACCCTTGCCGCCGAAGTCGGACGTCCGCTCGGCTCACGCGCCACGCGCCGCCTGCGCCGCGAGGGGAAGATCCCCGGGGTCATCTACGGGCACGGAACCGACCCGGTCTCGGTCGCCGTGCCGGCCCGCGAGCTCCGCATCGCGCTCAACGGCGAGGCCGGGGCCAACCAGCTGCTTTCGCTCGAGACGGGAACGACCACCTACCTGGCCCTGGCTCGTGAGATGCAGCGTCATCCGGTGGCCCAGACCGTCACCCACGTCGACTTCCAGATCGTCCGGCGCGACGAGGTCATCGCGGCCGACGTGCCGATCGTCCTGGTCGGGGAGGCGATCGAGGTGCACCACGGCGACGGACTCGTCGATCAGCAGATGTTCACGCTGGCCATCAAGGCCCGACCGGCTGACATCCCGACCTCGTTGGAGGTCGACATCAGCGGCCTGACCATCGGGGCGCAGCTGCGCATTTCCGACCTCACGCTGCCTGCGGGCGTCACCACCGATATCGATCCCGAGACCGCCATCGCCATTGGCCAACCGCCCCGGGTCGTCACGCTCGAGGCCGAAGGAGAAGAGGGCGAAGAGGGTGCGGCCGCATCGGCGACGGCGTCGGACGACGCCTCGTCGGCAGCCGACGCATCTTCCGACGAAGGCTAAGCCCTGCGCCGCATCTTCCCCCGCTCCGAGCGACGGGGCGCCTCCGCCGACCTGCTGGTGGTCGGGTTGGGGAATCCGGGGAGCGAGTTCGCAGGAACGCTCCACAATGTCGGGGCCGAGACGGTCGACCTTCTGGCGGCGCGCGCCGGCGGGGCGCTGAGGGCCGAAAAAGGCCTGCATGCCCGCGTGGTCTCCGTCACTCTCGGCGACAAGAAGGTGGCGCTGGCCATCCCGACGACCTACATGAACGAGTCGGGGCTCGCCGTGCGCAACCTGGCCACGCGGTTCGGCATCGACGATCCGGCCTCGATCATCGTCGTGCACGACGAGCTCGACCTCCCGCCGGGGACGGTCCGGGTGAAGTCGGGCGGGGGACTGGCCGGCCACAACGGGTTGCGCTCCCTCCAGTCCCACCTGCACTCGACCGACTTCGTGCGGGTGCGCATCGGTGTCGGCAAGCCTCCCAGCGCCCGGCAGGGGGCCGCCCATGTCCTGAACCGGCCGCCCAAGGACGTCCGGTCACAGCTCGAGGGTGCCATTGAGCGGGCCGCCGACACGGTCGAGCACATCGCCCGGGACGGGGTGGAGCCCGCCATGCAGTGGTGCCATTCGCTGCCCTGATGGCCTCGACGGGCGCGCCGGTAGTGTGGACGGCGTGACCAGCGCTCCCGACCCCCGCTGCCCTCGCTGGGATCCCGCCCTCCGTTGAGCGGGCCGCACGACGGCGCGCTCGGCGCCATCCCCCGACTACTCCGCAGCGATCCTGTGCTGCCGGCCCTCCTCGGGTCGGCGGACGCCACGCTGGCCGTCGCCACTCCGGCCCAGTCCGTCCTGATCGCCGCGCTGGCCAATTTCACCGAGAGGTCGCCGATCGTCGTGGTGACCCCGACGGGTGTCGATGCCGAACGGGTGGCCGACGACCTGGCCTGTCTGCTGCCGCGCGGCGGGGCCGACGGGGCTGCGGTCGTCGTGGGGGCGGTCGAGGGGCCGGTCGCCGTGCTGCCGGCGTGGGAGACCCTGCCCTTCGAACGCGTCAGCCCGGAGGTCGAGACAATGGGCCGACGTCTCGCACTGCTCTGGAGCCTCACCCACGGCGAGGACGACCCCACGTTTCCGGCTGCGCCGCGGGTGATTGTGGCCCCGATCCGGGCCCTCCTGCAGCGGCTCGGGCCCAGTGCCCTCGACGCTGCGCCCACCACGGTGCGCCCGGGCCAGGAGCTGTCGGTGGACGAGCTCCTGGCCCGCCTGATCGCGGTCGGGTACCGCCGGGAGCACCAGGTCGAGCACAGAGGGGAGGTGGCGGTACGCGGCGGCATCGTCGATGTGTTCCCGTCCACCGCGGAGGTGCCGGTGCGCATCGACCTGTGGGGGGACGAGGTGGATCGGTTGACTGCGTTCGCCGTCAACGATCAACGGTCGTTGGCCGACCTCGACCTGGCGGTGTTCTTCGGCTGCCGCGAGCTCATCCCCACCCCCGAAGTGAGGTCCACGGCGGCGTCGCTGGTTGCCGCGCAGCCGTGGGGGGCGACCCAATGGGAACGCCTGGCCGAGGGGGAGAGCTTCGACGGGATGGAGTCGTGGCTCCCCTACGTCTACCCGCGCCAGGACCTCCTCCCTGACCTCCTCCCGCTGGGGTCCCAGGTCGTGCTGGTCGAGCCCCGGCGGATCCGTGACCGTGCGGTGCAGCTCCTCGACGAGGAGGCCGCGCTGGCCGAGACGCTGGCCATGACCTGGGGGGCGGCCGAGGTGTCCCACGCCGAGTTCCCCCGTCTCCACCTCCCGTTCGATCGCCTCTTGGCGCAGAGCAAGGCCGGGGTGCTCGCGCTGCCGGTCACGCCGGAGGGACCGGCCACACCGGCGATGACGGTGCGCGGCTTCAGCCCTGTCGCCGGGGACCCCGCCCGACTGGCCGGACAGGTGACGCAGCTCGTCGGGGACGGTTACGCCGTCACCTTGTGCGCGGCCACCGCCGGTGGCGCCACGCGGCTGGCAGCCGTGCTGGCCGAGGAGGGCCTCCACGTTCCGGTCCAGGAGCAGAGTGGCGGGCAGCACGGCGCCGTCGTGGTGACCGCTCCTCTGTCGACCGGCTTCATCCTCCCGGACTGCCATGTGGCGGTGCTGTCCGAATCCGACATCACCGGCCGGCGCATGCCCCACCGGCGGGCCCGGCCGAGGGCCCGCGCCACCGACGGCTTCTTCGACGATCTGGCGGTGGGAAGTTTCGTGGTCCACCGGCAGCACGGTGTGGCCAGGTTCGAGGGCGTCACCTCGCGGACGATGGGGGGGACGACACGCGACTACCTGATCCTGCAGTACCGGGGCAGCGATCGGCTCTACCTTCCCGTCGACCAGATCGAGGCGATCACGGCCTACAGCGGGGGGGAGAGCCCCACGCTGTCGAAAATGGGCGGGGCGGATTGGCAGCGCACCAGGGCCAAGGCACGCGCCGCCGCCAGTGAGGTGGCCGACGAGCTGGTGCAGCTCTACCGGCGTCGCCTGGCCGTCGAGGGACATGCCTTCGGTCCCGATACCCCGTGGCAGACCGAGATGGAGGCCTCGTTCGAGTTCGTCGAGACGGAAGACCAGTTGAAGGCGATCGCCGATGTGAAGGCGGACATGGAGGAGCCGCGGCCGATGGACCGCCTGATCTGCGGTGACGTGGGCTTCGGCAAGACGGAGGTCTCGGTGCGTGCCGTGTTCAAGGCCGTGCAGGACGGGACGCAGGCCGCCGTCCTGGCGCCTACCACGCTGCTGGCCAGCCAGCATGCGCAGACCTTTGCCGATCGGTTCGCCCCCTACCCGGTCCGGGTCGAGCTCCTCAGTCGCTTCCTCTCACCAGCGCAACAGAAGAAGGTCATCGAGGGGCTGGCCGACGGCAGCGTCGACGTCGTCATCGGGACGCACCGGCTCCTCGGCCAGGACGTCGTGTTCAAGCGGCTCGGCCTCCTGGTGGTCGATGAGGAGCAGCGTTTCGGGGTCACCCACAAAGAGGCGGTCAAGCGACTGGCCGAGGGTGTCGACGTGTTGACCCTCACGGCGAGCCCCATCCCGCGCACGCTCGAAATGGCCCTGACGGGCATACGCGACCTCTCCATGGTCAACACGCCTCCCGCTGACCGCCGGCCCATCTTGACCTACGTGGGGGAGCACGACCCGGCCGCGATCAGTGAGGCGCTCCGGCGTGAGCTGCTCCGCGAGGGGCAGGCCTTCTACGTGCACAACCGCGTGTCGGACATCGAGGCCGTGGCACGTGAGGTGCAGAGCCTGGTTCCCGAGGCGCGGGTGGCCATCGCGCACGGGCAGATGGACGAGGGCAGCCTCGAGACGGTGGTGCTCGACTTCTGGGAGCGCCGCTACGACGTGCTCGTCTGCACGACCATCATCGAGTCCGGCATCGACATGCCGTCGGTCAACACGCTCATCGTCGACCGGGCGGAACTGCTGGGCCTCGGACAGCTGCACCAGATACGCGGGCGCGTGGGTCGCGGCGGGCAGCGCGCCTACGCCTATCTCTTCCATCCGGCCGACCGCGTCCTCAGCGAGCAGGCCTACGAGCGGCTGCGGACGATCGGCGAGCACACCGAGCTCGGATCCGGATTCAAGATCGCCATGCGCGACCTCGAGATCCGCGGCTCGGGAAACCTGCTCGGCTCCGACCAGTCCGGGCACATCGCGGCCGTCGGGTACGACCTCTACGTCCAGCTGGTGGCCGAGGCGGTGGCCGAAGCACGGGGCGAGCCCCGCCCGACCCCGCCCACCGTGGCCCTCGACGTACCGGGCGACGCCCACCTCCCCAAGGACTACGTCGCCGCCGAGGACGCCCGGTTGGAGGCGTACCGGCGCCTGGCCTCGGTGTCGTCGGACGCCGACGTCGAGGACATCGGGTCGGAGTGGGCCGACCGCTACGGCCCGCTGCCCGGCCCGGCGATCGGGCTGCTCGCCCTGGCCCGCCTGCGGACGGCGGCGATGGCCCGCGGGATCCGCGAGATCACCATGAGCAACGTGCGCCCGGGCGGGTCGGCGCAGCCGATGGCCCGGGTCTTCCCGGTGCACCTCGCCGCCAGCGCAGAGGTCCGCCTGCGCCGGCTGGTCCCCGGGGCCAGGTACCGCGAGGACCTGGCCCAGCTCCTCATCCCGATCCGGGCCGGCGAGCTTCCGGCCGACGTCTTGCGCCAGCTGCTCGAAGAGTTGATTCCGCCCCATGACGCCGAGACCGCTCCGGACAGCTTGTAACATGCCCGGCGCGTGAAGCGACTCATCGTTCTCCTCATTATCCTGGCCGGTGGGCTCGCTGCGGCGGCCTTCGTCGTGCCGTCGAATGCCGCCTCGGTCGACGGGGTGTCGATCAGCCAACAGCAGGTGGATTCCGACCTGCATGCCATCGCCGGCAGTGCGGACTACCAGTGCTTCCTCAATGCGGAGGAGGCCGTGGGCAGCGACGGGGAAGCCACGTTGCCCTCCCTCAGCGGCGGCGTCACGATCGGCGAGGCGGGGTCCCACCCGACGGTGACCGCGGCGTTCGCCGCCAACTACCTCGAGACGGCCATCTCCCACCAGGTCGTGTTCTCACTGGCCGAGGCCCGCCACCTGCGGATCACGTCCGATGCACTGGCCGCGGCCCGCCAGGAGATCACCGTGCAGACCAACGGCATCCTGTCCGAGGTCACGGGGTCGAAATTCGCCTGCACCTCGGGGGGCGAGGCCCTGACGGCGAAGGAAGTCCTGGCGAGCATGCCGTCGTCCTTCGTCGACGCCAACGCGAGGTTCGACGCCACGGTGAACGTGCTGGAGGAAGACCTGGCCGGGGTGGGATCGTCGGAGGGGGACTTCCAGCGCTACTACGCCAACCATGCCGCCGATTTCGACAAAGCCTGCTTCACGGTGGGCGACTACACGACCGAGACCGAGGCCCAAGCCGCCGTGGCGCAGGTTTCGTCGGGCACTCCGTTCTCGACCGTGGTGGCGTCGGCGTCGGGGGGTCAAAGTAGCGGGAAGTGCTACATCCTCTCCGGCGTGGCCGCCAGCCTCCCGGCCGGGACCAACCTCGAAAGCCTGCCGCTGAACACGGTCTCCAGCCCCATTGCCGACGGCAGCAGCTACCTCCTCTTGGAGATCACCTCGCGGACGCCCACGCCGTACGCGGCGGCGCGCAGCGACGTGCAGAGCGCGGTGCAGAATGCCGGGGCCGCTAAAGCCGGTAAGGCGATCGACGCCGCCGAGAAGAGTGCGAACGTGACGGTCGACAGCCGCTACGGCCAGTGGAAGGCGGCCAGTGCCGAGGTGCTCCCACCCAGCTCCCCGGCGGCGGTGGACGTTTTGAACCCGTCGGTCAACGGCGTCGGCACCGCCACGTCGTCGGTTTCTTCCACCGGGCAGTCCTCCTAGTCGGGTGGGGCGGGACCGTCCCCACATCACGGTGGTGGGCCTGGGGCCCGCCGGCCCCGAATTCCTGACCGACACCGTGCGGGCGTTGATAGCCGGAGGAGGGACGACCTTCTTACGCACGGCGCGTCACCCGGCGGCGCAAGCCCTTTGTGGGTACGTGTCATTCGACGCCATGTACGAGTCGGCCGAGACGTTCGCCGAGGTCTACGCCGCCATTGTGGAGGCACTGGTCGAGGCGGCCACGGCGCAGGCTCCCGAGCCCGTCGTCTATGCGGTGCCCGGTTCGCCCCTGGTGGCGGAGCGAACCGTCGAGTTGCTGCGCCACGACCCCAGGGTGGACGTGACCGTCGTCCCGGCCCTGTCGTTCCTGGACCTGGCCTGGCAACGGCTCGGGATCGACCCGTTGGGCGCGGGCGTGCGCCTGGTGGACGCGGAGCAGTTCGCACGGGGGTACCGGGGCGACCGGGGTCCCCATCTGGTGGCGCAGTGCTGGTCGCAGGCCCTGCTCTCGGAGATCAAGCTGTCCGCCTTTCCCGACGACGTCGGTGGGCCCGACGTCGTGCTGCTCGCCCACCTCGGCCTCCCCGACGAGCAGGTCGTCACCGTCGGTTGGTGGGACCTGGACCGCACGCTGCAACCCGACCACCTGACCACGCTCTACATCCCCGCGCCGGCGGAGCCACCGGGGTCGGCACGTGAGATGGACCGGCTCGAGGAGTTGGTGGCCACCTTGCGGACCGAGTGCCCGTGGGACCGGGCCCAGACGCACGGATCCCTCATGCCGCATCTGCTCGAGGAGTCCTACGAGGTTCTCGACGCCCTGGGCGAGCTCCACGCCGCCGAGGCGGGTGGCGAGTCGTGGCGCCTGGCCGCGTCCGCCGGACACCTGGAGGAGGAACTGGGGGACCTGCTGTTCCAGATCGTCTTCCACGCCCGGCTGGCCGAGGAGGCCGGTCGCTTCACCCTGGCCGACGTGGCGCGCCGCGTGCACGACAAGCTGGTGCACCGGCACCCCCACGTGTTCGGCGATGCGGACGCCGCCACCGCAGACGAGGTCAGGGCGAACTGGGAGGAGATAAAGAGAGAGGAGAAGGGTCGTTCCAGCGTGACCGAGGGCATCCCGGCCGATCTCCCCGCTCTCCTGCTCTCGACCAAATTGCAGAGAAAGGCACACTCCGTCGGGATGTCGGAACCCGCTCCCGGCGAACCCGGGGCAGACCTGGTGGAGCGGATGGCGGCGCTCGTGCGCCGCGAGGTCGACCCGGCCGCCGCGTCGGCCGACGCCACCCTCGGCGGAGCCGACGAGGAGGCAGCGCGGTTGGTCGGCGACGTGCTCTTCGACGTGGCGGATGTGGCGCGCCGACTGGGAATCGACCCTGAATTGGCGCTGCGCTCGCGCGCCCTGGCCTTCCGCGACCGCATCGTGGCGCGTGAAGGGGGGACGGCGGGCCTCCCAATACCCGATGGGCGCGCCCACTAGTCTGGTGCGCCGGTGTCCAACCAGGGACGACGCCGAGGGAGTGACGTAGTGAGCGCCATTGAGCACGTGATCGGGCGGGAAGTCCTCGACTCCCGCGGCAATCCGACCGTCGAAGCCGAAGTGATCCTCGATTCCGGCGCCCGGGGCCGTGCTATCGCGCCGTCGGGGGCCTCCACGGGCATGCGCGAAGCGGTCGAGCTGCGTGACGGAGGGGAGCGCTTCGGCGGCAAGGGCGTGCTCGGCGCGGTGGCCAACGTCAACGGCGACATCGCCGACGCCCTGGAAGGGCAGGATGCGCTCGACCAGCGCAGCGTCGACTTCACCATGATCGACCTCGACGGGACCCCGGACAAGGGGAGGTTGGGCGCCAACGCCATCCTGGCCGTCTCCTTGGCCAACGCCAAGGCCGTGGCCGACGAACTCGGGTTGCCGTTGTACCGGTCGATCGGGGGCACCAACGCCCACGTGTTGCCCGTTCCCATGCTGAACGTGCTGAACGGCGGCGCCCACGCCGACAACTCGGTCGACTTCCAAGAGTTCATGGTGATGCCGGTCGGCGCCAGCTCGTTCAGCCAGGCCCTGCGATGGGGGGCCGAGACGTATCACGCCCTGAAATCGATCCTGTCGGAGCGGGGACTGTCGACCGCCGTCGGGGACGAAGGGGGATTCGCCCCGGACCTCCCGGCCAACGAGGACGCGGTGAAACTGCTGGTGGAAGCCATAGAACGGGCAGGGCGACTTCCCGGGGACGAGGTTGCGCTGGCCATGGACCCGGCCACCAGCGAGCTCTGGAACGACGGCGGCTACGTACTGGCGGGCGAGGGCCGGACCCTCAGCTCGGCCGAGCTCGTCGACTACTGGGCCGACCTGGTCGACCGCTATCCCATCGTGTCCATTGAGGACGGCATGGCGGAGGAGGATTGGGACGGATGGGCCGCGCTGACCAGGGCGCTCGGGCACAAGGTGCAGTTGGTGGGTGACGACGTGTTCGTGACCAACGTCACCTTGGTCGAGCGGGGTGTCCGCGAGGGGGTCGCCAACGCGGTCTTGGTGAAGCTCAACCAGATCGGCACGCTGACCGAGACCCTCGAGACCGTCGAGCTGGCGACGAGGTCGTCGTACCGGGCGGTGATCTCCCACCGCTCCGGGGAGACCGAGGACACGACCATCGCCGATCTCTCCGTGGCGGTGAACGCCGGGCAGATCAAGACCGGCGCCCCGGCGCGGTCGGACCGCGTGGCGAAGTACAACCAACTGCTGAGGATCGAGGAGGATCTCGGTGAGTCCGCCGCGTTCTTGGGGAGTGCCGCGCTGAGTGGGTCGACGGGTGCGCGCCGTGATCCTGGCTGAGCGGATCCGGGCCAGGCGGTTCCGGGCGCCGCGGCCCGCCGCGGAGAAGCAGTCGCGGGCGGCGCGCCGCCGCTCCCGGGAGGCCCGCCGGCGGCGATTCATGCTGGGCGGGGGAGCGCTGTTGTCGTTGGTGATCCTGGGGGCCTGGTTCCCCGCCAACGCCCTCTACCATCAGCATTCGAACCTGGCCGGTGCGGAGGCGCAGCTCAACGTGTTGCACGAGCAGGACGCCGCATTGGCGCAAGAGCAGAAGAACCTCAACGATTCCAGCGAGATCTCGCGTATCGCCCGTGAGCAGTACCAGTTGGTCAGCCCGGGCCAGCAGGCGTTCGAGGTGCTGCCGAAAACCGGCAGTTCGCACGCGGAGGCTCCTTATTCGGGCGACCCCGGGCTGACTGCGCCCGTGGCCCCGTCGTCGGCCTCGGTCCTTCCACCGGGTTCGGGGACCACGACCACCCAACCGGCGCAGGCGACGCGCGTCGGGGCGCGGACCAACACCGCGAACGCGCACCCCGCGGCACCGTCGCCCGGTGTGGCCGGGCGCATGCTGGACGCGCTCGAATTCTGGCGGTGACCACCGACAGCCGGGCTGCAGCCGGGTCACCCTCCCCGGCCGACATCGCCGCGGTGACCGGGCTCCTCGGGCGGGTGCCCAACGGCAACTTCACCGTCGTGGTGCGGCGGAGGGACGGCCGGCCCGTGGTGATCGCAAACGATCCCCATCTGCGCGACGGCGAACCCATGCCCACCCGGTACTGGCTGGTGGATCCCGAGATCCGGGCGCTCGTCGGGCGCCTCGAGTCACACGGGGGCGTCCGCAGGGCCGAGAGCGCCGTGGACCTCGAGGCGCTGCAGCGCGCCCATGCGCGCTACGCCGAGGAGCGTGACGCCATGATCCCGGCCGATTGGCCCGGGCCGCGACCACACGGGGGGGTGGGCGGCACGCGCAACGGGGTGAAGTGCCTGCATGCCCACGTGGCGTGGTGGCTGACCGGCGGCGACGACCCGGTCGGCCGATGGGTGAGCGAGCAGGTGGAGCTCCCCACCTCCGACATGGTGGCGCGATGACGGCGATGACGGCGGTGGCGGCAATCGACTGTGGCACCAACTCCACCCGACTCCTGGTGGCCGACGCGCAGGGTCGCGAGCTGACCCGGCTCATGCGGATCACGAGGTTGGGGCAGGGCGTGGACCGCGACAACACACTGGCGCCCGAGGCCATCGCACGGACGGTCGAGGTGCTGCGCGAGTTCCGCCGGTCCATGGATTCCTTCGGCGTCGATCGGC
>Ga0302314_10016380_pt1 | contig 12528 bp, 9 predicted proteins | sample III_Palsa_N2_3_FD_200533 | JGI IMG/M metagenome (GOLD analysis project Ga0302314, IMG submission 200533) | Peat permafrost microbial communities from Stordalen Mire near Abisko, Sweden - III_Palsa_N2_3 | ecosystem: Environmental > Terrestrial > Soil > Palsa > Peat permafrost | place: Sweden...
TCGCCGTCGCCGATCTGCGCCCGGATGCCGGGGAGCTGGCCCGGCGGCTGCGGGCCGAGGGGGTGCCGGTGTTCTCCGGTCATACGGTGGTCGAGGCCAAGGGCGGCAAGACCGTGTCAGAGGCGATCATCGCCGGGGTGGGTGGGTCCGGCTCCAGTGGCGACGAGCACTCGTTCGCATGCGACCTGGTGATCGTCTCCGGCGGCGCCATCCCGGCCAGCTCACTGCTGCTGCAGGCCGGGGCGCAGAGCGCCTATGACCCCGAGCGCGGGCACTTTGCGCTGTCCTCGCTGCCGCCGGGTGTCCACGCCGCCGGCGAGGTGGCCGGCGCGGACAGCGACGAGGCGATCGCCATCTCCGGGGAGCTGGCCGGCCTGCAGGCAGCTCACGCGCTCGGGCTGGGCACCGGCGAATCGGCCACCCGGCAGTCGGCGCTGGAGCAGATCGCCGCGCTCGCCGACGGTGTTGACGGCGCCGGCGTGGCCGTCGCCCCGGCGGTCAGCGGCGCGGGGCGGGGCAAGTGCTTTGCCTGCTTCTGCGAGGACGTGACCAGCAAGGACGTGCACCTGTCGATCGAGGAGGGGTATGACTCGATCGAGCTGTCCAAGCGCTACACGACGGTGACCATGGGCCCCTGCCAGGGCCGCATGTGCCAACTGCCCTCGGTGCGGCTGATGGCCCAGGAGACCGGCCAGAGCCTGGGTGACGTCGGCGTCACCACCGCGCGCCCGCCGTGGGTGTCGGTGCCGATGGGCATTCTCGGCGGCCGGCCGGTGGAGCCGGCGAAACGGTCCGCGATCCACGACCGGCACCGCACGCTCGGCGCCACGATCAAGTGGGCGGGAGACTGGCGCCGCGCCTATGACTACGGCGATCCCGAGGGCGAGGCGCTCAACGTCAACCGCGCCGCCGGGCTGATCGACGTCTCCACCCTGGGCAAGCTGATCGTGCGCGGCCCCGACGCCGGCGACTTCCTGGATCGCCTGTACCCCAACCGGTTCTCCAACCTCAAGCCCGGCCGGATCCGCTACGGCGTGATCAGCTCCGACGCCGGGCGGATCGTCGACGACGGCACGATCTGCCGGATCGACGATGAGACCTTCTACGTGACGACCACCTCCAGCGGGGCCGGCGCCGTGGAGGAGTGGTTCTCCTGGTGGCTGGCCGACTGGGGCGGTCAGGTGCAGCTGACCGACGTGACCCAGGGGCTGGGCGCGGTCAACCTGGCCGGTCCCAAGGCCCGGGAGATCATGGGCGCCGTCACCGACCTGGACTGCTCCAACGAGGCGTTCACGTATCTGGACGGCAAGCAGGCGCGGATTGCCGGCGTGCAGTGCCTGATCCTGCGGATCGGGTTCGTGGGGGAGGTCGGCTATGAGATCCATTTCCCGTCGGCCTACGGCGAGCACATCTGGGACGCGCTGATGGCGGCGGGCGCACCGCTCGGATTGCGGCCGTTCGGGCTGGAGCCCCAGCGGATCCTGCGCCTGCAGAAGTTGCACATCCTCGTCGGCCAGGACACCGATTCGGAGTCGACGCCGTTCGGCGCCGCCATGTCGTGGATCGTCAAGCTCGACAAGGAGCAGGACTTCATCGGCAAATGGGCGCTCGAGCACTACGCCGGCAAGGCGCCGGCCACGGCGCTGGTCGGATTCACGATGTCCAACGGCGACGTGCCGACCGAGGGCGCGGTGGTGATCGATGTGTCCGGCACGCCCGTGGGGCAGGTGACCAGCTCCCGTCACTCGCCGGTGCTCGATCGCACGATCGGGATGGCCTGGGTCCCCGAGCCGCTGGCCCACGACGGCGTCCGGATCACGATCTCCGACGAGGGACGCCGGCTCACCGCCGAGATCCAGACCAGGCCGTTCTACGATCCCGACGGCGAGGTGCTGCGCTCGTGAACCTGGATTTCCTGACGGTGGCAGCCGATGACGCGGTGGCCCACTCGCCGATGGAGCCGGTGCTGCGGGCGGCGGGCGCGCGGTTCGAGGTCCGGGACGGGTGGAACGTCGCCGTCGCATTCGGTGCGGGTGGCAGTGGCGGGGCCGCTGGAGTTGGCGTTGGCGGATCGACAGAGGGCGGCGGGCCCGCCGGCTGGGCGGACACCTCGCATCTGGCCAAGCTGGAGCTGCAGGGATCCGCCGAGGCGATCGACGCGGTGGCCGGGACCGAGCTGACGTTCGGGACCGCGGTGCGCCGGCACGACGCCTGGTGGTGCCGGCTGACCGGCACCCGCGCGCTGATCGTCGGTGCCTCGCCGGCGGCCCGTGAGCGGGTGAACGGTGCCGACGGGGTCAATGTCCTGGACGTCACCAGCAACTTCGCGGCCATCACGATCGTCGGTCCGCTGGCGCGGGAGGTGTTCGCGCGGTTCTGCGCGCTGGATCTCCGTCCCGCGGTGACCCCGGTGCACGCGCTGCGCCCCGGCTCGATCGGCCGCCAGCCGGGGATCCTGATCCGGGAGGCCGAGGACCGGTATCTGTCCCTGTTCGGCTGGGCCACGGGCGAGTACATGTGGTCGATCGTCGCCGACGCCGGCGAGCACCTCGGGGGGCGGCCGATCGGCGCCGACGCGCTGGCGGCCCTGCCGGCGCACGGCGGGGAGGTGGGTGTCAGTGCTTGACATCTTCCGCCGGCGCCGCATGTGGCGCCGCCAGCCGGAGCTCAAGGGCTCCTATGACGTGGTCATCGTCGGCGGCGGCTCCCACGGGCTGGCCACCGCGCACTACCTGCGTGACCACGGGATCAAGGACATCGCGATCCTGGAGAAGCGCTACATCGGCTCCGGCGCCTCCGGGCGCAACACCACGATCCTGCGCTCCAACTACAAGACGCCCGAAGGGGCGCGGTTCTACGACGCCAGCGTCAAGCTCTACGAGGGGCTCTCCCAGGACCTGAACTTCAACCTGCTGTTCTCGCAGTGCGGCCACCTGACCCTGGCGCACGCCGACCGGGCCATGTTCGTGATGGCCAACCGCGCCGAGGTCAACCGGATCCAGGGGATCGACAGCCGCCTCATCTATCCGGACGAGATCAAGAAGCTCGCTCCGGCGATGCAGGTCGACAACCCCAACGCCACGTATCCGATCATGGGCGCGCTGTATCACCCACCGGGCGGGATCATCCGCCACGACGCCGTCGTCTGGGGCCTGGCCCGCTCCGCCGACCAGGGCGGCGCCGAGATCCACCAGAACACCGAGGTCCTGGGGATGGAGCGCTCCGGCAACCGGATCACCAAGGTACGCACCAGCCGGGGGACCATCAACGCCGGCCAGGTGCTCAACTGCACCGCGGGCTGGAGCACGCTGATCTCCGACATGGCGGGGGTGCCGCTGCCGATCACCACCCACATCCTGCAGGCGTGCGTCACCGAGCCGATGAAGCCGCTGCTGGACGTGGTGATCGTCTCCTCGCAGATGCACGTCTACATCAGCCAGACGGACCGAGGCGAATTTTTGATGGGGGCGGAGATCGAGCCCTGGACCACCTACCGGATGCAGGGCACTCTGAACTTCCTGCAGGACGTCTGTCGCCACGCGATGGAGCTGTTCCCGCAGCTGGAGCGGGCGCGCCTGCTGCGCAGCTGGGCGGGCCTGTGCGACCTCAGCCCGGACTACAGCCCGATCCTCGGCCAGACCGAGGTGGAGAACTTCCACGTGTCGGCCGGGTGGGGGACCTACGGTTTCAAGGCAGCCCCGATCGTCGGCAAGACCCTCGCTGAGCTGGTCGCCACCGGGCGCCAGCCGGAGCTGATCGCGCCGTTTGCGCTGGAGCGCTTCTACGAGGACAAGCTCGTGTCAGAGCTGGCCGCCGCAGCCGTCAGTCACTAGCCGTACACGCCGTACACGCCGTAGACCAGGAGAGGGAAGACGATGAAGAGCAGCCTTGAGATTGCACAGGATGCGGTCCTCCAGCCGATCGAGACGATCGCGGCCGAGGCCGGGCTGGAGCCCGACGAGATTGAGCCCTACGGCCGTTACAAGGCCAAGATCGCCCTGTCGGTGCTGGACCGGCTCAAGACCCGGCCGGACGGCAAGCTGATCTGTGTCACCGGGATGACCCCGACCAAGGCCGGCGAGGGCAAGACGACCACGCTGGTGGGGCTGACGCAGGGGCTGGGGGTGATCGGCAAGAACGCCGTGGCCTGCCTGCGCGAGGCATCGCTGGGCCCGGTGTTCGGGATCAAGGGCGGCGCCGCCGGCGGCGGCCTGACCCAGGTCGTGCCGATGGAGGACCTGAACCTGCACTTCACCGGCGACATCCACGCCATCGGGGCCGCCAACAACCTGCTGGCGGCGATGATCGACGCCTCCATCCTGCACGGCAACCCGCACAAGATCGACGCGCTGCGGATCGGCTGGCGCCGCGCGGTGGACATGAACGACCGGGCGCTGCGCCAGATCGCCGTCGGGCTCGGCGGCCGGGCTAACGGTTACCCCCGGGAAACCGGCTTCGACATCACCGCCGCGTCGGAGGTGATGGCGATCATGGCCGTGGCCCGTGACCTGCAGGACCTGCGCAAGCGGATCGGCCGGATCACCGCCGCCTACTCGTTCGACGGCGCCAAGGCGATCACCGCCGAGGATCTCGGCGCCGCCGGCGCGATGACCGTCCTGCTCAAGGACGCGCTGAAGCCCAACCTGGTGCAGACGCTGGAGGGCCAGCCGGTGCTGATGCACTGCGGTCCGTTTGCCAACATCGCCCACGGCAACAACTCGCTGATCGCCGACCAGGTCGGCATGAAGATCGGCGACTACGTCGTCACCGAGTCCGGCTTCGGGGCCGACATGGGGATGGAGAAGTTCTTCAACATCGTCTGCCGCTTCGGGAAGTTGACCCCGTCGGCGGCCGTGCTCGTCACCACCGTCCGGGCGATCAAGCACCACGCCGGCCTGGACGATGACCCGCGGGCCGAGCGCAGCGCCGCGCTGTACGCCATCGAAACCGGGTTTGCGAACGTCCGGCACCACCTCAACACGATCAGCACGTTCGGCGTCCCCGCGGTGGTGGCGGTCAACCGCCGCCCCGGCGACACCAACGAGGAGTGCGAGCTGGTCAAGCGCCTGGCACTGGACGCCGGCGCGTTCGCCGCCGAGGTGAACGAGGGCTTCACCAAGGGCGGAGCCGGCGCCGCCGACCTGGCCAGCGCGGTGGTGGAGGCGTGCGAGCAGCCGAACACGTTCCATCAGCTCTACCAGGACGACGAACCGATCCAGGACAAGATCGAGGCCGTGGCCAAGCAGGTCTACGGCGCCCGGGACGTCTATTTCTACCCGGAGGCCGAGACCAAGATCACGCAGTTCACGCGTGAAGGACTGGGCCATTTCCCCATCTGCATGGCCAAGACGCAGCTGTCGCTGTCGGCGGACCCGACGCTGCTCAACGCGCCGGAGAACTTCACGCTGCCGGTGCGCGATATCCGGGCCTACACCGGCGCCGGCTGGCTGGTGCCGCTGTGCGGCGACATCGTGCAGATGCCGGGTCTGGGCAAGACGCCCGCAGCGTTGAACATCGACATCGACGAGCATGGCCGGACGGTGGGCCTGTTCTAGGAGATCTGCCGCTCAGTGAGGTATTGGCCCGGCTGGCGGCACGGACGCCGGCCCCGGGGGGCGGGAGCGCCGCCGCTGTGACGTGCGCAGTGGCGGCCGCGCTGGTGGAGATGGCCGCCGGCTTCTCCGGGGCGGCCGGGGCGGATGAGGCGGCGGGGGTCCGTGCGGCGGTCCTGCGGGACCGAGCCCTGGAGCTCGCCGATCTCGACCTGCATTCCTACGGCCCGGTGCTGACCGCGCTGCGGCTGGATGCCGACGACCCGCGGCGGTCCGAGGCGGTGGCGCAGGCCCGGTCCGGCGCGGCGGAGGTCCCGTGCGAGCTGGCCCGGATCGGGGCCGAGGTGTCGGCGCTGGCCGCGCGGATGGCCGAGCGGGCCAGCCGTCACGTCGTCGGTGACGCCACCACGGCCGCCGTGCTGGCCGAGGCCGCGTGCCGGGCGGCGGCGGTGCTGGTGGCGCTTAATCTGCGCGGCGCTCTGGATGAGCGTCCGACCCAGGCGGCAGAGTGGGCAGGTGACGCCGATGTTGCCCGCCGATCAGCGCTGTCAAAAGCGCATGAAAGCTGACGTCGACGGGTAGTCCCGCCGCGAGAAAAGGAGATTCGATGCGCCCGACGCCATCGCCACTCTCAACTCGGATCCCGCCGGTCAACCGGCCACCATCGGACCGTCGACCGGGGGACGAGAAGAGTGTTCAGCCCAAGCCACCGCCGAAGCGCAGCCTCAACGAGGGAGCGCACAAGCTGGGCCGCTGAAAACTGATTGACCACACCTCCGCCGGAGGACATACGATTCCACCCGGGTTCAACTCGGGCGAGGAGTCGGTGAGATAACACGCGGAGAGTCGGCACCGAAGGGAAGCGGCGCCGTCGCCGACGACGGTGGTGCCGAGAGTGCGGAGGGAGCCACCCGTCCGTCGCTGGTCGACGGAGCCGAGCGTGCTCTGCGCAACTGGCTGGCGCCCGGGCGCTATCGGCAGGGGGATCGGCTCCCACCTGAGCACGAGGTGGCGGCGATGCTGGGGGTCTCTCGCGGCACGCTGCGCAGTGCGCTGCAGCGCCTGGAAGAGACCGGGGAGATCGTGCGGCGCCAGGGCAGCGGGACGTTCGTGGGGCGGATGGCGATGCCCACCGCGTTCGGGGAGCGCCTGGAGCGCCTGGAGCCGTACTCGTCGGTGGCGGCACGGCGGGGCCTGGTGCTGTCGGCGGTCGACGTCAAGATCGAGCACCGGGCGGTGGGCGGGGAGGCTGCCGAGGCGCTGGGCCTCCAACCGGACGCCGTCACGATGACGGTCACGCGGACCCTGCTGGCCGGTGGAGCTCCGGTGGCCGTGATGTTCGACGTGGTGCACCCCCAGATCGCGCTGGCCGTCGACGATCTGCGGGCGGAGCTGGGACGGGGCCAGATGGTGCTGGACGTGCTGATCGGGATCGGGGTGCCGGTGACCTACGCGCGCACCCGGGTGATGCCGACGCTGCTGACCGCGCGTGACCGGGCGGGCAAGCTCCTGGGGATCCGCGGCACCACGGCGGGGCTGGAGCTGGAGGAGCTGATCTTCGCCGGTCGCGACGACCGGGTCGCCTACTCCCGGGACCTGTTCGCGCCCGGCGGCATCGAAGTGATGGTGATGCGCTCGCTGGAGTCGGCCACGCCGGCTCGGATCGCCGGCAAGCGGACCCCGGGGCGCAGCAACGGGGCGCGCGGCGAACGCCCGCGCCGAGCGTCTCGATAGCCCAGCGTGACTGAGCCTGAGGGTCAGAGCTCCCCTGGGCGCACGGTGGGCTCGGTGGCGCGGGCCACCCAGCTATTGGATGCCCTGGCCGCCAGCGACTCCGGCCTGGGGGTCAACGAGCTGGCCCGGCGGATCGGGGTCAATGCCAGCACCGCGTCGCGCCTGCTGGCCACGCTGCAGGAGGCGGGCCTGGTGACCCGCGTGGACGGCGGCCCGTACCGGCTGGGGCTCAAGCTGGTGACGCTGTCTGAGCGAGTGCTGGCCCAGTTGGACGTGCGGCAGCTGGCCCGGCCGCTGCTGGCGCGGCTGGTCGCCGAGACCGGGGAGACCGCGACCCTGTCGCTGCCCGGCGAGGACGAGGCGATCACCATCGACTTCGTCCCGTCGCCGTCCAGCGTGGTGAGCATGGCCCGAGTGGGGCGGCCGAGCGTCCCGCACGCGACGGCGGCGGGCAAGGTGATGCTGGCGTTCACCGACGCGCCGATGCGTGCAGCGCCGGCGGCCGGGGCGGCGCCGGCGTCCCGCGCGCTGACCGTGTTCACCGAGCGCACGATCACCGACGCCGGCGCGCTGAGCGAGGAGTTGGCAACGGTCCGCGAACGGGGCTGGGCGGAGGCGGTGGGCGAGCGCGAGCCGGACCTGGCGGCGCTGGCGGCGCCGGTGTTCGGCCGCGGCGGGGGGCTGGCGGCGATCCTGGGCGTCCAGGGGCCGGTGTCACGGCTGCCGGCGGCGACCCGGCGCGCGCTGCGAGAGCCGCTGCTGGCGGCTGCCGCCGAGCTCGGCCGGGCGCTCGGCGGTCAGGGAGACGCTCCCTTAGCTCCAGGGATAGGGGCTGTGTGACACCGGGTGCAGGTCCCCGGTGGCGAAGCGCTCATACCGGAAGGGGTGCAACAGCGAGGAGTGCTCTCCGCCCAGCACGCGAGCGATCTCCTTGCCCACCGCGATCATCTTGTAACCGTGGTTGGAGTCGGCGGCGACGAACACGTTGGGGCGCATGTAGTCGAACACCGGGAAGTTGTCGACGGTGAACGCCCCGACGCCGCCCGAGCGGGCCTGGCGGTACTTGGCGCGGGCGCCCTCGAAGCGCTTGAGGCAGTGAGACAGCGACGCCGACCACATGTCCGGGAAGCCGGCGTCGACGGTGCCGGTGGGGTAGGGGTCGACCTGGAACTCCGGCCCCACGGTCAGCGGCTGAGCGCCGCCCTGAACGCTGTCGCGATCGGGCTTGAAGTAGACGCCCCAGAAGTCCTCGGTGATCAGGGTGCCGTCGTCGGCGCGGAGGGGCTGATCGGAGTCGACGTGGAGCACCGGGGACGACGTGCCGTCGTTGGTGACGAAGATGGACGGATCGAAGGCGGCCTCGCCCTCCTGCAGGTACCAATAGGTCCACATCGGCTGATCGGCGATCACGTGGCCGTCGGGCTGGCGGACGTCCAGCCGGCCGGGCAGCTCCAGCATCGACCAGAGCGACGCCACCCACGGGCCGACCGCCACCACCACCTGCTCGACCGCGATCTCGCCCTCGCTGGTGCGCACCGTGGTGACCGCCCCGGACTGGTCTGACTCAAAGCCGAGCACCTCGACGCCGGTCTCGATCCGCGCCCCTGCGCCGCGAGCCAGATCGGCGAGACCGTGCATCGACTCTGTATTGAACGCGTACCCGCCAGCATGCTCATGCAGGCACACGCTCAGGCCCGGCGCGCGCCAGTCGTCGTACAGCGAGCGCATGTGCGCGGTCACCTCAGCGGTGCCGACGTGAAGCTCGGACGGGTAGCCGATCCGCTGCTGGCGCTCGTAGACGGCCGTGAGGTCCGCCTCCTGGGCGGCGGGGCCAAGGGCGACGTAGCCGCTGCCGTGATAGTGCAGTGCCTCGGGCTCTGACTCCCACACCTCCACGCAGGCGGCCATCAGCTCCTGCATGGCCGGCTGGAAGTAGTTGTTGCGCACGATCCCGCAGGCGATCCCCGAGGCGCCGGCGGCGACATCGGTCTTGTCGACCACCAGCACGGATTCACCGGAGCGGGCCAGGTGCCAGGCGGTGGACAGCCCGTGCACGCCGGCGCCGATCACCAGCGTCGGGGTGGAGGAGGGGAGGCGGTCGGACACGGGGCGGCTCCTAGTGTTGCCAATAACGCAATACAATTGGGATGGACGCAACAGCATAGATCGAGCCGGACCGCCGCGTCAATGCGAGGGCCGCGCCGAGCCGGACCGGCGCGTCGAGCGCGGGTCTTGCGGTGGGCACGGTCGCTTGGTATAAACGCGCCGTGTACCAATTTGTCCAGTCATTGCTGCCGAGGTTCGGGCGATCGGCGGCTGTCTGAGGCGAGCTCGAGTCGGGCCGGGGGCGTCATCGCAGCGGCCGGGCCGCGCGTGAGCCGCCAAGCGAAATGACCCATCGCGCCTGCCGGTGTCGTGGCGGCGCTTGAGAGGAGTGGAGATGGCGACAGAGGTGGAGCAGCCGCAGTTCGGCGGCAATGTGGAGACGGTCCTCTCCAGTCCGCGCATCGAGCCCGCGCCGGCGACCCTGGAGGAGGCGCGGACCGCTCCGGGCCGGGCGGAGAAGATCGAGGCGCTGACGCGGCGGATCGAGGCCGAGGGCATCAAGTACGTGTTCTTTCAGCAGGTGTCGATCACCGGCCGGGTGATGGGCAAGGGCGTCGTCTCGTCGTTCTTTCCGCAGGTCGCCGAGAAGGGGTACCAGCTGGTCTACGGCGCCACCGCCAACCTGTTCACCGACCGCTACGGCAACTACATCGGGTTCGGTCCCGAGGAGTCCGAGTTGGCGGCCGTCGCCGATCTGGACACGTTCGCGGTGCTGCCCTGGGATCCGCGGGTCGCCCGCGTGTACTGCGACTGCTACGACACCGAGACCGGCGAGCTGCTGGACGCCGACCCGCGGCAGAACCTCAAGAAGGTCGCCCATGAGTTCGAGCAGGAGCTGGGCTATCAGTTCCTGATCGGGATCGAGCCCGAGATGATGTGGCTGCGCAAGCCGGTGGCCGGCGAGGAGCCACAGGGGGTCACCAAGCCCTACTGCTACCACATCCATCAGTTCGAGGAGCTGCGTCCGGTGCTGCTCGACGTGGTCGAGTACGGGCAGGCGCTGGGGCTTGACATGAGCTACGGCGACCACGAGGACGCGCCGGGGCAGCTGGAGCTCAACTTCCGGTTTGACCGGCCGGTGCGCACTGCCGACAACATCACCACTTACCGCCAGGTCTGTGCGGCCGTCGGCCGCAAGCACGACCTGCTGCCGACGTTCATGCCCAAGCCGTTCACCGGTGTCTCGGCCAACGGCCACCACCATCACTTCACGCTGGTGGACGATCAGGGCGTCAACGTCTTCTACGACCCCGACGGGCCGGCCAAGCTGTCGCAGTTCGCCCGGCACTTCCTGGGGGGCATGCTGGAGCACTTCCCGGCGCTGATGTGCATCGGCAACCCGACGGTGAACTCCTACTGCCGCATGTGGGACACCGGCTTCTGGGCGCCGATCTACAAGAACTGGGGCTGGCAGAACCGGACCACGACCGTGCGGGTGGCCTCGGGCGGCCGCTTTGAGTACCGCGGGGTGGACTCGTCGTGCAACCCGTATCTGACCGTCGCCACGTTGCTGCGGGCCGGCCTGGATGGCGTTCGCCGTGAGCTGGACCCGGGACCGCCACAGCAGGGCAATACGTATGACCTGCTGGCCGAAGGGGCCGAGATCGAGAAGGTGCCCGACAGTCTGGGCGCGGCGCTCGAGGCGCTGGCCGCGGACGAGGTGATCAAGAGCGCGATGCCGGGTCGGCTGTACAAGGTCTTTGCCCATTACAAGCGCGACGAGTGGGAGCGGTACCTGGCCGCCGTCACCGACTGGGAGCGCGACGAGTACCTGGAGGTCCTCCCGTAGGGGCGTGGCCACCCACCCCCGCCGAGGACCACCACACGGAGAAACCAACATGTGCGGAATCGCAGGGATCATCTATAGGAACGGGAACGGTGCGCACCGGATCGGCCGTGACATGACCAGCATGCTGCAGTCGATGAAGCACCGGGGGCCGGACTCGACCGGGTATGCGCTGTACCACGCGCCCACCCAGGACCTGACGGTCCGGATCAACCTGGCCGAGTCGACCGTGGGTGGGCGGGGACGGAATCTGGAGTTCGCCGATGATGTGCGCCGCCGCCGGCGTGACGTCGAGACCCGGCTGCGGGCGGCGGGCGCGACGATCAAGTCGATGGAGGACATCAACGAGTACACGTTCAGCGCCACGGTCGCCTACCACGGCGACCTCAAGCGGCTGGCCGATCACGTGGAGTCGGTGCCCCACACCGAGGTGCTGTCGCTCGGCCATGCGCTGGACATCGTCAAGGATCTCGGCGACGCCATGACGGTCTCGTCGTCGTACGGCCTGGACGAGTACTTCGGCTCGCATGGCATTGGCCATGTGCGGATGGCGACCGAGTCCGACGTCGACATCGCCAACGCCCATCCGTACTGGGCGTACCCGTTCTCCGACGTCGCGGTGGTGCACAACGGCCAGCTGACCAACTACCACCAGTGGCGCCGGCGGCTGGAGGCCAGCGGTCACCGGTTCGCGTCAATGTGTGACTCCGAGATCATCGCCGTCTACCTGGCGGACCGGATGGCGAACGGTGACTCCTTGGAGGACGCCATGCATCACTCGCTGGAGGATCTCGACGGCGTCTTCACCTACATCTGCGTCTCCGAGGACGCGCTCGGCATGGCCAAGGACGAGCTGGCCGCCAAGCCGCTGGTCCTGTACGAGGGCGACGACATGGTCGCGCTGGCCTCCGAGGAGATGGCGATCCGCGCGGTCATCGACCACGAGATCGAGACGTATGACCCCTATGAGAGCACGGTGATGGTATGGACACGGTGAACCAGCCCCCGGCCGCTGAGAGCACCGAGCCGCAGTTCGATGCGCGTGGCCTGGTGGAGCTCAACGCCCGGGTTCCGCGGGTGGCCGAGATCGACGGCGACAGCGCCAGCTTCGACGCCGGGCCGCTGACCACGCGGCAGATCAATCTGGAGCTGCGCTGGCTGTTGTACGAGGAGGGGGTGCGCGAGGTCACAATTCTCAACCCGGCCGCGCGTCACTCGCTCGGCGCCGGACTGCTGACCCGTTGCAAGCTGCGGTTCGAGGGCAGCCTGGGCTATTTCGCGCTGGGGATGATCGACGGCCCCGAGGTCCAGATCGCCGGCCGCGTCGGCTGGTCGGCGTGCGAGAACATG
>Ga0302314_10016385_pt1 | contig 12526 bp, 9 predicted proteins | sample III_Palsa_N2_3_FD_200533 | JGI IMG/M metagenome (GOLD analysis project Ga0302314, IMG submission 200533) | Peat permafrost microbial communities from Stordalen Mire near Abisko, Sweden - III_Palsa_N2_3 | ecosystem: Environmental > Terrestrial > Soil > Palsa > Peat permafrost | place: Sweden...
TTTCCACCCGCTGCATTCAAGGCGTTGTCCGCATGGTTTCCCAAGCGCGAGGTAGGTAGAGCAACCGGCCTCATGATGACCACGAACGCACTGGGACCCGCGCTCGCACCGCTGTTTGTGACTGCTGTCGTGGCCGTCTGGGGGTGGCGAGCGATCTTCACCAGCCTGTTCGTGCCGGGCATCCTGATCGCGCTTTGTGCATGGATTTACGTCAAGGATGCACCGAAGGACAGCAAGTACGTTTCCAAAGAGGAACTTGACGAAATCGGCAGCAGCGAAATAGCGTTGACAGAAGCTGGCGACAAGATGGGTTTCTCGGAATTGATAAAGATGCCACTCGTCTGGTGGTGCTTCGTCACGTTGTTCATTTTCAGCATTGCATCATGGGGGATCATGAGTTGGTTTCCGACGTATCTGTTAAAGGCACGTGGGATATCGACCGCAAAAATGGGGATCATGGCATCGGTACCGTTTCTTGTGGGAACGGTGGCGTACTGCATCACTGGCTACATGTCCGACAAGTTCTTTCGCAAACGTCGCGAGCTACCCGTGATCATCGGCTGCGCCGTGGCGGCGCTGTTCGCTTATCTGACTGCCAATGCCGCGACGGTGGAGATGGCGGTGTTCTATCAGACTGTTGGCTACTTCTTTTCGACCGTCGCTGGTTGCTCCTTGTACACGATACCGAACGCAACCCTTCCGAGCAGGGTCGTGGGTTCGGCAATCGGACTCATCAACTCGGCGGGGCAACTGGCGGGGTTCCTGTCGCCACTGATCGTCGGTTACATACTGACCAAAACCAATAACAACTTTGGCACTGTCTTTAATCTTTTCGTCGGATGCTTCGCGGTCGCTTCGATTTCTGCATGGCGCATCAGAGTAAGGGAACACGGCGGAGATAACGAAGTGAAAGCGGCTCCGGTGCAAATGGGCTCGACGGACCGATTGAAGTAGTCAGCCCAACTTCGTCGCTTCAAGCGAGGAGCGCAGACCTCTGCGCTCGCCAAGCCTTCACTCCCCCCGCAGCAATCCCCGCTTGCGCAACATGGGCTCCGCGCGAGGATCGCGCCCACGAAAAGCCCTGAACGCCGACCCTTGTTCGCGACTATCACCGGCGCTGTACACGTACCGCAGCAGCTTGTCCGCAAGCTGCGGATCGAACGCATTGCCGGCTTCCTCGAATGCGTCGAACGCGTCGGCTTCCAGGACCTCCGCCCACATGTAGACGTAATACCCGGCCGCATAATAGTCACCGCTGAAGACGTGCCCGAAGTGGGGCAGCCGGTGGCGCATGCCCACCTCGCGCGGTACGCCGATACGCTCCCGCTCCGCAGCCTCGAACCGTTCGATGTCAATGCCCGCAGGATCGTTCTGCAGATGCAACGCCATATCGATCAACGCTGACGATGTGTACGCGACCGTCTCGAACCCCTGGTTGAAGGTCTGGGAAGCCCTGATGTGCTCAATCAGCGCAGCCGGGATAGGCTCGCCCGTCGTCACATGACGCGCGTGCTTCGCGAGCACTTCCGGCACGGTGGCCCAGTTTTCCATCAACTGCGAGGGGAGTTCCACATAGTCTCGCGGAACGCTCGTACCCGACAGGCGCCCGTAGTTCACATCGGAGAGCAAGCCGTGCAGGCCGTGGCCGAACTCATGAAACAGCGTGCGCACGTCGTAGAAACTGAGCAGCGTCGGACCATCGTCGGTGCGGGCGAAGTTGTTGTTGTTCACCACGATCGGCGTCACCTTGCCGCCATTGCGCGTTTGCCTGCGATAAACATGCATCCACGCGCCGCCCTGTTTATTGGGCCGGGCATAGTTGTCGCCGAGGAAGATCCCCACGCGTTCATCGCCGCGGCGCACCTCCCACAGCCGCACGTCCGGGTGATACAGCGGCACGCCGATTTGCTCGCTCGTTTGCTCGATGAACTGCACGCCGAACAGGCGTCCCGCGCAATCGAACATGGCGGCGAGCATCGCGTCCAGGCTGAAGTACGGTTTCACTTGCGCATCGTCGAGTGCATAGCGCGCGACCCGTACCTTCTCGGCCAGGTAATACCAGTCCCACGGTTCAATGTCGGTGGGCTCACCCAGCGTGGCCGCTTGCGCCGCCAAAGCATGCCGCTCCTGTTCAACGCGGGCCTTGGCGGGCTCCCACACCTGACTGAGCAGTTCATGGACCGCGGAGGCGTTGCCGGCCATGCGATCCTCGAGCGCGTAGTCCGCATAGTTTTCGTAGCCGAGCAAACGCGCCTGCTCCTGGCGCAGCATCAGTATTTCGCGGGCCAGCGGCCGGTTATCGCGTGCTGGATTTTCTCCACGCGTGGTCCAGGCACGCCAAGCCGTTTCCCGCAGATCACGGCGGGGGGACCAGGTAAGGAAAGGCTGCACCAGCGAACGCGAGAGCGTAATCACGTAGCCCTCCACGCCGCGTTCCCTGGCGGCGCTGCGGGCTGCCTGACGCAAGGACTCAGGCAACCCGGCCAAGTCCGCTTCCGTTACTAACGGCAACTGATAGGTGGATTCGTCGGCGAGTACGTTCTGCGCGAATTGTGTTTGCAGGTCGGCGAGCCGCGTAGCGATGTCCGTGAAACGCTCACGTGCGGCCCCTTGCAGCGTGGCGCCCGTACGCACGAAATCGATATGCAGGCGTTGCAGCAAACGCTGCTGCTCTTCGCTGAGATCCAGCGCGGCAGCTTGCTGATGGACAGCATCGAGCCTGGCAAAGAAGCCGGCGTGCATTGTCACGTGGCTGTCGTGAGCTGCCAGGAGCGGCGCCATTTCGCGCTGCACTGCCTGCAACTCGGCCGGTGACTCAGAGGAGCACAGGTTTTCGAAGGTCAGCCGCGCACGATCAAGAAGGGCGCCGGCGGCATCGAACGCGGCCACGGTATTGTCGAATGTGGGCGCAGCCGGATTGTCAGCGAGCGCATCGATTTCCGCCAGATGCCGTTCGAAGAGCACCGCGAAGGCGGGCGCGAAATGTTCGGACTTGATCTGCTGGAAGGGTGGCAACTGGTAGGGTGTTTGCCAGTCCTGTAGCAGCGGGTTGCCGTTGTCGGTCATATCGATGCGCCAGTTGGGTGTATATGGTCGAGAAGTGACCATGATATGACATCGCGGCTCGCGTGTTCAACCGCGCTCGGCCCGCCGCTCCTGCCTTCTTGCTACGCGGAAGTCTTCAACAATACCGGGTCGTTGCGATAAAGATCCGGGAACATCCGCTGCAGATCCTTCACCTTCGGCAGATCGTTAAAGACGATATAAGGGGAGTCAGGATGGAGTACTAGATAATTCTGGTGATAGCTCTCCGCCGGATAGAACCCCTTGAAGTCCTCCACGCGCGTGACGACGGGTTCCGAAAACACATGCGCCTTGTCGAGTTGCGCGATATACGCCTGAGCAACGCTACGCTGATCCGGATTAACCGGGAAGACAGCTGAACGATATTGGTTGCCGTGATCGGGACCCTGGTAATTCAACTCGGTTGGGTTGTGCGCCACCGAGAAGAAGATTCGCAGCAAACGTCCATAGGTGATCTGCGTCGGGTCGTAAGTGATCTGCACCGATTCAGCATGACCGCTATCGCCTTCCTCCACGGTGTCGTAGTGTGCCGTGCCGGCAGCGCCGCCCGTATAGCCGGCCGCGACCTGGGTTACGCCACGCACGTGCTCGAAGACGCCCTGCACGCCCCAGAAGCAGCCGCCCGCGAACACCGCGGTCTCGCTATGCGCCGTGGCGACTTTTTCGTCCTGGGTGGGTGCGGGAACTGTCGTCGCCGGTTCGGCCGAGTTCGCGATGCGCTGGGATGCGATTGCGCCCACTGCGAGCGCAACCACGCCGGCCAGTTTGGCAATGGAGGAACGCTTCCATGCGGAAGCTTGGGTAGTCGATCTTGTGCTCACGATTGTGGCCTTTTGAGTGATGCGTAGGTTGGCGTCGCGCGTGGCATCCCGCAAATTATCGGCGCAGGAGGCAGCGTGCGCCGACAGCATTAATGACCGAAGTAAATCGACTTCATGCCGTCATTTGCAACGGGGCGGCCGACTGCTGCGGCGCCAGATTCCGACGTACCACTAACCACCCCACCGACGCCGCTGGTTGCGCCGTTCTGCGCGGCCACGCGGGCTTCGGCTGCCTGGATATCGGCCGGGTAGTATGGATCGGAGCCGCGAGCCGGGTTGTAGCCGGCCTTCTCAAGTTGAACCAGCTCGGCGCGCACTTGCGCCCGGGTCACAGGCTGGCTCGACTGCGCGAAGGCCGCGAAAGGGGCGGCGAGTACAGCGGCGACAACAACGGCTTGAATGAGCGATTTCATGATGACTTACCTCCAGAGTTTGTCTTGTGCAACCAGAAGACGCCCGGATGTCATGAAGCACATGTCGCGGCCTGATTGAGACCCGCGGTGTGCAATGCATCTTGATTGCGGCGTTGATGCATTTAAACCCGCGGAAGTATCTGGCTTGTGTCAAGAAAACCGCTTAATTGAAGCGTTGTGTATCGCCCCCCGCCTGTGGATACATTGCGATACAAACGCTATAAGACGGGATCAATCGGGGACAGAGGCACCCCACGCGCCTCGATCGCTTTACCTGCGAGCAAGCACAAATCTTCCCGATAATGAGCGGCGACAATTTGCACGCCGACCGGAGTGGTACCGACAAGGTTCGTGGTGACGGTCAGCCCCGGCAGCCCCATCGTTGGCAGTGCTCTCATCGTAAGTTGTGCTTCCCATACACGCCGGAACCCTTCCTCGCCTTGCAGGTCAAGTCCGTCAGGAAACGGCAGTTCAGACGACACCGGCAGCAACAGCACAGGATATCTGGAGAGGAACAGACGCCATTGGCGCATCAGGGTCGTGCGTCGCACCAACGAACGGTTGATTACGTCGTCAGGCATAGCCGCTACCTTCGCGCGAGAAGCCGCGACGACCGCCAGCGCACCGGGGTCTCCATCGCGCGCGGCCGCGTCGGCGAGGGCGTCAAATCCATCACCGAGCCACAGGCGCTCCTGCACCTCGGCCGCTTCGCGTATCGACGGCGTATCGTCGATTTCTTCCACGGTCCATCCGGCATCGGAAAGGCGCTGGCCCGCGTCCAACAGGGCTGCTTCGACCTCCTTAGCGATTTGCAGTCCACCTGGGCGAAGACATAGTGCGGCATGGAGCGGAACAGGCGGACCTTCGATCGCGACCGGCACCCACCAGGGGTCGCGAAGATCGGGAGCGGACATTGCCACAAGGGCGACGCGCAGATCCTCGATAGTGCGGCCGATCGGACCGGTAGCGGACATCAACTGAGCACCGATTGGGCGCTCCGGCGAGGATGCGTTATAGGCTGGGATGCGTCCGAGCGTAGGCCGTAGCCCATGGATTCCGCAGGCATAAGCCGGATAGCGGATTGAACCGCCGATATCCGTGCCAAGCGCGAGATGCCCGATCCCGGCGGCCACGGCTGCGGCCGCGCCTCCGCTTGAGCCGCCCGGAGTGAGCGACGGATCGCGCGGGTTGCGAGTGGTCCCATGAAGGAGATTGCTGGTGAACCAGCGTAAGGCGAAGGTGGGGGCGTTACTGCGCCCGAGAAGCACCGCGCCGGCCCGCCGAAGATTATCCACCGCCGGGCTATTGGCCTGCGCCACCCGCTTTTCCTGGAGCCTTGTCCCGTTCGTGGTGGCGAACCCTGCCTGATCCGTATTGATCTTGACTGTCACCGGGACACCGGCCAATGGGCCCGGGTCCTTGCCTCGGGCCAGGAGTTCGTCGACTTGATCCGCCTGTTCCAACACCCAGTCAGGCCGATGTGCAACGATCGCATTGATCTGCGGGTTGACTGCATCGAGCCGATCAAGAGCCGCCTGCGCAGCTTCCCGCGCTGAGACTTTTCGAGTGCGGATGAGGTGGGCAAGTTCAGTTGCGGGCAAACGCCAGAGCTCGGTCACAATGCCTCCGATAAAAGTTCGAGTACCTGATGCGGCTCCCCGTTTAAAGTTCTAGGGTTCACGCAGTCAGTCCATAACCGGAACGCAGCTTATGAGCGTCCCCACGGAACATAAGTTATCCGTTACGTTGGCAGCGCACCACCCTATCAACGGACAGTGATCGCCTAACAAGGCATGATCGACTCATACAGAGGTTTAATTGCCGATTATGTTTTCGGATGAAACGCTCTCGTTCTAAAGGAGGATTTGTACGCTGTGTCTTCCGTCATCGAGCGGTCGGGATTGCTGTGACCAAACTTCGTCCAGGCTGGGTCGAACGAGATCGAGCTCGGTCGAGATACCGGCAGCACGACGAAAACGCGCGCTGTTAGTCGCCTGCGCTTGCACGATCTCCTGATCTTGCTGCGCCACGTGTCGCAGGAATGGCCACGCAAGCATCCGGACGGCCCAACCGGGTGCCCAGCGGTTTTCGACGTGCAAGGTGCCGTGCACTTGAGTCAATGACTCGCTGATCGGACTGAAGTGGAGGGTGAAATACAGTGCACTTCCGTCTTCGTACCGATACTCCAACTGCGCCGAACCGGCCGCCGCGGCAGCGAAATGCGCACGCTCCAGTTCTCGTGGCGACTCGAACAATCGATACAACCAGCCATCCTGCTTCTGCTGCCCGTGATAATCGACCTGAAGCACGCCGGCCTGCCGCGTGACAGTCGCAGTGACGATCCGGCGCGCGCCGTCGCGGCGTACCAGACCAGGGTGAACAAAGTGCGTGTGTAGCGGATCGAGAAAATTCTCCAGCGCGTCGATCGCACGCGCGTTCCATTTGGTACTCCATCTAAAGCGGCAAGTGCCCGCTGGCAGCCTGCTAACAAATGCTGGGAGGTCAGGAGGACGCGCGCCGCTTGGGGTGCTTGTAGCGTCGGGCTTGACCCATATGAGACCGTCGTGCTCCATCACCTGGACCGGGCGGACCCGGGCGAGTGGCTTGCACGCTTGCGGTGTCAGGCCTGGGAGCGACGTGCAGTGTCCGTCGGCGCCGAAGGTCCAACCGTGATACCGGCACTGCAGTCCCTCAGCCGTCACGCATCCCATCGACAACGGAGCGTGGCGGTGGGGGCAACAATCATCGAGTGCGAGCAGTTGGCCCGATTGCAGGCGCGCGATCACAAGCGGCTGGTCGAGCAACGTAATGCTCACCGGCTTTGCTTTTAGTCGTCGCGATTGCGCAACGACGAACCAGCTTCCATACAGCGCCGGATTCCATGCGGTCATAATTTGAATCGCTTCATGATGGGGATGCCCAGTCTGGTCGTCAGCACGCCGAGAGCACGCAGCGTTCGGCGCGTTGCAACCGGCAAGTGGCGGCTTAGAACGGCGCTGTACTCGATCGTCGGCTCGCCGCCGCGAAGCCGCTTGAAGTGCGCAGCGCCCGCGCTCAGGTTGAGGACCGCATTGCGCTCGAGCGTGGTGTTGAGCACATGCGCCATCAGCAGCCGATACAAACCCGCAGACGCCGGCCACGCCGTGTCATAGCCCACTATAGGCGCGCTCAACACTTCACCCTGCCCAAACATTCCAACGACCGCGCGCAGCGTGCCGGTGTCGTCCCGGAAGCCCGTCATATCCAGTAGTCCTGCACGGTGCCACGCCTTAAGGAACGCAGCTGTGTATTGCGGATTGAGCAGGGAGTATTTATCGATGTAAAGCTTCGCGTAAAGGATTTCACTTTGCGCGAAGTCAGCGTCGGTGAAGTCGTTGTGACGTGCTATTGCCAAACCGGTCGTGCGCAGCAGCTTTAGATCGCGGCGCAGGTTTTGGTGCTGGGTCACACTGCGCCCTATATCGCGAAACAGGTAGACCTGCCGAGTGGGAATCAGGTCGAAGCCCGCGGCCACCAGCGCGTGCAGCCAGTCGGCGTGTTGCGCGAAGTTTAGCGAGCGGAACCAGACCCCATGTTTCGGCCAGCGAGTTTGGCAGGACGCGCCCAAGGTGTCGAAATCGATCCCGTCAGCGGTGGGATACAGGTTGGTACTAATCAGCCAGTTGTTCACCGAGACCGCGCGGTCCAAGTCAGCACGCCGCATCCACCGGTCCGCAATGCCGATAACGCCGCTAAGCGGGCCGCCAAGCAAACGCGGCGCGACCCGGCGCGTCTCCTCGAGCGCATAACGGCTGTAGGTGGTTAGTGGCGAGCAAACCCATGCGTTTTCATGCGCGGGGTCGTTGACGGTGACGGGCAGCGTCAAACTCCCGGCCTCGATGGTTTCCACCCGCGCTTCAATGTTCGCGACGAACCCACGTGTTTCAACGCCGGCATGTAACGACGCGAAGGCCGCAGCCTGAGCGGCAAAACACGCGCGCGGAACGTATCGGGATTTACTCATAAGTCAGGTAAGTCCTCGCCGTCCCACTCGATATCCCGCGTCGCCGCTTCGCGCAGAGTGCAGCGCTGCGCGAGCGCGAGCCGCGCATACGAGGCGAGATCGCTTATCGCGCCGGCGATCGGGCCACGGTCGCCGGGGATCCCGATCACATCCGAGGCTGCGCGATAGTCCCGCAGCCAGCGGCGCAGCTCGCCTCGCTTGAATGCATCGATCAGACCGGCGCTCAGCATGACCGCGCCGATCATTCGCGGGGCGCTCGATGAAGGCTCAATCGACTCGGTAAGCGTGCCATCAAGCGCGGCCGGCAATGGGTCATCGAGTGCGAAGAGGTGACAGCCACTCGTCGCACGCGGATTGCATTCGAGCACGCTCACGCGTCCATCGGCATGCTGAATCCAGTCGAACGACAACTGGCCCGTGAAGCAGATTTTGCGCGCGAATTTTTCGACAAACCGGCGGATGACTTCAATACGCGCCGCTTCGAAATAGAAGCTTGAACTGGTCGACATTCTCCAGCTCGGGTGATAGACGCTATGCGCCAAGAGCCGGCCTTGATCTGCCACGCTATACGAACAGAACTCGCGGCCATTGGCGTAGGCCTGCGCCACCCAGTTGCCGAGCGGCGCAAGCGATGGCGCGTCGTGAGGAATGCCATCGCGATAAAGCCGTACATGTACGCCAAATCGCGAGAATTCTGGTTTCAGCACGATCGGCTTGGTTCCGGCCCAATCGCGCGCTTCATCGATCGATGTAACCAGCACCGATTCCGGCACTTCGACTCCGCAATCCCGAGCAAGCGACAGGAAGCGCCATTTGCTGTGCACCTCGCGCATTTTGCCGAAGTCGTCAGCCACGACTCGGACGTGTGAAGGTAGCCGGTCGCGGTAGCGCGACACGAAGAATACTTCTTCGCAGGTCGGCACGATCATGTCGATGGCGTGCGTGAGCGTAACGCGCCTCAGATCATCGACAAAGCGCTCGGGTGTGTGGCGCGGCGACGCAATGGGCAGCACGGCGGTGACCGCACGTGACGCGCCGCTGATCTGGCAGGGAATACTGTCCGCCACGAATACCTTCCACCCCTGATGCGCGAAGCGGCGTGCGTGATCCAGCGCAGCGGGCGAACGGCCGCCCAGTATGAGCACGTTACGTGTCATCAGGAATCCTGACGGAACGGGCGGCCGGCCGCGAAACGCAGACGATGCGGCGGCGCTTGGCAGCCGGCCCCGGCGCACTCATCTCGACACGCTGCCACGGGAGCGGTTCCATGCCTTGCGAAATGGCAAGCTTATCGATGGCGAGCTTGATCGCATCGAACAAGGCATTGTTGCCAGACACGGCCAGATGCAACCTATCGCCGTGCTGCTCGATCCGATAATCGGCCATCTCATTCGCATCGCGGGCGAACGTATGGCGCACAACATCCGGAAAGAGTGGAAGCAAGTGGGCGTGATCGGCCGAGGGCAGCCACAAGACGTCGTCGAGGCGGCCGTCGATTGCCGCGAGTGCGCGAGTGAAACGGCCGCACGCGCATGGCTCAACGCGTACGCGCAAAATATCGTCTAGCCTATAACGGACGAACATCTGCGTGCGGCGCGTGAAATCCGTGATGACCGGTCTGAAGCGTGTATGGCTTTCATCGATCCATTCCGGCTCTATATGCACGAATTCTTCGTTGAGATGCAGCACGCCTTCTTCGCACGTGTAAGCGAGAAAGCCTTCGGTGCATTGATACAACTGATGCACGGGCTTGTGGAAAGCCGCGCGAATCCGAAGTTCGTCGTCCGGTTCGAGCACCTCCGCGACCGAAATGATTTTTCTTGGGCCGATTGCGGCGCGGCCGGCGAGCGACTCGCCGGCAAGCCACGCGAGCACACTGGCAGGCGCGACGAGTACGTCCGGTTCGAATTGCGTCAAGGCCTCGACGTGCGCAAACGCGCCGCGTTGCAGGTCGAAAAAACGAAAATCGATACGGCCGCTCTTAAGCGTCGTATAAAGCGAACTGTTCGCACGCAGGAAAAACGCGACACGAAGCGGCGCGCGGCGCAGCAGGAGGTCCTTCAACAGATCGGGGTCAAGCGTGCGAGCGAGCAGAATGCCAGCCCACGTCGCGCGCTCCCGGGCAGACGCGAGGAACACGCCACGCGGCCCTTGTGTGCCACTTGACAGACCGGCGGTCCAACCGGTCTTGACGCCAGCGGTCCTATCGAGAGAACGCTCTGCAGCGAGCGCGGCGTTCGTGGCGTCTTCAAGCGATATGCCTAGCGTGTTGAATGCCGCGAACTGCGCAAGGGTTACCGCCTTGTCCACGATCGGCAACGTCGCGATATCGCGTGCAGTACATGCCTTATAAAAGGCCGCATTTCGCAGCCTGCCGCCGATAAATCGCGCAAGCTGCTTCTTCTGCCACCGCTCAAGCGAACCACGGTCGCGAAAGCGAAACCCCCAACGTGTGCGAATAAAGGCGCTCACGAGGAGCACGAGTTCAGCGGGCTTCGTCACTCACGTGCCTCCAGGTTGATTCGCAATGCGATGGCACGATCAGCAGATCGCTGCGCGTGGCGAGCAGTTGCCTGACAGCGTAAAACGTGCCGAGATACGCGCGCTTGTCGGCGAAGAGCTGCGATGCAATCCACGTTGGCGGCCTGTCGCGCTTGACGGCGTCGAGCGACCAACATGCATCGGCGACCAGGAACACGTCGCGTCCATTTCCTGCACGGAACAGCACGCCCATCTGGCCCGCTGTGTGGCCGGGCAGTGGGACACCGATCAGGCTGCCATCGCCAAGCAGGTCGAAGCCTTCGACAAACGGCTTCATAGAATCGGCAAGACGCACGCGCGGGAAATCCTCCACGAAGCTCAGTCTGGCCTCGAAATTCGCAGGCAGCAGCGCGGGCAAGAACCCTCGGCGCAATGCGCCGATCCGGGAGCGGCGGCGCATGGCATCGACTTCGGCACGCATGGCGAAAAATCGTGCGTTTGCATAGTCCGACAAGCCGGCTATATGGTCCGCGTGCAAATGGGAGACGAACAAGTGCTTGATATCACCCGGTGTGTAGCCGTGTCGCGCAAGTTGTTCGATCAGCGATTCGTCGCCGGGGAGCGTCACGGGTGTAACCCATCGATAAAAGCGCTCGGGAAAGGGCTTTGTCGCGGCGAAGAAGGCGTCGCTGTAACCCGTGTCAAACAGCATCGGGCCGCGCTGCGGATGGACGATCAGCCCCACAAGCGCGGGAAAGCGCGTGGTGGTCAATCGGCCGCCACGTTGCGTCACGCACTCAGGGTGCGAACAGTGCCCAACCTTAAGCAGATGAAAGCGGAGGTTGACGCTCATTCGCGGTGCTCTGATCGCTGGGCAAACCACGCTGCGGTGCGTTGGAGGCCTTCGGCAAACGGCACCCTGGGAAAATAGCCGAGCCTCTCGCGGGCTTGTGTCAGATCGAGTGTCTGCGAAAAGGCGAGAAGCCCGGCCGAGTAACGTGTAATGGGAGGCTCCCAGTGCCGCCTAAGCGTGGCAATGCCTTCAAACACCGCGGCGATTGCGGCAAGCAGGTTATACGGCACTTTACGAAAACGCGGCTCGAAGCCGAATGCCGCGGCGAGCGCTTTGAACAGGTCGATGACGGGCATGGGTTCGCCGTTGCTGATATTTAACGTTGCACGCTCGATGTCGGCCGAGAGCGCGAGCAAGACAGCGTCGACGACATTATCGACGTATGTCAGGTCAACCAGCGCCGTGCCGCCGTGCAGCAACGGCAAGCGTGTTTGTCGGGCGACTCGCAAGAGCCGTGGCAAGAGAGTGTTGTCCCAGGGACCGAAAATCGCGCGCGGGCGCAGCGCAATCACTGACTCAACATCGCAATGCATGACCATCTGCTCTGCCATGCCCTTGGTCCTCGCGTATTCATTGACGGGGCGCGGCAAAGGCTGGTCTTCGCGGATCGCCAGGCGATCGCGGAAGGCAAAATAGAGGCTAGGCGTCGACAGGTGTACGAGCTTCGCAATACGTTGGGCCGCGCATGCGTCGATCACTTCGCGCGTCGAATCGATATTGGCACGCGCGAAATCGTCACGATGTCCCCACGGAGACGAAAGCGCCGCGCAGTGCACGATTGCGTCTGCTTGCGCCGCTGCAGCTTGCAGTGCGCGCGCACTGTCAGGAGTGCCATGCGCTGACGCAATAAAATCGAGGCGCGCTTTACCGG
>Ga0302314_10016388_pt1 | contig 12523 bp, 8 predicted proteins | sample III_Palsa_N2_3_FD_200533 | JGI IMG/M metagenome (GOLD analysis project Ga0302314, IMG submission 200533) | Peat permafrost microbial communities from Stordalen Mire near Abisko, Sweden - III_Palsa_N2_3 | ecosystem: Environmental > Terrestrial > Soil > Palsa > Peat permafrost | place: Sweden...
TGGCCGGGGATGACCGGCCCGGTCGGCGCGACCGCCTGGCTGAGCTCGCCCTGCAGCTTCGCGTACAGCGTGGTCTGCGCCCGCGCTTCCTGCACGCCGGACAGGAAGTAGAGGTAGCCGACGAACCCGAGGATCACGACCGCCAGCAGGGTCAGGGTGAGGCCGACGGAGCGCACGGCACCGTCGGAAGATCGCGCCCTGGTCATCGGCTACCGCACCCGTCTGCGGCGCAGGTACGCCGCCACCGAGGGCGGCGCGGCCACGGCGACGGCCACGGCCAGCGCGGTAAGCACCGCGAGCAGGAGGTCATCGGCGCCGTTGCCGGGCACGCTGACCACCGACCCGGTGACGTTGGCGTTCAGCGCTTCTCCGCTGCCTCCGCCGCCCGTTCCCGTTCCCGTGCCAGTTCCGGCGCTCGCGGTGCTGCCCGGCCCGGCGGCCGCGCTGCTGGTCGAGCCGGGCTTGGGTGACGCCGTGCCCGAGCCCTTGGGCTCGGTGCTGACCGCGTCGCAGGCCAGCGGCTCGCCGACCTTCTGGCACTTGCTCGGGTACGGGGCATCCTTGAGCAGGACGTCCTGCCCCTTGACGAACGTCGGGTTGTTGCACGCGCCGTAGTCGTTGATGTTCGGCGCCCCGATGGTTCCGGGAATCTTATTGACCTGGAGGAACGCACCGGTGACAAGGTTGATCGGCAGCGGCGAGTAGCCGAGCGCGGCGGCCTGCTGCTGCCCCTGGCACAGGTAGAAGTCGATGTAGGTGGACAGCGACCGGCCGACGTTGTCGTTGAAGATCGGCGGGATGCCGCTGCCCGACTTGGGCACGATCAGGTAGCTGTAGCTGGACAGCGGGTAGCTGCGCGGGTCGGTGTACGTGTAGACGTCATCCAGGTCCTGCTGGAGGAAGTTGGGGCTGCTCGCATCCTCGTTGATCTGCGCCTGGGTGAGGGCGACGGCCACGTTGGAGGCGCTCGGCAGCACGTAGTAGCCGGCCGGGTTCTCCATCGCGACCACCGGCCAGTGCGCGTTCAGCGCGTAGGCGTACTCGTCGTAGCCGATGGACCCCTCGCCGTAGCTGGAGGTGACGTACACCGAGACGGCGTTCGATCCGCTCTCCAGCTTCGCGTTACCGAACTGGGGATAGAACTCCGTCTGCGGGCAGGGCAGCTTGATCCCCGGGTGGACCTTCTGGCAGAACGCGTTCCACTGCTGCGGGTACACGTGGGCCATCCAGCGGGTGAAGAAGTAAGTCGCGCCGGAGCCGTCCGACCTGACTACCGGGATGATCGGCTCGTTCGGCAGCTGCGCGCCGTAGTCCTTGGTGATCTCCGGGTCGTCCCAGTTGGTGATCTGGCCGGTGAAGATCTTCATGAGGGTCTCGCCGGACAGCCGCAGGTTGGTGATCAGGTGCCCGCCCACCGTGAGGTGGTACATGAACGCCGTGCCGCCGCCCACGTCGGGCACGTAGGAGTAGCCGTAGGCCGGATTCTCCGCGCCGGTGTTGGCGAGCTCGTCCTCGCCGTTGCGGAACGGCGGGTCAGAGGCGGCGAAGTCGACCTGGCTGCCCTGCATGTAGTCGCCGCGCCCGGCGGCCGAGCCGTCCTCGTTGAAGTTGACGGTCAGCCCGTTCGGCTCCAGGTCCTGCGCCCACTGGTCGAGCGCGACCGCGGCCCAGGAGGACCCGGAGCCGGACAGCGTCGCGTAGGTGCCAGCCGACGCCGGGGACTGGCCGGCCAGCAGCGCGAGCGCCGCCATCAGCACGACGACGCCCGCCCAGACCGGGCGCTTGCCCCGGGCCGGAAACCTGATCATGAGTTCCTCCGCCTGTAGCGCACGTTTGTGAGGGCGGCGCCGGCCCGCCGGGCCCGCCGCGCGCCGGCCCCGATCGCCGCGCGCGCGGCCGGGCTGCCGAAGACCAGCGCGGCCGGGCCGGTGATGATGAGCGCGGCCCCGGCGATGAGCAGAGCGAGAACCACCCAGGTCATCCCGGTGCCGGTCGGCTTGCTGAACGACACCACGACCGAGCGGGCCGCGGCGCTGGCCGACGAGGACGGCGACGGGGACTTCGCGGGCGTGGCCGACGGCGACGCGGACGCCTTCGGCTTCGGCTTCGGCTTCGGGTCGCCCACCTGGTCGAGGACCGCGGTGGCGGCCTTGAGCGTCTGCGCCCGCAGCGACTGCGGCAGCGGCAGGTACCCGGGCGCGAGATCGCCCGACGCGGTGCCCGACTGCTGCCCGGGGCCGGCCACGTAGTCGAGGAACCGGGCGATGGCGGCGGCCTTGGCCTTCGATATCCCGCCGGTGGGGACGACCGCGTAGATGATCATGGTCAGCGGGTACGCGGCCGGGTCCTTGTCCGCGTAGTTCATCGACCGGGTGATGCCGTCCGGATTGACGGTCATGTCCTTGACCGCGGCGGCCATCGACGCGTCGGTCGGCGCGACGAACTTCCCGGCGGCGTTCTCGAGCGCGGCCGCCGGGATCAGGAACCGGGAGGCGTCGGCCTGGTCGATCAGCGACCACATGTCCCGGTCGCCGTCGACCTGCGGCGGCAGCGCGTCGTAGTTCCCGGTCGTCGGGTCCTTAGTGTCCATGGTGCCCGGCTCCTGGTTGAGCGCCATGTCCGAGGCGAGCGCGGTCAGCGGGTACACGGGCGCGTACGCGGACGACACCGGGAAGTACGGGTCCATCGGCAGGAAGCCGGCGATCGGGTACTTCAGGCCCAGGTAGTACGTGTTGACGTGCGTGCCCCAGGGGTCGAACTGCCCGGCCAGGAAGCCGGACGCGTCCTTGTCGGCGGCGATCCAGCTCGTGGTCTCCCAGGTCATGTCGCTGTCGCCGGACAAGACGATGGGGATCTCCTCGCCCGACGGCTGCGACGCGTTCGGCCAGACCGAGGGGTTGAGCTTGCGGAACTCGGGATCGGCGTAGAGGTTCTCCGGGTTGGCGTCCACCGCGTTATCGCAGCCGAACCCGCCGGTGCCGCCGTTGGGGCAGGAGTCGTCGGTATACGCGTAGGACGTGGTCAGCAGCTTGGCGAGCAGCCGGGCGTCGAGCTTGATGTCGGTGAAGGGCTGGCCGGTGTTGTCGTTGTCCACCCAGTAGCCGACGGACGTGGCCGACACCGCGACCGGGGCGTAGGTGTACGGATGCTTGGTCGGTCCCGAGAGCGGCTGCGTGGTGAAGGCCACGTCATCGGGGCCGGCCGCGAAGTAGCTCCGGGCCTCGCTCTCGTTCAGCGACCCGTTGTACTGGAGCTCCACCGAGTTGGCGCCGAAGCAGAGGCCGGTCTGCCACTGCTGCATCGTGTCGGCCAGCATGGGCGAGCCGCCCGCGGTGAAGTCCGCGGCCCGCAGCGGGCAGCCGTTCGGCGTCGGCGCGAAGGACAGCGGGATCACGATCCGCTTGACCCACGAGCAGTAGCCGTTGGCCGTGAACGGCGAGCTGGTGAGCGGGCCGAACGCGTACTGGCCGAGGTCGGTGCCGCCGACGTCCGCGGTGTGGTTACCGCAGCGCGGCTTGGCGTAGTCCAGGCTGTCGCCCCCCTGGCTCGGCACCACCACGAGCGAGCAGGGCTGGGCCGGGCCGCAGTTGAGCTGCTGGTTCTGCACCGAGGTGAACAGCAGGACGTCGGCCGTGCCGGTTTCGTTGGCGTCGGTGGTGCCGTAGGAGGTGTTGCTCGGGCCGTCGGCGCCGAACGAGGCGGGCTCACCGCCGTTGGTCGCGCCGTAGCAGTCGTTCGGGTTGGTCGGGTTGAGTCCCTTGCACTCGGCCAGCATCACCGGGTAGTCCGTCGCGGTGTTGTCGTAGGTCTCCTGGCTGGACGGGCTGAACCCGGTCCAGCTCACCTTGACCATCTGGTTGACCAGGTTCCTGGTCTGGCTGACGGTCACCGTGGCCCGGGTCTTGTAGTGCCCGTCGCCGGTGCCCGGGATGTACATGCGCTGCCCGGTGACGGTGGTGCCCTTGGGGTGAGCGGTCTTGGCCTTCTTCGCCGGGGGCTTCTTCGCCGGCGGCTTCGGCGGTTTCGTCGTCTTGGTCGGGCTCGGCGTGGGGGATTCCGTCGGCCCGGCCGACGCCGACGCGGACGGGGACGCGGTCGGCGACGCCGGAGCGGATGCCGTCGCCGACGTGCCCGGGGCCGGGCTGGACGCGGACGGGCTGGGCGACGGGCCGCTGTTCGCCAGGGCCGCGCTCGGCGCCAGGGCGGTGAGCGCGATCCCCGCGGCGGTCGCCGCCAGGGCCAGCAGACGCCTCATCGCGCCGTCCTTCCCCGCGCGGCGGCCTGCCGCGCTATCTGGCGACGCTGCCGCCTGGTCAGCTCGCCGGGCACGCCGCCGCCCAGCCGCCGGGCGATGGTGAACAGGACGAGGATCAGCGCGATGAGCGCGAAGCCGCCGCCGAAAGCCCGGGCGTGGTCGGCCAGCTCCGGGCTCTGGACCTCGTTGTAGATGTAGAGCGGAAGGCTGGTCTGCCAGCCATTGAACGGGTTCCAGTTGTAGCCCCGCGCGAACCCGGCGACGAGCAGCACCGGGGCCGTCTCGCCGATCCCGCGGGCCATGCCGAGGACCACGGCGGTGGCCAGCCCGGACCGCGCCGTCGGCAGGACGACCATGAGCACCGTGCGCCACTGGCTGCCGCCGAGCGCGTAGGCGGCCTCGCGCAGCGTGCCCGGGACGATCCGGAGCACGGTCTCCGACGCGCGGGTCACGATCGGCAGCATCGTCACGGCCAGCGCCAGGCCGGCGGCGAAGCCACTCTTCGGCAGCCCGACGGTGTAGACCATGAACGCGAGGATGAACAGGCCGGCGATGACGTCGGGCAGCGCGGTCATGGCGTCGACCAGCGTGCGCACCGGCCGGGCCGCGGGCCCGCCGACCTCGGCCAGGTAGAGGGCGGCGGCGATGCCGAGCGGCACCGACAGGGCGGTCGCGATCGTGATCTGCTCGAGCGTCCCGACCAGCGCGTGACCGACGCCGCCGCTGGTCAGCGGGGAGAGCGGCCCGGTGTCCGACATTGACTGGGTGAAGAACGACAGGCGCCTGACCGCGGTGAAACCGCGGACGACCGTGTAGCCCACCTGGTCGATGACCAGGGCCGTGGCCAGCAGGCCGCTGGTGGCGAGAGCCACCGTCACGACCTTGTCCCGGACGGCGCGCCCGTTCCACTGGAAGGCGGCCACGCCGGCGTAGCAGAGCAGGAACAGGACGTACCAGCAGACCCAGAAGCCGAGCACGCCGGTGAAGGGCAGCACGCGCTCGAAGAGCACCCAGTCGAGGGCGAGCGCCGCCGCGGCGGCGCCGCCGATGGTCAGCAGGCCTTCCGCGGTGACCGGCCGGATCCGCAGCGGCCGGTCGGCGGCGGGATCGCCGGCCGGCCCGGTCGCCGGAGCGCGGGTAATGTCGGTCCCTGCGGCCATGTCAGCCCGTGGCCAGCCCGGACCGGGATCTGCCGATCACGATCGCTCCGAGTGTGTTAACGATGAGGGTCATCCCGAACAGCACGAGACCGGCCGCCATCAGCGCCGACAGCCCCATGGAACCCGCGTCGGGGAATGAGGAGTAGTCGAGCGCGATCGAGGAGGCGATCGAGTTGCCGCCCGTTTCGAGCACGTGGAAGTTGAAGTGGAAGACCGGGGCGATGATCAGCGTGACCGCGATCGTCTCGCCCAGCGCCCGGCCGAGGCCGAGCATGCAGGCGCCGATGACGCCGCCCCGGCCGAACGGCAGTACGACCGCGCGGACCATCCCCCAGCGGGTGGCGCCGAGCGCGTAGGCGCCCTCGCGCTCGCCCGCCGGCGCCTGGGAGAAGACCTGACGGGACAGCGAGGTGACGATCGGGATGACCATCAGCGAGACCACCACGCCGGCGATGAACGTCGAGGTGGCGTAGTTCGACTCGACTGAGGTGCTCAGCCGGAAGCGGAAGAACGGGATGAAGCCGAGGTGCCGTCCGAGCCAGCTGTCGAAGCCGAGGATGCGGGGCTCGAGGAAGAACAGCCCCCACAGGCCGAAGATGATCGACGGGATCGCGGCCATCAGGTCGATCAGCGCGACCAGTGGCCGGCGCAGCGCCAGCGGCGAGTACTCGGAGATGTACAGGGCGATCGCGATGCCGGCGGGCACCGCGATGATCATCGCGATCAGCGCGATGAGGATGCCGAGCGGCAAGATCGCCGCGATCCCGAAGTGCTGCGGGTTGTAGATGACCCAGGTCTGGGTGGTCAGGAACCCGAGGCCCATGAACTTGAACGCCTTGGCCGACCGCAGGATCAGGAAGACCAGGATCAGCCCGGTGATGACGAAGACCGACCACCCGGACCCGCGCAGGACGGCGCGGAAGATCCGGTCGCCGGTCGACGGCCGGGCGACGATGGTCCGCGGCGTGTCCTCATCGACCGGGGGCGAAGCCGGGGCCGGACGGTGAGCGGACATGGCCATGACCCCCCGTTCCTTTACTCCGGCGGCCTGAGAAAGGCACCGCGGGCCAATGGTTACTGATGGGCGGGACAAGCGTGATGCCCGCCGATAGACGGGTCTCAACCAGAAGGTGAACGGAGGGCGAAAATGCCCATTTATACGATCTTGTTAGATCCGGTCGGATTCTGGGCGCCGAATGCGCCCCCGGCGCGTTGTGCGGCGGGGGCGCGTCCGGCGCTTTCGCGGCGGTCGGTTACGAGCCGCTGCCGCAGGTCGTGCTGGGGAGGAACCCGTAGTCGACGATGGCCGCGACCGCGGTGGCGTTCGTGCAGACGTAGCCGTGACGTCCCTTGTTGGCGAAGAACGGGTCGAGCGTGGCCGGGATGTGGTCGGCGGTGGCGGTGCTGTAGCGGACGATGTCGTAGATCGTCCGGGTGAAGCCGGTGGACTTGAAGGCCGCGTTGATCGTCGGGACCTTGGCGGTGGTCACCGGGGAGACGCCGCCGATCTTGTCAAGGCCGAGGAAACCGACCTGGTCGCAGCCGAACTTGTTCTGGGCCTTGGTCGGCGTGGCGGTGCAGGCGGCGGAGTGGTACTTCTGCGCGATCCAGTCGGCGACCGAGTAGATGAAGATCGCGTTCGGGCTGTTGAACTGCTTCGACAGGCCCTGGTTCTCCTCCAGCGACTCGCTCACGCAGCTGCCCGCGGCGGTGATGCCCAGCGCCTTGAGCCAGAACGAGAGGGTGCCGGAGCCGGTCTGCGGCAGGTAGGCCTTGATCGGCTGGTTGGCCCCGCCGACCTGCTTCCAGTTGGTGTCGGTGCACAGGAAGATCTTCTTGAGCTGGGCGACGGTGAGGCTCTTGGGCGCGTACGTGGCCGGGACGGTCTTGGTCGCGCCGGTGTCCCTGGTCGCGTAGGTCACGGCGTCCTCGGCCAGGGCCACGTAGACGACCCCGCCGGGGCCGTCCTTGGGCGAGGTCGCGGACGGGCCGCTGGAGGAGCGGGCGAAGTCGAGGCAGGACGTGCCCTTGCCGTCGGGCGTGTTGTTGTCCAGCGCCTTGAGGCCGGGGCCGGAGCCGTTCGGCCGGACGATGGACGCGCAGCCGGACTTGGTCACGATCTTCGTGGGCGCGGTCGAGGTCGAGCCGGGCTTGGTGGCGTTGAAGCTGTAGAAGTAGGGGTGGCTCGCGCCGTGCTCGCTCGCGGCGATCGTCTTGTCGTAGTCCGCGGTGAGCTGGTTGAACAAGCCGTCGTCGGTGTTCGATCCGACGCCGACCATGTCGAAGGACGCGGGGACAACCGCCTTGCCGCCCGCCCCGGCCGGCGGGTCGGCAAGCGCCGGCACGGCGGTGGCCACCACAGCCAGCGCGGCCGCCGCGGCGATCCCGGCCGCGGCTTTCCGCGCTCCCAGCCATCTCAACTTGAGCATCTGTGCTCCCTCACCCTCGCACTCCGGTCGGTCCGGATCATGCGGGCTAAGAGTCGAATATCCATATATACAATAGGAAAAGTCGGAAAGAACGGACGGTGAATTAACTATCAAGTCGATCGGGAAACTCGCGGAAAGGTCAAAGAGCAGGCCCCCCGCCGGGCGGCGGGGGGCCTGCTCTTGTCTTGCGTTAAGGGCTTGTACTAGGAGACGGAACCGCACAGCGGGGTCGGGATGAACCCGTAGTTCTTGATCGCGGCGGTCGCGGTCGGGCTCGTGCACAGGTAACCGTGCATGGCCTTGGAGGAGAAGAACTTCTCGAGCCGGGTGTCGATGTGGTCCTTGGTCGACGCGCCCCACCGCAGGATGTTGTACACCGTGCGGAAGTAGCTGCTCGGGAAGGCGGGGTTGATAACCGGCACCTTGGCGGTGGTCGTCGGCGCGACGCCGCCGATCTTGCCCAGGGCCATGACGCCGGTGATGTTGCAGCCGAACTGGTTCTCGGTCGCGGTCGGCTTGGCGTTGCAGGCGCCGGAGTGGTACTTCTGCGCGACGTAAGCGCCGACGGAGTAGATGAAGATCGCGTTCGCGCTGTTGAGGTGGGCGTTCGTGCCCTCGTTCTCCTCCGGCGCCTGGCTCACGCAGGCGCCGAGCGTGGTGATGCCCATGAACTTCTCCCAGGTGGAGAGAGTTCCCGAGCCGGCCTGCGGCAGGAAGACCTTGATGGGGGCCGCCTTGCCGCCGACCTGCGACCAGTTCGTGTCCGCGCAGGTGAAGATCTTCTTGAGCTGAGCGGTGGTCAGCGACGCGGGCGCGTCGGTGCCGCCGGCCGCCGCGGACCGGGCCGACCAGGTGATGGCGTCCTTGGCGAAGGCCACGAAGACGACGCCGCCCTTGCCTTCCTTGGGGTTGGTCGGCTTGCGGCCGCCGGAGGAGCGGCCGAAGTCGATGCACCAGTAGGTGCTGTGGACCCGCGCGCTGGTGTCGAGGGCGTTGAGACCGTCGGTCGAGCCGTCCGGCCGGGCGATCGTGGCGCAGCCGGCCTTGGGCTTGATCGTGTACTTGGTGCTCGGGGCGTTCGCGCCCGGGGGGAGCGCGTCGTAGCTGTAGAAGTACGGGTCGCTGGCGCTGTGCTTGCTCGCCGGGATGGTCTTGTTGTAGTCGACCGAGATCTGGTCCATCACGTACTCGGTGGTGTTCGACCCGACGCCCACGACGTCGAAGTACGCGGGCACGACGGCCTTGCCGTCGTTTCCGATCGGGTCGGCCGAAGCCGTGCTGACCCCGCCCGCCACGAGTGCGGCGGTGGCGGCCAGCGCCGCGGCACCAGCAATCATCGCAGATAGTTTTCGCATTTACCCTGCCTCCACTATGCTGCCCGTCCCTTGTACCGCGCGGTCCCGGTGCGCGGGTAAGGCGGCCATGCGATGACGACTCTGCCTGGGAAGATCCATTGCGACAAGGGAACGGGCCACGTCGGAAAGGTGATCTCTCGGCAGTTTAATAATGTCCGGCAGGCAAATAATGAATGGCGAATAAACGCTGATCAAAGAGCGCAAGAAAGACCACACGTATTTCTGATTAACAAGGAACGGGCGGTTACGGACTGGTCAACCAGCGGACACGGAGCGTCCGGTCCGGACGCGGAGCGATCGGGCGACGGAGCGCCGGGCCGGCTGCCAGGTTCTGGTTCCGGAGGTTTAACCAATCTGAAATGACGGAATGATTGACTTTCATCGTATTTTCATGCGGAAATCGTTGTTACTGAGCAGAGGTTGCTCCTTAGGGGAGAGGGAGGGGTGACGCATGGCCACTGCCGAAGCGGCTCCGGGGTCCACGGAGGAACAGGTCGACAAGGGCCTCAAACCGGGCGCCCTCGGGCTGATCGCCGCCACCACGATGGGCGTGGCCTCCACCGCTCCGGCCTACAGCCTGGCGGTCACGCTCGGGCTCGTCGTCGGCTTCGTCGGGCTGCACGCGCCGATCGTCGCGCTGCTCGCGTTTATCCCGATCTTCCTGACGTCGATCGGGTACAGCGAGCTCAACAAGGCCGACCCGGACTGCGGCACTACGTTCACCTGGGGGACGCGGGCCTTCGGGCCGAAGACCGGCTGGGCCGGCGGCTGGGCGATCGTCGCCGCCGACGTGCTCTGCATGGCCAGCCTCGCCCAGGTCGCCGGGCAGTACGTGTTCCTCCTCTTCGGGTCCACGAGCATCGGCGATAACGCGACCAGCGGCTGGGTGCTCCTGGTGGGCTTGATCTGGCTCGTCCTGATGACCTACATCTGCTACCGGGGCATCGAGGTGTCAGCCGCGCTCCAGCGGGTCCTGCTCGCCGTCGAACTGGCCATGCTGGCCGCGCTCGCGGTGACGGCCCTGGTGAAGGTCTACAGCGGAAACCACCCGGCGGTCTCGATCCACCCGGCCTGGTCCTGGTTCAACCCGTTCCACATCTCGAGCCTCACCGCCTTCGTCAGCGGCATCATCCTCATGCTGTTCATCTACTGGGGCTGGGACACCGCGGTCTCGGTCAACGAGGAGACCAAGGACCCGGAGAAGACGCCGGGGCGGGCGGCCATCTTGTCGACGGTCATCCTGCTCGTCACCTACGTGCTGGTGATCATCGGCGCGCAGGCGTTCGCGGGCGTCGGCTCCAAGGGGATCGGCCTCGGCAACACCGCCAACTTCGACGTCCTGTCGAGCCTCGGCGGCGAGGTGTTCGGCGCGCACGGCATCGGGCTGCTCCTGGCCCGGCTGCTGATCCTCATGGTGCTCAGCTCGGCGGCGGCGTCAACGCAGACGACGATCCTGCCGACCGCGCGGACCACGCTGTCGATGGCGACCTACCGGGCGATCCCGAAGGTGTTCGCCAAGATGCACCCGCGTTACCTGACGCCCACCGTGTCCACCATCGTGATGGGCGCCCTGTCGGCCGTGCTCTACCTCTGGTTCAACTTCACCTCGGGTGGCTTCGTCATCAGCGACGCGGTGACCGCGATCGGCCTCTACATCGCCTTCTACTACGGGCTCACCGGCTTCGCCTGCGCGTGGTACTACCGGAGGACGCTGACCTCGAGCGCCAGGAACCTGTGGATGCAGGGCATCCTGCCGGTGCTCGGCGGCGTGATAATGTACGCGGCCGGCGGCTGGTCCATCTGGGCCGACTGGGACGTGGCCAGCGACAACAGCTACACGTCCTGGCTGATGCCGTTCTGGCCGCACTGGTACATCGGCGGCGTCTTCGTGATCGCGTTCCTCTCCGCCGTGGCCGGCCTCGTCGCCGGGATTATCATGCGCGTCGTCAGCCCGCCGTTCTTCCGCAAGGAGACCCTCACCCGGGTCACCCCGACCCTGGTCCCGGACGAGTAGACGAGTAACAGCGCCAGCGTCAGTGGGTGGGCTTAACATCGCGTCGAGGGCGTCCTTGAGCAGGCCCGGGGTCCTGGACGCCGACTCGGCCTGCAGGCAGACCTCCTCGATGACCTCGAGGTAGCTGTCCACCTCGGTCGTCTTGTCGAGGTAGAGGGCGCTGGTGAGCTGCTCGATGAAGACGACGTCGCGCAGGTCGGGCTCGGTATAGCGGAGGATCGTGAACGGGCCGCCCATGGCCCGGTGCGCGCCGGCCGAGAACGGCAGGATCTGCAGCGTGACCGCGGGATGCTCGCACATCTCCATCAGGTGCTCGAGCTGCGCCCGCATGACGTCGGGGCCGCCGATGACCCGGCGCAGCGCGCTCTCGTCCATCACCGCCCACAGCGTGGGCGGCTGCGCCCGGGCCAGGATCTGCTGGCGGGCGATCCTGGCCTCGGCCTTGCGGAGGACCTCGTCTTCGGCTGGGTGGTTGCCCAGCCGGATGACCGCGCGAGCGTAGTCCGGGGTCTGCAGCAGGCCGGGGACGAACTGGAGCTCGTACTCCCTGATGACCGTGGCCGCGGCCTCGAGGCCGAAGTACGGCTCGACCCAGTGCGGCAGGATGTCCGCGTACCCCTGCCACCAGCCCGGCGTGCCCGACTCGCGGGCCAGCCGCATCAGCGCCTCGCGCTCCTCGCCCGGGCCGACCTTGTACAGGGTCAGCAGGTCCGAGATGTCGCGCTCCTTGAACGCGACCCGGCCGTGCTCCATGCGGCTGATCTTGGAATGCGAGCCGCGGATCACGACCGCGGCGCGCTCGGTCGTGATGCCCGCTTCCTCCCGCAGCCGGCGGAGGTGACCGCCGAGCACGAGGCGCTGCACTGTCGGCCCCGCTGAGCGCGGGCTGTACAGCGGCTGGGGACCCTCCAATGCGGAGTCCTCTGGCGACTGCATCGCTACTCCTCGCTCGCACAGATCAGGGCATGCCTATAGCCATAGGCATGGGTCAGTCTCCCACGTGATCATGTCATTGCGGAAGAGGAACCGATGACAATTGCACGAGCGCGAAGTGCGTCTATGTTTTGCGCCAGTCGGATTCTTTACCTGGCGGTCCCCGTAATGCGTGCTGGCGGCGGCTTATGAGAGAACGTTATCGAACTCGCCGTCCTTGGCGCCGGCCAGGAAAGCGGCGATCTCGGCTCGGGTGTAGACCAGGGCCGGGCCGCTGGGGAAGCGGGAATTCCGGACGGCGATCCCGCCCTCGGGCAGGACGGCGACCTCGACGCACGCGCCGTTCGGGTTGCTGTGCTTGCTCTTGCGCCAGGTGA
>Ga0302314_10016389_pt1 | contig 12523 bp, 14 predicted proteins | sample III_Palsa_N2_3_FD_200533 | JGI IMG/M metagenome (GOLD analysis project Ga0302314, IMG submission 200533) | Peat permafrost microbial communities from Stordalen Mire near Abisko, Sweden - III_Palsa_N2_3 | ecosystem: Environmental > Terrestrial > Soil > Palsa > Peat permafrost | place: Sweden...
CGAAGTCACGACGCCTCCGTGGAAACGCTTGGAGTCTGCGAGCTCGTCGCGGGGCTGACGCTGGCTTGACCGAAGCTGCTGGTACCCGAGGAGGTCTGGCCGGCCGGCGACGTGGTCGAGGTCGCGACCGTGGTCGCAGCCGCTGCCGTCGCGGGATGATTCGAGCGCGCGAGGCCGATCGTCGCGGCGAACGCGGCGGCGGCAGCGAAGACAAGCCCACGCTTGGCGAGCGCTGCCCGGCGGCGGGCGATCCTGATCGGTGTTGCGGGCATGACAAGGATGCCAGCACCCCGGAGTGAGAGATCGATCAGAGGTCCATCAGAAGTGTGTAAGAGAGCGGGGAATTCGCCGGAGGCGAATTCCCTTGAGAGTTCGGTCTAGGGCTCGGGCGGGATGGGGATATCGGCGCCGAACTCGGGGAATCGACTGGCGTCGATTCCCTTGAGAGTTCGGTCTAGGGCTCGGGCGGGATGGGGATATCGGCGCCGAACTCCCGGGGTGGGAGGGTGTGCGAATAATCGACAACTGGCCGCCGTTATTCGCATACCCTCTGCCAGCGTCCGCGCTAGCGGCCGACTAGGCCTCGGTGTCCGGGGGGCGGCGTGTGCTCTTGCGCGAGGACTGGCGGCGCTTTGCGTCGAGGCGGCGGCGGCGGGATGCCTCGGTGGGCTTCGTCGGCCGGCGGGTGCGCGGTACGGCGAGGGCGGTGGCGAGGCGGCGGCGGAGACGCTCGAGTGCGAGCTCGCGGTTGCGGGCCTGGCTGCGTGCGTCCTGGGCGACCGCCACCACGAGGGGGCCGTAGCGCGCGGTGATCCTTCGCTTTTGCTCGTCGGTCAGCGTGCCCGAGTCGGCCACGCGGAACACCGCCTCCACGCGCGAGGCGGTCACGTTGGCGTGCTGGCCGCCAGGTCCCGACGAGCGGCTCGTGCGCAGCTGGACCTCGCGCAGCGGCAGGCTGGTGTGCCGGTCGATGGGCATCGGGTCTTCCATCTGACTACTCGGATCGCGTCGTGGCTCGAGGTCTCGCACGGTTCGCGGGGCCGCGAAGCGCGCCGCCTCGCGCGTCGCGCGCGCGCGCGTGGTTGGGGCGACCGGGATCACCGCGCCGCCGTCTGAGTCGACGTGCCCCCTCGGCCCGTGCTAGCGTCCCGCCTCGTTCGGTCGCTCGCGGTCTTCGTCGGGCGGCAAAAGCAGGTGCAGGCGCGGCGGGGTCGCTGGAGCGAACCTCCGGGCAAGGCGCACTACAGGCCACGGAGGAATTCCACGTGCCAACCGGAACGGTCAAGTGGTTCAGCGACGAGAAGGGCTTTGGCTTCATCACGCCTGATGATGGCAACCGGGACCTCTTCGTCCATCACAGCGGCATCAACTCAGACGGCTACCGATCCCTCGCCGAGGGCACCAAGGTGTCCTACGAGGAAGAGGCCGGTCCCAAGGGCCCCAAGGCCGTAAACGTCACGAAAGTCTAGAAAGCGCACGCTGCACTGGGGCGACGTGGGCGAGCGCCGCGTCGCCCGTGTCGCGCTCCTCACGAGGCTGCTCGGCCACCCACACTGATGGCCGACTGGGTCACGATCTCCTCGCTCGCCACCGCCGGTGGAACGCTGGTGCTCGCGGTGGCCACCTTCAGCTCGGTCAGGTCGGCGAACCGCGCGGCCCGTACCGCCGAGCGGTCGCTCATGGTCGGTCTACGACCCGTGCTCATCCCATCGCGGGAGGATGAGCCGGTCGAGCACGTGCGCTTCGGCGACGACCACCGGTTCAAGATTCCGGGGCACGGAGGAGTGATCGAGGTTCACGATGGCCGCGTCTACATGGGCCTCGGCCTGCGCAACGCCGGGTCGGGGCTGGCGGTGCTGCACGGCTGGTACGCCCAGCCGTATGTGCGGGGGATGGGCCAGCAGATTCCTCCCGACCCCGCCGATTTCCATCGTCAGCAGCTCGACCTCTACATCCCGGCCGGCGGGGACGGGTTCTGGCAGGGCGCGATTCGCGACGAGACCGACAAGCAGCATGGGCCGCTGTGCGCGGCGGCGGATAAGGGCCAGCGGATCGTCATCGACCTGATCTATGGCGACCATGAGGGCGGTCAGCGAGCCATGGTGCGCTTCTCCCTCGTCGTCGCCGACGACGGGGAGGGGCGATTCGCCAACGTTCTCCGCTACTGGAACCTCGACTACGACGATCCCCGCGATCGGGACGGCTAAGGGCTCGCGAGCCGTCACCCTCGATCAGCGCCGGCGCGCCCCCGCTAGGGCTCGGACACGAAGCCGCCCGAGGGCTCCATCGGGAGTCCGCGACCGTGCCAGGCGAGGAGGCCACCATCCATATTGTGTGCGTCGTATCCGGCGGCCAGGAAGGCCTGGGTGGCCATCCCCGAACGGGCGCCGCTGCGGCAGTAGAACACGACGGGCACATCTCGATCGATCTCGGTCGCGCGGGCTTGGAGCTCGTCCAGCTCGATGTGCTTGCCCTCGGCAATGCGACCAGCGGCGTACTCGTGGGGCTCGCGAACGTCGATGAGCTGAATCTTGGAGCTCGCAAGCAGCTCGGCGACCTGCTCGGGGGTGTAATCCGGGTCCATATCGGGAGGGTACCGACCACGGAGGCCACCCCGCGTCCGGCGCGCCGCGCGTGTCGTTGCGCCGCCGGCGCGGGGACGCTCCCGCCCGCAACTTTGCGTGCGCCGCGAAGGCCGCCCGGGCGGCGCGCCGATGTTCTGTACGACACGAAGGTCTCCGTTCCTCCGTGACGAATATCCGCAACGTCCATCCAAAGTCGCATTGGTCCGTGGAAAGCTGTAGTCTGCCGCCCCGGAAACTGCATACCCAGCCGAATCCTCAGGTCGCCAGGTGGCCTAGGAGCGGGGGACCCAATAGAGCCGACCAGGCTCTGAGGGGCGAATCGCCGCCAGCGCGGCGTAGCGCAAGCTCTTTCAGCGCGAGCCCGACAGCTAACCCCGTAGGCACCCGAAAGAGAAGGGTCGTCTCCCCGTTGCTCATATCCCCCCGATTGACGCGCTGTGGGCTTCGCCGAGCGTACGTCGCCGTGGCCTTCGTGGTCGTCATGACACTCGGGATTCCCGCCACAGCGCTCGCCGCGCGGGCCTTCGGCAGCCGGGTGCTTCAGCAAGGGATGACGGGCAGTGACGTGAGCACGCTCCAGAAGTGGCTCACCATCGCCGGCTTCAAGACGCCGGTCCTGGGAATCTTCGGCCCCATCACCGCCGGTAACGTGCGGAGCTTCGAGCGCGCACACAATCTCCCCGTCGACGGAGTGGTCACCGCGCCGGTCGCCCGCGAGCTGGAGGCCATCGTGGAGGACAAGACGGACGGGCACGCCGCCTCCGGCGGCGCCTCCGTCAACCCGATGGCGCCGCCGCCGACCGCCCCGGCGCCCACGACCACGACGCCGACCGGGACGGGCCTGTTCGGTGGTCGCGTGCTCCAGGCCGGGATGATCGGCCCATCGATCCGGGAGATGCAGGAGTACCTCTCGGCGGCCGGCTTCCCAGTCAACGACGACGGGACCTACGGAACCGCCACGCAGCAGGCGGTGATCGCCTTCGAGGCCTCGAAGGGCCTGCCCCAGGACGGAATCATGAGCCTGGCGCCGGCCGATGCCCTACGCGCCGCCGTCGCGGCGATCGACGCTGACAACACCGGCACGAAGGCGGTACTCACCCCCCAGGGCCTGGCCGTCGCGCCTGTCTCCGCCCCGCCGGTGGTCCAGGAAGTGATCGCCGCGGCCAATCAGATCGCCACGCTCCCTTACATCTACGGCGGCGGGCACGCCAACTGGACCGACACCGGTTATGACTGCTCAGGTTCGACCAGCTTCGCGCTCCACGGCGCCGCCCTGATCAACGCGCCTGAGGACTCGGGGGAGCTCGAGTCCTACGGTGAGCCCGGCCCCGGCGTGTGGATCACGCTCTACGCCAATGGCGGCCACGTGTACATGAACATCGCCGGTCTGTGGTTCGACACCGCAGCCCAGAGCTCGACCAACGGCAACGACCGCTGGTCCACGACGAGGATCTCACCCTCGTCGGGCTTCATCGTCCGCCACCCCGGCGGGCTCTAGAGTCCGCGGAGTCGGCGGCGCCGGCTCCGTTGGCTTCGCAGAACTTCCCGCCGCGCACGCGCGGCCACTAGCATCCTGGCTCGGATGACGGCCGTATCCGAGCTCTACACCATCCCCCAGGAGCATCGAGACTTTCGCGAGACGATCCGCCAGATCGCGCGAGAGCGGATCGCTCCGCGCGCGGCGGAGATCGACGAGCGGGCCGAGTATCCGCACGACCTGCGGGCGCTGCTCTCCGAGCAGGACATCCTCGGCCTGCCTTTCGAGATCGAGCACGGCGGCACAGGCACGGGAACGCTGATGCTCAACATCGCGATCGAGGAGATGGCCAAGGCGTGCGCGTCGACGGCGCTCATTCTGATGGTGCAAGAGCTGGGAACGCTCCCCATCAGGCTGTTCGGAACTCCAGAGCAGCAGCAGCGGTTCCTGCCCCGGTGTGCGACGGGCGAATGGACGCCGGCCTTCGCGCTGTCCGAGCCCGATGCCGGGTCTGACCCCGGCGGGATGCTCACGCGCGCAGTGTGCGAGGGCGACGAATGGGTGATCGAGGGGGCCAAGAACTGGATCACCAATCTCGGCATCGCCGACTTCTACGTGGTGTTCGCGGTCACCGATCGGGAAGCGGGCCATTCGCGCGGGATCACTGCTTTCGTGGTCGAAGCCGATCGCCCCGGCTTCAGCGTCGGCAAGCTCGAGCGCAAGCTCGGGATTCGCGGCTCGCCGACCGGCCAGCCCATCTTCGAAGACGTCCGCGTGCCGGTACACAACGTCATCGGCGAGGTCAACGACGGCTTCAAGGTCGCGATGGCGACCCTCGATCGCTCCCGCCTCGGCGTCGCGGCCCAGGCGCTCGGGATCGCCCAGGGAGCGACCGACTTCGCGGCGGCCTATGCCCGTGAGCGCCGCCAGTTCGGCCAGCCGATCAACACCTTCCAGGCGATTCAGTTCAAGCTCGCGGACATGGAGACCCAGTGCGCAGCCGGCCGCGAGCTCCTCTACCAGGCGTGCTCGAAGGTCGATCGCGAGGACGCCGACCTCGGCAAGTACTCGGCCATGGCGAAGCTCTTCTGCTCGGATGTCGCCATGCGCGTCACGGTCGAGGCGGTGCAGGTCCTCGGTGGCTACGGCTACGTCAAGGAGTACCCCGTCGAGCGGATGTTGCGCGACGCCAAGATCACCCAGATCTACGAAGGCACCAACGAGATTCAGCGTGTCGTCATCGCGCGCACGATGAGGTAGAGCAGATGTCTCGTCCCCCCACGACCATCCGCCGCATCCTCTTCTCAGCGATGGCCGCACTCGCGATCGGGCTCGGCGCGGTCAGCGTGATCTTCGGCTTCAGCTCCTACTCCCCCGTTCGGCTCCTGCAGGGCCTGGCGGTATTCCTGGCCGGGGCGGCGATCGTCGGCGGCGTCGCTGTGCTGGTGATGATCCAGCTCGCCGGCTGGCGCGATCCCGTGTCCGAGGAGGAGTTCGACGCGATCGTCGAGCGCGCCGAGCGACTGGCCGCCGAAGGCTCTTGGGGCGAGGGCGATGACGAGCTGCGACCGGCCGATGATGAGGGAGACGACGATTTCGTCGACCCCTACGACGAGGACGACTTCAGGGCGCTGGTACGTGCCGCGGTCGATGACCTTCCACTCGAGTTCCACCGTGCCCTCGAGCACGTCGCGGTCGTTGTGTCCGACGGGGGCCGCAAGCGCCGCGCATACGGGCTCTACGAGGGCGATACCGTCGCTCGCGACTTCTTCCACGACCGGATCGTGATCTTTCGCGACACGCTCCTGCGCGACTTCGGCCACGATCCCGCCCTCCTGCGCGCCCAGGTGACGCGCACGGTCCGCCACGAGCTCGCGCACCATCTCGGCTGGGACGAGAACGGCGTGCGGGGGCTCGGGCTCTAGCCTGGCGGCATCCGCAGCGCCCCGTCGAGCCGGATCACCTCGCCGTTGAGCATCTCGTTCTCGACGATGTGCGCCGCGAGCCCGGCGTACTCGGAAGGCCGGCCGAGGCGGGAGGGGAAGGGGACCGAGGCACCGAGCGCCTCGCGCACCGGTTCGGGCAGGGAGGCGAGCATGGGCGTATCGAAGAGGCCCGGCGCGATTGCGCACACCCGGATCCCCGCGCCGGCGAGGTCACGGGCGGCCGGCAGGGTCATGCCGGCGACGCCCGCCTTCGAGGCCGAGTAGGCGATCTGCCCGATCTGACCGTCGAAGGCGGCCACCGAGGCGGTGTTGATGCACACGCCGCGCTCGCCCGAGTCCGCGGGCTCATTGTCGAGCATCGCCGCGGAGGCGAAGCGCAACACGTTGAAGGTTCCGATCAAGTTGACCGCGACCACCTTCTCGAACGGCTCGAGCGCGTGGGGACCCCGGCTCCGGGCGACCCTCTCGCCCCACGCGATCCCTGCGCAGCAGACCGAGATCCTCAGGCCTCCCGTCTGCGCCGCGGCGAGCTCGACGGCCTCGGCCACGGTGGAGGCGTCGGTCACGTCGACGCGGACGAAGGTCACGAGCTCGCCGAGCTCGTCGGCCAGGTCCTGGCCGCTCTCCGCGTTGACGTCGGCGATGACCACGCGCGCCCCACCGGCGTGCAGGAGGCGGACGGTCGCTTCGCCGAGCCCGGATGCGCCGCCCGCGACGAGCGCTCCGCTGCCCCGAATCTGCATGGGCGAACCCTAGCGTGGAACCGGACCGGCACCGACGTCACCATCACCCTCAACGGCTAGCTCGCCTCGGCCGCACCGCGGGCCAGCGATAACGCATAGTGCTCGTCCTCGTCCGTATACCAGCGGTCGAGGGCGAGCCCGGCGGCCGCGAAATCGGCGTCGATTCGTGTGCGGGTGAACTTGGCGCTGATCTCGGTGCGCACCTCCTCGCCGGCGGCGAACTCGATTCGCAGGCCGAGGCCGCCGATGAGGACGCTGCACGGCCGCCGGGCGCGCAGACGCATCTCGATCCACTCGTGGCGGCGATCGAAGAAGGCGACGTGGTCGAACTGATTGGGGGTGAAGTCGGCATCGAGCTCACGGTTGATCACGTGCAGGACGTTGCGGTTGAACTCGGCGGTGACGCCCGCGGCATCGTCGTAGGCGGCCTCGATCACGCTCGGGTCCTTGACCAGATCGGTCCCGAGTAGGAGCCGGTCCTCGGGGCCGAGCAGGGCGCCGATCGCGCGCAGGAGCCGGCGGCGCGTCCCGGGGGGGAAGTTGCCGATCGTCCCGCCGAGCAGGGCGACGATCCGCGGCACGCCGTCGATCGCCGCGGGGACGCGATCGAGGTGGCGCTCGAAGTCTCCGATCACGCCGTGGACGCGCAGATCGGGATGCTCGTCGACGAGCTGCGCCGCGGCATCGCGCACGACGACCTCGGACACGTCAAGCGGGACGTACCGGCACAGGGTTCCGGCCTCCGCCATCGCGTCGAGGAGGATGCGCGCCTTGTCGGCCGCGCCCGAGCCGAGCTCGACGAGCTCCCCGGCGCCGGTCGCCGCGACGATCTCGGCCGCGCGGGACTCGAGGATCGATCGCTCGCTCCGCGTCGGGTAGTACTCGGGCTGCTGGCAGATCCGCTCGAACAGCTCCGACCCGCGTGAGTCGTAGAAGTGCTTGGGGGGAAGCTCCTTGAAGGGACGGGTGAGGCCGTCGAGCACGTCGTTGGCGAGACTGCGCTCCTCGGTCTCCGAGAGCCACGACTCAATCACGATGGCCTCGGTATCAAGCACTGATTTCATAAGTCCCTCGCAATTCGTAGACCGGCAAAGATCTGGCGGCGCTCAGGGAGGTCCCAGTTGCGGAACGCCGGCGTGCTGACACGGGCGCGGGTCGCCCACGACCCCCCGCGGAGAACCCTGTACTTCTCTCCGAAGAAGACCTCTGAATACTCGCGGTAGGGGTAAGCGGAGAATCCCGGGTAGCCGCCGAAAGTACTGGCGGTCCATTCCCAGACATCCCCGATCATGCCCACGCACCCATAGAACGAGGCGCCCGCAGGGTACGCACCGGCGGGTGCCGTGCCGGCCTCGACCAGGTCTACGTTCGCGTGCACGCCGGGCTCAAGGGCATCCTCACCCCACGGATATGAGCGTGCTGTCTGCGTCTCCTGGTCCCAGGTCGCCGCCTTCTCCCACTCGATCTCGGTGGGGAGGCGGGTGCCGTGGGCTCGGGCAAAGGCGTCGGCCTCGAACCAGGAGAGGTGAACGACGGGACGACGCGGGTCGAGGGGCTCGAGCTTGCCCAAGCGCCACTCGGCGGCGAGGTCCGCCGTCCACCCGCCCGGATGGGTGATGTCGTACTCCTCCTTCCAAGACCAGCCCTCGTCCGACCACCAGTCGCGCCGCTCGTACCCGCCTCCTTCGACGAAGTTCAGGTAGGTGGCATTCATGATCGGACAGCGGCCGATCATGAAGCCACGGACGTCGGTGCGGTGCCGGGGTCGTTCGTTGTCGTAGGCGAAGCCGCGCGCGGAGGCGCCGATCGTGCACGCTCCGGCGGGGATCTCGACGAGCTCGAGCCCGGTCGCGCTTTCGCGCGTTCCGCCCGCGGAGAGAAGGCCGATCGGCGGCTCGTAGTCGGTGAGTCGCGCGAGCTGGAGCGTCTGCAGCATGGTCTCGTTGTGCTGGTGCTCATGCCGGATCACGAGCTCGTGCAGGACACCGTCGCCGATGTCCCCGGTCGCGATCGTGTCGAGCGTGCGCGCGCGCACCTCGTCGAGGTATTCGCGCGCCGCCGCCGGTCGCAGGAACGGGAGCTCGCCGCGCCCGGCGCGCGGGGTCTCGAAGGCGTCATAGACGTCGAGCAGCTCGCCGCGCAGCAGCGGCCGACCGGCGAAGCGGTGGCCGAGCCACAGGTCCTCGAAGGCGGCGATGTGGCCGAGGTCCCAGACGAGCGGGCTCATCAGGGGCGAGTGCACCCGCTCGAGATCGTCCTCGCTCACCGATGCGACCAGCGCCAGCGTACGCTCACGTGCCTCGGTTAGGGCGCGGACCGCATCGGGCGTCGACAGTACTGTCGACGCTAGGGCGGGGCCGGGCATCGCGTCTAAGTCTTCCATGCCAGAGGTTTCGGCAAACGAAACTGTTACGAACACTGGGGCCGGATGGTTCACCCGGTCACGGCAGGCGGTAGCGGAGGAACAACGATCCGGCGCGCTCGAGGACCCACGCGAGGTCGAGCTGGGCGGGCTCGGCCAGCTCCGCGCCGGCGGTCATCCCCGGGGCGGTGCCGCCGCCGGCGAGCTTGGGCGCAACGGTGAGGAAGAGCTCGTCGACCACATGCGCGTGCACGAGCGCGTCGAACAGCGTCGGCCCCCCCTCGCACAGCACCGAGCGGATCCCCCGGTCCGCGCGCAGGCGCCTGAGCACGGTGAGCGGCGTGAGCTCCGCCGGGTCCACGTGGACGACCTCAACGTCGGCCTTGGCGGTGATGTCGAGGAGAGCGCCGGTGTACACGACCACCGATGACTCGGGGTCGTCGAGCAGCGGGAGGTCGTCCGGAAGCGTGCCGCTGCGGGTGATGACGCACAGCAGCGGCGTGGGGGAGAGCTCATGGGCAAGGCGGCGCTCGACGCGCTCGGGGGTTCGGACGAGCCGTCCGTAGTGCTCGGCGCGGAGCGTGCCGGTGCCGGCGAGGACGGCGTCGACCTGCTCCCTGAGACCGTGGAACACCTCATGGTCACCGTCGTCGCCGAGCGGTCCCGACCGCCCGCCCACCGTCGCCTTGCCGTCGGCGCTCGCGACGAAGTTGGCGATCACGTAGGGACGCTCGTCGCCGGCGCGCTCGGCGAGACGGAGCTCGGACAGGAGCGCGAGGAGATCGATCGTTCCCGGCTCGGGGTACAAGCGCCTGAAGTCCACTACCGGTCATCCTGCCAGGCTGCCAGGGGGGTTGTCGAAACGCCCGGCTTCTACACGACCTGCCAAAGCACTACTAAGCCCTGGGGGCGAGGCGGTGGCAATCGCTTCCGACCACGAGTAAACCGGATAGGCTGATCGCCGCCATGAGGTTCAACAGGCTGGACAGGGGAGAGGCGCTCGCGGTCGTCGGGGGGCTTGTTCTCGCGATCTCGCTATTCCTCACCTGGTACACCCTGAGCAATCAGTACGCCTCTCTGCACAGTTGCCGGGGGCCGAAGGGATCGTGCTCGGGTTGGTCTTCGCTCGGCCCGCTCAGCGTGATCATCGTGATCGCGGCGATCGCCCCGGTGGTGCTCGCCTACATCGTCGTCCGCGGGCACGCGCTCTCGTGGCCGCGCGGCGAGCTGACGGCGCTTTGCTCGATCGTCGCGCTCGTGCTCACGCTCTTCCTCGGCTTCATCGATAAGCCAGGGAGCCCATCGGGCGAGATCCATATAAGCTACGGCTGGTTCCTGGCGATGCTCGGCGGTTTACTGATACTCATTGGCGCGCTCGTCCGCTCGCAAGAGAGCGGCGGTCGCCGTCGAAAGCCACCAGGCGTCCTGTGACCGAAACGGGCGGGCCGGCGAGACCGGACCGAAACCTCGCGCTCGAGCTCGTGCGCGTGACCGAAGCAGGCGCCCTCGCGGCGGCGCGAATGGTCGGCCGCGGCGACAAGGAGGGCGCTGACCAGGCCGCCGTCGACGCCATGCGCTACATGCTCGACTCGGTCCCGATGGACGGCGTGGTGGTGATCGGGGAAGGGGTCAAGGACTCAGCCCCGATGCTCTACAACGGTGAGAAGATCGGCGACGGTACACCGCCGCAGGTCGACATCGCCGTCGACCCGCTCGAGGGCACACGACTCACGGCCCAGGGTATGCCCAATGCGATCGCCGTGATCGCGCTTTCAGAGCGCGGCACGATGTTCGATCCGGGGCCCTGCTTCTACATGCAGAAGATCGTCGGGGGGTCGCAGGTCGCCGACCTGCTCGACCTCGATCGCCCGCTGGCCGAGACGCTGGCCCTGATCGCCGAGCGTAAGAAGTCCGACATCCGCGACCTCGTGGTGATGATGCTCGATCGCGAGCGCAACCACGAGGCGATGCGCGAGGTGCGCGAGGCGGGCGCGCGCGTGCGCCTCATCCTCGACGGCGACGTGGCGGCTGGGATGCTCGCGGTGGCCGAGAACTCACCCGTCGATCTCCTGTGGGGGATCGGGGGCACGCCCGAGGGCGTGATCACGGCCGCCGCGGTCAAGTGCACCGGCGGCGGGGTGCTCGGCCGCCTCCATCCGCGCAGCGACGAAGAGCGCGACGCGGCGATCGAAGCCGGCTACGACCTCACCCAGGTCCTCACCGCCGACGACCTTGTGTCCGGCAACGATGCCTTCTTCTCCGCCACTGGGGTCACCGACGGCGACGTCCTCCAGGGTGTTCGCTATTACCCCGATCACGCGACCACGGAGTCGATCGTGATGCGCTCGCGCTCGGGCACGGTGCGCCGCGTCACCGGGCGTCACGACCGCGCGAAGCTACGGACGCTCACCGGCGTCCGCTACGGCTGAAGCGCCGCGCACGGCGGTAATCGCGGGGTGCGGGAACTCGCTACGTTGGGAACCGCCGCACCTTCGACTCGTCCAGCTCGAGCTTGGCGAGCGAGCGCAGGAAGGCGTGGGTGACGAGCACGTGGATGTTGGACTGGGTGGCTTCGTAGACCGGCTCGCTCAGACCGGAGGCGATCGCAGGATAGAAGTTGGCGACCTCGACCTCGATCCGCAGCTTGGCCTGGTCGGCGGAGTCGCCGGGCCGGCGCCGTACGTCGAGTGACAGGAATCCCGAGCCCCGACCCGAGCGCGCCACGAGGAGGCCGTCGCGGATGCGCCAGCGGACGTTGCCGTGCCCGGGCTCGACCAGATACTCGGGGCCATCGAAGCGCAGCAGCGTAAAGGGTCGGGCGAGCAGCACCACGGCGCGTTCGTCGGCGCCGTAGACGACGCGGATCAGACCCAGGGTGACGCGCGAAAGGAACCGCCAATACGTGCGCCCCAGGTCCTCGAGGCTCGTCGGCGACCAAAGGCGGTCGAGGTCTGCCGCCGCCATCGTCAGCTCCGCCGACTGCACCGAGTCCACGGCTCCGTCCTTGGCGATCACCGTCGTCTGGCGGGGTGAGACGATCACCGCGCGGGCGGGGAGCCTGCTCGCCCGGCGACGGCGCCGGGCTACGGCCGCCACGGCAGTGATCGCGGCGATCAGGGCGAGCAGCATAGCCGGCACCAGACAATTCTTACCGGTCCACCGATGGACCACGCTCAGCGCGGCAGCCGCAGCAGCGTGAGGGGGGCGCCGGCCTCGAGCTCGCCCGTGCCCGCAGGGATCATGCCGAGCGCCTCGGCTCCGAGGAGCGAGCTGATCAGATTCGACCCCTGAGGGCCGTTGGGCACAGCGATCGTGCGACCATCGACGTGCTCGAGGCGGACGGTGATCGCCTGCTCCCGGAGCGGATTGCGTTTGATCTTCGTGCCGAGTTCGGCCACCTGTTCCGGGTC
>Ga0302314_10016393_pt1 | contig 12521 bp, 11 predicted proteins | sample III_Palsa_N2_3_FD_200533 | JGI IMG/M metagenome (GOLD analysis project Ga0302314, IMG submission 200533) | Peat permafrost microbial communities from Stordalen Mire near Abisko, Sweden - III_Palsa_N2_3 | ecosystem: Environmental > Terrestrial > Soil > Palsa > Peat permafrost | place: Sweden...
GAAAGCGTCGCCGAGAACAGCATCGACTGGCGCAATTCCGGACGCGGCAGGCGGCGCAGAATGAAGCGGATATCAGCGATGAAGCCCAGATCGAACATGCGATCGGCCTCATCGAGCACCAGCACTTGCACGTGCCGCAGGTCGAAGACGCGCTGCTTGAAATAATCGATGAGCCGGCCGGGCGTGCCGATCAGGACGTCGACACCGGCGGCCAGGGTCTGGCGCTGCTTTTCGTAGTCGGTGCCGCCGAACACCACGGCGAGGCGCAGGCCGGTATGCTTGCCCAGCACCGCCGCATCCTTGTGAATCTGCACGGCCAGCTCGCGCGTTGGCGCGACCACCAATGCGCGGATCGAGGTCGAGGTGCGGCCGGACTGGGCTGGCTTTGCGAGCAGCGATTGCAACAGGGCGAGCAGAAAGGCGGCGGTCTTGCCGGTGCCCGTTTGCGCCTGTCCGGCCACGTCGCGGCCTTGCAGCGCGAGCGGCAACGTCTGCGCCTGGATCGGCGTGCAATACGTGAAACCGGCATCCATGATTCCCTGCATCAGCGAGGGCGCCAATGGCAGCGAGCGGAAGGTCAGCGAACTGAGATGCTCATCACTCATTAATAGCGATTCTTAACAGCAACACGCCTCAAAATGCAGACACGATGGTCCCAAGACTTGCAATGCGGCATGGAAAGGACTAAAAATACGCAATCGGCGGCCATTCTGTCCGCATCCGCCAAGCCATCCTGACGCCAGCAATCTTTACGCTAGTGTAACCGTTAGACGGCGTCTCGGAGCATGGCGCGGGCTCCGCAGCAAATAACTTCAGTTCCGTCATATTCCTAAATCGACTCGTAATTTCGTCTTTGTTCCCCAATTTAACATCGTCTCCCCGCAACAGAGGCTCAACCGCGTGAGTAACCAGCACATTGTGCACACCTCGGATGCCAGCTTTGATCAGGATGTCCTGAAGGCCGAAAAACCGGTCCTGCTGGATTTCTGGGCCGAATGGTGCGGCCCCTGCAAGATGATTGCACCGATCCTCGATGAGATCGCATCGGAATACAAGGATCGGCTGCGTATCGCGAAGCTCAACATCGATGAGAATCCACAAACGCCGCCTAAATTCGGCATTCGCGGCATTCCTACGCTGATCCTGTTCAAGAACGGCACCGTCGAGGCGCAGAAGGTCGGGGCTTTGTCCAAATCGCAGCTCGCGACCTTTCTGGACCAGCACCTGTGAGGGGCTATCTGGGCAATCAGGGTCGCAACCGACCCAACAACAACAACAACAAAGGACAGGGCCAGCAGGGCCCGCGCCACGGCAACCGCGATGGCAATCGCGGCAATGGGCGTCCCGATGACATGATGGAGCTCGAGCCGATCGGCGAGGATGACGCCGAGGTCATCAGTCCAGCTGAGCTGGCGCTCTCGCGCAGCTCGATGAATCTGACCGAGCTGAAGGCCAAGCCGATTCACGAGCTGGTCAAGATGGCGGAGTCGATGGGTCTGGAGAACCTCGCACGCTCGCGTAAACAGGACATCATCTTCTCGATCCTCAAGGCGCACGCGCGCAACGGCGAGGATACCTACGGCGACGGCGTACTCGAGATCCTGCAGGATGGCTTTGGCTTCCTGCGTTCAGCCGACGGCTCTTATCTGGCCGGCCCGGATGATATCTACGTCTCGCCGAGTCAGATTCGCCGCTTCAATCTGCGCACCGGCGACACGGTATCGGGCCTGATTCGGCCGCCCAAGGACGGGGAGCGCTATTTCGCGCTGCTGAAGGTCGGCGAGATCAACTTCGATTCGCCGGACAGCTCGCGCAATAAAGTGCTGTTCGAGAACCTCACGCCGTTTCACCCGACCAAGCGGCTCAAGCTTGAGCGCGGCAATGGCAGTACCGAGGATCTGACCGCGCGCACGATCGATCTGGTCGCGCCGATCGGCAAGGGCCAGCGCGGTCTGATCGTCTCGCCGCCGAAAGCCGGCAAGACCATGCTTTTGCAGAATATCGCCACGGCGATCACGGCCAACCATCCGGAGGTGCACCTGATCGTGCTGCTCATCGACGAGCGCCCGGAAGAGGTGACTGAGATGCAGCGCACGGTCAAGGGTGAGGTCGTATCGAGTACTTTCGATGAGCCCGCCGCGCGCCACGTGCAGGTCGCCGAGATGGTCATTGAGAAGGCCAAACGCCTGGTCGAGCACAAGAAGGATGTCGTGATCCTGCTCGACTCCATTACGCGACTCGCACGCGCCTATAACACCGTCGTGCCTTCCTCCGGCAAGGTGCTCACGGGCGGTGTCGATGCCAACGCGCTGCAGCGGCCCAAGCGCTTCTTTGGGGCCGCGCGCAATATCGAGGAAGGCGGCAGCCTCACGATTCTGGCTACGGCTCTGATCGATACCGGCTCGAAGATGGACGATGTCATCTACGAGGAATTCAAGGGCACCGGCAACAGCGAGATTCACCTGGACCGGCGCATTTCCGAAAAGCGGGTATTCCCGGCCGTCAACATCAATCGTTCCGGCACGCGTAAGGAGGAGCTCATCACCGATCCGGGCGAGCTGGCGAAGATGTGGATCCTGCGCAAGCTGCTGCATCCGATGGATGAGCTCGCCGCTATCGAGTTCCTGCTCGATAAGATGAAGGATACGAAGTCGAACTCCGAGTTTTTCGAGGCGATGAAGCGCTGAGCTGCCGGCGGGGCTCGGGCATTGCAACCCACACAATGCGGGCTTGGGGTTATGGCCTGACATTCCTGACGCTGGCAGTGCTCGCCGGAGCGAGCACTGCCGGCGCCGCTGCCGAGGCGGACGATGGGTACCCGCCGCCGCAGGCCAACGCCAGCCCGATCACCGATCATTTCGCCCTGAGCGGCATCTACTTTCTCGGCCACGTGAGCACCACGGGTTTCATCAACCCGAGCAATGGGCTGCCCGGCACGTCCTTCTCGGCCGAGCACGATCTGGGAGTGACCGATCAGGCCTACCAGCCGCGCATCGAGATCATGTTCCGGCTCGAGCAGCGCGGGCGCCTGCGCGTGGATTTCTTCGATCTGCGCCGCAACGGCGATGTGCTCGCCGATCGGAACATCCAGTACGGCAACGTGACGTTCCTGACCGGCGATCAGGTTCAGTCCAGCTTCAACTGGCGGCAGATGGATCTGACATACACGTATTCGTTCCTGCGCAACGAGCGCTTTGAGCTGGGCGTGGGACTGGGAGTCAATCTGATCGAGGCCGAGGCGAGCGCGCAGATTCCCGGTACGCCGAACCGCGCTGTTTTTTCGGGGGCTACCCCATTCGGAACCCTCGCGATCGACGGCACCTGGGCGATCTCACGCTTCTGGTCTCTGAACGCGCGTGCGCAATACCTGGATCTGAGCACCGGCTCGATCAGTGCTGCGCTCGGTGAGTACCATGCCGACGTGCAATACCGCTGGCGGCGCAATGTGGCCTTCGGCATCGCCTACGATCGCTACCTCGCCGAGCTCAATGTGCGCGATCAGTACCCCTCGGGCATCTTGGACTTGATGATTCGTGGCCCCGAGGCCTTCGTACGCGTGAGTTTTTAAGCCCCGCGGGCAAGCGCGCGTTCCCGAGCGATGGCGCGATAGCCGATGTCGTGCCGAAACTGCATGCCTGAATAGTAGATCGGCTCGAGCAACGCATAGGCCTGGCGCTGCGCCTCCCCGACACTGGCGCCGAGGCCAACCGCGCACAACACGCGGCCGCCGTTGGTCAACACCTGTCCTTGCGCGCTGCGCGTGCCGGCGTGGAAGACCTTGCCGGGCAGGCGAGCGGCCGTCGCGAGGCCATCGATCGCATCGCCCTGCCGCACACTCTCGGGATAGCCCGCGGCCGCCAGCACGACGCCGAGCGCGGCGCGCTCATCCCACTGCGCCTCGATGACATCGAGCCGGTGCTCGAGCGCGGCTTCACACAGCAGCGTGAGATCCGAGCGCAGGCGGGCCAGAAGCGGCTGGGTTTCCGGATCGCCCAAGCGGCAGTTGAATTCCAGCACGCGCACCTGAGCGTCGGGGCCGATCATCAATCCGGCATACAGAAATCCGGTATAGGGCGTGCCATCGGCAGCCAGGCCGCGCACCGTCGGCGCGATGATTTCGCGCATGACGCGCTCGTGCAGCGCAGCGGTGAGCACCGGGGCGGGCGAATAGGCGCCCATGCCGCCCGTGTTGGGCCCTCGATCCCCGTCATCGCGCCGCTTGTGATCCTGCGAGCTCGCGAGCGAGAGCACGTGCTTGCCGTCCGCCATGACGATGAAGCTCGCCTCCTCGCCCTCCAGGAACTCCTCGACAACGATTTCGGACCCTGCATCGCCATAACGGCCCTCGAACATCTCGAGCACGACTGCTTCGGCCTGCTCGAGGCTCTCGGCGATCACGACCCCCTTGCCCGATGCGAGCCCGCTGGCCTTGATCACAAGGGGCGAGCGCTGGGCCCGCAACCACGCCCGATCGAAGCTCTGGCGCGTGAAGCTGCGATAGGTCGCCGTCGCAATGCCGTGGCGTTGCAGAAAGTCCTTGGCAAAGGCCTTGGAGCCTTCGAGCCTGGCGGCCTGCTGGCTCGGACCAAAGCAGCGCAGTCCCGCAGCAGTGAACGCATCGACGATGCCGGCGACCAGCGGCGCCTCCGGACCGATGATGGTCAGACTCACGGCCTCGCGGCCTGCGAGCTCGAGCAGGCCCGCGATGTCATCGGTGGCGATCGGCACATTGCGCACACGCGGCTCCATCTCGGTGCCGGCGTTGCCCGGGGCCACCAGCACTTCGCGCACGCGCGCCGACTGCGCACATTTCCAGGCCAGCGCGTGCTCGCGTCCGCCACCGCCGACGATCAGGACCTTCATCGCGCTGCGGCCTAGGCTCAGTGGCGAAAATGCCGCACGCCGCTCATGACCATGGCCATGCCGTGCTCGTCGGCCGCTGCGATGACCTCCTCGTCACGCCTGGATCCGCCCGGCTGGATCGCAGCCACGATGCCGTAAGAGGCGGCGATATCGATACCATCGCGGAATGGAAAGAAGGCATCGGAAGCCAGTACTGCGCCGCGCACCTCGAGCTTTTCGTCGGCAGCCTTGATCGCGGCGATGCGCGTCGCATACACGCGGCTCATCTGCCCGGCACCCACTCCGAGCGTTGCCCCGTCACGCGCGAATACGATCGCGTTGGACTTCACGAACCCCACCACCGTCCAGGCAAACAGCAGGTCGGCGAGCTCACGCGCATCGGGCGCTCGCCGTGTGACGACCTTCAGGTCGCTCGGATCGATACGTGCCAGATCGCGCTGCTGCACCAGCAGGCCGCCGGTCACGCTGCGATATTCGAGCTCATCGCGCCGTTCATCGCCCGCAACGCTCAGATCCCCGGTTGCGAGCACGCGCAGGTTCGGTCTGGCGGCGAGCGCGGCGCGTGCTTCCGGGCTGATCCCCGGGGCCGCGAGCACCTCGGCGAACTGAGTCTGGATGATCGCGCGCGCCGTAGCGCCATCGAGCTCGCGATTGAACGCGAGGATGCCGCCGAAGGCCGAGCTTGGATCGGTGCGGTAGGCGGCCTGGTAGGCCGCCAGGGGCTCGCTCGCGAGCGCAACCCCGCAGGGATTGGCGTGCTTGACGATCACGCAGGCGGGCCCTGCGAACTCGCGCACGCATTCAATCGCGGTGTCGGCATCGGCGATGTTGTTATAGGACAGCGCTTTGCCCTGCAGCAGCTGCGCCGTGGTCACGTTGCTGCCGTGCTGACCGGGCCTGCGGTAGAAGGCGGCGCGCTGATGCGGGTTCTCGCCGTAACGCAGGTCCTGCTGTTTGTCGAAATACAGCGGCAGCTGATCGGGGAATTCGTCCTCGGCGTAGTCCTCACGCGACTGCAGATAGCTGGCGACTACGATGTCATAGCGTGCCGTGTGTGCAAAGGCCTTGGCCGCCAGGCGCGAGCGCGTATCGATCGAGGTCGTGCCCTGCGCATCGATCTCGGCCAGCACTGCGGCATAGTCGCTCGGATCGACCAGCACGGTGACGTCGGCATGATTCTTGGCCGCCGCGCGCAGCATCGCGGGCCCGCCGATATCGATATGCTCGATCGCCTCGGCGTAGCTGCAGTCGGGCCGCGCGATCGCAGCTGCGAAGGGGTATAGATTCACGACCAGCAGATCGATCGCATCGATCCCGTGTTCGCGCATCGCCACATCGTCCCGGCCGCGACGGCCGAGCAACGCACCGTGCACGCGCGGATGCAGTGTCTTGAGACGGCCATCCATGAGCTCGGGAAAGCCGGTGTAGTCGGAAACCTCGCGCACCGGCAGACCCTCGGCGCGCAGTGCGCGCGCCGTGCCACCGGTCGAGAGCAGCTCGATGCCGTGGCGATGCAACCCGGCGGCCAGAGCAGCGAGGCCCTGCTTGTCGGATACGGACAGCAGCGCGCGACGTATCGGCTCACTCATTCAACGAAGCCTCGCCGCCATGAGCTTCTCGCCATGACCAGGCCGAGCCCCTGAGCCGTCAGAGCATCATTCCGACAGGCCGAGCTCGCGCAGCTTCTTGCGTAGAGTGCCGCGATTGATGCCGAGGATCACGGCGGCACGGCTTTGATTGCCGGACGCATAATCGAGCACCGCGCGAAACAGCGGCTCCTCGACCTCGCGCAATACCATGTCATATAAATGTGCGGGCCGATGGCCGTTCAGACTCGCAAAGTAATCGTTGAGCGCGCGTTCGGTGTGGCTGCGCAGCGGCAGCTCTCTATGGGCCTTGGCGCTGTTGGTTCTGATCATGTCCTGCCTGCCTGATCCACCGATTTTTCTTCAAGCCGCGCTGAGCTGCGCCCAGCCCTCGAAACCGCATCTCGCTGCCGCAAACTGCGAAGCCGAACTCTCAGCGGCCATCAATGCTGGCCGCAGTGTTATCGCTTCGGGTAGTTGGCGGCAATACCAACCAAGATGTTTGCGCGCCATTCGAACGCCCGTGTACTCGCCGTAGAACTCATACAGAGATTCGAGGTGCTGAAGAATGATCTCTGTCTTGCATGCGCGCAAGAGTGGCGCGCTGATATTTTGATTTGTCAGATACGCATTGACATCACGGAAAATCCATGGTGCGCCTTGTGCCGCGCGTCCGACCATTACTCCTTCTGCACCGGTGAAATCAAGTACTGCCAGCGCCTTTTGCGGCGAGTCGACATCACCGTTGGCGATCATCGGTATATGCAGCTCGCGGCGCGCGCTGCGCATCGTCTCGTATTCCGCGGTGCCGCGAAAGAAATCGGCGCGTGTGCGGCCATGCACGCTCAGGGCCGCGATGCCACAGTTTTGCGCAAGCCTTGCAACCCGCGCGGCATTGCGCCGGCTCGGGTCCACTCCGGTGCGTATCTTGAGCGTGACGGGCACCGAAACCGCGCGCACCACGGCATCGAGGATGCGCTCGATCTGCCCCTCATCGGCCAGCAGTGCCGAACCCGCATCGCGCTGGCACACCTTCTTCGCCGGACAGCCCATGTTGATGTCTACGATCTGTGCACCGAGCTCGACATTGATCCGCGCGGCGCTCGCGAGCTCTGCGGGATCGGCGCCCACGAGTTGCACCACGCGTGGCTCGGGTTCGCCGTCATGGTCCATGCGTCGGCGCGACTTGAACGTATCCCAGACACGCTGATCGGCGCTGAGCATTTCGGCGCTCGCCAATGCGGCGCCGAAGCGGCGGCATAACTGTCGAAACGGCCGATCACTGACTCCGGCCATAGGCGCCAGCATGGCGCGGCCGCTGAGCTCGTAATGAGCAATGCGCATCTCAGCGAGCCTGCATCGGCGCGCGGGCTGTCACGGGTCTGGCGTCGCCGGCGCAGCGTACCGCGCCATTGCTGGCGCGCAAGCACACATCGAGCTCGAAGCTGGCGCTCGCCGCACTCGCGTCGCGCACCGCGATCTCGCTCTCAATACGCTCATCGCGGTTCAGAAATGCACGTGCAGACTGACCCGCCGGCCAATACTCGCTGGGCGTAAGCTCGCGCATCGCAAGGCGTTTGCCGTAGCGATCGAGCAGTGTGAGTCGCACCAGCGGCACCGGTTGGGCTTGAGTCGCATGGTTGGCCAGACTCAGACGTACCCGAATGACCTGGCCGTCGGCCGGATCGGAAGTTGCACCCTGTTGACGCACATCGTAGGCAGTCAGGTTCCACTGCGGATCCAGGGGCGCGCCGAGCGCGGCGTAGGCGTGCGTCAGCGGTGCGTTCCAGAGTGCTGACAGGGCCAGCCGCTCGCGCCAGTGGTGCACGGCCTGCGCCGCGAGCAACAGCAGCATGAGTGCACTGAGCACGAACCACGAGGACTGCGACTGTGCTGGTGAGTCCGGCTCGGGCGGCGCGAACTGCGCGGCGAGCACCGGCGGCGAGATCGGCGGCTCTTCGGTCGTGCGTGCGAGCAGTTCAGTCAGAGCCGCGATCTCGCTGTCGACCGATGCCTCGGGTACGTATTCCTCCGTCTGGGTAATGGCGTCACCCTCGAGCACGATGGTCTCGAGCGTGCCAGTGCCCTCGGCGTAATTAGATTCATTCTCGATCGCGCCCTCGCCCGGCGGCTCACTCGCCGTGGAGGCTGACGGCACGGACGATACTGCAGTCTCCTCAGTGATCTGCGCCGCCTCATCGGCAGGCTGCGCGCTCTCGTCGGCAGAATGAGCCGCCGCGCCCGGATCCGATTCGCCGAGCTCCTCGAACTGCACGGCCTGGATCTGGGAGGCGGAGGCCGGATCAGCCTGCTCGTGGGCGGAAGGCGCGCTGTTTTCATCCAGCGGCTCCTCGCTGAGCGTCAAGAGCGCATTGAACACGTTGGCACAGCGCCCGCAGCGCACGTAGCCCTGCCCCATACGCAGGTCAGCGGTCGTGAGCGCAAGAGTCAGAGTGCACTTGGGACAGACCGTGAACATGTCACCATCGCTTGCGCAATCGTCGCGTGCTCGCGCCGTGCGTAATCATCGGACCGCCTCCGAGTGGCGCCGACCCCGCAACGCCACCCAGCCAGCGCGCCGCGCATGGCATTTCATATCAAACCATGCCGCGTAGCGTGCCGCCACTTCGGGCTCGTCCTGCGCCAGGATGCCGGCCAGCACTATTTCGCCGCGCGGCACCACGAGTGCGGCCAGATCCGCACTCAGCGCCAACAGCGTGTCGCTGAGAATATTGGCCAGCAGGACCTCACAGTGCCGTGGCAATTGCGAGGGCCGCTCGCACAATCGCAATCGCGAGCGCACGCCATTGTCGATCGCGTTCGCGCGCGTCGCGAGCAGGGCTTGCGCATCGATATCGAAGGCATGCGCGCGCCGCGCACCGAGCCTGAGCGCCGCGATCGCCAGTACGCCTGAGCCGCAGCCGTAGTCGATGACGCGTCGGGCGGCCAGATCCGCACCGTCGAGCCACTCGAGGCACATGGCCGTTGAAGGATGCGTACCCGTGCCGAAGGCAAGCCCGGGGTCCAGATGCACGATGACAGCCTCATCGTGCGTGACGTGCTCGTGGCGCGGACAGATCCAGAGTCTGCGACCAAACCTCATGGGATGAAAATCCTGCAGCCATTCGCGCTCCCAGGACCGATCGGGCAGCGCCTGGGTCTGCAGGCGCGTGGAATTCACTCCCAGCCGCGCCGCGAGGCGCGCGAGCAGTGCGGGCTCGGCGCACTCGGCCGGGTACAGGGCCTGCACACGCGTCTCGGGCCACAGCCGCACTTCACCTGGCAGCGGTTCGAGCACCGTGCCGGCGCGCACGGCGTGGTCCGCAGCGGCCTGCACCGGGCTTGCCGTCTCGCGCAGGTCGCTGAATGTCACGGACAATGCACCCAGCTCAAAGCACGCCGCCTCGGCGCGCTCGGGGTCAGATCCGTCGAGCTCGAAGCTCACTGCCAGGTATGCCATGCGCGCACGCGCTGCCCGCGCCGACTCATTTATCTATTTCAGGCCCAAACGACGCTCGAGATAATGAATATCGAGCCCGCCGCCCTGAAAGGCCGCATGCGCCAGGATTTCCTGATGCAAGGCCGTATTGGTCTTGATGCCCTCGACCACGAGCTCCGCGAGTGCATTGCGCATGCGGGCGATAGCCGTCTCGCGTGTGTCGCCATGCGCGATGAGCTTGCCGATCAATGAGTCGTAGTGAGGCGGCACGCTGTAGCCCGAATAGACATGGCTGTCGACGCGGATGCCCGGACCGCCCGGCGGATGCCAGAGTCTGATCGGGCCGGGCGAGGGCATGAAGGTGCGTGCGTCCTCGGCATTGATCCGGCATTCGATCGCATGGCCGCGGATCTGCACGTCAGCCTGGCTGTACTGCAGTTTCTCACCGGCCGCGATCGTCAGCTGCGCCTTGACCAGATCGATTCCGGTGACCAGCTCGGTCACGGGATGCTCGACCTGGATGCGGGTGTTCATCTCGATGAAGTAGAACTCGCCATCCTGATAGAGGAACTCGAGCGTGCCGGCGCCGCGATAACCCACCGCGCGACACGCGTCCACACAGCGCTCGCCCATCTGGCGGCGCTGCTTGGCCGTGATGCCCGGCGCCGGGGCCTCCTCGATCACTTTCTGCTGCCGGCGCTGCATCGAGCAGTCTCTCTCGCCCAGACTGATCACATTGCCGTGGTGATCGGCAAGGATCTGAAATTCGATATGCCGCGGCCGCTCGAGGAATTTCTCCATGTAGACCGCATCATTGCCGAAGGCCGCCATAGCCTCCGTCTTGGTCACCGCGATCGAGCTCAGCAGCGCGCCTTCGGCGTGCACCACGCGCATGCCGCGGCCGCCGCCGCCGCCCGAGGCCTTGATGATGACCGGGTAGCCGATCTCGCGCGCGATGCGCAGGTTCTGCTCGGGGCGCTCGCCGAGCGCCCCATCCGAGCCGGGCACGCACGGCACCTTCTGGCCACGCATCACCCCGATTGCGGAGACCTTATCGCCCATGAGACGGATGGTCTCGGCCTTCGGCCCGATGAAGTTAAAGCCGCTCTTTTCAACGCGCTCGGCGAAGTCGGCGTTCTCGGACAGAAAACCATAGCCCGGGTGGATCGCGACCGAGTCGGTCACTTCCGCCGCGCTGATGATGGCGGGCATGTTCAGGTAGCTCAGTGCCGAGGGCGGCGGCCCGATGCAAACCGACTCGTCCGCCAGCAGCACGTGCTTGAGATTCGCGTCCGCGGTCGAATGCACGGCGACGGTCTTGATGCCCAGCTCGCGGCAGGCGCGCAGAATGCGCAGGGCTATTTCGCCACGATTGGCGATGACGATTTTTTCCATCATCGCCGTATCAGGGCTGGATGATGAACAGCGGCTGGCCGAACTCCACGGGCTCGCCATTCTTGATCAGTATGGCCTTTATCTTGCCCGCTTTTTCCGACTCGATCTGATTCATCATTTTCATGGCCTCGATGACGCATAGCACCTGGCCGACCTCGACCTCATCGCCGATCTCAACGAACGGTTTGGCGCCCGGAGCGGGGGCTGAGTAGTAGGTACCGACCATCGGCGCCGTGGCGATATGCTCCTCGGCGGCCGAGCGCACCGGCCCGCTGGCCGACTCAGGGCTCGGCGGCGGCGATTCCTGAAGCAGTCCTGCGGGGCTGCCTGGCGGCAAGGAGGGCGCTCGCGATGCCGCCCACTGCTGGCCGGGCATCACTCGGGCGATGCGCAGAGTCTCTTCGCCTTCCTTGATCTCGATCTCGGCGATACCCGATTCCTCGAGCAGCTCGATCATTTTCTTGATTTTACGAATATCCATTTATCCCCATGCGCATCGCGCGACTGCCAAGTGGCGCGGAAGGCCCGCCGGCGCGGAGGGGCCGGCAGCCTCACCCCGTGGCCGAGAATGTTATATCCCCCACCCGCGGCAGGAATGTACCGAAATTGCGTCGATTTGCCTAATTTTTGGTCGAACTGACCGGATCATGCGTGGATCGTGCCGGCAACGCGGCGCGCTGCATAGCCAGTTCGCGCAGCCGTGATTGCACCTGCTCGCGCGCCTGGGGCAGCTCGATGCGTCCCTCATCGACGGCCTGCAACTGGGCCAGAACGAAGTCCGCCTCGTCGCGGTGCAGCTCGCCGATCTTGACCGCAAGGATATCGCCCTGGGCGTCAGCGAACACGGAGAAAGGCAGCACCGGTTCCATGCCAAAGCGCTGCACCGCCGCAAAGCCATCTTCCTCGCCGATCAGCACCGGATACTCGATGCGCTCGCGGCGCATGAAGTCCTGCACGGCCTGGCGAAAATCAACCGCAATGCCGACGATCTGGAGCTTCTGGCTGCGATGGGAGTGAAGCAGTTGCTGCAACAGCGGGATCTCGCGCCGGCAGGGCTCGCACCAGGTGGCCCAAAAGTTGATGATCAACGGCCGGCCGACGAAGGAGCGCAGCGAGTGAGCTTTCCCGGCCAGATCCGGCAATTCGAGCGCCGGCACGATGCTGGGCACAGGCGGCAGTGGCGGTGGAATCGCCTCCTCATCCTGTTCCGGCATCGCAGCGGAGGCTCGGGGCGGCTG
>Ga0302314_10016394_pt1 | contig 12520 bp, 6 predicted proteins | sample III_Palsa_N2_3_FD_200533 | JGI IMG/M metagenome (GOLD analysis project Ga0302314, IMG submission 200533) | Peat permafrost microbial communities from Stordalen Mire near Abisko, Sweden - III_Palsa_N2_3 | ecosystem: Environmental > Terrestrial > Soil > Palsa > Peat permafrost | place: Sweden...
TGCCGGCAGCGCGATCAGCACCACGGTCGCATCCGGCGGCGACGACCTTGTCTTCTACAGCGGCGCCGTGGACAACGCGGCGACGATCGAAGCCGGCGGAGCGCAGAGCGTCGAGGAATATGGCAGCGCCATCGCCGCCAAGGTCGAGGCAGGTGGGTCGCAGACCGTCGCCTACAGCGCAGTCGCCAGCCGGACGGTGGTTCAGTCCGGCGGCTTGCAGGTCATCAGCGGCGGCAGCGCCTTTTCGACCACCGTGGACGGCGGCGGCACCATCCTGGTGCTGAACGGCGGCACTGCCAGCGACACCACCGTCAATTCCGGCGGCATCGAGGTGCTGCTCAGCGGCGCCGACTCGGAAAACGCGACGATCGAGAGCGGCGGCATTCTGGTGGTGCTGCCCGGCGCCAGTTCCACCATCGCCTCCGGCAGCGCCTCGGCGCCCCCCGGCGTCGTCTCCGTCGGCGCGGCGGGCGTCACGATCTCGGCCCATTCGGCCACCGGCGTCACGATCAGCGCCTATACCTCGATGTACGTGCTCTCGGGCGGCGAGGCGATCAGCACGCAGATCACCGGCGACAACGCCGCCGAGGTCGTCTTCGCCGGCGGCAGCAGCATCGACGACACGATCTCGGGATACGGGATCCAGACGCTGGCCGGCGGCACCGCCAGCAGCGCCGCGCTCACCGAAGGCACCCAGAACGTCGACAGCGGCGGCAGCGCCGTCGCCACGTCGATGGGGAGCGGCGCTGATCTGTACGTCTATGCCGGCGGCTTCGCCAGTTCGGCATCGGTCGGCTCGCGCGGACTGCTCACCGTGACGTCCGGCGGGACGGCGTTGGAGACGCAGGTCACCAGCGCCGGCAACGTGATCGACTACGGCCACGCCGTCAGCACGACGCTGATCTCCGGCGGCGCCGAGCTTGTCGTCGGTGCCGACGGCTCACTGGCGTCCGACACCGCGGCGACCGTGGTGGCCGGGGGTGTGCAGTCCCTGTTCTCCGGCGGCGTCGCGTTTTCGGCCGACGTGCAATCGGGCGGCTCGCAGACCATGTCGGCGGGCGGGGTCGCAAGCGGGACCCAGGTGCAGTCCGGCGGCGCGCAGTTCGCCTCCGCCGGCGGCAGCGCCGTCTCCACCAGCATCGACGCCGGCGGCCTGCTGACCGTGTCGTCCGGCGGCAGCGCCTTCTCGGCGACCGTCGGCGGCAGCGGCGCCCTGGCGGTGTCGGCCGGCGGCACCGCGACCGACACGACGGTCGAAGCCGGCGGGATCGAACTGGTGCTCAGCGGCGGCTCCGCCGCGGGCGTGACGCTGGAAAGCGGCGGCGAACTCGTGCTGCTGCCCGGCGGCAGCGCCACCGGCGTCTCCGGCGGCGCCGCGATCACCCCCGACGTCGTGTTGGACGCGCCGGACAGGATTTCCACCTGGGCAGTCTCGGCCAACGCCATCACCGTCAACAGCGGCGCGACGTTCTACGTGTTCTCGGGCGGCGAGGTCGCCGGCACCGTGATCTCAGGCGGCGCGGAGGTGGTGGCGGCCGGCGGGCACGATGTCGGCGCCACGCTCTCTGGCTATTCTGCCAGCCTCACCGTCGCCGGCAGCGCAAGCAGCGAAACGCTGGTCGGCGGCGCCGCCCTGATCGTCCAGTCGGGCGGGGTCGCCACCAGCGTCACGGTCGTCTCCCGCGGCACCATCGATATCAGCAGCGCCACCGGCGACGGCCTGATGCTGTCGGGCGGCGAAGTCAACGTCGACCAAGGCGGCACTGTCAACGACACCAGTGCGGCCGCATTCGGCGAGGTGACGGTTTCCGGCGGCGTCGCCTTCGGCACACAGATCGGGTTGTTCGGCGGGCTCGGCGTCTACGACGGCGGCAGCGCGATCGGCGTGACGCTCGGCCTGCTGTCCTTCATGACGGTCGGCAGCGGCGGCACCGCCAGCGGCGTCCTGCTGAGCGGCAACCTCTCCGAGCTCATCCTTGAGGCCGGAGCGACGGTCGAGGGTGCGATCACCATCCAACCACAGACCCAGGGCGAAATCGTCATCGACGGCAGCGTCATGCCGAGCGCCGTCATCAGCGGCTTCGGCGGCGCGGATGCGATCGACCTGGGCGACATCGCCTACGATTCCACCGGCAGCGCCACCTACAACGCCGGCACGCTGACCGTCAGCGAGGGCGGCCAGAGCTACGCCCTGCAACTCGCGCCGGCGGCGGCGTTTGCCAGCGGCAGCTTCGCCCTCGCCCCCGACGGCAACAGCGGCACCAACATCGTCTTCGTCGGCCCCTCCAGCCACATCATTGCGTCGGGCGCGTCCGGCACCTTCGCGATCGCCGGCGGCGACGTGCTGCTGGTCAGCTCGGGTGGCACCAGCATCTCCGGCTCGCTGAGCGGCGCCGGGCCGTTCATGACCTACCAGGCCGATCCCACCGACGGCGGCACGCTGCTGTTCAACAGCGTCTCCGAGGCGCAGGCGCTGGAGACGAACACCGGCATCGACAGCGCCACGCATGTCGGCTTCGGCGGCAACATGATCAACCAGGGCACGGTCATCGCCGCCAACGTGACCAGCGGCGGCGTGCTGTTCAACACCCTCGGCACCACCGAGAATGTCGTGGTCGGGAGCGACGGCATCGTGCTGGACGAAGGCTCCGGCACGGTGGCCAGCGGCACCACCATCGAGGGCGGCCTCGAAGGCCTGGCCGGCGGAGCGACCACGGTCGGCGTCGTGGTCGACAGCGGCGGCGAGCAGGTGATCGGCGGCAAGGTGGAGATCGGCGGCACGACGCTGCCGCTGCTGAGCGGCACCACCAGCTTCACCTCGGTGAATGCGGGCGGCACGCAGTTCGTCAACGACTTCGGCATCGCCGACTCGACGCAGATCGACGGCGGCGGGATGGTGGTGAACTCGGGCGGCACCGCTTACGCGGCCGCCATCGGCGCCGCCGGCACGCTGGCGCTGAATAGCGGCGCGCTGGCCAGCGACGGCATCAGCTTCTCCGGCGCAGGCGGCGTGCTCGACATCGGCGGCACGATCATGCCGACCACGGCGCTCACCGGCTTCGCCATCGGCGACCGCATCGACCTGCTGGACATTGCCCCCCGCAGCACCCCCACCGCCACGATCGACACGACGACGGACGTGCTGAGCATCAACACGGCCGGGACGGTCGACAGCCTGCAGCTTGCCGGCGACTATTCCGGCGTCAGCTTCCAGGCGACCGGCGACGACGGCTCCGGCACGCTGCTGGAGATCCCCTGCTACGCCGCCGGCACCCGAATCGCCACCGATCGCGGCGACGTGCCGGTGGAGGCGTTGGCGCCCGGAAATTATGTCTATACACAAAATGGCCGCCTCGCGCCGGTGCGGTGGGTCGGGCGGCGGCGGGTGGCGTGCGGGCGGCATCCGCGGCCGGCGGAGGTGATGCCGGTGCGCATCGCCGCCGGGGCATTCGGCCCGGATTTGCCGCGGCGCGACCTGTTTCTGTCGCCGGACCACGCGGTGTTCGTGGCCGGGGTGCTGATCCCGGTGCGCTATCTGGTCAACGGCGCGACGGTGGCGTCGGTGCAGGTGGCCAGCATCGAGTATGTGCATGTCGAACTCGACCGCCACGACGTGCTGCTGGCCGAGGGGCTGCCGGCGGAGAGCTATCTGGACACCGGCAACCGCGCCGCGTTCGCCAACGGCGGCGGCGCGACCGCGCTGCATCCGGATTTTTCGCGCCGCGTCTGGCAGCAGGCGGGTTGCGCCGACCTCGTGCTGGCCGGGCCGACACTGGCCGCGGTCCGGCGCCGGCTGCTGGCCCGCGCCGCCGCGCTCGGGCACCGCACCACGCGCCACCCCGGCCTCGCCGTCGAGGCCGACGGCTGCCGCCTCGCCGCCAGGGTGGAGGGACCGCGCTGGCATGTCCGCCTGCCCGACGGAGCCGCGACCGTGACGCTGCGGTCACGCGCCTGGACACCAGCCGAGATGCAGCCGGACAGCGACGACTCGCGCCGGCTGGGCGTCGCTGTCGCGCGGCTGCTGCTGGATGGGCGGCAGGTGGCGCTGAACAGCCCGGCGCTCGCCGCCGGCTGGCACGCGCCGGAGGCGGACGGGCGCTGGACCGACGGCGCCGCCGGCATCCCGGTCGCCGGGGTGCGCAGCCTGGCCTTCGACGTGGCGATGGCGGGGCGCTATTGGCGGGTCAATGCTGGGGCCGCGACGGCGTATCGGTTGGAAGCTTCTTCGTAACGGCAGCCGCCCCGCGGCCGGTTACTTCGGAGAAACGGGGATCGCCACCTCGTTGCGGCGCAGCGGCGGCAGGGTCCATGGTGGGTCGTAGAACCATGCGGCCGGCTCGCCCGCCGGCCGCCACGCGGTGCCTTCGAGCGCCGCCACCAGATCCGCCGTGCGCGCCGCCACCGCCTCGGCGCTCGCCGTGCCGGAGAAGCGCAGCACCGCCAGCGTCTCCGGCGGCACCGCGACCAGCACGACCGACGGGTCGTTCGGCTGCGGCAGGGTCGCGAGCGTGTCGCCCCGTGGCATGAAGAAGCGGATGCGCCAGCGCCCGAAGGTCTCCCCGGCCTGCGCAACCGGCGCGGCCGGCCCGGCGGCGTCCTGCGCCTCCGGCGCCGTGAGTGCAATTTTTGCGCCGCTGCGGTTGGCGCCGGAGAAATAATCGGCGAGATGGCGGAAGCCGATGCTGCGGGCGTCCTCCTCGTTGCCGTCGAGGACCGTCTCGGCGGCGACGCGCGGGCCATATTGCCGGACCTGCACATCGCCGAGTTCGGCGGCCACGCTGTAGGCCGGCTCCTCCGCCTGCCGCGCTCCCACCGCCGAGCATGCGGCCAGCGCAGCGCCACCCAGCACTGCACCGGCCAGCAGCGCCGCAAGCTTCACGCCCATCCGCACCTCCCGCAGTCGCAACTGTCGCGCCACGCCCGGCGGCGTGGCGCCGCGCTATCGCTCGGCGAACCGCAGGTCGGCGACGCCGGTGCCGCGCCGGTACAGGATCGGCGCCGCCGCGCCCTTCACCGCATGGTCCAGGAACGCCACAGAATAGGCCACGATCGAGTCGCGGTCACGCAAACCGAGGTCGGTCCAGGCGAAGTGCGTCGCGCCGCTGAACGTGACGAAGTATTTTGGCGGCGGCGAGGCCGCGTAGGCGCCGCCGGCCCGCTCCACGGCGGGGGTGATGCCGACATCCAGCGTGCCGCCCTGATACATCACCGGCACGGCAAGCCCGCCGAGCGTGCCGGCATGCAGGAACGGCTCGCTGTACGGCGAGAGCGCCAGCACCGCGCGCACGCCGCCGAGCCGCCAGGACGGCCACGCGCCGCCCAGGCCCAGCACGGTGTAGCCGCCGAGCGAATGGCCCACGAGCGCCAGCCGGCCCCAGTCGATCCGGCCGCGCCACGCGGCATCCGCGTGCAGGGCCGCCACCAGCCGCCGGATGTCCTCAGCGCGGTCGCGATAGGAGGCGTCGGTCCACGCCACGGGGCGGTCGAACGGCGCCTCCGGCCAGTCCAGCCAACTGCCGCCGCCGCCGTGGCAAATGGCGTCGCGATGGTTTGGCGCGAACACCAGATAGCCGGCCTGCGCGAGCGCCCGCATCAGGAAGCGCGACTGCGTGGCGCAGCCGTGGAAGCCGTGTGAGAAAATCACCGGCGGCAGCGGCCCGGCCTGGGTCTGCGGCGCATCCCAGACCGTGACGGCGAGGCCGGCCAGGGCGATGTCGGTTTCGCCGCCGCGCGCCGCGCCGGCCCAGAGCGCGACGACAAGGAGAAGGGCGAGGCGGATCACTCCGCCGCCCGCACCTCGCCGGCCAACTCCTTCTCCATCGCCGCGCGCATCAGGAATTTCTGCATCTTCCCCGTCACCGTCATCGGGAATTCCTCGACGAAGCGGACATAGCGGGGGATCTTGTAGTAGGCGATCTGGTCGCGGCAGAAGGCGCGCACGTCCTCCTCGGTCAACGACTCGCCGTCGCGCAGCTTGACCCAGGCGCAGAGTTCCTCGCCGTACTTGTCGTCGTGCACGCCGAACACCTGCACATCGACGATCTTCGGGTGGCGGTAGAGGAACTCCTCCACCTCGCGCGGATAGACGTTCTCGCCGCCGCGGATCACCATGTCCTTGATGCGTCCGACGATGGCGCAATAGCCTTCGGCGTCGATGGTGGCGAGGTCGCCGGTGTGCATCCAGCCGGCGCGGTCGATCGCCTGCCGGGTGCGCTCCTCGTCGTCCCAGTAGCCGAGCATCACCGAATAGCCGCGCGTGCAGAGTTCGCCCGGCGCGCCGGCGGGCACGATCCTGCCGTCGCTGTCCACCACCTTCGCTTCGAGATGCGGATGGATGGTGCCGACGGTGGAGACCCGGCGCTCGATGGGCGCGTCAATCCTGGTTTGGAAGCTCACCGGGCTGGTCTCGGTCATGCCGTAGGCGATGGTGATGTCACGAAGGTTCATCAGGCTGATCGTCTTGCGCATGACCTCGATCGGGCAGGGCGAGCCCGCCATGATACCGGTGCGCAGGCTGGAGATGTCGTATTTGGCGAAGTCGGGATGGCCCATCTCGGCGATGAACATGGTGGGCACGCCGTAGAGCGCGGTGCAGCGTTCCTCGGCCACCGTCTGCAACACCGCCAGCGGGTCGAAGCCCTCGCCCGGAAACACCATCGCGGCGCCGTGGGTGACGCAGCCGAGCACGCCCATCACCATGCCAAAACAATGGTACAGCGGCACCGGAATGCAGAGCCGGTCCTGCTCGGTCAGCCGCATGCCCTCGGCGGTGAAGTAACCATTGTTGAGAATGTTATGATGTGTCAGCGCGGCACCCTTGGGCGAGCCGGTGGTGCCCGAGGTGAACTGCACATTGATCGGGTCGTCGAACTGCAATGTTCCGGCAAGGTCAGATAATGTTGCCCGCTCCGCGGCGCCGCCCATCCCGGCGACGGCGGCAAAGGGAAAGCTGCCGGGGATCGAGTGCGCGCCGATCTGGATCACGATCGCCAACGTCGGCACGCGCGCGGCCTGCAATTTCCCCGGTTCGCACTGCGCGAGTTCGGGCAGCAGCATGGACAGCATCGCCGCGTAGTCGCTGCTTTTGAACGCGGTCGCGGTGACCAGCGCGCGGCAGCCGACCTTGTTGAGTGCGTAGTCGAGTTCGTGCAGGCGGTAGGCCGGGTTGATGTTCACCAGCACCAGCCCCGCCTTGGCCGTGGCGAACTGGGTGATGACCCATTCGGCATTGTTGGGCGACCAGATGCCGACCCGATCGCCCGGACGCAACCCGAGCGCGAGCAGCCCGGCGGCGAACGCCTCGACCTGCGCCTGCAACGCCCGCCAGGTCAGCCGCACGCCCTGCTGGCGCACCACCAGCGCGAGGCGTTCGCCGTAACGGTCGACGGTGCGGTCGAAATGCTGCCCGATCGTGTCACCGAGCAGCGGCCGGTCGGCCACCCCGCTCGCGTAGCTCATCGCACCCATTGTTCGTTCCTCCGCAGGCCGCATCGTCCGTCAGGCGTGCCGCCAGGACAAGCTGTCCTCCCGCCCCGGCTGGCCGCGGCCGACTGTGGCCCAGGGCTGACCGGCAAGCTGGGCGCGGATGCGCGCGGCCAGATGGGCGCGGCGGAACGGCTTGCCCACCAGTTCCACGCCGGCCCCCATGCGCCCGTTCTCCAGCAGCACGTTGCCCGGATAGCCCGAGGTGAACAGCACCCGCAGCCCGGGCACGGAGCGGGCGGCGGTGTCCGCCAGATCGCGCCCGCTCATGCCGCCGGGCAGCACCACGTCGGTCAGCAGCAGGTCGGGCAGCGCGCCGTCCTGCAGCAGCCCGAGCGCGCCGGGCCCGTCGCCTGCCACCAAAACCGTATAGCCGAGCCCGCGCAGCATCGCCTCGGTGTGTGCGCGCACAAGGTCGTTGTCCTCGACCAGCATGATGCTCTCGTTGCCGCGCGCCGCCTCCCGATCGGTCTCCTCGGGGGCGATCTCGGCATCGCTGGTGTGCGGCAGATACAGCCGGATGATGGTGCCCTGCCCGGGCTCGCTGTCGATCATCACATGGCCGCCGGACTGCTTGGCGAAGCCGTACACCATCGACAGCCCGAGGCCGGTGCCCTTGCCGGGCTGCTTGGTCGTGAAGAACGGATCGAACGCCTTGTCCAGCACCTCGCGCGTCATGCCGTGCCCGCTGTCGGAGACGGACAACATGATGAAGTCGCCGGTGCGGTCGAGGCCGGCGACCGCGGCGTACACCCGGTCGATCGGCACGTTCGCCGCCTCGATGGTCAGACGACCGCCCGACGGCATCGCATCGCGCGCATTGATGGCGAGGTTGATGATGGCGTTTTCCAGTTCCGCCGGATCGACCAGCGCCCGCCACAGCCCGTCCTGCCAGAAGATGCGCAGCGCGATCGGCTCGCCGAGCGTGCGCCGCAGCAAAGGTTCCAGCGTGCTGAGCAGGGTCGCGACGTCGATCACCTGCGGGCTGAGCGGCTGGCGACGCGAGAACGCCAGCAGCCGGTGCATGAGCTGGCTCGCACTCTCGCCGGCCCGCAGCCCGGCATCGGCGAGGCTCAGATCCAGCGCCGCGTCCTCGCCACGCTCCTCGGCGTTCATCGCCAGCATCTCGAAATTGCCGAGGATGACGGTCAGCAGGTTGTTGACGTCGTGCGCGATGCCGCCGGTCAGTTGACCAAGCGCCTCAAGTTTCTGCGACTGCCGCAGCTTCTCCTCGGTTTCCCGCTGCCCGGCGATGTCACGGAAATACACCGTCAGGCCGCCCTCGAACGGGTAGCAGCGCATTTCGTAGAACGCCCCCAACGGCTCGTACGGGGCGGCGAAGTCCACGTTGGCGTTGGTGCGCACGGCGTAGTCGAAGCGCTCGCCGAACATCGCCTCCTGCAGGCCCGGAAACAGCTCCCACAGCGACGCGCCGAGCATTTCCTCGCGCGTGCGCTGCAGATAGCGGACCGCGGCGCTGTTGACGTAGCGCAGGCGCCATGCGCGATCGAGCACGAACATGCCGTCGGAGATGGTGCGCAGGATCAGTTCCACCTCGGAGCGCGCGCGCACGGCCTCGCTGAGCAGACTGGCGCTTTCCAGTGCCCCGGCGACGGCGGCGGCGACCTGGTCCATGGCGGCGCGATCGGCCTCGGTCGTCGGCCGGTCGGCGCAGAATCGCACCGCAAGCTGGCCGAGCGGCGCGCCGTCCGCGCCCAGCAGCGGAATGCCGCGCCATTCCGGCGCCGGCAGCGGCGCATCCGCGACGGCCAGCGTCACGCGGGCGGAGGCGCAATCGAGCACATTTCGCGTCAACGCTTCGGCGCGCGCGACAATCTCCTGCGGGTCGCGCAGGCGGGAAAGGCGCGCCGACAACAGGGTAAGCTGGTGCAACCGGTGTTCGCGGAGCAGCGTGCGCGCCTCGCGGCTGCCGGCGCGGCGCTGGATCAGCAGCGCCAGAACGACCAGCGCCAGCAGGCCCGGCGACGCCAGCGGCAGCCCGTAGCGGGGATCGACCCCCCATGCCGCAAGCTGCGGCATCGCCGCGGCGGCCAACGCGAGCCAAAGCGCGGCGACCATGATCGCCACGCTCTTGCCCCGCGCCGTGAGCAGGAGTGGCCGGGCGCGCATCAGGGCGCCGACACCGCGAGCGCCGGCACCGAACGCCCGGCAGCGGATTGTTCGCACATCGCAAAGGTCAACTCGCACCAATCCCCTGACAAATCTTCTCCGGCCCGCCGGCAGGCGCATCCGCTTCTTAACACCCATCATGCAGCAGCAAGACAGCGCCGCACAGCGTCGAAGTCGATCGCATTCGATCAACGCAAGCGCCGATGATCGGCGGTGTTCTGCGCGTGCGCGGCCGTTGCGCCCGCCGGTGTGGCCTGTGCCGCGGCGGAGGGCGCAGGGCGGCGGACGGCATCGCGGTGTCCACATGCACATAAAGCCGGACGCGGGAGTGGACGCGACGCGGAAACCTCACTAACAGTTGTCGTCCCTTGGCCATGTATGTTGGCAGGTCAACGCGATTGTCACCGACCGTCTCGAATGATGCCGATTGATCCACCCGCTCCACTCCCCAACCCGCGCGTCCTCCTGATCGAGGACAACCCTGCGGTTGCCGAAACGCTGCAGAAATTCATCGAGCGTTCCGGCATGCGAACCGCGTGGGCGCAGACTGGCGCCAAGGCGATGGAGCTGAAGCGCACGTTCATGCCGGACGTCGTGCTGGTGGATCTGGAGCTGCCGGACACCAACGGCGTGCACCTGATCGGCTGGCTCTCCAACATGCAGGATTGCGGCATCATCGTCGTCTCCGGCCGCAGCGAGGAGGCGGAGCGGATCGTCGGGCTGGAGCTCGGCGCGGACGACTACATCGCCAAGCCGCCGCAACTGCGCGAGATGGTGGCGCGAATCCGCGCAGTGCACCGGCGCTCGCATCTGCGCGCCGCCGCCCGGGGCGACGCCCGCGCCGCCGCCGCGGCCCCGGTCATGCATCCGGTGCAGGTAGGCCCCTGGCGGATCGACCTGCAGCGCCGGGCGGTCAGCGACGCCGAGAGCAGGCCGCTCGCCGTGACCGCCGCGGAGTTTGCGGCGCTGCAGGAACTGGTGCTCGCCGGCGGCCAGCCGGTGTCGCGCGAGCGGTTGAGTGAGACCGCGCTGCGCCGGCCCTGGCGGCCGGAGGATCGCAGCATCGACCAGCTCATCTTCAGCCTGCGCCGCAAGCTCGGCGACGGCGAGGGTGGCGCGCGCATGATCCAGTCGGTGCGCGGCGCCGGCTATATCCTCATTGTGGATCAGGCGGCGAGCGCCGTCTAAAAAATTACATCTCTCCAAACCGCTCTTGACACTTACTGACGTGCCGCCGGGTTTCCCACCTACGGGCCGTCGGCGGTCTCGGTCGTGCTGGAGGCGACGCTGGCGCGGCTGGAGGCGTTCGTGCGGCGTCGGGCTTTCAGCCACCGCCGAGGGCGTGCAGACCTAGGCGCAGTATCGGCACCTGCGCGATGCCGGCTGCGACTACGGCCAGGGCTGGCTGTTCGGCGCGCCGGTGCGGCCGGGCCGGTTTGCTGCCATCTCCGGTTGAATTTCCGCCAGCAGGGCGCGCACCGCGTTCGCGGTCAGCGCCGCGCGTTGCTCCTCGGGCGTCGCGACAAAAATCGCTGCCGCCGCATTGGCGTAGCGCGCCGCCGATGCCAGGTCGTCACCGGCCGCCAGCCGCGCGGCAAGCGCCCCGATCAGCGCGTCGCCAGCCCCCTGCGCCGACGCCACCTGCACCTCGTGCCCCGGCAATGCGAGCCGGCCCCCTGCCCGTTCGGCCAATGCGAGCCCGGCGCTGCCGGCCGTCACGATCGCCGCCGGCACCGTTGCCAGCAACCGCTCCGCCGCCGATGCGGCCCCGGCGAGGTCCGCGACCGGTTGGCCACCCAGCATCTCGGCCTCCACCGCGTTGACGACCAGCAGGTCGAGCAAGCCCGCCAGCGACGTGGGCAGCGCCCGCGCCGGTGATGCGTTCAGGATCACCCGCCCCCGCGCCCGCCGTGCAGCCGCGATATTGGCATCGTCCGGGACTTCGTTCTGCAGCACGAGCCAGCGTGCGCCCTCGATCACGGCGCGCGCCTGCTCCACGTCGTCCGGCCCGAGCGTGCGGTTGACGCCGGCAACGATCAGGCCGCCGCAGTCGCCGCCCGAATTGACGACGGCGATGCTGATGCCGGAACTGATCCCGGGCCGCACCACGACATTCCTTGCGTTGACGCCGCGGGCACGCAGATTCACCTGCAGGTGCCGCCCGAACGCATCGTCGCCGACCGCGCCCACCATCGCCGTGCGTGCGCCGTGCCGTGCCGCCTCGACCGCTTGGTTGCCGCCCTTGCCACCGCATTTCTGCGACCAGTCGGTGGCCACCATCGCGCCGCCGCCACGCGGCCGCTCCGGCGCCTCGACCACGATGTCGAGATGCAGCCCTCCGAATACCACGACTTGGGCCATCGGTCAGGAACTCAATCTTGAAGTGAATTTCATGGAGACTTCCTCAGGCCGGCTGCATTTTGCCGCTACGCCTGCATCGCATAGACGAGGCCGGCGCTCCAGTTCGGCGGCAGACACATGTTCGGGATCAGAAACCGCCTGGAGCCGCCGCGCCGGCCCCTTGCAAATCGACGTCGCGTGACAATGCGGCGTGGCCGTGGAACCTTGCGGCCCGGCCGTGGCGCACCGCTTGCTACACTTGGTGGTGATCGAGGGACGTGGAACAGCAATGGGCGCGAACGCATGAAGATGATCGGCATCGATGTCGGCGGCACTTTTACAGACCTCGTCTACGCCGACACCGCGACCGGGACGGTTGCGATCCACAAGGTCTCGACCACGCCCGCCGACCCGTCGCGCGGCATGATGAGCGGGATGGAGGAACTGACTGCCAGGATCGGCGTGGCGCTGTCGGACATCGACGCGGTGCTGCACGCGACCACCATCGCCACCAACGCGGTGCTGGAATATGACGGCTGCGAAGCCGGCATGATCACGACTGCAGGAT
>Ga0302314_10016395_pt1 | contig 12520 bp, 6 predicted proteins | sample III_Palsa_N2_3_FD_200533 | JGI IMG/M metagenome (GOLD analysis project Ga0302314, IMG submission 200533) | Peat permafrost microbial communities from Stordalen Mire near Abisko, Sweden - III_Palsa_N2_3 | ecosystem: Environmental > Terrestrial > Soil > Palsa > Peat permafrost | place: Sweden...
TGGGCGAGCACAAGGTCACCCGCCACCAGCACCGGCGGCGCATAGGGTGGCGGGGTTAGTTCGCCCAGCTTCCGCATCAGCGCCCGTTCGCCGCCGCCTTCGCTGGCCGGGAGACGGGCGACATCGACATAGTCCGCGCCGGCCTCCTCCAGCGCCAACCGCACGAACTCGCCGCGCCCCTGAATGCCCGGCCAGTAGTGAAGCTCGTAGGCCATCGTCGTCTCCCATCGCCGTCCGTTACAACATGTGTGGGCCAGCTGCCGATCCCAAGCGTCGGGCCCCTTTTGTCCTGGGGCGTGCGGGCGCATATGGGCGCCATGGTCTCAGTGTCCGAACCGCGCCCGGTCGCCCGCTCGATGATGCGTGGTCTGCGCGGGCGCTGTCCGTGCTGCGGCGCCGGCAAGCTGTTCTATCGCTACCTGAAGGTCGAGCCGGTCTGCCAGACCTGCGGCCACGACCTCGATCGCTACCCCGCCGACGACGGCCCGGCCTATTTCACCGTGCTGATCGTCGGCCACCTGGTGATCGTGCCGTTCCTGATCCTCTGCGCGCCGTTGATCTGGAAGGCGCCGATGTGGGTGCTCGTCCCGAGCGCGCTCACCGCCGTCGCCGTGATCACCTTGACCGCCCTCCCGATCATCAAGGGCGCCGTGGTGGGCCTGCTCTACGCCCTCGACATCACCCGCGCCGACGCGCGATTGCATACCGCCGACGCCGCCGAATAGGCCACCTCATCACCCGGTCCTCCTAGCTGACCACCCTTGGGTCGAACACCACCAGGACCGCCTCGGTATGGCCGGTGCGGCCGCTGCGAACCTCCTCATAGGTCGGGTTCGGCGTGATCCTGGCCACATAGCCAAGCGCCGTCACCCAGACCCCCGGGACCTACCAGAACATCCGCTCGACGCCCCAGAGGCAGCCCATCGCGCACACCGCCGTCTGCGGGCCTTCCGGATAGGGGCCCTTCAACGGATGGCGTTGACGAAGTGGCGCTCGGCCGTGCGCAACAGCTGGGCGCGAGCTGGCAGGGCGGTCTCTGAGGTCGGAAGCTCCATGGGCTTGCGGAAGAACAGCGGTGTCGCGCCTCGGTCGAAATGCCGCCCTTACTAGTCCCGCCGCGCCCATCTTTCACGCTCGCTTGTGACAAAGCGCGTCATCGCTATATTCCGCCGCTCGCCGCGGCCCAGCCGCGCGCGTTGGTGAGGTGGCCGAGTGGTTGAAGGCGCACGCCTGGAACGCGTGTATAGGTGAAAGCCTATCGAGGGTTCGAATCCCTCTCTCACCGCCACACAGTCCAACCTCGGACTGCTCTCGTGACGGCTCGCCGACCAAGCCCCTGACTTGTCGGGCGTATTCCGGCCACATCCCGTGACGCCAGAGCCCTCTGCTGGCTCGGTTTTGGCCCGTTCCCGCCGCCCCTTGCGCCCGTTTCCGCCGTGCCGCGATCTGGTTGGCTTTCCCTGTTAAGGCGTTGTCAGCCCAAGCGTTCACGGCCAGCAATCCAGGCTCGCTGCTTGGCGCGGATGGCCAAATCCAAGACTCCGCAGGGCCCGTTTCGCTGGTTCGACTCCTCACCCGAGGTCATCAGGCTGGTCATCACGATGTACGTCCGTTGGTCTGGACAGCACCTCCCCCGATCATTGGGATCGGCGATGCTGGAAGGGTCACCAAGATGATGACCTACGCATTGAGCCTCCCATACTGCGCAATCTATAGGACGGCTTCCGTCAAAACCTTCGCGACGGATGGGCGTCACGGACAAGACGCGACAGCCTGGATGGACAGCAGCTAAGGTGTGGCAACGCAGCCGGGGAGCTTCGCGATGATCGACGAGGCTCTGGGCGACCCGCGTCTGCGTCAGACCCTGAAGCGCCGACACATGACCATGATCGCGCTCGGGGGCGTGATCGGCGCGGGACTGTTCGTTGGCAGCAGGGTGGTGATCCAGTCCGCCGGGCCGGCGGCCAGCCTCTCCTTCCTGCTCACCGGCCTGCTGGTCGTGCTGGTGATCCGGATGCTGGGAGAGTTGGCGACGGCTCTGCCCGCGGCAGGTTCGTTTTACGAGTATGCGCGCCTGGCGATGGGCGACCTCGCCGGGTTCGTTACCGGCTGGATGTACTGGTACTTCTGGGTCGGCGTGGTGGCGTTCGAAGCGATCGCCGGCGCCGATCTCATCCGGTTCTGGTTTCCCCAATTCCCGCAATGGCTGCTCGCGCTCGCCTTGCTGCTGATCATGACCGCCACCAACCTGAGGTCCGTCCGCACCTACGGCGAGTTCGAGTTCTGGTTCGCCTCGATCAAGGTGGGCGCGATCGTGGTCTTCCTGGGGCTGGGGACCCTTTACGTGGCCGGCCTGTGGTTCGGCACGGGTCCACACCTGTCCAACCTGACGGCCCATGGCGGATTCGCCCCACGCGGCCTCCTGCCGATCTTCACCGGCGCTGTCGCCGCCACCGGCTTCTATTTCGGGGCGGAGATCGTAACCGTCGCCGCCGCGGAATCGGCCGAGCCCGCGGCGGCGATCGCGCGCGCCACCACCTCGGTCATCACCCGGGTCCTGGTTTTCTACATCGGCTCGATCGTGTTGGTGGTCGCAATCGTCCCGTGGAATTCGCCCACCATCGCGACGCCCTACGTCAGCGCGCTGGCCGCGATCGGCGTACCGGCGGCGGCGCACATCATGAACGCCGTCATCCTGACGGCCGTTCTGTCGGCGCTCAATTCCGGCCTCTATGTCTCGTCGCGGATGCTGCTGGCGATGACGCGCCACGGCGATGCGCCGCAGATGCTGGCGCGGGTGAACCGGGACGGGACGCCGGTGCGCGCGATCCTCGCCGGCACCGTCGTCGGCTTCGTCGCGGTGATGATGTCGTACATCTCGCCCGACGCAGTCTTCCCCTTCCTGGTGAAGTCGAACGGAACGGTGGCGCTCTTCGTCTATCTGCTGATCGCCCTCTCCGAGCTGCGGCTGCGACGCAAGCTCGAGCGCGAAAGCCCCGAACGCCTCGTGGTGCGGATGTGGCTGTTCCCGTGGCTAACCGGCGTGGCGATCGTGGCGATGGTGGGCATCCTGGCGGCCATGGCCTTCATCCCGGACCAGCGCGTCCCCCTGGCGACTGGCCTCGCCAGCCTGGCGATCTCGGTGGCCCTGTTCTGGCTGCTGCGCGTCCGTTTAAAGCGCCGCCCTGAAGGCAGATAGCTCGTTCCGAGCGACGGGGACGGTCGAGACACAGCGGCGCCAGTAAGCGGGCGTCGCCTGCCGTCGGGGCGGGGCGGAATGCCGCCGCCCAGCTGCCCGCTGCGGTTTTTTCGGAGCTTCGAGACCGCCGGCCATCTGCGCTGGACAACTTTGGAAGACCGGATCAGAGGCCGGGGCAACGGGAGCGAGCGCTGGTGAAGCGCTACCTTAAAGAGTTGGCGCTTCCCGCTGATTTGGTGTTATTTTCGGTTGTTCGCTCGAATGCGAAGCTCTTGGCGATTGCGTAAAACGACGTCTCTATACGGACGATGCTGGTCTAGTCAGGTGCAGACTGTCGTCTCGGTCGCCTAAAAGCGCGAATCTCCTGTTGCGCCCACCTTCGGCCGCCCAATGTCGCGGCGGTGCTTTGCACGAACGGGATCGGGGGATCATATGACATACTCACCGCAGCGCGGTCTGCGCGCATTGCTGTTTGCCGCAACCGCGGTCGGAGCACTGTCTGCCTATGGCGTCGGAACGGCAAACGCAGCCGATCCGGCAGCGGCGGCCGAGGGGAACGCGATCGCAACCCTGACGGCGACGGCGGACGCGACAGCGACCGCGGATACGTCGGCCGCCGGGGTCAACGAAGTCGTGGTGACCGCCGAACGGCGGGACGAGACCGTCCAGAACGTGCCCATGACGCTGCAGGCCTTCAGCGGCCAGACCCTGGCGCAGCAGAACGTCCAAACGTTGGAAGATTTGATCAAATACACCCCGAACATCACTTACGGCACCGACGGTCCGGGACAGGGCGTGATCTTCATGCGGGGGCTTAGCACCGGCCTGCAGGGCGGCCAATCGAGCGCCACGATCGCCAGCTTCCCAAACGTTGCGCTCTACCTCGATGACCAGTCGATGCAGTTCCCGAACCGTAACGTTGACGTCTACGCGGTGGACCTGCAGCGCGTCGAAGTGCTCGAAGGCCCCCAAGGCACGCTGTTCGGCGGCGGCGCGGAAGCCGGCGCAATTCGCTACATCACCAACAAGCCGAACCTTTCCGACACGGAGATGAAAGCCGAAGCGCAAGGCGGCGTCACCTCCGGCGGGGACCCGAACTACGCGTTCAACGCCGTGTTCAACTTTCCGGTGATCAAGGACAAGGCGGCCCTCCGCCTCGTACTCTACGATGACCAGCAGGGCGGCTACATCGACAACGTGCCGAGCACTTTCACTCGCTCGAACAACGATCTCGGCAACGCCTACTTCAACATCCACCCGAACGCGTCGAACATCTGCGCGAACGGCCTGCCCGGCGGTGGCCCGAAGGATCTCTGCGCCCTGGGCGCCGCCGCAGCGCCGCAGGCCAACAACTACGACATCGCCCGCAACAACTTCAATCCGGTGACGATCGAAGGCGCCCGCCTCTCGGGATTGTACGAGATCAACGCGGACTGGAATGTGCTGCTCAGCGAAAGCTTCCAGAGCCTGGACGCCGAGGGTCTCGACCAAGAGTATCCGACCGGCTCCGACTTCCAGAAGCTGCAGCCGCTGCAGATCACGTCGTTCGCGCCATCATACGACCGGGACAGCTATTCGAATACCGCCTGGACGCTGAACGGAAAGCTCGGACCGCTGAAGGCCATCTATACCGGCAGCTTCCTGCTGCGGCATATCAATCAACAGTCTGACTATTCAAACTATTCCCGCTCGACCGGCGGCATGTACTATGAGTGCACCGGCGGGGGCACCGGTTGGGGCACGGCGACGCCCCAGTGCTATTCGCCGGTCACCACATGGCTGGACCAAGTCAAGAACACCCATCTGAGCAACGAATTCCGTATCAGCTCGCCGGACGACTGGCGAGTGCGGTTCATTACCGGCGTTTTCCAGGAAAACTTCCGCATCTACGATAATATGAACTTCAACTATAAGACGATTCCAGCCTGCAGCCCGCAGAACCTGGCGATCGCGGACGCGGGCGGTCCGATCTGCGTCGCAGACGTTCGCACTGCCCCAGGATCGACCGCCAACGACCCGGGCATCCGCGGCGACACCACCGCGTTTGGCGAGGACACCCAACGCGGTTACGATCAGGTCGCCTGGTTCGGTTCGGTCGACTTCGACATAATTCCCAATGTCCTGACGATCACCGGAGGCACCCGCTATTACGATTACAAGGAGTTCGAGGTCGGATCGCAATACGGTACCGGGACCGGCTGCCTGGACGTGCCCAACGGAGATTGCAGCGGCGGCCTGCACAATATTAACGCGAACAACGACCACGTGACCTACTCAGGCTTCAAAAGCCGCGCCAACATCACGTGGAAGATCAAGTCGGACGTGCTCACCTATTTCACGTTCTCGCAGGGCTTCCGGCCGGGCGGCTTCAACCGCACCGTCAGCGATGTCGCGCCGGATGGGACCGGCGCCGACCAGTATCAGAAGCCGAACAGCTACGCGCCCGATCAGCTGACAAACTACGAAGTCGGCCTGAAGAGTGAATTCCTCGACCACCGCCTGCAGGTCAACCTGTCCGCCTACTACATGCAGTGGGACAATGTTCAGTTCCTGTTCTTCAACCCGACGGAACTCGGTAACACCAGCTTTGGAGTCAACGGACCGAACTACGTCGTCAAGGGCGGCGAAGTGCAGTTTGTCGCGAAGGTGACAGACGGGTTCACGATCCAGGGCTCGGGCACGTACAACGACGACACCCAAGCAAACTCGCCCTGTCTAACAGACAACGTTGCTGGGACGGCGGCTTTCGGAAAATGCATCACCGAAGTCGAGCAAAGGGGCGTCGGCTTGGTGCCTTTCACGAACCCTTTCGGCACCATCGGCTCGACGCCGGCGTTCTCGCCGAAGTTCGAGGGCAATATCCGCGGGCGCTACGAATGGTCGATGGGCGACTACAAGCCCAATGCTCAAGTCGGCGTCACCTACATGGGCAGCATGTACAATGAGCCCAGCACATACGCGTCGGGCGCCGGCGTCGTGGTTCCGGACACCACACTGCTGCGGTACTTCATGCCCGGCTACGCGACCGTCGATGCTTCGCTCGGCGTCAAGAAGGACAACTGGTACGCCGAACTGTACAGCGAGAACCTGGGCAACTCGCAAGCCAGCGAGCTCACGGCGTCGCAAGAGTTCATCAAGTACGAGGTGCCGCTGCGGCCGAGGATCGTCATGGTGAAAATCGGCGCGAGTTTCTGAGGCGGCGCCAGTTGCTCGCCAGATCACGGTCTTTGTCGCGTTCGGTCATTTCAACGTCAGCCAGGCCAGTCCCGGCCAGGTTTCCCGCGCCGGGGTTCTCGGAGCCGAACTCGCGCCGCCCCGCATCCGCGGCATCGCGCGAACCACCGACGCAGATGCCCTCGGCGCCCCCTTTCGCGCAACCGTGTCATAGGCCATCGTAAAGTTGGCCCGACGGGCCTTTTGGGTCGGGGAACAGGCGATGAAGTCGCACGCGCGGGTTGTCGTCATCGGTGGCGGCGTGGTCGGCGTGAGTACGCTCTACCATCTGGCCAAGCTCGGCTGGAGCGATGTCATGCTCCTGGAGCGCAAGGAGCTCACCTCCGGCTCGACCTGGCACGCCGCCGGCCTGCTGCCGCTGTTCAATCTGAGCTACTCGGTCGGGCAGCTGCACAAATACTCGGTCGGCTTCTACCCGGCATTGGAGGCGGAGACCGGCCAGAGCGTCGGCTTCCGGCGGGTGTCGAATATCCGCTTGGCCTGCACCGCCGATCGAATGGACGAGTACCGCTACTATGCCGGCGTGGCGCGCACGATCGGGGTGGACGTCCGCTTCCTGACGCCCGAGCAGGTCAAGGCGATCTGGCCGCTCTGCAACATCGACGGGGTCATTGGCGCCATCCAGCATCCGGATGACGGCTATATTCAGCCCGCCGACCTGACGCAGGCCCTGGCGACCGGCGCGCGCCGGCTGGGAGCGACCATCCATCGGCATACTGCGGTCACCGCCATCGAGCAGGCCGCGAGCGGCGAATGGAAGGTCACCACCGACAAGGGCGAGATCGTCTGCGAGCACGTCGTCTCCGCCTCCGGCAATTTCGCCCGGCGCACCGGGGCGATGGTCGGCCTCGACATCCCGGTCATGCCGGTCGAGCACCAGTATCTCGTCACCGAGACGCACCCGGACATCCTGGCGCGCCGGGCGCAGGGACTGCCGGAGATGGGGGTGCTGCGGGAGTCGGACGCCTCCTACTACATGCGCGAGGAGGCCGGCGGCCTGCTGCTCGGGCCCTATGAGGCCAGCGCGCCGGTCTGCTACGTCGATGGCCCCGGTCCAGATTCCGAAAACGAGCTCTTCCAGGGAGATATCGACCGGCTGGGTCCGTATCTGGACGCGGCGATCGCGCGTGTGCCGGCGTTTGCTGAAGTCGGCATCAAGCGAGTCTACAACGGCGCGATCGCCTACAGCCCCGACGGCAGCCCGATCGTCGGACCGGCCTGGGAGCTGAAGAACTTCTGGCTCAACGAGGGTCATAGCTTCGGCGTCACCGCGGCTGGCGGCGCTGGTTGGCAACTGGCCCAGTGGATCGTCGAGGGCGAGCCGTCGATCGACATGATGGGCGTCGATCCGCGCCGCTTCGGACCCTACGCCACGCGCGGCTATCTGAAGGAGAAGAACGAGGAAGCCTACGCCAAGGTCTTCACCGTCCACTATCCCGATGAGGAGCGCACCGCCGGCCGGCCGCTGAAGCGCGCGCCCTGCTACGATCGGATGAAGGCCAAGGGCGCGGTGTTCGGCTCGGTCTTCGGCTGGGAGCGTCCGAACTGGTTCGCGCCGCCCGGCTACAGCCTCTCGGAGGCCGATCTCGCCAAGCCGGACGTGATCCTGAACGAGAACCACCCCGAACCGCGGGACGGCGAGCCGATCCGCGAGAAATGGAGCTTCCGGCGCTCCAACTATTTCGAACACGTCGGCGCGGAGTGCCGCCACGTACACGGGCAGGTCGGCTTGCTCGACATGACCGCCTTCGCCAAGTTCGAGGTCAGCGGCCCTGGCGCCCGGGCCTGGCTCGACGGCCTGCTGACCAACAAGGTTCCGCGGTCGCCGGGCCGGCTGGTCCTCTCCTATCTGCTGACTGCGCGTGGCGGCGTCCGTTCGGAGTTCAGCGTCTTCACCCTTGGGCCATCGCGGTTCTACCTGGTTTCGGCCGGCGCGCTGGAGCGGCACGACTTCGACTATCTGAGCAAGGCCCTGCCGACGGACGGCTCCGTCAAGCTGGATAAGGTCACCACCCAGTACGGCGTCTTCGTGCTGGCCGGGCCGAAGTCGCGCGAGCTGCTGGCGCGGATCACCGACGCGGACCTGTCGAACGCCGCCTTCCCCTGGCTCACCGGCAAGATCATCAACGTCGGCGCGGCGACCACGCGGGCGTTGCGGGTCAACTTCGTCGGCGAACTCGGCTGGGAGCTGCACCACCCGATCGAGATGCAGAACGCCATCTTCGACCGGTTGTTCGAGGCCGGGGCCGACCTGGGGCTGAAGCCCTTCGGCATCCGGGCGATGGATTCGATGCGGCTGGAGAAGTCCTACAAGCTGATTCCGCGCGAACTCTCGATCGAATACGCCGCGCTGGAGTCGGGCCTGGACCGCTTCGTCAGCTTCAAGAAGGGCGATTTCCTCGGCCGCGCCGGGCTGGAAGCCTGGCGCGAGCGTGGCTTCGCCAACCGCGCGGTGACGCTGGAGGTGTTCGGCGTCACCGACGCCGACGCGCGCGGCTCTGAGCCGATCTATTTCGGCGACGAGTTGATCGGTCGCGCCACCTCAGGCGGCTTCGGCTGGCGTACCGGCAAGTCGCTCGCCCTGGCCATGGTCCGCCCGGACCTTGTCGAGCCTGGCCAGGACCTGACCATCTCCATCCTCGGCAAACCCCACCCGGCGCGGGTGATCGCCGACTCCCCGTTCGATCCGGAGAACCTGGCGCTCAAGGGCTGATGGACGCGTCCGGCGCGGCGGCATGCGACCGGGCGAGGGCGCGCATGATGTCGACCGGCGCGCAGACGCCGCGCACCGCGCCGTCCTCGACCAGCAGCACCGGTCGGCCGCTGTCCGCCATCAGCGCCATCAACGCCTGCAGCGACGCACCGAGCGCGGCGGTGGAAAGCGCGCCGGCCCGCGCCGGCGCCGCGATCGGGCAGTCGCAGCCTTCGATCTCGGCTGAGTGGAATCGCCGGTCTGATTGCAGCCGCAAGGTCAGGCCGCAGACCCGGTCCAGCCAGACTCCCTCGGCCAGTACCGCCAGTTCGTCGATCGGCCGCATGACGTGGTGGGCGCAGAGCACGTTCAGCGGATTCATATGCCGTACGAACTCGGCGACATAGTCCGTGCCCGGCCGCAACACGATGTCCTCGGCCTCGCCGGTCTGGACGATCCGGCCGCCCTCCATGATTGTCACCTGGTCGCCCAGCTTCAGGGCCTCGTCGAGGTCGTGGCTGACGAAGACGATGGTCTTCTTGACCTGCGCCTGCAGGGCCAGCAGCTCGTCCTGCAGCTTGGCGCGGATCAGGGGATCGAGCGCCGAGAAGGGCTCATCCATCAGCAGGATGTCGGCGTCGGTGGCGAAGGCCCTGGCGAGGCCCACGCGCTGCTGCATGCCGCCGGAAAGCTCGTGGGCGTAGCGGTCCGCCCACTGGTCCAGTCCCACCAGCTCCAGCTGTCGCCTAACGATCTCCCGCCGTTCGCCGGCGGCCATGCCGCGCAGTTCCAGGCCGAGGCCGACGTTGTCGCTCACCGTCCGCCAGGGCAGCAGGCCGAACTGCTGAAATACCATGGCCACCCGGCCGCGGCGCACGCGCCTCAGCCGGGCTGGGTCGCACTTGGCCACGTCGACGACCTCCTCGCCGTCGCGCACGAGCACTTCACCGCGGGTGACCTTGTTGAGGCCGTTGGCCGCGCGCAGCAGCGTCGACTTGCCCGAGCCGGACAGGCCCATCAGGACCGAGAGCTCGCCCTGCCGTACGACAAGGCTGGCGCCGGCGACACCCACCGTGACGTTCAGGTCCGCCGCGATCTCGCCGCGTGAGCGCCCGGCGTCGAGCGCCTTCAGCGCCGCCGCCAGCACCTTGGGCCGGCGGGCGCCAAAGAGGATGTCGACATTGCGGAACTCAAGCGCGACGGTCATTCAGCCTCGCGCCGCTCGACGGCGCGGGTGATCCGATCGAGGATGATCGCCAGCAGCACGATGGCGAAACCGGCCTCGAACCCCATGCCGACCTGGACAGTGTTCAGGGCCCGAACCACCGGCACGCCCAGGCCGCCCGCCCCCACCAGCGCCGCGATCACCACCATTGAGAGGCTGAGCATGATGCACTGGGTGACGCCGGCCAGGATCGACGGCGCGGCGGCGGGCAGTTCGACTTTGAGCAGCAGCTGAAGCGGGGTCGCGCCGAAGGCCTCGCCGGCCTCGATCAGCGCCTTGGGGATCGAGGCGATGCCGAGCTGGGTCAGCCGCACCGGCGCCGGCAGGGCGAAGATCACCGTCGAGATCAGGCCGGGCACGACGCCGAGGCCGAACAGCACCAGCGTCGGGATCAGGTATACGAAGGTCGGCAGGGTCTGCATCAGGTCGAGCACCGGCCGGATCGCGTCATTGAGCCAGGGCCGGTGGGCTACGGCGATGCCGATCGGAATGCCGATCACCGACGACGCCAAGGCCGACACCAGCACCAGCGACAGGGTCTCCATGGTCGGCGGCCAGTAGCCCTGGTTGACGATGAACAGCAGCGCCATGGCGACGAAGACGGTGAGGGCGATCGAGCGGCGCAGCCAGTAGGCCAGGGCCGAGACGGCCAGGATGACGATCGGCGCCGGGATCGCCTCCAGCACCGCCGTCAGCCCGTTCACGGCGCCTTCGACGACGAAGGATATGGCGCCGAACAGAGGCGCGGCGTTTCGCTTCAGCAGATCGATCAGGTCGGCGACCCATTCGCCCACCGGGATTTTGTGCGCCGACATCCAGCCCTGGAAGTCCGCCAAGCCCTTCGGCGAACCCTGCCGTAGCGCCGCCGACGCCGGACGTCCGTCGAAGGTGGTCACCCCCTGCAGCCACCGCGCCGGCGCCTCCGGATGGGCCGCCAGCCAGGTGCGCGCCGCTGTGGTCGGATCCTGGCGCTTGGCCAGGATCAGCCCCATCAGCTGATCCTCATCGGCGAGGCTAAAGGAGAGGTTGCGCAGCAGCCGTCCGACGTTCGGGCACTCATCGAGATAGCGGGCGCGCACGTTGGTGTAGATGGTCGCGCCGCCGTAGTCGGGTCCGAAGCTGGAGTCGCCACCGGTCAGGTATTTCATCCGGAAGCGGGTGTTCATCGGATGCGGTTCCCACCCGAGAAAGACGATGGGCTTGTGCGCGGCGACGGCGCGCTCGACCTCGGCCAGCATGCCCTGCTCGCTGGACTCGATCAGCTTGAAGCGGCCTAGCCCGTCGGTGTTTGCGGCGATCAGGCTGAGAACCTGGCGGTTGCCGTCGTTGCCGGGCTCGATGCCGTAGATGGACGAGCCGAGCGGGCCGGCGAAGCGGACGATGTCGGCGAAGTCGTGCAGGCCCTGGGCGTAGAGATAGTCCGGAACCGCCAGGGTGTACTTCGCGCCGACTAGGTTGGCGCGCACCACGTCAACCGAGCCGTCGGCCTGATAAGGCGCGCGGTCCTGGCGCATCGACGGCATCCAGTTGCCGAGGAAGATGTCGATGTCCTTGTTCTTCATAGCCGCGTAGGTCACCGGCACCGACAAAACCGTCACCTTGGGCTGGTAGCCAAGGTCGGTCAGCAAGGCGCCCAGCGTGGCTGTGGTCGAGGTCACGTCGGTCCAGCCGATATCCGAGAGTCGGACGACGCGGCAGGACGGCGGATCACCGGCGGCGTGGGCCGAACCGGCCAGCGCCAGGCCGATCCCGACGGCGAGCACCGTCAGGCGCCTAAGACGCCGCACGAGCCGATGCATGCCCCCTCCCCGCCTGTCCGATCGCCAGTAGGAGGCTGACAGCCGGTCCACGCAAGGCTTATCAACCACTTCCGGGCGTGACGGCCGCACCGCCCGTGTTTGTTTTTGACTCTTCCCGCCGCCTCGATTGATTGAGCGTTCAATGAGCAAAGACACGCGAGCGCCCTCGAAGATCGACGACGCCATCGACTGCTTCGCCGCCCTGCCTGGGTGGACGGCGGCCGACAGCGAGGGCGCACGCGCACTATTGGCCGACTTCGTCGAATCCCGGCTGGCCGGCTTTGAGGCCGCCAAGGCGGCGGCGCCTGAGCGCACGTTCCGCAGCTTCAATCCCGCCACCGGCGAGGTGCTGGGCGAGTTTGAGATCGCCG
>Ga0302314_10016398_pt1 | contig 12519 bp, 11 predicted proteins | sample III_Palsa_N2_3_FD_200533 | JGI IMG/M metagenome (GOLD analysis project Ga0302314, IMG submission 200533) | Peat permafrost microbial communities from Stordalen Mire near Abisko, Sweden - III_Palsa_N2_3 | ecosystem: Environmental > Terrestrial > Soil > Palsa > Peat permafrost | place: Sweden...
GATGACGTTGCTGCCGGGGATTGCGACAAACAGGGCGATCATCCCGAATATCCAAACCGGGAAGAAGGCGTAAACGGCCACCTTCATCACCCCGGTCAGGTCGCGCCGCGTGGAGTAGCCGAAGGTGCCCAGCAGGGCTATGAACAGAGCTGTGGCACCTGCAGCCTGATAGACGGCGCCCTTATCGGTCTGCACGTAATACGCAATCACCTGCGAGATAGCCAAGCCAAGCAGCAGGCCCATGCCGAACAGCAGCGCGACTGCCAGCTGCTCATGGCCTCGTGCCGAGGCCACCTGCAACGCGTAGCTGCAACCGAATCCGCCGATGAAGTAAAGGAACCAGCCGCTGCCACTCATGTCACGGCCGATATACGCGCCGAGCGCGGCAAAGCCGAGTGTGAACGCGACCAAGCCCATGACGTGGCCGAACATGGTGCGAGCGCGATCCCCGGTGAGTGCGGCGCCTCGGCCGAACCCTAGCTGCTCATAAGTGGGCATCTGTTTCTGACTCCTCAAACGGTCTCAAAATGGAGGTACTTCACCTAAACAAGGTAGAGCATGCCGCGGCTCAGAAACCGAAGAAGATGGTGAGGCTATAAAGGTTGATTAAGGCGCGATCAGGCGGCGTGGCGAGCGACAGCGTGGCGCTTCAGCGCCCGGTCCCGCTCGACCGCGTCAACAAGTCCCTCGGCAACTGCACCGGAATCCAAGCCGAGAAACGAGGCGAGTTCACGCACGTTCTTGCGGCGGCCGACCTCAACAACGACTGAGCGCTGTTGCCGTCCCCGCCTGACTGAGGTGTTTTGTTCCATGACCCTTAAACGGATCGTCTGCGCGAAAGTTCGCGGACAATGAATCGATGGACGCATATCCGATTAAACGCAAGGACCAGCTTCGATGAGCACTATGATGACGAATTTGCCTGACGGGACCGAGATTCCTCAGGTCGGATTTGGGACCTGGCAGGTGCCTCAGGCCGACGCCGCGGCCGCGGTAGAAGCGGCATTGAAGGCCGGCTATCGCCACGTCGACACGGCTCAGATGTACGGGAACGAGGCCGGTGTGGGCGAGGGCCTGCGGGCGTCCGGCATCAGCCGCGACGAGGTCTTCGTCACGACCAAATGCAACAACTCGACGCACGGCTTCGATGCCTCGATCGGAGCGCTCGAGCAGAGCCTGGAGCTGCTTGGGCTCGACCACGTAGATCTCTACCTGATCCACTGGCCGCAGCCTTCGCGTGATCAGTACGTGGCGACCTGGAAGGGCTTCATCGAGGCCAAACAGCGCGGGCTGACGCGCTCGATCGGCGTCTCGAACTTCCACGTCCCGTATCTGGAGCGGATCATCGCCGAAACCGGCGTAAAGCCGAGCGTCAACCAGATTGAGCTGCATCCGCTGCTGACCCAGGAGCCACTCGTCGCTGAGTGCCGACGCCTCGGTGTGGCGATCGAGTCGTGGAGTCCGCTCGCAAGTGGCGGGATCATCGGCAACCCGGTGATCGCTGAGATCTCGCAGGCGTACGGCAAGTCCGTCGCTCAGACCGTGATCCGCTGGCATCTGCAGCTTGGATACATCGTGCTGCCCAAGTCGGTGACACCGGCGCGGATCGCCGAGAACATTGACGTCTTTGACTTTGAGCTCACGCCCGCGGAGCTGCAGCGGATCAGTGCGCTGAACGAGGATTCGCGCACTGGCCCGGACCCTGCCGATCTCGGTTGACGACGATGGGACCGCTGGCCGGTGTGAGGATCCTGGAGCTGGGCGGGATCGGACCAAACCCGTTCGCCGGGATGCTGCTCGCCGACATGGGCGCGGACGTGCTGCGACTGGATCGCGCCGTGGGGACCGGGATTGGCCAGAGCGGGGCGTCGGATCCGACCCTGCGGGGACGTCAGACGCTGGTTGTCGACCTCAAGAGCGAACAGGGTCGCGATGCGGCTATGAAGCTGGCGGCAAGCGCTGACGCGCTGATCGAGGGTTTTAGACCCGGGGTGATGGAGCGTCTCGGTCTCGGCCCAGACGAGCTCTTGGCGCTCAACCCGAAGCTGGTCTACGGACGTATGACCGGCTATGGGCAGTCCGGGCCGATGGCCAACGTCGCCGGACACGACATCAACTACATCGCTCTGAGCGGGGCGCTGGGGGCCTCACAGCGCGTAGGTGAGCGGCCGATGTTCGCGCTCAACCTCGTCGGCGACTATGGGGGCGGGGCGATGCTGTTGGCATTCGGCGTCGTCTGCGGGATCCTCGAGGCCCGAAGCTCAGGCAAGGGCCAGGTGTTGGATGCCGCGATGGTCGACGGCGCGACCCTGCTGACCACGCTGATGCACTCGATGCACGCCGCCGGCGCCTGGAATGAGACCCCCGGCACCAATCTGCTCGACTCGGGCGCGCACTTTTATGAGGTCTACGCGACAGCCGACGGTGGTCACATCGCGGTCGGTGCGCTCGAGCCGCAGTTCTACGCGCGGCTGCTCGAACTGCTGGAGATCGAGCCAGATCAGATGCCGCAATTCGAACAGGGCAGATGGCCCGAGTTCAAGCAGCGCTTGGCGACCGTGTTCGCCAAGCGGACGACCGCGCAGTGGAGCGACCTGCTGGAGCATGAGGAGGTCTGCGCGACCGTCGTCCGCAAACCGTTCGATGCGCACCTGCACCCTCACATGGCCGCGCGTGAGAGCTTCATCGAGCTCGACGGCGTGCGTCAGCCGGCGCCGGCGCCACGCTTCAGCCGCACGCCGGCACAGGCGACCGCGGCGCTCCGCGACCCGGCCGCAGCGCTCAAACCCTGGGGTCTGAGCGCGGCCGAGCTTGGGATCGAGTGACTGCGCCCCGACTCGGAACTACAACTAGGCGGCGATCGCGTCGAGTTCGGCGACATCCTCGTCGCTGAGCGTCAGTTCCGCGGCCGCGACGTTTTCAAGCAGATGTGCCCTGGTCGAGGTGCCGGGGATCAGCAAGATGTTCGGCGAGCGCTGCAGTAGCCATGCCAGCGCCACCTGCATCGGCGCCACTTCAAGCCTGGCTGCCACGGCCTCGAGCTTCTCGCTCTGCAGCGGGTTGAAGCCGCCGAGCGGGAAGTACGGCACGTAGGCGATGCCCTGAGCCGCGAGCGAGTCGATCAGCTGATCATCCTCGCGGTGCGCGACGTTGTACATGTTCTGCACGCACACGACTGGTGCGATCGTCTGGGCTTCGGCGATCTGTTCGGCGTTGACGGTGCTGATCCCGAGGTGCTTGATCAGGCCTTGCTGCTGGAGTTCGGCGAGCGTGCCGAAGGTCTCCGCGACCGACCCCGGCTCCGGCCCGCTGAAGCCGCCGAGTCGCATGTTGACGACGTCCATCGCCTCGAGCCCCAAACGCTTGAGGTTGTCGTGAACGGCAGAGCGCAGTTCATCCGGGGTGCGGGCATGCGGCCAGCCGCCCTCGGCGTCGCGCCTAGCGCCGACCTTGGTGACGATCACGAGGTCATCCGGGTACGGGTAGAGCGCCTCCTTGATGATCTCGTTGGTCACATGAGGTCCGTAGAAGTCGCTGGTGTCGATGTGGTTGATGCCGAGCTCGACAACTTTGCGCAGGACCGCGACGGCCTCAGCGCGGTCGCGTGGCGGTCCAAACACGCCTTTGCCGGCGAGCTGCATTGCGCCGTAGCCCATGCGCGTTACCGTGAGGTCCTCCGCCACCGTGAACGTGCCGCCGAGAGATGTATCCGTAGTCATGAGGGGGCCTTTCAAATCAGTTGATCGGTCTTGATCTGCTCCCCATCTTGGACTCCTGCGAAGCCCGCAACAAGAGGTCAGCTGATCCAGGGACACGCTGTCCCTGGATCGGGAACTGCGGGCGTTTCATACTGAACTGATGGATAGAGACGAACTTGCCGACTTTCTCAAGCGTCGCCGAGACGGGCTGAAGCCGGATGACGTTGGCTTGAGCACGGGCACACGGCGCCGCACCGCCGGTCTGCGCCGCGAGGAGGTGGCGCAGCTCGCGCACATGTCGACCGACTTCTATGCGCGGCTCGAGCAGGCGCGCGGCTCCCGGCCTTCGGAGCAGACAACGGCCGCATTGGCACGTGCGCTGCGACTGACCCCGGACGAGCGCGATCATCTCTACCAGTTAGCTGGCCATACGGCGCCCCTACGTGGGTACCGCAGTGATCATGCGAGCCCAGGACTCTCACGCGTGCTGCAGTCGCTGCATGCTCCTGCCCAGATCGTTTCCGACCTTGGCGTGGTGCTCGGCCGCAACGCGATGGGACGTCTGCTGCTGGGGGACGACCTGCAAGATGCAGGGCCGCGCCGCAGCATGATCTACCGCTGGTTCATCGATCCACCGGAGAGCCGGATCTTTGCGCCGGAGGAGCACGGGCGGCACTCGCGTGACTACGTGGCGATGCTGCGGGCTGTACACGGGCGTGATCCGCAGGACCCCGAGGTGCTGGATCTGCTCGGACATCTGCTGCGCGAAAGCCCTGAGTTCGCTGAACTCTGGGAGCTGCACGAGGCGCACGGTCGCCAGGGCTCGCTCAAGTGCATCGTGCATCCGCTCGTCGGCCGGATCACGCTCGACTGCCAGATCCTCAGCTCCGAGAACGTGACCGAACGCCTGATCGTCTTCACCGCCGCTGCCGGCTCGCCCGACGCGAAGCAGCTTGAGCTGCTCTCGGTAGTCGGCGGCCAGACGTTCGCTTAGCCGAGTACCAGCGGCTCGCGCGGAATTCGGGCCGGGTCGAACTCAGCCAGCAGCTCGGCGGCGGCCTCGACCCGGTCTCGCCCGCCGGCGAGACCGATGCTGTGCGCCAGGAAGGCCAGCGTCGCTTGGGGCGACTCGTCACGCGCAGCCAAAGTGGCGCCGCCGTCGCGCTTGGCGAGCCGGCTGCCGTCGGCGCTGATCACCAGCGGAACGTGGGCGTAGGTGACCGGCGGCAGCCTCAGAAGTCGTTGGAGATGGATCTGCCGTGTGGTCGACTCGGCAAGATCAGCGCCGCGCACGACCTCGCCGATCGCCTGCGCGGCGTCATCGACCACAACCGCCAACTGGTAGGCGTGGACTCCATCGGCGCGTACGACCACGAAGTCGTCAACGACGCCGCTCTGCTCTGCGAGCAGCCGGTCGTGCCAGTCGATCCGCGTCGATCCGGCATTGACCCGCAACGCGAAACGCTCACCGGCATCGACCCGTCGCCGTCGCGTGATCGCGTCTAGGTGGCGGCACGTGCCCGGATAGGCGCCCTCCGCGAGCGCGGCATGCGGCGCGCTCGCAGCCTCCCGGATCTCAGCGCGCGTACAAAAGCACGGGTAGAGCACGCCCTGCGCGTGCAGCTTGCTGAGGGCTTCTTCGTAGAGGTCCAGGCGCTCCGACTGGCGCGCAGGCGCTGCGTCCCAGTCGATCCCGAGGGCTTGCAGGTCTGCGAGCTGGGAGCCCTCGTGCTCGGGGCGCGAGCGCTGCGGGTCAAGATCCTCGATCCGGACCAGAAAGCGTGCGCCGTGGGAGCGGGCCATCAACCACGCGACCAGCGCTGTACGCAGGCTGCCGAGGTGCAGCGGGCCGCTGGGCGAAGGGGCGAAGCGTCCGTCGGCGCTCACGTCGGGTCTGTCTGCGGAACGGCCTTCGCCAGGTTCAGCGAAACGCCTGATGGCCGGTCAGCGCCTGGCCGACCACGAGCGAATGCACGTCGGCGGTGCCCTCGTAGGTGACGACCGACTCGAGGTTGTTCATATGCCGGATCACGGGGTACTCGAGCGTGATGCCGTTGGCGCCGAGTACCTGCCGCGCCGTGCGGGCCACGTGCAGGGCGGAGTTGACGTTGGCGAGCTTGCCCATGCTGACGTGCTCCGGAGCCAGCCGGCCGCTGTCCTTGAGACGGCCCAGGTGCAGCGCCAGCAGCGTCCCGCGGTTGACCTCCATGGCCATATCAGCGAGCTTGCTCTGCTGAAGCTGGGTGGCGGCGATCGGCTTGCCGAAGACGATCCGCTCTTGGCTATAGGAGAGCGCCGCCTCCAGACAGGCACGCGCGGCTCCGATCGCCCCCCATACGATCCCGTAGCGGGCCTCGTTGAGGCATGAGAGCGGTCCGCGTAGCGAGGTCGCTTCTGGCAGCAGCGCCTCGGCCGGCAGGCGCACGTCGTCGAACAGCAACTCTGAGGTGACCGAGGCGCGCAAAGACATCTTCTTGTGGATGTCCTGCGTGGTGAAGCCCTCGGTGCCTTTGGGGACCAGGAAGCCGCGGACACCCTCGTTGGTCTTCGCCCAGACCACAGCGACATCCGCCAGCGAGCCGTTTGTGATCCACATCTTTTGTCCGTGCAGGATCCAGTCGCTGCCGTCGCGCCGCGCGCGTGTCCGCATCGAGCCCGGATCCGATCCGGCGTCCGGTTCGGTCAGGCCGAAGCAGCCGATCGCCTCGCCGCTCGCCATCGGCGGCAGCCACTGCTGCTTCTGCGCCTCCGAGCCCCAGCGGTGAATCGCGAACATCGCCAGCGAACCCTGCACCGAGACGAGGCTGCGAACGCCGCTGTCACCTGCCTCCAGCTCCAGGCAGGCGAGCCCGTAGGCGGTCGCGCTGGCGCCGGCACAGCCGTAACCCTCGAGGTGCATGCCCAGCACGTTGAGCGCGCCGAGCTCACGCGCCAGCTCGCGCGGAATTGTCCCTTCCTCAAACCAGTCGCCGACATGAGGCACCACGCGGTCGTTCACGAACGCGCGCACCACATCTCGGATTGCCCGCTCTTCGTCTGAGAGCAGCGAGTCGATGTTGAGGTAGTCAGCGGGGCGGACCTGCACGGCGGCGTCTGTCATGCCAAGGATTGTCGAGCATTCCGTGGTCTCTCTGCCACTACGATCTGCGCCCTTGGCCACCGCACTGCGCAACCTTCGGATCGTTGACTTCTCGCGGGTGCTGGCGGGGCCGTTCGCGACGATGCTGCTGGCTGACCTCGGAGCCGAGGTCATCAAGGTGGAGCGGCCGGCGATCGGTGACGAGACGCGCGGCTGGGCGCCGCCTTACGACGCCCAGGGTCAGTCGACCTACTTTGACGCGGTCAACCGCAACAAGCGAAGCGTCGTGATCGATCTGCACGACCCGGCGGGCCTCGAGCGTGCCAAGCAGCTCGCGTCGGAGGCGGATGTCGTGGTGGAGAACTTTCGGCCGGGGCTGCTGGACGGCCTCGGGCTTGGGTATGAGGATCTGAAGCGAGCCACTCCCGGCTTGCTCTACTGCTCGATCACTGGCTTTGGCAGCAGTGAGCAGGGTGCCGCGCTGCCGGGCTACGACCTGCTGGTCCAGGCGGTCGGCGGTCTGATGAGCGTTACCGGCGAGCCGGACGGCGACCCGCAGAAGGTTGGCGTGGCGCTCGTGGATGTGCTTGCCGGACTGTTCGCGGCGATCGGAATCCTGGCGGCGCTGAACCATCGCCAGGTGACGGGGGAGGGTCAGAAGATCGAGGTCAATCTGCTCTCTTCGTTGCTTGCCGCACTTGTCAATCAAGGCTCGGCGTTCACGGTGGCCGGTGTCGTTGGCGCTCGCATGGGTAACGCCCATCCGAGCGTCGTGCCCTACGCGCTCTACGCCACCGGCGACGGGCAGCTGGTCTTGGCGGTCGGCAATGACCGCCAGTTCCGAGTGCTCTGTGAGCAGCTCGGCGAGCCTGCGCTGGCGGATGACCCGCGGTATGTCTCGAACCCGGAGCGCGTCGCGTTCCGCGACGCGCTCCGGGCGGATCTCGAAAGGCTCCTGGCTACGCGCCCCGCATCCGATTGGGCCGCGAGGCTCACCGCGGCTCGGGTACCAGCCGGTGTCGTGAATGACATCGCCGGCGCCTTTGCGCTTGCTCAGGCGGTCGGCCTCGATCCGGTCGTCGAGGTGCCCGGGGAAGACGGGACGAGCGTGCGTCTCACCAGGAACCCGATCAGTCTCTCGGCGACACCCGCCCGCTACGACACCGCGCCGCCGGCTCTGCCTGGAGCTGCTGAGTCGCCAGCCGGGGACGACCGAACCCAGTAAGGCCTCAGACGCCCTGATAGGCACCGAATTGCCGATGTGTCGGTGCGAGTCTTAGTCCAACCTGAGAGTCACCCCCACGACACAAGGAGGACTCAGATGAACCAGATCTTCAGAAAGCTTCGGGCCGCCATCGCGGAGATGGAAAACGGCCAGCGGGTGTTGCTCGATCCACGGATCGGCACCGATCCGAACCGCCGCCGCCAGACCTCGCCGCGGGCGTAGCCCGAACTGCGGCAAAAGCAGAGAGGGGCGGCGCAAGCCGCCCCTCTCTGGCGTTAAGCGCTCGCTTCCGGCTTCTTCTTGCCGGGGCGCGTGTTGTTGCGCTTGAAGATCTTGAGGATCGGGTCGTGGCGCGCGTCGACCACACGTTCCTTCAACGGGATGATCGCGTTGTCGGTGATGTGGATCCCCTCGGGGCAGACCTCGGTGCAGCACTTGGTGATGTTGCAGAGGCCGATGCCGGCGTCGTCCGCGATCTGATCGATGCGGTCGATGCCGTCCAGCGGATGCATGTCCAGGCTGGCCAGGCGGACCATGAAGCGCGGGCCGTAGTACTTGTTGTGCATGCGCTGGTCGCGCAGGATGTGACAGACGTCCTGGCACATGAAGCACTCGATGCACTTGCGGAACTCGCTCATGCGATCCGTGTCGGCCTGATCGATCAGGTAATCGCCCTCAGGCAGGTCTTCCCGCGGAGTGAACGGGATGATCTTCTTGTTGACCTCGTAGTTCCACGAGACGTCGGTGACCAGGTCCTGGATGATCGGGAAGGCACGCATCGGCTCGACCGTGATCGGCTCATCGGCCGGCAGGTGGTCCAGCCGGGTCTTGCACATCAGGCGCGGCTTGCCGTTGACCTCGGCGCTGCAGGAGCCGCACTTGGCGGCCTTGCAGTTCCAGCGCACCGCGAGGTCGGGAGCCTGACTGCGCTGGATCTCCAGCACGGCGTCCAGCACGACCATCCCGGGCTCGGTCTCGAGCGTGTAATCGACCAGCTCACCGCTGGTGAGGTCGCCACGCCAGATCTGAAGTGTGCGGGTCCCGCCCGCTGCCATCGTCTCGCTCATGATGCTTTCTCAGACTCCTTACGTGCCTCGACCAGTTCACTGAGTTCGTCGCGCTTGAAGACCGGGGTGGGGGTCAGCGCCATGTCGTAGCCACCATTGCTGTGGACCACGATGTTGTTCTCCGCCCAGTAGTCCGAGTACGCCGTGAAGTCCAGGCGGCTGTGGCCGCCGCGGCTCTCCTCGCGCATCAGTGCGCCGCGAGCGATCATCAGGGAGACCGTGAGCATGTTCTTGACCTCACGGCAGAGCTGCCAGCCCGGGTTGTACTCAAGCCGGGCAGACGGTGACTTGAGGTTGTCGACGCGGCTCTCAAGCGACTCGAGCAGGCTGATCGCCTCGGTCAGACCCTCCTTGTCACGGAAGATCCCGGCCCCGTCACCCATGATCTTCTGCAGATCCTTGTGCATCTGGAAGGGGTTCTCAGTCCCAGGCCCGTTGAGGTATGTGTCGACCTCGCCCTGGGCCGCCGCGAGCTCTTCGGCGGGCAGTGGGGCGGAGGAGATCTTGTTGGCATCGGCAGCAGCACCGATCCCGGCGCGGCGGCCGAAGACCAGCAGGTCGCCGAGCGAGTTACCGCCCAGGCGGTTGGCGCCGTTCATGCCGCCACTGGCCTCGCCGGTTGCGTAGAGCCCCGGCACGCGGGTCTCACCGGTGTCGGGGTCGACCTTGACGCCGCCCATGAAGTAGTGGCAGGTCGGCCCGACCTGCATCGGCTCCTTGGTGATGTCGACTCCGGCCAGCTCCAGGAACTGGTCGTACATGCTCGGCAGCTTGCGCCGCACGTAATCAGAGTCGAGGTGCGAGACGTCGAGGTAGGCGCCGCCGTGCGGGGTGCCGCGGCCCTCCTTGACCTCGGTGTAAATCGAGCGGGCCACGACGTCACGCGTCGAGAGCTCCATACGCTTGGGATCGTACCTCTCCATGAAGCGCTCACCCTCGGCGTTACGCAGGATGCCACCCTCGCCTCGCACGGCCTCGGTCACCAGCAGACCGGCGACGCCGGGCGGGTAGACCATGCCGGTCGGGTGGAACTGGATGAACTCCATGTCCACCAGCTCGGCGCCGGCCTCGTAAGCCAGGGCGTAACCGTCGCCGGTGCAGTCCTGGGAGTTCGAGGTGATCTTGTAGATCCGGCCGCTGCCGCCGGTGGCAACCACCAACGCCTTGGAGGAGAAGCTGATCTGCTCACCGCTGGCACGGCGGAAGCCGAAACAGCCGGTGACGCGATCCCCGTCCTTGATCAGCTTCGTGATCGTCGTCTCCATGAAGATGTCGATGTCGCTGTGCACGGCCTTGTCCTGCATCGTGCGGATCATCTCGAGGCCGGTGCGGTCGCCGATATGGACCAGGCGCTTGTAGGTGTGACCGCCGAACGCGCGCTGCGACATCTTGCGGTCCGGGGTGCGATCGAAGACCGCTCCCCAGTGCTCCAGCTCGCGGGCGCGATCCGGGGCTTCCTTGGCGTGCAGCTCAGCCATGCGCCAGTTGTTCAGGTACTTACCGCCGAACATCGTGTCCTGGAAGTGGGTTTCCCAGTTGTCGCGAGGGTCGACGTTGCCCAGTGAGGCGGCCAGGCCGCCCTCAGCCATAACGGTGTGGGCCTTGCCCAACAGGGATTTGCAGACGAGGCCGGTCTTGGCGCCGGCTTCGGCGGCCGCGACGGCGGCACGTAGTCCCGAGCCGCCTGATCCGAGGACCAGGACGTCGTAGTCGTGATGTTCGATAGCCATTAGAAGACGTGGTGGGGGTCGTGGAACGCGCCGCTGGAGACGAGCCAGATGTACAGGTCGGTCAGCCCGACCGTGAACATGCTGATCCAGGCCCAGAACTGGTGGTGTCCATTGAGGATCGAGACTTTCTGCCAGGCCTTGTGGCGTGTGCGCGCCATGGCCGAGCAGTCGAAGCAGTTCATCTTGCCGCCGATGATGTGGCGCCAGGAGTTGCAGCCGAACGTGAAGCCCGAGAGGCACACCACGTTCACCACCATGATCACGTTGCCGAGGCCGATGCCGACGTCGCCGTGGTAGAAGAAGCCGCGAACTGCGTCAATCCAGAGGAACAACACGACCAGTGCCGCCAGGTAGAAGAAGAAGCGATGCAGGTTGTTGAGCACGAACGGGAACCGCGTCTCGCCCGTGTACTTGCGCCGCGCGACTCCCGCCACCGCGCACGACGGCGGCGCCAGGAAGAACGAGCGGTAGTAGCTCTTGCGGTAGTAGTAACAGGTGCTCCGCATCCCGAGCGGTGCCCACAGGACCAGGAGCGACCAGGGGCGGAAGGCCCTGAAGGAGAAGAGCCCAGGCAGGTCAGGCGAGAAGAACGGGGACTGCAGATGCGCGCCATGGGCGCTGATCACGTAGTACTTGCTCATCAGCGAGCGGACGATCGAGTAAATGCCGAATAGGGTCAGCGCCGTGACGATCGCGACGGGCTGAACCCACCACTTATCTCGGCGCATGGTCGCGCCGAGACGGCGCGGGGAGGGGGCAACGGTGGTCATTTGCGCAGTGTTCTCAGAGGGGGTTTTGGAGTCGCCCGCGTGACGCACCGTGAAGGCGTCGGCCTTGACGACTTTGTGGCAAGACACACGGATTATCGGCTAACAGGGCGACGCGACGCGTTGCCACTGTGCTGACGGGCGGAATTTTCGAGTGCTGAAGCACGGATAAAACGGGTAGGGTCAAGCAACCATGGAACGCGAATTTGATGCCATCGTGATTGGCGCCGGGCCGGCCGGGGAGGTCGCCGCCGGCCGGCTCGCCAAGCGTGGTGGCAAGCAGGTTGCGTTGGTCGAACGCAACCTCGTCGGCGGCGAGTGCTCGTTCTACGCCTGCATGCCTTCCAAGGCGCTGCTGCGCCCCGCGGAACTGCTGAATGAGGTCCGCCGCGTGCCGGGCGCGGCGCAGGCGGTCACGGGTCCGCTGGACGTGCAGGCGGTGCTCGATCGCCGCGACGAAGTGATCCACGACCTCGACGACTCAGCCCAGCTTCCATGGCTCGAGGACCGCGGGATCGAGCTCTTCCGTGGCAGCGCTCGACTCGAAGGCGAGCGCCGCGTCCAAGTCGGAGACGATCTGCTGACCGCTCGTGAGGCGGTTGTGCTTGCTGTCGGCACCACCGCTGTGATGCCGCCGATTCCCGGGCTGGCCGAGGCCGGCGCCTGGTCGAACCGTCAGATCACCACCGCCAAGACAGTCCCAGCGAGCCTCGTGATCCTCGGCGGCGGCGTGGTCGGCGTCGAGATGGCTCAGGCATGGGCTTCGCTCGGCGCCAAGGTGACCGTGATCGAGGGGGCCGACCGCTTGCTTGAGCGGGAGGAACCATTCGCCGCAGAGCTGGTGGCCGACGGCCTGCGCCAGCTTGGCGTCGTGCTTCGAATCGGCGTCAAGGCGTCGAAGGTCAGCCGCCATGACGACGTGATCACCGTGGAGTTGGAGGACGGATCCTCAG
>Ga0302314_10016399_pt1 | contig 12517 bp, 9 predicted proteins | sample III_Palsa_N2_3_FD_200533 | JGI IMG/M metagenome (GOLD analysis project Ga0302314, IMG submission 200533) | Peat permafrost microbial communities from Stordalen Mire near Abisko, Sweden - III_Palsa_N2_3 | ecosystem: Environmental > Terrestrial > Soil > Palsa > Peat permafrost | place: Sweden...
GCCATCCTCGGCGGCGGCGCTTTCCAGCAGCCGGGTCGAGGTCGAGCCGACGGCGAGGATGCGTCCACCGGCGCGGCGTACGGCATTGACCTTGGCCGCCGCCTCCTCGGTGATCTCGCCCCATTCCGAATGCATCTTGTGGTCGGCGGTATCGTCGGCGGTGACCGGCAGGAAGGTGCCGGCGCCGACATGCAGGGTCAGGGTGATCCGGTCGACGCCCTTGGCCTTCAGACTGTCCAGCAGAGCCGGGGTGAAATGCAACCCGGCGGTCGGCGCCGCCACCGCGCCGGGATGGGCAGCGAACAGGGTCTGGTAATCGTTGCGGTCATCCGCGCCCGACTCGCGCTTGATATAAGGCGGCAGCGGCATGCGGCCGAAACGGTCGAGCGCTTCCATCAGCGCATCGCCCTTCTGCTCGAAGCGCAGGGTCACTTCGCCGCCTTCGCCCCGCGCGATCATCTCGGCGGCGAAACCTTCGCCGATGAGGATCTGGTCGCCCGGCTTCAGTTTCTTGGCGGGACGCGCGAAAGCGGTCCAATTCCCTTCGGAGTCCGGCTCCAGCAGGGTGATCTCGATCTTGGCCTCGCCGCGCTTGCCTTCCAGGCGTGCGGGAATCACCTTGGTATCGTTGCTGACCAGCAGGTCGCCCGGCCGCAGAAAATCGGCGAGGTCGCGCACCACCGCATCCGCCAGCCCGTCGGGACCGACATGCAGCAGGCGCGCGCTATCGCGCGGCGAAGCCGGCGCGGTGGCGATCAGCTCGCGCGGCAGCTCGAAATCGAAATTATCCACATTCATGGGGCGGCGGTTTGCCTGGATTCCGCGCCCCAGTCAATCGGAAAGCCTGGTTTGGCCAGTTCGAAGCCGGCGGCGGCCAGTTGGCGGGGGAAATCCTCGCTCAGCAGGAAGGCCAATTCCCGCTCGCGCGGATCGGTCAGCGTGTCCACCGCGCGCAGTTCGGCATCCACCCGGCCGGGATGCACCATCATGGCGTGTCCGTCATCGCTATCGGCCAGCATCGGCGTGAAGAATTTCGCCAGATCGCCGGCCGCGTAATCGTAAAAGCCGGAGAATCCTCGGTTCCTGCGTAAGCTCTTGCGGCCAGCGGCTTTCGAGGCCGAGCGCGATAGAAGCGAGATGACGCCCGCCTTGAAAGCCTGGCCCCGCTTGGCCAGGCGGAAATCGCAGCAATCGCGGATCCAGCATTTGGCCGGATCGACCCGGCGCCCGAACACCTCGATTACCGCCGGCCAGATTCCCGGAAACATATGGGCATGCTGATGGCCATCGATGAAATCCGGCGGCGCGCCGAAATGCGTCTCGAACTTGTCGAGCTGGCGCTCCAGCTGATCGACGACCTCCTGTCGCGGAACAGCGCCGGCGAGGCCGGCCAGCAGCAATTTGCCGACCGCCGGCAACCTACCGTTCGGCGCCAGACGCCGAGCACTTCCCAGCGGGACTTGATCGGTCAGGGTGAAATGCAGGCCGACGGCGATGGTGCCGTGCAGCTCCCGCAGGGCCGGCGCCTCGGCCGGCCAATGCGGCATGGTCGCCATAACGCCGGTGCCGGTCAGGCGGCGGCGTTCGGCCAGGGCGCGGATCCCGGCGGAGACGCCGGGCGAGATGCCGTAATCGTCGGCGACCAGGATGAGGCGGCGAGGGGGCATCGGGCTCACTTCATTGTTTAAGAATAAGGAAACTGTCGGGGCCTATCCTAGCTCAAGCTTCTTCCTGCCGTCATCCCGCCCCCAATCCCAGGATCCGACCTTGGCGCCCGACTTCACCAGTATCGCCGTCATCAGGCTCGACAATATCGGCGACACGCTTTTGACGCTCCCCTTCATCGAGGCGCTGAGGAGCCGGTACAGGGACGCGACGATCACCGTCTTTTGCCAGCCGAAATCGGCCGGTCTTTTCCTGCACAATCCCCATGTCAATCAGGTGGTTCCCATCCCGGAGATCCACCCGTCCTTGCGGGACGCTCCCGAAGTGCGGGCCCATATGGCCGAATTCGCCAGGCTCTATCGCGGCGCATTCGATCTGGTGGTCAATCCGCGGCCGGCGCCGGATCACTATCGGGCCGGCGATTATGCCGCCGCCACCGAAGCGCCCCGCCGCATCGGCTTCCGGCAAACCGAAAGTGTCGCCGGTTACGACCCCAATCCGGCCTATACCGATCTGCTCGATCTACCCGGTCCCGGCGAAAATCCGGCTTATGCCCCGGGACGCGTGCTGGCCCGGCTCGGCGTCGCCGCTTACGAGCCGAAGCCGCGCCTGATCCCCGGCCTGCGGGCGCGCGACAAAGCCCGCGACTCTCTGACCCACGGCCAATGGATCGCGCTCGGCATCGGCGCCAGCAACGCCTTCCGCCGCTGGCCCGAGGAAAATTTCTCCGAGCTGCTGCGCCATCTGACGCAAGAAGGTTATCGCGCGGTCCTGGTCGGCGGCGCGGACGATTCCGCGGCGGCGCAAGCCATCCTGCGGGACGAATTTCTCGGTACGATCGATCTGACCGGCAAGACCGATCTCGACGAGCTGGCCGCGATCCTGTCGCTCTGCCGCCTGTTTATCGGCAATGATTCCGGCCCCAAACACATCGCCGCCGCGGTCGGCACGCCGGTGGTCGAAATCGGCTGCTACAGTCCCGACGCACGCGACTTTCTCTATGAGCGGGATTTCGCCCCGATCGGCGTACCCGCCGTTCGCGTCATGCCGCAAGGCCGGTTCAGCTCGGAAGAGACCCTGGCCGGCCTGCCGGTCCGCTCGGTCACGGTGCCCGCCGTGCTCGACGCGGCGCACGCCCTGCTGCCTATGTCCGCAAAGGCCGCGGAGGAAGGACCGATCATCGTCGACGGCATCTTCTTCCAGTCCAGCAATACCGGCATCGCCCGGCTGTGGGAAGAGCTGCTGCGCCGCTGGAGCGCGCGCCCGTTCGGCAAGCGCATCCTGCTGCTCGACCGCGGCGGCCTGCCCGCGGACCTGGCGAACCGTATGACTACTCTTCCCTATCCGCCGACCGACCGCCGGCGCTCCGACTGGGAGGGGGAACGCCCCGCCCTGCAGGCTCTGTGCGACCGGCACAAGGCGCCGTTGTTCCTGTCCAGCTATTACACCCGCCCTTCCGACACCCCGTCCCTCCAGCTGATCTACGACATGATCCCGGAGCGGCTGGAGGCGGATCTGGCCGACGCGATGTGGGTGGAGAAGCATGAAGCGATCCGCCATGCCCGCGCCTTCGTCTGCATCTCGCAAAGCACGCTGAACGACCTGCGGCTCTACTTCCCCGAAACCGCGGAGAAGCCCGCCGCCGTCGCCCATCTCGGCGTCTCGCCCGCGTTCCATCCGCCCGGCGACGAGCTTCTCCGGCAATTCCACGAGATCTTCACCCACCCCAATCTGCAGGGACGGCGCTACATCCTGTTCGGCGGCGAACCGGTCGGCTACAAGAATGGCGAACTCCTGGTCGAAGCCCTGTCGCGGATCGATTGCTCAGACCTCGCCGTCCTGTTCACGCGCGTGAACGGGCGCGCCGAGGAAAACGAAGTGATCGCGGCCCTGCGGTGCATTCCCGGCCTGGTGATCTTCCAGCAGACCCTGACGGATGTGGGCCTGCAATTGGCCTATGCCAGCGCCCATTGCATGGTCTTCCCCTCTTTCTATGAGGGTTTCGGCATGCCGATCGTCGAGGCCATGGCCTGCGGCTGCCCGGTGATCTGCAGCGGCACCAGCTCGATGCCGGAAGTGGCGGGCGACGCGGCGATTCTCATCGATCCCACCCGGGCCGACAGCCTGGTCAATGCGCTCCGCCAGATGGACGATCCGGAGATCCGCCAGACCCTGATCGAGCGGGGCTTCCGGCGCGCGCGCCACTTTTCCTGGGACCGCTTCGCCGACGAGGTGGAGAGTTTCGTCCTCCGCCAGCTGGCCGCGATGAAAGCGCCGCCGCCCTGCCGGCTGTGCGGCCATCCGACTCATTATTGGGGCGACAAGACGGTGCTGGGACGCCATGAGGTCGCTTATGGCCTGTGCGAAAACTGCCAATCGCTGCAGACCGAGCCGCCTTATTGGCTCGACGAAGCCTATTCGGGCGACGCCGCCGGTCTCGATGCGAGCGCCTGTCAGCGCGCCTTCGATCTGGTTCAGGAAACCACCGTGCTGCTGGATCTTCTCGGCTTTCCGAAAGACGCGAAATGCGCCGATTTCGGCGCCGGCGACGGCCTATATGCCCGGATGATGCGCGACCGCGGCCATGATTTCGTCGCTCAGGATAAATATGCCAGGCCCCGTTTCATGGAGGGCTTCACCATCGAGGCGATCAGCGCCAACCAGTTCCATCTGATCACCGGGTTCGACGTGATCGAAAGCCTTCCCAATCCGGCGACCGACATCGCCAATCTGCTGGGCGCCGGCGCCGCCCTGGTGATCATTTCCGCCCATCCCTATGAAGGGCAAGACCAGGATTGGGCCGAATTGAGGCTCGAGTCCGGACAGAGGACCTTCTTCTATTCCCTGAAAGCGCTGGCCAGCCTGGCGGCCGCCTACGGCTATCGGGTGTCGCAGGGGCGACAAACCTTCGCTTTCTTCAGCGAAGCCTATGTGTCCCAATTGGCCGCCCGCGGCATGACCATCGATTCGGCCATCACCGCTCTGCGGGACGGCGCGGTTTTCTTCCCGCGCGCCATGGGCCTGCTGGCGGAGCATCTGCAGGAGCCCTATCGTTACGCCGCGCGCGACGAGCAGGCGCGGAGCGTTCATGGTCACTTAACCCTTGGCTTACTAGAGTGAGCCGCGAAAAGCCCCGGACAAGAGAGCGAAATGCAGACCAGCCGCGATGATCACGCCACGGGCTTTCCCGAATTGCTCAACGAGATCGCCCTTCTCGCGCAGCATTATCGCGAGACCCAGCAGCAGGAGGTGCTGCCGGTGCTGCGGGCCGCGCGCAATCGTTTCGCCGTGGCGCTGCTCGATGGGGCAGCCCTGGACACGCCCCCCGAGGGACTGATCCCGGCCAACCGCCTCATGACGCAAAGCGGGTTCAAGACCTGGCTGGAAGAGGGCGCCGAAAGCGAGCTGTTGGCTCGGGCGAAAGAGGCCATCGCCAGCGCCGGCGACCGCTTCGCCGCTGGCATCGCCGCGCACTGCCTGCTGACGGCGCCTCACCAGATCGGCGAGGTTCCCGCGCTGGAGCGGATTCCCGACGCCTGGCTGCCCACCCTTTCCACGCTGCTGTCCGACGAACCGGTGTTCTGGGCCACGGCGGCGGAGCCGGCCCGCCATCTCGCCTTCACCGAAAAGCTGACGGCCGCATTCAGGGCCCTGCTGGAAGAGCGGCGCGGCGAGCGCAGCCTGCCGATCGAGCAGTCACTGCATGTCATCGGGGCGGGCCGCTTCGTCGGCGCCTATTTCGCCGACCAGCCGCTCGACGCTCTGTCGCGGGATCGCGCCGCCGCCATCGAAGGATGGCTCGAACAGATCGGCGTCCAGCTCGATCACGATGTCCCGGTTCCACCGCGGCCCAAGCTGCGTGTCGGCTGCATTCGCCAAAGCTGGCGGGAAGTGACCGAATCCGCCTCGCTGCTGGCCCATTTACGCGGCCTCGACGACCGGTTCGAGATCTATGTCTACACCATCGAACCGCTCGGCGAGTCCGCCTTCGAGCGCGAGGTCGCGGCACTCGCCGACCAGGTGCGGGTGTTTCCCGACCACATCCTCGCCGCTCCGCCGGTCATCCGCTCCGACGATCTGGATATCCTGCTGATCGGTCACAACGTCACCGCCACCCCCTATCTGCCGACCATCCTCTCCGCCTACCGGCTGGCGCGGTTTCAGGTGGCGACCACCGTCTCGCCCTCGACCACCGGCTTCAAGCGGGTCGACGCCTTCCTCAACGGCGTTCTCAACGAACGCGAGGGGGCGCAGAGCGATTACACCGAGCCGCTGCTTCTGTCGCCCGCCTCGATCAATCTCTACGAATTCCATGATCCCGCCCCCGACGGGCGGCCCGACATCACCCGCGCGTCGCTCGGCGTCGGCGAGGATCAGTTCGTGTTCGCCTCGGGCGCCAATGTCCTCAAGATCACCGCCGAGCTGATCGCCAGCTGGGCGCGCATCCTCAAGCAGCGCGAGGATGCGCTGCTGCTGCTCTATCCCTTCAATCCCTATTGGTCCGAGATCTATCCCTCGGTGGCGTTCGAGCGCCATGTGCGCAAGGTGCTGACCGATACCGGGGTCGATCCTTCCCGTCTGAGGCTGCTGCCGCAGCAGCCCACCCGCGCCCATGTGCGCGCCGTGCTCGGCCAGGCCGATCTCTATCTCGACAGCTTCCCCTATTCGGGCGCGGTCTCGATCCTCGATCCGCTGGCGGCCGGCCTCCCGATGCTGCTCTATCGCGGACAGCAGGCGCGCTGCCGGCAAAGTGCCGGGATGCATGCCGAATTCGGCCTTCCCGCTCTGGTCGCCGAATCGCCGCAAGCCTATGAGGACATGGCGGTCGCCCTGTCGCGCGATCCCGACCGGCTGGCCCAGCTCCGCGCCGAGGTCGAGCCTTGCCGCGCGCGCATGAAGCAAGGCCGACTACGCTTAAGTGACACGCTCCACGACGCCTATCACGCCCACATGGCGAAACGCGGCTGAACGGCGATGGAGCAATTCAACAGCTTCGTCAGCAGCCGCGGTTTGTTGAAGAGCTGCTCCATCCGCAACACGAAGCCGCTTTCCAGCGTCGCTCTGATCGACTTCTCCCGCTACAACGCACTGACCGACGGCATGACGACGATCTATGTCTGTCAGGACGCGCTCGGCCTGTTCGCCGAGCATATCCTCGGCAGCATCGACAAGCCTTTCGTCCTGCTCACCGGCGACAGCGACCTGCCGGTCACCGAGGATCTGCCGGGTTTCGCCCAAGTGGTGGCGCACCCGCATCTGAAGGCCTGGTTCGGGCAGAATCTGGTGGCGCGGGGCGACAAGCTGACCCCTCTGCCGATCGGTCTCGATTATCACACCGCTTGGGAAATGGTCGGCTATCTCGAAACCAGCACCATCAGCCCGATGCGGCAAGAGAGCTGGCTGAAGGCGACCATCGCCGCCTCGAAGGCTTGGGCGAACCGTGTCCCCCGCGCCTATTGCAACTGGCAATTCACCCCTTACGGCGAACGGGTTGAGTGTTTGGAACGGGTCGATCGCGACGCCTGCTATTTCGAGCCGCAGCGGATCTCCCGGCAGCAAAGCTGGCGCAATCAGTCCGAATTCATGTTCACCCTCAGCCCGGCCGGATTGGGCATGGATTGCCACCGCACCTGGGAGGGATTGCTGCTCGGCGCGATCCCCATCGTGCGGCGCAACGCCATAGCCCCGGTCTATGCGGGACTGCCGGTCCTGATGGTCGAGGATTGGGCGGAGGTGACCCCCGCCTTTCTGCACTATTGGGCAGGCCGCCTGGCCGACCAGACCTTCGATTTCAACCCGCTCCTGCTGCGCCATTGGCAGGACCGGATCCAGTTCCGCACGCCCGACGACAGTTTCGCCAACCTGACGATCGACGCCTTCCGCGGCCTGATAGTGTGAAGGGCAGACATCCATGAAATCCCAGATCTACGTGCCGCATTACAAGCCCGCCACCGACCGGAAAGCGGCGCTGGTGAAGCAGTTCCGCCTAGCCGGCATCACTGAATGCGTCTTCATCGAGACCCATGACGCCGAGGAATTGAGCGACGAGCTGATTCAGCGCTTCTACAACAGCGAAAAAAGCGCCTGGGACGAGAAGATTCGGCTCACCCATAACGTCCGCGTCGAGGCCATGCTCTATGAGGACAGGAAGCCCTGGAGTCAGGGCGTCAATTACGCGATCCCGCCCTTCCCGCAGCGAATATTGAAGAAGTCCGAGATATCCCTGTCGTTCAAACATTTGCTGGCCTGGGCGGATATCTGCGAGAAAGAGCTCGATTACGGCATCCTGCTGGAAGACGACGTCATCATATTTCCGGGGCTCGTCTACGACTTCAACGAGCAGTTGAAGAACACGCCCGACGATTGGGATCTGATTTTCTTCGGCAGCGGCGACGATCATCGGGTGCCGGAGCGGACCGAGGGCCGGGGCGTCTATAAAATGACACCGCCGCGGGTGAAATGCACCGATTCCTACGCGGTCAGCCGCAAGGCGGCGGAGAAACTGCGCGACGGCCTGTTTCCGGTCTCGATGCCGCTCGATTTCGAGATGCAGTATTTTCTGATGAAACACGATCTGTCGGTCTATTGGTTCGAACCTCCGCTGGTCATGCAAGGCTCGCAGCTCGGCACCACCCGCTCGCTCCTGCGCTGAGGAATCCTGTGATATAGTCGCCGCCAGATTGGAAGGAGTACTCGATCATTCAAGTCAATGTTTTCACTCCCAAAGGCGGCGTGTCGATTCAATTGCCGCCCCCCGGTGATTTCGAGTCCTTCTTCGTCTTTGCCTTGCATAAGAGCGGAAGCACTCTGCTCAACAATATGCTGGCCGAGGTGCTCGCGGCGACGGGGATGCCCCAGGTCGCCCTCTCCGAATTGCTGTTCTCGGCGGGTCTTCCGGAAAACGAAATCATCAATCCGCAAGAAGTCATTCTCGATCGAGGCTATTGCTATCGCGGATTTCGGCAATATCCCCAATATCTGAATAAGATCAACCTGCAGAACAAGAAGAAAGTCCTGCTGGTACGTGACCCACGCGATATCGCCATCTCGAGCTTCTTCTCCATCGCCTATAGCCATGCCATCCCGGAATCCGGGCCGGTCAGGGATGAAATGATGGCCCGGCGGGACATGGCCTTGACTATAAAAATAGACGAATACTGCGTTTCAGAAAGCCAGCACATCCTCAACGAGTATCTCGGATACATCAATCACGTCGGTCCGGACACCAGAGTTTATAAATATGAAGACGTTATATTCAATAAAGAAGCGTGGCTGCACGATTTGGTGAAATATTTCAATATTCCAGCGCCACCTGACCTCGTTTCGCAAGTAGCAAAGAAACATGACTTGATCCCAGGTGAAGAGCGCGTGGGCCATCACATTCGACAGGTTATTCCTGGCAACCATAAAAAACACCTGTCGCCCGAAGCTATAGAAAAGCTCGGAGAAATATTCGGCCCCTTGCTGACTCAATTTAAATACGAAATCACCATTTGAACAATAACCACGCCGGTCTGGGGATTTTCCATAATGACTGACCTGAAACGTCCAACCAAAGCGGTCATCCTCGCGGGTGGCTTCGGCACGCGGCTTACCGAGGAAACGGTCACCAAGCCGAAGCCGATGGTGGAGATCGGGGGGCGCCCGATCCTCTGGCACATTATGAAGATCTATTCGAAGCACGGCATCAACGACTTCGTGATCTGCCTCGGCTACAAGGGTTATTACATCAAGGAATACTTTCTGTCCTATCAGTGGCTGCGCTCGTCGATCACCGTCGACATTCAGGGCGGCGGCGTCACCATGCACGACACCGACGCCGAACCCTGGCACGTCACGCTGGTCGATACCGGGGACCAGACCCTGACCGGCGGCCGAGTCAAAAGAGTGCGGAACTATCTCGAGACGGACCGGCCCTTCTGCCTGACCTATGGCGACGGCGTCGCCGACATCGACATCACCGCCAGCATCGACTTCCACATGAGTCACGGCCGCCTGGCCACCATCACCGCGGTGGCGCCGCCCGGACGATTCGGCGCGCTGAATGTCGGCGAAGGCGGCGAGGTGACGAGCTTCGTCGAGAAGCCGGCCGGCGACGGCGGCATGATCAATGGCGGCTTCCTGGTCCTGTCGCCCAAGACCCTCGACTACATTCCCAACGACCAGACGGCGCTGGAGCAGGAACCTCTGATGCGCTTGGCCGAGGATGGCCAGCTCAAGGCGTTTCCCCATCACGGCTTCTGGCAGCCGATGGATACCCTGCGCGACCGCAACGCGCTCGAAGCCATGTGGGAGGGCGGCAATCCGCCCTGGAAAGTCTGGGAATGATCTTCACGCCCGCGCCCCTTGCCGGCGCCTACACCATCGATCTCGAAAAAAGGGGGGACGACCGCGGCTTCTTCGCCCGCCTGTTCTGCGAACGGGAATTTGCCGACCTCGGCCTCGAATCCCGCTTCATCCAGGCCAACACCTCGCTGAGCGCCAAGCGCGGCACGCTGCGCGGCATGCATTTCCAGCTTCCCCCGGCGGCCGAAGTCAAGGTGGTGCGCTGCATCCGGGGCGCTCTGTTCGACGTAATCATCGATCTGCGCCCCGACTCGCCGACCTTCACCCGATGGTTCGGCGCCGAGCTATCGGCGGAGAATCGGACCATGATGTATGTCCCGCGCGGCTTCGCCCATGGCTTCATCACCCTGACTGACGATTCCGAAGTGCTGTATCTGGTCAGCGCCGCTTATTCGCCGGGCGAGGAACGGGGCGCGCGCCATGACGATCCCCGCTTCGGCATCGACTGGCCGCTGGCGCCCACCGAAATGTCCGACAAGGACCGCGCCTGGCCCGATTACGATCCTGAATTTCATGGCGCCGCGGCCCTGACGGGTCTGGCATGAACATCCTGCTGACGGGGGCGAGCTCGTTCACCGGCTTCTGGTTCGCCGACCGGCTGGTCAAGGCAGGCCACCAGGTGATCGCTCCCTTGCGCGGCGACGCGGCCGGGTATGACGGCGTCCGCCGGCAGCGGGTCGAGCGCCTGGCCCTGCTGGCCGACATAGTTCCGCAGTGCCCCTTCGGTTCGGACTCCTTCCTTCAGCTGATGCGAAGCCGGCCGGTCGATGTCCTGTGCCATCACGCGGCGATGGTCACCGACTATAAGAGCCCCGATTTCGACGTGGTCGCCGCCTTGGCGAACAATACGCGGAATCTGCCGGTGGTGTTGCGGACGGGACGCGAGCGGGGCATGCGGGCGGTGGTGCTGACCAGCAGCGTGTTCGAAGCCGGCGAAGGTGCGGGATCGGCGCCCCTGCGGGCCTTTTCGCCTTATGGCGTCTCGAAGGGACTAACCTCCCAGATGTTTCAATATTGGTGCGGCGAAAGCGGCCTTCCGCTGGCTAAGTTCGTCATCCCCAACCCCTTCGGACCGCTGGAAGAGCAGCGCTTCTGCGCCTACCTGTTGCGCTGCTGGGCGCAAGGCAAGGCCGCGTCCGTCGCCACGCCGGCCTATATACGCGACAATATCCATGTCTCTTTGCTGGCAATGGCCTATGCTGACCTGATGAAGCGCGCCGCGACCCTGCCCGCCTTTTCGCGGCTGGGTCCGCGCGGCTATGTCGAGACGCAGGGCGCGTTCGCCCGACGCTTCGCCAGCGAGATCGGCCGCCGACTGGACATCGCGACGCCGCTAGACCTTGCCGATCAAAGCGATTTCCCCGAGCCGGCCGTGCGCGTCAACACAGACATTTCCGACGAGGCCGCGCTAGGATGGCGGGAAGAACGGGCCTGGGATGGCCTTGCCGATTATTACCGGGCTGCCTACTTCAGCTGACCGGACGTACTAATGGTATTTTAACCTGTGCCCCCTTAAGGTCGCAGGCTGTTGGAAGCGCCATCAATGTCAGCCGGCGCATCGGATTTCTCGGCCGGCGGCAAGCAATCATCTTTCGGGACGAGTTTCTCGAAACCAGGCGCCCAGGACCGATGCACGAGCGCATAGTCGCAAGGAAGATCTGCCGTGAAAGCGAAAAAGAAGCCGAAATTCGAATCCGAACGCGTCCCGCTTCAAGACGCCATTCCGCTGGATACGCCGCTCGCCATTTTCGTCGATCCGTCCAGCGCGTGCAATTTCCGCTGCTCTTTCTGCCCGACCGGCCATCGCGACCTGATCGCGGATACCGGTCGTTTTCAGGGCGCGATGGCCTGGGACACCTTCACCAAGGTCGTCGACGACTGCAAGGCGTTCGCCAGCCCTGTCAAGCTGCTGCGCCTCTACAAGGATGGCGAGCCGTTCCTCAACAAGCGGCTGGCCGACATGGTCGCCTACGCCAAGCGCAGCGGGCATATCGAACGCGTCGACACCATCACCAACGGGTCGCTGCTGACGCCCGAGCGCGTCAAGCCGGTCCTCGACGCCGGGATCGACCGGATCAGCATTTCCGTCGATGGCATGAGCCGCGAGCACTATAAGCAAGTCACCGGCTACGATCTCGATTTTGACGAATTCGTTAAAAATGTTCGCTGGCTGTACGCCAACAAAGGCTCCTGCGAAATCGCCGTCAAAATCATCGACGACATCGTCACGGAAGAACAGCGCAAGCAATTTTACGATATTTTCGAAGATCACTGCGATGTCATCTCTTCGGAAAATCTGATCCCGTCCTGGCCGGAATTCGATATCGAAGAGCGCTCTCCCTTCCAGATGAAGGGCAAGGAGACATTCCACCTCCCGCTCAAGCCGAAGGATGTATGCACGTTCATCTTCTATTCGATCGCGGTGAACGCGGACGGCAAGGTCAGCGCCTGCCTGATGGATTGGACCCGCAAGCTCTCGGTCGGCGACGTCAAGACCCAGAGCCTC
>Ga0302314_10016401_pt1 | contig 12516 bp, 7 predicted proteins | sample III_Palsa_N2_3_FD_200533 | JGI IMG/M metagenome (GOLD analysis project Ga0302314, IMG submission 200533) | Peat permafrost microbial communities from Stordalen Mire near Abisko, Sweden - III_Palsa_N2_3 | ecosystem: Environmental > Terrestrial > Soil > Palsa > Peat permafrost | place: Sweden...
AGCGGCCCGCTGCCCCCCTCCAGGTAAGCGAACCGCAGCCCGTTGGCCGTGACCCGGCCCTCCCTCAGCAAACCCGGCACCACCCCATTATCGGCCGGCGCCCCAGCCGCGGCACCCAGGGCACCACCAGATGCCTATCCGAGACTCCCGCCGCCGCAACGATCGCGGGAAGGGCCGGGTAGCGAAGCCGTTTGGGCAGCACTCCCCGGCCCACTCTCCAGTCGCTAGCCGGTCTTCTCGCCAGCGAACCAGGCGTTCCCAGAGCGGTACATCTCATGTACCTGGGTGTTCCGATCCAGGTAAAGAACGTGGTCGGTGTGCTGGTTCTCGAATGAGTAGGCAGCGAGGGGCGTTGCCGAACTCAGAGGAGCCGGAGCGCCGGAGCCAGCAGACACGCTCAGGTTCGTCGAGCCCCAGCCGCCGGCGTTGTGATAAAGCTCCCACAAAGTTGAGCCGCTATCGCAATAGATAATGTGTTGGGACTGTTCGTATTGAACGGCCCAGCCACACAGCGCACTGTCGGGCGCGGGTACGGGGGCACCGGTCGTCTGCGTCAGGTTAGGCTGCCCATTATGCCAATCTGCGTTCCAGTAGAGTTCCTGTACGTCTCCGTTCCCGGTGACGTAGATGACGTGTGCGGTGTTCTCATATTCCGCAGCATAGCCAGCGATCTGGCTGCCAGGATGGGGTGCGGGCGCTCCGGTCATCTCCAGAAGATTGCTGCCGCTCCATTTGCCGCCGGTATAGACAAGTTCGCGAATGGTGTTGTCCCTGGCGATATAGACGACGTGCTCGGTGCCCAGGTTCTCGAACATATAGGCCGCCATCGCGCCGCCTGGCTTGGGCCTTAGGTCGTCGGTGTAACCGGTGTCGTCGGATAGGTTGTTCGCCTGCCAGAAAAGCCCTCCGCGCTTTGGATCCTGCTGCAAACCAGGGCAGTACAGTTCCCAAACATTGCCGTCGTTGCCCTGGAAAAAGACGTGCTGCGACTGCTGTTTCTCCCAGGCGAAGCTGATGAGCGCGCTGCCTGCCATCGCTGGCGGGGTGCCGAGGCGGGCCGTGAGGTCGGGGTTCAGCGCTTCGGCAATCGAACCGCCGCGGGGTATCGAGGCGCCTTGGAGAGGCGGTACAGGCAGACCCATGACGTGGTGATCGGTCGAGATGTAGAAGAGAAACCCGATCTTCACTGACTCGGATGCGTTAGATGCCAGCGCCGTGTCGCCCCGGCTCCCGTCGCCTGGTAGGGGGAAAGGGAGCGTGATGATGTGGAGGTCGTTAACCCATTGCTGAATGATATCCACGCTCACCCATTGCCCATTCTGCCAGAAGAGCTGATAAGGTTTTTGGTCTTGGCCGACATAGAATATGTTCTGCGAGTTGTCGTATTCTGCGGCGAACCCAGTGAGGTTTGTGCTTTGTGCTGGCTGTCCCATTGCGATTTGCTCCATGTCAGGAGAGGCTATGACTTTAGCCGGAGGGTAACTTTGGCGGGACCGTCCCGCGGCGCGTTACGGTGAAGCGCTCTCCGGTCCGCCCGCGCGGATAATGTCCTGGATATAGTGGAAATACGGGTCGGGCGTGTTGTTGGGAGGTATCGTGGCGAAGTTGGGATCGGTCGGCTCCTGATTGTCAGTGTGGACACGGCCAATGGCCCATGGATGACTGTCGCCGCCAAACCACTCGTTCACGATCGCGCCTTGCGCTTCCGGATCATAGTCGCCCCACGACGTCGTTGGCGGCCCGTAATCGTATACGTCGATTCCGGCGAGAGTGTACTGCGTCTGGGCGACGACAGCATCGCAGAAGAATGCGGGGAGCGACGGGTCATGGTGAATCTGCCAGACGTGCGTCATCTCGTGGATGAACAACTCGCCCTTGCGATGGTAATGGTCCGTATTCTCGGATTGCACTGCGTAGGTTGTCGGACTGTCGTAGGCATCTCCAAGATTCATGTAAATGTTGTTGTCGACCCATGGGACCGTGAAGGCGCGGCCGTTGAGCCCGGCGAGGTTGGTCAGGATGATCTGGTTCATGGGCGGCAGCGTGTTGTGAAATACATTGCTGGCAAACTCGTATTCGTCGTCTGAGATGGTGCGCTGCTTGATGTCGGCCGCGCTGACAGCGCCGGCCACGGCGCCTGCGGCGACAGCGAGGATGGGGCAGCCTGTGAGTACGAAGACGGCGACGCCCGCGATGACGCCGATGGCCCCGCTGATGCCGAGGTTCGCCTGGGCCGCCTCCTCGCCGATGAGGATCATGACGCCGACGACCGGCCCGGCGACCACTGCCGTCGTGAGGGCTTCGAGCAGTATCTTTGCCTGGTCGGCAAGGAACCCGGCTACGCCGTTGGCTGATGCATTGAAGCTGACGTTCAGGCGAACGCCACTGCCGGCGAGGCTGGTCCAGTTCGCGGCGATCCAGGAGTGATTGCCGTTTTCGCTGTGGTCGTCGGTCCTCGAGCCGCTGGTACTGCTCCAGCCCGCGACGCTGCCGCTGTGTGCGAAGCCGAGCCAGATCCCGCCGGGTGCGGTGAGAGCGACGCTGATCTGGTAGTCATAGCCGTCGAACGCGTTGCCATAGGCGTGGGTGGAGACTGACCAGGCACCGTTGCTATTGAAGGTCACGGTGACGGAGTAGTCGAGGTTCCCGACGTCAGCGCCGGCGGTGCCGTTCGCTGAGACGGTGACGCTTGTGGGCATGTCGGTGACGGTTCCGTCGCTGGCGGCACGGAGCTGGCCGTACTGGAACGAGCAGATGTCATCCGACTGGCCGGGCGGCGCGGCGGCCCATGAGCTGACGTCCGAAGTCGGATAGCCGAGGTAGCTGTTGACCCCGCCGAGGGCGTCCCACCGATTGAGGATGGGCCCGGTGAGGATGTGCGCGCCGGTACCTGACGTCCAGTAGATCGCGCCGCCGCCCTGGAAGCGGTTGAAGCGTCCTTGGTTGTCGGGCGTGGAGGTCTCGTCGGTGGTCGGGAGTCCCATTCCGGGCCGGAAACCACCAGCAGCGGTCCACTGCTGGAGGATGGCGCCGTGCATCTCCCACGCGCCGGTCGCGGCCGACCAGTAGATGTTGCCGCCGTCGAAATTAGAGACGCGCTGGCCGGCGCCGGGATCAAGGGGGTCGACATTCTGCTCGTCGGAGGCAGGTAGCCCAATCCATGGCTGGTTACCGGGATCAGCAAGGTCCCCGAAATTCGCATAGTGACCGTAGATGGCGCCGTAAACGACCCAGGCCTGCCCACTCTTGCGGGCCACGATAGTGCCGTCCTGGAAATCGCAAGCTTGTCCTCCCTCGACGGTGGCGAAGGTGTCTCCGGCCGGGAAGCCGAGGGCGTTCCAGACCGGTGTTCCAGTCGCGTCAGTCGTGCCCTGGAGCGAAAGCCATTTGGCGTAGACGGCATTGGACAGGAAGTAGACGGGGGGCTGGGCTCCGGCCGCGACCTGGTACAGGGTCCCGTTGGCGAAGGTCTGGATCGTGCCCTTGCCGTCGGGCGCGGTGACGGGCAGCGTCTGGACGGCGCCGAGCTTGGACTCGCCGCCGAGCGCCTGCCATTTCAGGCCGATTGGCGAATTCGGATCGACCGCAAGGTAGCTGCACTGAAGGTCGACCGAACGCTGGAAACTGCCGCCCTCGATGACGACAGTTCCGGTGAAAGGACCCGGCGGCAGCGACGCTCCCTGCGGCACGTCGACCGAGACCTCAACGCCTACCCACTGCCCGCCCTGGACAGACAGCGGGCTCACGCCGTCCGAGCTGCCGACCAGCGTAAGCACCGGCGACCAGGTGGGGCGGACCGGAGGGTGCCCTGCGGGCAGTTCGCCGTCGTTTGGATCGTTCATAACCCAGGTGACGTTGTAACACTGGAGCTGGGCGACCTTGAAGTACGGAGAACCAGCGGTGATCGAGGCGGTCAAGGTGAGCGCGTTCGGCATCGACATGCCCAAGACCGAATGCGTCAGCGGCGTGTCGTGTGGGACTGCTGTGAACCCGCCGGACTCTTCGGATGGGAGCGTTTGTGACTCTCCCGAAGGGGAGTGAAGAACTCCGGCTGGCGGGTTTCCCTGTCCGAGAGGGAGAAGAGCTTCAGGCATCGTTAACTCCTGTGCTGAGGTGTCTGGTTTGCTGGCCGGGGACTCCTGCTGATTCGCACCGCGGATTTAGCGATGCACGTCACCAGTTCTGTGTCATCCCCGTGAGCGCCGCGGTTCCGGCTGCTCTGGTTCCACCATGCGATCCGGGCAGCACCGTTCGCGCCGGGGAAATCCCTGGCATTGCCGCCCACAATGCCCTGCCATAAGCTGATCCCGTGCTCGTAGGACGAGCCAGGGAGTGCAGGCAGATCGAAACGCTGCTGTCCGACGTGGCAGCCAGCGCAACGCGCTGCCTGGTGTTCGAGGGCGACCCTGGCATCGGGAAGACCACGCTCTTGGAGCACGCGGCCGCCACGGCAAGTGGTTTCCGCCTGCTGCGGGCCACAGGCATCGAGTCCGAGGTGGGCCTCGGTTTCGCTGGGCTCCTTGAGGTGACCCGGTCCATCACCGACCTGCTCACTGTCATACCCGAGCCACAGGCCGACGCGCTACGAGGTGCCCTGGGGCTCGCCGCGCCGGTGGCGGCGAGCCGGTTCCTGGTGGCTGCCGGGTTGCTCAGCTTGCTTGCGGCTGCGGCGGAACAGTCGCCGGTGCTCATACTCGTCGATGACCTCCAGTGGGTCGATCAGCCATCCGCGCAGGTGCTGCTGTTCGCCGTCCGCCGACTACGGGCCGACAGCGTCGGCGTGATCATGACCACACGGCGCGGGGAACCCGTTCCGGTCCGCATCGATGGCCTGCCCCTGGTGACCCTGGCGCCCCTTGGCCAGGAGGCGGCCCGTGCGCTGCTCGCCACTTGCGCACGAGACGTGACCGAACAGGTGGCGGACCGGTTGCACGCCGCGACTGGCGGCAACCCGCTCGCGCTAGTGGAAATGGCGCGCTCGCTCACGCCGAGCCAGCGCGCCGGCCATGACGTACTGCCCGAGCCCCTGCCATCCGTTGCCGCACTTGAGACGGCCTACGTGGGCCGAGTGACGGCCCTCGGCGCCAGCACCCAGCGCGCGCTGCTTCTGTTTGCAGCCTCCGGCGATGCGGCCGTGGGATCGTTGGGACCGGCGCTGGCGCTTCAGCACTGCACGATCACCGATCTGGCGTCGGCCGCGGATGCGGGGTTGATTACGATCGACAGAGGGCGCGCGCGCTGGCAGCACCCGTTAGTGCGGTCAGTGGTCTACTACAGCGCTACGGCCGCCGATCGCGCCGCAGCGCACCACGCGGTCGCGGACGGGTTGCCCGAAGACGAGCCGGGCTGGGCGTGGCATCGCGCCGCGGCCGCAGACGGTCCCGACGAGTTGGTCGCGACCGCGCTGGACCGGGTCGCGGCCGATGCGTCGCGGCGGGCCGGATTCGCTACGGCCGCCAGGGCCGCCGAGCAGGCAGCCACACTATCCGCTTATCGGCAGGACGCGGCGCGGCGCCTGCTGGCCGCGGCCGATGCCGCATGGCTGGCCGGCGATGCCGGGCGCGCTGAGCGCCTGCTCGATGAGGCACTGGGCGGCACGAGCCACGATGAACTACGCGGCCGGGTGCTTTACCTACGCGGCCACACCGAGTACGCGGTCGGCCGGGCCGAGCGCGCAGCCGAGTTGTTCAGTGCCGCGGCTACCCTGCTCGAGCCGCACGACCCTGGCGCCGCCGCCGACGCCCTCGCCCAGGCAACGATCGCCTGCTGGTGGCACGCCGATCCCGAGGGCATGACCGCGGCCGCGGGGCGGCTGCGCGCGCTGGCAGCCGTACATGACCAACTCGCGTCGCATGCTGATTTCTACGCCGGGCTGGCGGCTATGTTCACCGGGCAGGCTAGCGAGGGGGCGGCGCTGATCGAGCGGGCGCTGGCCGCTGAGCAGGTGAGGCGCGCAGGTGCCTCGCAGGATCCGCGTAGCGTCCAGCGGCTGGCTGGTCTCGGCTGGCTGGCCCGCGGCGGCGAAGGGCATGATCTCGGTGTGCAGCGGATGCGTGCGCTGCGGGCCCAGGGGGCACTTGGCATGATGCCCCGGCTGCTACGGATGACCGCTTCCCAGGACCTTGATGACGACCGATGGCCCGAGGCTGTGGCCGAGGCCAACGAGGCGCTCGAGCTGTGCGAAGAACTCGGCCAGCCCGCGCACCGGCCCGAGGTGTTCGGCATCCTCGCCACCGTGGCGGCCTGCCGCGGAGACGCCACGGCCTGCCGCCGGCACGCCGATGCGGCACTAGCGGCAGCCGAGCAGCACGGCCAGCGCTGGGCGCGGCTGATCGCCCTGCGCGCCCGCGGGCTGCTGGCGCTCGGCGAAGGCGACCTAGCCACGGCTGTGAGCCTTTTCGAGGAAGTTACGGCAGTGCAGCTGGCCCGCGGCCTGCGCGGCCCCACCGTGATCTCGCTGCCAGACTTGGTGGAAGCGCTAGCCCGCATAGGCCGGCGCGATGACGCTGCGAGCCGTGCGCTCGAGTTCGAACGCAGGGTGACAGGCGTCGCCGATCCCCGGGTGCCACCCCTGGTGGCGCGGTGCCGGGCGCTGGTCGCAGACGGACCAGACGCGGACGCGGCCTACCGGGAGGCGCTCAGTCATCACAGAGGCGACCCCGATGCCTTTGTTGTCGCCCGCACCCATTTGCTCCACGGCGAGTGGCTGCGCCGGCATGGCAACCGGCGGTCGGCGCGCGCCGAGCTCGACATGGCACTGAAGACCTTCGAACGGTATGGCGCCACGCCCTGGGCAGAGCGTACGCGCGGTGAGCTGAGGGCGAGCGGTGCCGTACTGCGTTCGCGACCCCAGCCCGGCGTGCAGCTCACCGAGGCCGAACTGCGGGTCGCGCTGCTCGCGGCCGACGGGCTCACCGACCGGGAGATCTGCGGCCAGCTCTACCTAAGCCAGAAAACGGTGGAGTTCCATCTCGGCCGCATATACCGCAAGCTGGGGGTACGCGGCCGCACAGAGCTGGCTCGCCGGCTACCCGCCGTTGGCAACGCAAATTCCCCTCTACCGGGCCACCGTGATCAGGAACTTTTACGTACTGATCCTGGTGGCGGGGTGGGACAGCGGCGGGGGTGTGGAGGCCGTCCAGACGGTGGTGCGGCGGGCGGTGGCGCGCGGCCACCAGGTGCGGGTGCTGGGGACCGAGGGGCTGCGGAGCCGGTTCGAATCGGCTGGTGCGGGCTTCCGGGTGTACCGGCATGCTCCGGACAATGATGTGCGGCGGGCCGAGACGGACCTGGTCAGGGACTGGGAGGCGCGGACCCCGCTGGGGATGTTCGCCCGGGTCCGCGACCGGGTGATGTTCGGGCCGGCCCGGCAGTTCTGCCGTGACCTGGTGGAGGAGCTGGACCGGGAGCCGGCCGACGTGGTGGTCGTCGACACGCTGATCCCGGCCGCGCTGTCGGGTGCGGAGGCGGCGGGGGTGCCCTCGGTGTTGCTGATGCACGGGACGTACCTGCTGCCCCGGGCCGGGGCTCCGCCGTTCGGGATGGGCTTCTTGCCCGCGCGCGGGAGCCTGGGACGGCTGCGGGACCGGGCCGCGTGGTCGCTGACGATGGCGCTGTTCCGCACCGGGATGCCCGCCCTCAACCAGGCCCGCGCCGAGCTCGGCCTGGCCCCCCTGCGTAACCCGGATGAGCTGGCCGCGACCGCCGAGCGGGTCTTGGTGTGCACCAGCCCGAGCTTTGATTTCGCCGCCGGCGCCGTGGCCGGCAACGTCCGCTACGTCGGGCCCCAGCTCGACGACGCCGGCGGCGGGGCGTGGGAAGATCCCTGGCCCGGTGCAGCGGATCGCCCCGCTGGTCCTGGTCGGCTTGAGCGGCACCGTGATGCGCCAGGAGGACCTGCTGCAGCGAGCCGCCGACGCCCTCGGACGGCTCCCGGTTCACGCGCTGATGACCACCGGCCCCGCGGTCGACGCCGGGGTGATCCGCGCCCCGCAGAACGTTGCGGTCCGGCGGTGGGCCCGCCACGCTGACGTGCTGCAGCATTGCTCAGCCGTGATCACCCACGGCGGCCATGGCACGGTGATCAAGGCGCTGGCCGCCGGAGTTCCGCTTGTCGTAGCGCCGCTGGGCCGCGATCAGCCCGATATCGCCGCCCGGGTCGTCCACGCCGGGGCAGGCCTGCGGGTCCGCAAGAACGCGACCACCGCGGCCCTGCAGGCAGCGATCGGCCGGGTCCTAGACGATGACCGCTACCGGGCCGGTGCCCGGCGCATGGCGGCGGTCCTGGCCGCCGAGCGCGACGACAGCGTGGCCGTCGACGAACTCGAGCGCGTCGCCACTCGCACGCGCCCAGCCGCTCATTCCCTACGGACGCGCTCAGCCACTCAAAATCAGAAAACCGGGACGAAGCCAGCCACCGGGTAGGCACCAGCCGACCAGCCGCACAGGAGACCGAGTCGGCTTGGACAGACACTGGCTGCTAACCCAAGCCCGCCCCGAACCAGGCACCGCCATCCGTAACAAGGGCTGATCACAGCAGACCCATATCCCCCAGTTATGACCATGCTGCCGCCGGGCGGCCTGGCTGATCACGCCACTGCAGAACGGCGGGTATCGCGCGGTGTGTGGTGACGCTCCGTAGTTGACGTCAGGCGCTCGCTATGGTGGCCGTGGACCGGTTCGTGGACCGAGCCATCCGTGCATACAGTGCAATGAGGGCCATCGGTGGCACGGCTCCGTGGTATCTGTGCAGGTAGCGCACCCAGAGCGTCGGGCCGGACTTCTCATAATCCGCCGGTCGTGGGTTCGAGCCCCACCCGCCCCACGTAATTTGGACTGCGTAGATATTTGAAAAATTATCGGTTGGCAGCAAGCGCGCCCGTTCTCTACGGGGTGACGCGAGTATCAAGCTGGGACGCCGCACTGCGGCCGGCGGCGCCGACGAGGGGGCTCTGCGGCTGCTTGGGTCAGCTGATCCAGTTCACCTGGATGATGACCACGCGTTCGCCGCGGACGTCGGTCAGGTAGACGAGCATTAATTGGCCTCGCTGGACGGTGCGCAGCCCTGGCGGCTCGCCTGTGAATTCCCGCCCGTCGAGGAAGATCATCGATTCGCGGACGGTCAGTTCCTCGGCCGCCTGACGGACCGCTGCCAGGGCGGCGGGTGGCAGCCCGTCGAGCAGGTCATCGGTGACGGGCTCCCAGTGCCAGTCAGCCACCTGCGACCTCACGGTAGGCCGCCTGGACGATCTCGGCGGCTTCCCGGATTGCCTGGTCCCGGACGGCAGGGTCGGGGTCGGCGAGGGCTCGTTCGGCGGCGTGGAGCCGGGCAGCGACCGAGGGCCGTCTCTCGATGGCGATGGCGGCGCCCCAGCGCTGGTAGAAGTGGCGGATGGGGAAGACGCTGTCTTCCTCGCCAGCCTGGGTGAAGGCGTCCTGGATTTCCTGGAAGAATTCCGGCAGCCGGGATGGCGTGACGGTGGCGACCGCCTGGCGCAGAGCGGGGAGCGACAGGGCGGGCATGGGGATCAGCGGCTCGTCGCCCTGTGGGTACTGAGCAGTCATCCCAGCCCGCCTCCTCTCACGTCCAGCAACAGAATAAACCGTGCCACGCCTTGAGTCGGAGTCTGGCTACTCGCGTGGACGTGGGCTGAGCATTCCCAGTGACGTTACGGACAGTAGCGGGGCAAGGGGAGATCAGCGCTTTGCCGTGGACCGGTTCGTGGACCGAGTCATCCGTGCATACGGTGCGATTAGTGCCATCGGCGGCATGAGACCGTGCCATCTGTGCCGGTAGCGCACCCGGAGCGCCCGGCCGGGCTTCTCATAATCCGCCGGTCGTGGGTTCGAGCCCCACCCGCCCCACGTAATGCGTGCTGAATGAAGATACGAAAACCCCCGGCTGCCCAGAGCCGACGGCGCGGTATCTGAGGACTCCCTGGGATTATCTAAGCGCTCCCGTCCTTTACGGCGCGACATCGTGGTCACGTATTGCGCTCGGAGCTCACCAGGCCGCGCAGCGTTACCCGTGAGGGGTGACCAACGACGTGCTGACTATGGAGGGTTTGCGCCGCCGCCGCGCAGAGATCCTCGGCGTCGCGCGGAAGCGGAGGGCTCGTCGGATCGCCGTCTTCGGTTCGGTCGATCGAGGCGAGGCTAACCCGGACAGTGATCTCGATCTGCTCGTGGATTTCGAGCCAGGTGCGTCGCTCCTTGATCACATCGGTTTGTTCCAGGATCTGGAGGACCTCCTGGGAGTCGGAGCGGACGTCGTAGCGCGGAGTGCCCTCAAGCCCCGGGACGACCACATTCGCGCTCAGGCCATGGATCTGTGACCATGACCAAGAGCGACTCGCGCCGGCTCGCCGAGGCCCTCGCGGGCATGGGGGTGATCCCGCTGGGGACCTAACCCCCGCCCGCCGGGAGAAGACGCGGCCACCAGCCTGGAAAACTGGGGCTCTTGCGCGAATTTTGTGATCGGTGACGTCGCGTGATCTCAGTGGCAGGCTTCGGGCGGCATGATGCCAGTCTGCCCGGCGGTGCCTGCGCGCTGATTGTGACGATCCGGGTTTCCGCGGCGTGTCGGCGTGACCTGGCAACGAGGCTCCCGTAAGACGCAGTGGTCGTGCGAAGATCACTGTTCCCCGGGAGCCTCGTTGCCGCCTCAGTCTGCCATGCCGCCTGCGGAGGCGGCCAGTGTCCCCCGCCTCGTCTGGGAGGTTTCTGAGCTGGGCGAAAGCCTGCTGACCGTGTTGTTCCCGCACCTGGCCGGGCTGCGGCTGTACCGGGTGGAAGACACCGGGGACGCGGTAGTGATCTCGGCATCGAGCCGGGCCGCCCAGGCGTGCTGCCCGCGGTGCGGGACGCCGTCGTCGCGGGTGCACGGCGGGTACGCGCGGACGGTGGCCGACGGGGCGGCAGGGGGTCGCCCGCTGCTGATCGCGCTGGCAGTGCGCCGGTTCCGCTGCCTGCACGATCGGTGCCCGGCGGTCACGTTCGCCGAGCAGGCCAGCGGGCTGACCGAGCGGTACCGGCGGCGGAGCGTGCCGCTGCTGGGCATGCTGGCCGGGTCCGGCTTGGAGCTGGCCGGGCGGGCCGGTGCCCGGCTGGCCGGCACGCTGGGCATCGCGGTGCACCCGTCTACCGTGCTGCGCCTGGTCATGGCGCTGCCGGAGCCGCAGGCCACCACCGCGCCGGAGATTCTCGGGGTTGATGATTTCGCGCTGCGCAAGGGGCACGTGTACGGGACGGTGCTGGTGGACATCGGCACCGGGGACGCGGTGGACCTGCTGCCGGACCGTGAGGCCGCGACCTTGCAGTCGTGGCTGAAGGCGCATCCCGGTGCGCAGGTCATCTGCCGGGACCGGGCCGGCGCCTACGCGGAGGGAGCCCGCGACGGCGCGCCCGATGCGATCCAGGTCGCAGATCGCTGGCATCTGTGGCACAACCTGGGAGAATCCGCCGAGAAGACGGTGACCCGGCACCGCGGCTGCCTGAAGGATCAGCCCGCCGGGGACGATACCGCCGGCACGGACGACCCTGGCATCGCGGGCGTGCCGCAGCCAGAGACGACGGGGCAGGAGGAAGCCGCGCAGGTCGCGCCGGACGGGTCCCTGGACGCGTGCGGCCGGGAACGGCGGCTGGTCACCCGGACCAGGGAAAGGTACGCCGAGATCCGCCAGCGGCTGGATGACGGGCAGTCGCTGGCCGGGATCTGCCGCGCCCTGGACCTGGACCGCAAGACCGTGCAGCGGTTCGCCCGCGCCGCCAGCGCCGATGAGCTGCTAGTCAACGCCATGAACCGGGAATCGAAGCTAGACCGGTTCAAGCCTTACCTCTGCCAGCGGTGGAACGAGGGCATCACCGACGCCGCCGCGCTGCACGCCGAACTGCAGCAACGCGGCTGGGCCGGCAGCGTGAAGACCGTCCGGCGCTACGTAGCCCCGTTCCGGCAGCTAGCCGCCGCGCCTGCCCCCGGGCCGGCCGTGCCGGAAACCCGCCAGATCACCCGCTGGCTGCTGACCCGCCCCGACCGCCTGCGCGAAGAAGAGCAGGAACAACCCGGCCAGATCACCGAACGCTGCCCGCACATCCAGGCACTGTCCGGGCATGTCAGCAGCTTCGCCGAGATGATGACCGGGCGGACCGGCAGCCAGGACCTGGAGTCCTGGCTCACCGTGATAGAAGCCGATGACGGCCAGCCCGACCTGCGCTCGCTCGCCGCTGGCATCCGCAACGACCAGCAGGCCGTCACCAACGGCCCCAGCCTGCCCTACAGCTCCGGCAAGGTCGAGGGCACCATCAACAAGATCAAGATGATCAAGCGCCAGATGTACGGCCGCGCCGGCTTCGTCCTGCTCCGCAAACGCGTCATCTTGCACCCAGCGTTACCGGGATCACAAAATTCGCGGAAGAGCCCCAGTTTTCCAGGCTGGTGGCCGCGTGTTCTCCCGGCGGGCGGGGTTAGATGGCCAGCGGGACACCCCCTTGCCGGGGTGTTACCCGGCGCGGGCGGGC
>Ga0302314_10016402_pt1 | contig 12515 bp, 8 predicted proteins | sample III_Palsa_N2_3_FD_200533 | JGI IMG/M metagenome (GOLD analysis project Ga0302314, IMG submission 200533) | Peat permafrost microbial communities from Stordalen Mire near Abisko, Sweden - III_Palsa_N2_3 | ecosystem: Environmental > Terrestrial > Soil > Palsa > Peat permafrost | place: Sweden...
CGCTGCCCGACCCGTCCGGTGAGGAGACGGAGGAGGAGACCGAGGCGGCGGCGGACGTCGAGGACGACGCGGGCGGGGACGTCGTCGCGGGCGGGGACGAGGCGGGCGGGGACGACGGCGGTCTCACCAGCGGCCCGTGCGACGGCGAGTGCGACGGCGTCAGGCTGGGAGACGTCGAGCGCGAGGGTGAGGGCGAGTGGGAGTGGGACGGCGAATGGGACGGCGAGTGCGACGGTGAGGGCGAGTGGGAGTGCGAGGGCGAATGGGACGGCGACGGCGAACCCGAACCGGAGGGCCCGGAGGCGGACGTGGACGGGGACGCGGACGTCGACGGAGAGGTGGAACCGCTGGGCCACGGGCTCCAGGAGGTACTCGGCAGCCCGCCGGGACGCCAGCTGCCGGGCGGCGGCGGAACCCGGTGGTCGTCGTGGCCCTGGCCGCCCGCAGGCCGCGCGAACCAGACCCGCAACCGCTCGTCGTACAGCACCACCACGTTCACCTGGGTCACCGACTCGTTGACCACCACCACGTTCTCCGGCCGGAACGACGCCCAGGCCGCACCGGTGAAGCTCTGCGGCATGGCGGAGGCGACCGGCGGACGCAGCGGGTTGCCGCAGGCGCAGCGGGCCCTGGGCAGCCCTCTGCCGTCGATCAGCACGGCCGTTCCGGCCTGCAACACCGCCGGGAAGGCCGTCGCGCTGCCGTTGCTGAAGCCGTAGTTGGTGACGCTGGTGTCCATCCGCAGGACCACCGGGGTGAGCGAGTGCAGGTAGCCGGTCAGTGAGTCCGGCGCGACGCCCGCGACGCTCGCCCACGCCCTGGCCTTGTCCGGGTGCTGGGCCAGGTAGTCCGAGAGTTGCGCCACGTCGCAGCTGGACAGCTGCTCGGTGCCGCCGTACAGCCCGACGGCCGAGCCCTGGACGCTCCGACTGCCGGGGCCCTGCTGCCCAGCGCCGCCGGACGGCTGCCCAGCGCCAGGCGCGGTGCCCGACGCGGTGCCCGACGCGGAACCAGGTGCGATGCCGGCAGCTGGCCCGGCAGCAGACCCGGTGCCAGGCCCGGCGGCGGATCCCGCAGCGGGCCCGGAGCCCGACTCCGTCCCGGATGCGCCCGTTCGGGTGACCGAGGGCGCGAACGGAGCGGGCCCCTGCGCATTCGCCGACTGCAACGCGACCGAGTCGGTATCGCTCGCGGACGGCTGCGCCGAGTGGCTGGCGGGCTGGTGGGTGAGCACCACAGCCAGCACCGCCGCCAGCGCCGCCGCGCCCGCGATCGGCGCGATCACCTTCGCGCGCCGGCGACCCGGGCGCCGTCCGCCACGGCCGGACGACACGGCGGAGCTGCCGCCGGGCCCGGCGGCGGACCGCACCTGCCGGGTGGGCCCACCAGGCCGTGCGCGGCCGTTCGGGGATGTCGGGGGTATCGGGGGTACAGGGCCATTCGGCGGATGAGGTCCGCCGGAGATCGGATCATCGGGCTGCTGGGGGTTCACAGGCTTCTGCCTTCCGAGGCTGGACGGCACAGACACCACTGACCGGGCAGTCGTACGGGCGGCAGGCGCGGCCTGTGCCGCTCCCGTCACCCGCACCCCGATTGTGTCGCCGCGCCCCTCCCTCCCCGCAACCGCAGCGATAGCATCACGTCTCCCGCACGAGCGGCAAACCGCAGACGTGGGAAGATGACAGTGCGGAACTACGAGCTCCGGGCGGTTTCCTGACCATGCGCGCCAACCACATGCGCAGCAACGAACACAGCACGGGCGCGGGAGCGGACGCCGACCACGCGACCGGTGCGGAGCCGCGCGACGACGGCCTGCTGGCGATCCCGGTCGCGACGGCCCTGATCGCGCACAACGGACGGATTCTGCACTGGAGTCCGGACGCGGAGCTGCTGCTCGGCCACACCGCCCGGGACGCGGTCGGCGCCTATGCGGCCGACCTGCTGGCCACTGAGCCGGGGCGGCCCGAGGTGCTGGAGCTGTTCGCCGGGATCGTGGCCGGCGTGCCCTGGTCCGGGGTGTACCCGGTGCGGCACCAGGACGGGCACCTGGTCGACCTGGAGTTCCGCACCTATCCGATCACCGGGTCGGACGGCCTGCCGCTGGTGCTCGCGGTGGCCTCGGACGTCCGGGCGCTGCGGCGGATCGAGGCCGACCTCGCGGTGCTGGACAGCTTCTTCACCCAGTCGCCGGTCGGCATGGCCGTCTATGACACCGAGCTGCGCTTCGTTCGGCTGAACGAGGCGCTGGCGCAGATCAACGGCGTCCCGGTGGAGCAGCACCTCGGTCGGCGCACGTCCGAGGTGCTGCCGGGGGCGGCCGGGGAGAGCATCGAGGCGGTGGTGCGGCGGGTGCTGGAGACCGGGGAGCCGGTCATCGACGCCAGGTCGCACGGCCGGCGTCGGGACTATCCGGCCGAGCAGCAGGCCTGGTCGGCGTCGTACTTCCGGCTGGAGGAGCCCAACGGGCGGATACTCGGCGTGAGTTCCACGATCGTCGAGGTCACCGCGAGGTTCCAGGCGGAGTCCCGGGCGGTCCGGTCGCGGGAGCGGCTGGAGCTGTTGGTGGACGCCGGTTCGCGGATCGGCACCACGCTGGACCTGGAGCAGACCGCCCGCGAGCTGGCCGGCACCATGGTCCCCCGGGTGGCCGACCTGACCGGCGTGTTCGTGCTGGAGCGGCTGCTGACCGACGGCGAGCCGCAGCCGGCCGAGCCGGAGGGCGAGGTGCGGGTACGGCGGCTGGCCCTGGCCGGTTCCGACCCCGGCTATCCGACGGCGGCGCTGCCGACCGGCGAGGTGTACCTGGTCCCGCTGGGCTCTCCCTATGCCCGGGCTCTGGCGACCGGGCGGACGGTGGTGGTCGCCGCGCCGGACCTCCCCCCGCTGACCTCGACGTCCGGCGGCCGGCAGGCCCCGGGACACCAACAGGCCACGGGACAGCAGCAGAGCGGTGGGCACCAGCAGGCCGAGGACGGGGCTTCGCACCCGGTGCGGGTGACGCCGCTGGTGGCTCGGGGTTCGGTGCTGGGGATGGTGGTCTACTCCCGGCGCGACGAGCGGGACGCCTTCGACGGCGAGGACATCACCCTGGGTGACGAGCTGGCGGCCCGCGCCGCCGCCGCCATCGAGAACGCGCAGCTGTACCTGCGCGAGCACCGGACGCTGGTGGCGCGGCAGCAGGCGCTGCGCGAGGCCAACGCCGCGCAGGAGCGGCTGGCGCTGGTCAACGAGGCGTCCACCCGGATCGGCAGCACCCTGGACCTGTCGCAGACCGCGCTGGAGCTGGCCGAGGTCGCCACCCCGCAACTGGCCGACACGGTGGTGGTGGAGGTGCTGGACGCGCTGATACGCGGCGAGGAGCCGAGCGAGGCGGACCGTTCGGCGGTGCTCCGGCGGCTCGCCTTCCACACCGACCCTGCCTCCGGCATGCGGCCGGTCTTCCAGGTCGGCGAAGTCCACCGGTTCCAGCCGACCAGCCCGTACGCCTGGTGCCTGGCCAACCGCCGTCCGGTGCTCGTCCCCCGAATGGACGACAAGGGGATGAAGTGGTTTGTCGACGAGCCGCTCCGGCAGGCGTCGATCATCAGGGAGGGCGTGCACTGCCTGATGGTGGTGCCGCTGATCGCCCGGGGCTCGGTGGTCGGCGTGGCCTCGTTCTACCGCAACGTCACCGAGCGCCCCTACGACGAGGAAGATCTCGCGCTGGCCACCGAGCTGTCCGCGCGGGCCGCCGTCTCCATCGACAACGCCCTGCTCTACACCCGTGAGCGGGACGCCTCCCGGGCCCGGCTACAAGCGCTGGACGAGGCGCACGCGGCCCAGGAGCGGGTGGCGCTGCTGAACGACGCCAGCAGCCGGATCGGCACCACGCTCGACCTGAGGCGCACCGCCGAGGAGCTGATCGAGGTGGTGATCCCGCGCTTCGCCGACTTCGCCACCGTGGACCTGCTGGAGTCGGTGATGCAGGGCGGCGAGCAGGACCGGGAGGTGCCGCCGGTCCCGGACAGCGGCGCGGTGCTGCTGCGCGCGGTCGCCGTGGGCGAGCTGGGGCAGTCCGGGCTGGCCTCGACCGTCGACCCGCTCGGGCAGACCACCTGGTCGGCCAAGGTGTACGCGGAGAGCCTGCGCACCGGCCGGTCGATCCTGGTCCCGGAGGTCGACGAGGCGGCGCTGCACCGGATAGTGACCGACCCGACCCGGGTCCAGCCGGGCCTGGCCGCCGGCATCCACTCGTACCTGATGGTCCCGTTGCTGGCCCGGGGCACGGTGCTGGGCGGCGCGGAGTTCATCCGGATGGGCAACAACCCGGAGCCCTTCGACGCGGACGACCGGGCGCTGGCCGAGGAGCTGGCCGCGCGCGCGGCGGTGTGCATCGACAACGCCCGGCTGTACCGGCGCGAGCGCGACACCGCGCTCACGCTCCAGCGCAGCCTGCTGCCGCAGGAGGTGCACCGCACGCCGGGCCTGGAGATCGCCTACCGCTACCTGCCGAGCAGCGTGGTGAGCGAGGTCGGCGGCGACTGGTTCGACGTGGTCCCGCTGACCAGCGGGCGGGTGGCGCTGGTGGTCGGCGACGTGATGGGGCACGGCATCCGGGCCGCCGCCACCATGGGCCAGCTGCGCACGGCCGCCCGCACCCTGATCACCATGGACCTCACCCCGGACCAGCTGCTGCGCCGACTGGACGAGACCGCCTCGGCGATCGGCGACGGACAGTTCGCGACCTGCATCTGCGCGGTGTTCGACCCGGCGGACCGCAGCTGCACGGTCTCCTGCGCCGGGCATCCGCCGCCCGTGGTGACCGAGCCCGGCGGCTCCACCCGGCTGCTGGAGGTCCCGGCCGGGGCGCCGCTGGGCGTGGGCGGGGTGCCGTTCGAGTCGACGGAGTTCACCCTGCCGGAGGAGAGCGTGCTGGTGCTCTACACCGACGGCCTGGTGGAGCGGCGCGGGCGGGACCTGGACGAGGGGCTGGAGCTGCTGTCGCGCACGGTCGGCCACCGCAACGGCTCGCTGGAGGAGGACTGCGACGCGGTGCTGGAGGCGATGTCGGCCGGGGACAGCGACGACGACATCGCGGTGATCATGGCGCGGGTGCTGCCCGCGCACGGGGACTGGATCGCCACCCTGCCGCTCAGCGCGGACCTGTCGGTGGTCGGCGAGGCCCGCCGTTTCGCCCGGACCACGCTGGCGTCCTGGGGTCTGGCCTCGCTCTCCGAGTTCACCGAGCTGCTGGTCAGCGAGCTGGTCAGCAACGCGCTGCGGCACGCCGGGCAGCCGACGCAGCTACGGCTGTTCCGCGACCGGGTGCTCACGGTGGAGGTCGCCGACGTGGACGAGCACGCGCCCCGGCTGCACCGTGCGGAGGCCGAGGACGAGGGCGGTCGCGGGATGCACCTGGTCAACGAGTTGGCCCACCGCTGGGGCAGCCGGACCACCAGCCACGGCAAGGTGGTCTGGCTGGAGCTGGAGCTCCCCCTGGGCTTCTCCCGCTGAGGCGATACCAGCCCAGCTCAGCCCGTGCCCGCTGAGGCCGGACCCGCTGAGGCCGTGCCCGCTCAGACGCCCCGGCGGCGTCGGCGGACCCGGACGGACCCGGTCAGCAGCCCGCCGGCGGCCACCAGGCCGCCCCCGACCAGGCCGACCGTCGGCAGCGCGGCGTCGGCCCCCGTCGCGGCGAGCGCGGGCCTGACCCGGATCCGGGCCGTGACCCGCACTGTCTGGCCATGTCGGTTGGTGTACTTGTAGACAAAGACATCCACCCCGGTGAAGCCGAGGTCCGGAGTGTAGATCAGCGTGTTGTGCCCGTCCCTGCGGACCGTGCCGTGCCTCGGCGGGTCCACCACGGCCGGGTGGCTGTTCCGGCTCGGGCCGGGGCCGGGCGGGGTGACGATGGTGACCGGTCCGTCGTCCGGGGTGACGATCGGCGGGTTGTCCGGCTCGTCGATGGTGGTGCAGCCGAGCCGGAAGTCGACGCCGGTGTCGTTCTTGGCCCCGGTGGTGTCGGCGGCGGCGACCGGCTTGGCCGGGCGGTAGCCCTCGGGGGCGGCCAGCGAGACCCGGTAGGCGCCGGCGGCGACCCCGGTGAAGGTGTAGCCGCCGTCCGCGCCGGTGACGGCGGTGACCGGGTCGCCGTCCGGGTCGCGGACGGTGCTGCCGTCCGGGCGCAGCAGGGTGAGCACCGCCCCGCCGGGGGGCGTGCCGCAGGCGGAGCTGACCCGGCCGCTGATGTCGGCGGACAGCGCCGAGGTCCACAGCTGGTAGATCGGGATGCCGGTCTGCACGCTGAAGGTCAGGGTGACGCTGCTGACCGGGACGGTCGGCTGGAACCAGCCGGACGCCCCGCTGGTGTCCGTGCCGCTCCCGACCAGCGTGCTGCTGCCCGGCTCCCACACCGGCATGTCGTTGAACGGCCCGGGCCCGGCGCAGGTGCTCGGCTTGGGCTTGCCCTGGCAGTAGTTGAAGGCTCCCTGCCAGCCCAGCTGCGCCGGCGAGAGCGGCGCCCCGTCGGCCCCCAGGGCGTGCACCTCCACCCGGTCGGCGTCCACGTCGCCCAGAGTGAACGCCCAGGTCCCGGCGGGGGTGGGCCGGTCGAAGGCAAGTGTGCTGACCGAGGGACCGCCACCGGCGGCGGTGCGTAGGTTGACGTACTGCTTGCCGCGTGAGCTGCCGTAGCGCGCGCCGACCGGGGTGTCGGCGTTCAGGAAGGCCGACTGGCCCGACTGGACGGGTGCGGTGGAGCTGGTGGTGTGGAAGGCGGCCGAGGGGAACCCGGCGACCGGGACGCTCATCGTCCCGGTGCCGCCGAGCACGGACCAGGTGCCGTAGCCGGAACCGGTCGCGGCCAGGGCCGGGGTGACCGCCCAGGGCACCAGCGCGGCGGCGCAGGCGAGGGCGAGGACACGCGAGCACCGGACGGAGGCGCGGGTCGCGGCAGCGGGTTCCCGTTTGATTGACACATCGTCAGTTTTGCTGAGGACCAGGCCGAATGGCCTCCGGACACGCCGGTGCGACCTGCCACGCCGCCCGTTTGCCACATCGATAACGAGTAAACATTTTCCCTAACTGATTCACTCAGACTGCAACATATATTGACTTCTCCAGCGCGGAAGGGTTGAGTTCCGTCCCACCTCGTCAGGATTTCGGGACGGAGAATGGCATGCGCAGACCACCCACCCCCCTCGCCCGGCGGCTGCTCGCCGGGCTCACCGCGTTAGCCGCCGCCATCGGCGGCGGCCTGCTCTCGACCCCCTCGGCCCAGGCCGAGGGCAACGGCGTCGGCCTCACCCCGGCGCTCGGCTGGAGCAGTTGGAGCTATGTCCGGCACGACCCCACCGCCGCCGTGATCGACGCACAGGCGGACGCGATGAAGAGCAGCGGACTGGCGGCGGCCGGCTACCAGTACGTCAACATCGACGACTTCTGGTACCAGTGCCCGGGCAGTCAGGGCCCGGCGGTGGACCAGTACGGCCGCTGGGTCACCGACGCCACCGAGTTCCCAGCGTCCGGCAGTACCAACGGAATCGCCGTGGTGGCCGCCCATGTGCACGCCGACGGGCTGAAGTTCGGGATCTACGTGACCCCGGGCATCTCCAAGCAGGCGGTCGCCGAGAACACCCCGATCCAGGGCACCAGTTACACCGCCGACGAGATCGCCACCACCAGCGGCGAGAACAACTACAACTGCGGCGGCATGGTCGGCATCGACTACAGCAAGCCCGGCGCGCAGGCGTTCATCAACTCCTGGGCCAACGAGTTCGCCTCCTGGGGCGTGGACTACGTCAAGATCGACGGCGTCGGCACCGGCGACGTCGGCGACGTCCAGGCCTGGTCGGCGGCGCTCCAGCAGACCGGCCGCCCGATCCACCTGGAGCTGTCCAACAACCTCGCCATCGGCAGCGCGAGCACCTGGGCGCAGTACTCCAACGGCTGGCGTACCGGCGGGGACATCGAGTGCTACTGCGGCAGTGGCGGCAGCAGCTATCCGCTGACCGACTGGGGCAACGTCCAGCAGCGCTTCGCACAGGTCGCCGCCTGGCAACCGGACGGCGGCCCAGGGGCGTTCAACGACTACGACTCGATCGAAGTCGGCAACGGCTCCAACGACGGGCTGACCGCGCCGGAGAGACAGTCGCAACTGAGCCTGTGGGCGATGGGGGCCTCACCGCTGATCCTCGGCACCGACCTGACCAACCTCGACCCGACCGACCTCGGCTACCTGAAGAACACCGCCGTCCTCGCCGTGGACCAGGACGCCATCGACGCCTCACGGATCGTCAACAACGGTAACCAGCAGGTATTCAGCAAGACCGAGTCGAACGGCAGCGTGGTCATCGGCCTGTTCAACTACTCGGGCAGCGCCAGCCAGACCGTCAGCGTCAACCTGGCCGCGGCCGGGATCACCGGCTCGACCAGCGCCACCGACCTGTGGACCGGCGACTCGGTCGGCACCGTCAGCGGCACCTACAGCGTCACCCTCGGCCCGGGAGCGGTCCAACTGCTGCGCACCCCGCCGGGCACCAGCAGCGCCACCGAGTACGTCAGCACCGCCTCCGGCCGCTGCCTGGACGACCCCAACTCCAACACCACCCCCGGCACGCTCCAGGAGGTCTGGGACTGCCACCACGGCGCCAACCAGGAGTGGACCTACTCCAACGGCACGCTCCAGGAGCTGGGCATGTGCCTGGACGCCTACAACCAGGGCACCGCCTCCGGCACCACAGTCGACCTCTACACCTGCAACGGCCAGGCCAACCAGCAGTGGACGCTCAACAGCAACGGCACCATCACCGGCGTGCAGTCGGGCCTGTGCCTGGACGTCAAGGGCGGCGGCGACAGCGCCGACGGCACCGCCGTGGAGATCTGGAGCTGCAACGGCGGAACCAACCAGCAGTGGACCAAGGCCTGAGCAGTTCAAGGCCTGAGCAGCCCAAGGTCTGAGTAGCCCAAGGGCTGGCGGGTACGGCGGTCAGACCACCGGCCCCAGCGAGACACCGCCGTGGTGCGCGGCGACCAGTACGGCCAGAACCACCAGGTCGGCCGCGCCCAGGGCGGTGCCGAGCAGCGCCCGCCCGCGCCGCCCGGTCCCCCGGGCCAGCGACACCCCGCCGAGGGCCATGGCCAGCGGCCCGAAGGCGATGTTGAAGAACACCAGCCCCAGCAGGCCGAGGATGAACGACGCGACCGCCATGTCGTCCCCCTCGCGCCTGCTGCGGGCCCGCTCCGACGGGGCAGCGGCGGATTCCATGGGTCAGCCCTCCCGTGCGACGCGACGGCCGCTCGTCCGCCGGCCGGTCCGGCCCGCCCACTCGCGGACGGCGAAGGCGAGCAGCCAGCAACCGGTGACGGCGCAGGCCAGGGTCAGCACGCCGGGGCTGACGTAGGAGGCGGTACCCCAGAGAGTGGCGCTCAGGGCAAGGAGTGCGAGCAGCAGCACGGTACGTCCCTTCTCAAGTTCAGAGCACAATCGTTCACCGAATAATCCGAGCCTACCCCCGTCCCCGACTCGCCAAGACCAGAGAACAGTTGTTTACTGCATGAGATGAACCACACCCTCGGGCCACGACAGACCCAGAAGCAACAGACCCGGCAGTCCCTCCTGGACGCCGGGCTGCGCCTGCTCGACCACCAGGGCCTCAGCAGCCTGGGTCTGCGCGAGGTCACCCGGGAGGCCGGGCTCACCCCCAGCGGCTTCTACCGGCACTTCCAGGACCTGCCGGAGTTCGGCATGGCCCTGGTCGAGGAGTCCTTCGGCAGCCTGCGCACGCTGATCCGGGCGATCCGGGCCGAGCAGGCCGCGGCCGACGAGGTGATCGACCGCAGCATCGACGTCATCGCCGCGTATGTGCGCGAGCACCGCGCCCGACTGGGCTTCCTGGTCCGCGAGCGGCACGGCGGGGTACGGCCGGTGCGCGCGGCCATCGCCGCCCGGATCGGGCAGTTCGCCGACGACCTCGCCGACGACCTCGCCGCCCAGCCGCTCTCGGCCGGCTGGGACCCGCAGGACATCCGGATGCTGGCCGACCTCTACGCCGACCACACCGTCAGCACGGTGGCCGCCCTGCTGGAGGCGGACGGCGACCCGGCCGCCGAACAGCGGATCACCGCCACCGCCCGCCGCCAACTGCGCCTGATCAGCGTCGCCCGCCGCCACTGGATTGATAGTTGACAGACTGTCAGCCGACTGATCGTCAGTCCGACTGCCGAAAGTCACCGCCGCACCGCCACCCGCCTCCCTAGACTGCGGACATGATCCGCCGCTGCCGCACCGACGACGTCCCCGCCCTGCACGCGATGATCCGTGAACTCGCCGAGTACGAGCAGGTCGCCCACGCCGTGCAACTGACCGGAGCGGAGTTGCACGACGCCCTGTTCGGAGCCCGGCCGGCCGCCTTCGCGCACTTGGCCGAGGACGACCGAACGGGCGAGCCGCTCGGCTTCGCGCTGTGGTACGTCAGCTTCTCCACCTGGCAGGGCCCGGGCATCCACCTGGAGGACCTCTACGTCCGCGACCGGGCCAGGGGCAGCGGCCTGGGCACGGCGCTGCTGCGCGAGTTGGCCCGTGTCTGCGCGGAGCGCGGCTACCGCCGCCTGGAGTGGTGGGTACTGGACTGGAACGAACCCGCGATCAGCTTCTACAAGTCCCTGGGAGCCATCCCAGTGGACGAGTTGACGGTCTTTCGGCTCAGCGGGGAACCGCTCGCCGGACTCGCCGCGTCCGGCTGACCGGTGCTCGCCTGGCCGGACTGGTGCAGCCGGTCCTCCCCGGCGAGGACCGCTGCGGCCAGGGCCCGGACCGCGCCCCGGCCGCCGCCGCGTCCGGAGGTCAGCGCGAACTCGGTGTCGCCCAGTTCCGGGAGCCCGGTCGGGTCGGGCAGTACCCGCAGTCCGGACGGCACCAGCCGCAGGCTGTGCACCATCACCCCGAGCCCGGCCAGCGCGGCGGCGGTCATCCCGCTGAGGCTGCCGCTGGTGCAGGCGATCCGCCAGGGGCGCCCGGCCTGCTCCAACGCCTCCAGCGCGCGTGCGCGGCTGATGGACGGCGGCGGAAACAGGATCAGTGGCAGCGGCTGCGCCGGGTCCGGATCCGGGCGGTAGTCCGGTGCGCCGATCCAGACCAGCCGGTCGCGCCGCACCAGCCGTCCGCGCGAGCTGTGGTCCATGCGCTTGGCGAGCACCAGGTCCAGCCTGCCGTCCGCCAGTTGCTCGTGCAGGATGCCGCTGAGCCCGACCGTCAGCTCCAGGTCGACATGCGGGTTGCTGCGCCGGAACGCCCGCAGGATCTGCGGCAGTTCGGTCAGCACGAAGTCCTCGGACGCGCCGAAGCGCACCCGGCCGCGCACCTGCGTCCGGGCGAAGTGCTCGGCGGCCTGCTCGTGCGCGTCCAGGATGGACCGGGCGAAGCCGACCATGGCCTCACCCTCGCCGGTCAGCTCGACCGAGTGGGTGTCGCGGACGAACAGCTGCCGCCCGGCGGCCTGCTCCAGCCGCCGCACATGCTGGCTGACCGTCGACTGCCGCAGGCCGAGCCGCTGCCCGGCCCTGGTGAAGCCGCCGGTCTGGGCAACCGCCAGAAAGGACCTGAGCTGCACCGGGTCGAACATGCCGCCCAGCGTAGCCGCGGATATTGCCGGGCGCGGGGAGCGGCAGCACTGGGATGATCCGCCGGTGAGCTCTGGCCGGTCTGCCGGGAGCACGGGCAGCACGACGTCTGCCCGATCGGCGACCTGGCCGGCCTGCTGCCCGGCAAGCAGCGTCGGGCACTGCGCCGCGAGCAGCGGCGAAGGGACGGTCATCACAAGCCGTGATGACAGTGAGTCCGCCCAGCCGGATTCACAATCACCGCAGGCCGCCGCAGACTGAGGACACACCCCTCACCTGCTCTCACCTGCTGCGGAGGCACCGTGCGCCGCCTGCCCGTCGACCCCTACATAGCCTCGCTGCTCGGCACCGTGGGGCTGGCCTGCCTGCTGCCGGCCCGCGGCCTCGCGGCGACCGGCGTGTCACACGCCTCAACCGCCGCCGTGGCGCTGCTGTTCTTCCTCTACGGCGCGCGGCTGTCGACCCGGGAGGCGATGGACGGGCTGCGGCAGTGGCGGCTGCACGGGACGGTGTTCGCGTCCACCTTCGTGCTGTTCCCGCTGCTGGGCGTGGCCGCCCGGCTGCTGGTGCCGGAGGTGCTGTCGCCGCAGCTGTACCAGGGGGTGCTGTTCCTCTGCCTGCTGCCGTCGACCGTGCAGTCCTCGATCGCCTTCACCTCCATCGCCCGGGGCAACACGGCGGCGGCGGTGTGCAGCGCCACCTTCTCCAGCCTGTTCGGGATCGTGCTGACACCGCTGCTGGCCGCGCTGCTGCTGAGCACCCGGGGAGGGGTGTCGCCGGGCGCGATGCTCGGCATCGTCGGACAGCTGCTGCTGCCGTTCGTCGCCGGGCAGCTCACCCGGCGCTGGACCGCCGCCCGGATGGCCCGGCACCGCCGGGCGCTGGGACTGGTCGACCGGGGTTCGGTGCTACTGGTA
>Ga0302314_10016404_pt1 | contig 12513 bp, 3 predicted proteins | sample III_Palsa_N2_3_FD_200533 | JGI IMG/M metagenome (GOLD analysis project Ga0302314, IMG submission 200533) | Peat permafrost microbial communities from Stordalen Mire near Abisko, Sweden - III_Palsa_N2_3 | ecosystem: Environmental > Terrestrial > Soil > Palsa > Peat permafrost | place: Sweden...
CGCACCGTGTGAAGCGGCACGGCAAAGAGCACGTGTACTACTCGGTTTGCGAGAGCGTGCGGGTGTCGCGCCATCGGGTGGTGCAGCGGCAGGTGCTGCATTTGGGTGAGTTGCAGAGCACGCAGGTGGAGCAGTGGGAGCGCACGATTGGCGTTCTGACCGAGAGCGGCGAGGAGCGGCAGATGCAGTTGTGGGCGGGGCGACCCGCGCCGGCCCAGGAGGATTGTGTCGAGGTGCTCCTTTCCACTCTGAGGGTGCGGCGGCCGCGGCGCTTTGGCGACTGCTGGGCCGCGACGAAGCTGTGGGCGCAGCTGGATCTGGACGGGTTCTTGGCTGCGCGGCTTGAGGACGAGCCCGGCCGGGTGCCCTGGGCGAAGGTGATCGAGCTTTTGGTCGTCAGCCGGCTCTGCGCCCCGGGTTCCGAGTTGTCGGTGCACAAGCAGTTTTACCCGCAGAGCGCGATCGGATGGCTCCTGGACACGGACGCCGCGGTGGCGGAAAAGGACCGGCTGTACCGGGCGCTGGACCGGCTCCGGCCGCACAAGGCCGACCTCGAGCAGCATCTGGCCCGCCGGTGGCAGGACCTTTTCGGGGTCAAGTGCGACCTGCTGCTCTACGACCTGACGAGTTCGTACTTCGAGGGCGAGGCGGCGCAGGTCGAGCAAGCCGCCCGGGGCTATTCCCGGGATCACCGGGGCGACTGCGTGCAGGTGGTTCTCGCCCTCGTCGTCACCCCCGAGGGCCTGCCCGTCGCCTACGAGCTCTTGGACGGCAACCGGGTCGATGTGACGACGCTCCAGCCGATGATCGACCACGTCGAGGCGCGCCACGGCCAGATGAACCGGGTCTGGGTCTTTGACCGCGGCATCGTTTCCGAGCGCAACCTGGAGGCACTGCGCTCCCGCGGCGGCCACTACCTGGTCGGGGCGCCCCGCTCCGCCCTCGGCCCCCGCGAGGCGCACCTGCTGGCCCAGGATTGGCAGAGCGTTTCAGCGGAGGTGGAGGTCAAGCTCCTGCCCGAAGACGACGAGACCTACGTCCTGGCCCGCAGCCGGCCCCGCGCCGCCAAGGAGCAGGCCATGCGCACGCGGATCGTCCGCGGCCTCATGCGCGACCTCATCCGCCTGCGCCGCTCCTGGTGGCGGGGCCGCGTCACGGCCGACCGGGTGTGGATGCGCCTCGGACGCCTCGAGGAGCGCCATGGACGCGCCCGCCATTACGTCCAAATCAATTTCGACGGCCAAAGGCTCTCCTGGCGCTGGGACCGCGAGCGCCTGCGCAAGGCTGCCTGGCGCGACGGCGCCTATCTGCTGCGCACCAACCTCACCTCCACCGATCCCGCCGAGCTCTGGCGCCGGTATGTGCAGCTCTCAGAGGTCGAGGCGGCCTTTCGGGTCTTCAAAAGTGAATTGGGTGTGCGCCCCATCTGGCACTTTACGCAGCCGCGCGTCGAAGCCCACGTCCTCGTGGCCTTTCTCGGCTACGCCCTGTGGGCCTGCCTGCGCAATCAGCTCCGCCGCGCCGCTCCGGGCCTCATGCCCGCGGCCGTCCTTGAGCAGCTCGGACGCATCCAGCTCGTCGAAGTCTGGTTCCACCTGCGCGACGGCCGCCAGATCTGTCTCGAGCGCATCACCCAGCCCGAACCCGCTCAGGCCGCCCTCATCGACGCCCTCGACTGGCAGCTCCCAGAACAGCCTCCGCCCAAAATCTATCCCAAGGACGTCGGCGTGTGTGGACAACCAACCGGCTGAAGATGCGTATCTCGTTGGTTATTCGTTCACCCGTGCGAAAGTCAGGCTAGCGCCGTGGCCGCCGCCACCAGCACGGCGGCCCAGGCCCGTGGGCCATTCCATTGCCTCAACGGAGATACCATGGGCAAGAAGGTCGAAGCCGGCGCATCGACGATCCGTTCGCAGGTGAGATGCCACAATAATTCCGGCCGGTTCAACCGTCTGACCGGCAACCCGTTCGGAGCGAACGCTGCGGGAAGGCCCAGGACGTACCCTTCCGGGTTGGGTGCCCGGACCCACGCGCCCCGGCGCGGCGGGCCGAGGCCTGAGCCTACGCGCCCGCGGGTTGCCGAATGACGATCGTCGGTGAACCTGGAGCAAACGCGGTCTCCGTGGCCCGGCCGGAAGGCCACGCCACCGTGATCTTGGTCGGCGGATTGGCATTCGGATACCCGAAGAACAGCGCGGCCGTCGACTGGCTGTAGTACCCCGAACCGGCGTAGACCTCGCTGGTCTCGGTCGAGCCATCCCGGTAGGTGACCGTGACCCGCGCCCCGACCGCGGTCGGGTTGCCGTTCGCGCCGCGCAGGACGATCCGCAGCGGCTGGCGGCCGGCGCGGCTGCCGTGGTGGAACGCGAGCGAGGTCCCGTTGTTGCGGGTGACGAGGAAGCCGGGCCAGCCGTCCTGGTCCAGATCGGCGACCGCGAGGGCCTTGGCGTTCTCGGGCACCACGAGGCCGCTCTCCGCCGGCGGCACCGCCGCCAAGTCGCCGCGGCCGTCGCCGCGCAGGAGCTGGCTCAGGCCGCCGTCGAGGCGGCCGACAGCCGGAACCGGGGCGAAGGAATTCTGGACGGCGTAGACACCGGCGGGGCCCGACCCCTCGAAGTCACCCGCGGCCATGCCCTGGGCGGGCGAGATCTGGGCGATCCGGGTGAGCGGCCGGAAGCGGTAGGTGCCGTCGGGCTGGCTGAGGAAGACGCCGCTGCGCAATTCGGTGGCCGCGAAGCGCTGGGCCTTGGCGAGGCGGGCCTCGCCCACGATCTCCGCGAGCGTCGCGCGCCCATAGGCATCCGACGTCGGGAAGCGCCGAAGCACCGCCGGTAGCGCGCTTCCGAGGTTTCGGCGGCTGCGCCAGGGGTAGAGCGTGTCGCCCTCGTAGTAGGCCTCGATCAGCTGCGAGCCCCCGCCGCCCTTGAAGTCGCCGGAGAAGAGCAGGGCGGGGTGTGCCGGATCGGCGTGGTATTGGCTGTTCAGGCCCTGGTTGCCGACGACGTAGTCGATCCGGCCGTCGCCGTTCAGGTCGGCGGCGGCGATCGAGGTCCACCAGCCCGAGCCGGCAGCGGCGAACCCCGCCCGCTCGGTCCAGTCCTCGAAGCCCTTGCCCTGCTGGTTGTGGAAATAATGGACCGGCCCCCATTCGGTGGCGACCAGGAGGTCCGGCCACCCGTCGCCGTCGACGTCGGTCCAGAGGGCCGAGGTCACGAGGCCCACCTCGCGCAGGCCGGGGGCCAGCGCGTCGGTCACATCCTCGAAATGGCCGCCGCGGTTGGCGAGGAGGGCGCTCGGCGGCGTCTGCGGGTACTGCCCGGGCACCAGGCGGGCGCCGAGGAAGAGGCCGAGCCGGCCGCTGTGGTCAAAGTCCGCCGCCGCCGCCGCCCCGACGCTGATCGGCAGAGGGGGCAGGGCATCATCCGGCGCCGGCCGGAAGGCGCCGTGCCCGTCGTTGTAGAAGAGCTTCGGCTGGAATTCCGGGGCCCCGGCGGCGAGCGCGTTGCCGCCCCGCGTGACGAGGAGATCGGCGGCCCCGGTTCCGGCGGCGTCAAAGAGGAGCAGCGGTCCGTCGTCGACCGCGGCGGCGACGGCGCCCGCCGGGGCGTCGGCCGGCGCAAAGGTCCCCCCGGCGCCGGCGCGCAGGAGGCGCAGCGGGTCCAGGGTGGTGCCGCCGACCGCGACGTCATCGCGGCCCTCCCCGAAGATGTCGCCGACGGCGAGGGCGGGGCCCCGCGGGTTCAGTCGCACCGGCAGGAGGCGCTGGAGATAGGTCTCGTCGACGGCGTCCTCCCGCGACGACAGGGCGAAGCCGCGGGCGCGGCCAACCTCCTCAAACGCCGTCGGCGGGGGCGGCAGTTCCGCCGGGATCGCGGCCGGACCGGCCGGCTCGGTGATGGTGTAGCGCCGGTCGACGGCCAGGTCGGTGAAGGTCTGCACGCGGCCGCTCGGCCAGGTGACCATCATCCGGCGGATAAGGGTGTCGGCGCCGAGCCCGAAGTGGAGCATGGGCTCGCTGCTCGACATGTAGCCGCGCGCCAGGACGAGCTCACGGTCCTGCACGCCGAGCGCGCTCTCCACCCGCACCTGGGCGCCGACGCCGTAGCGGTTGGACGCGGTGCCGCGGAGATCGACGTTCACCACGTGGCCGGTGGCACAGTCGTTGCGCATCAGCGTCACCCCGGCGTGGAAGTTCGTGTAGACGATGTCGAGGTTGCCGTCGCCCGAGAGGTCGCCGGTCGCCGCCCCGAAGCCCACGCCCTTCTGGTCGAGTCCCCAGGCGTGGCTCGCATTCGCAAAATGGTAGTCGCCGAGGTTGCGCAGCCCGAGGTGGGTCTCGGCCTGCATCGGGCTGGCGTACATGATCCGAATCCGCTCGGACGGCGTCTCGGCCGACATGGACCGCGTCACCGTGTCGACCCCCGGGTCGCGGGGGAAGCCGTTCGTCACGAAGAGGTCGAGGTGGCCGTCGTTGTCGAAGTCCTCGAAGCGGACGGACCAGGTCCAGTCGGTGGCGGCCAGTCCCTCGAGCGCCGCCGCCTCCATCAGCCGGCCGGTGCCAGTATTGAGGAAGAGCGCGTTCTGGTGGTACTTGGGCGTCGGGCCCGCGTCGGCCCGCTCCTCGGTCTTGCCCCGGGCGTCGGCGATCGAGTGCTGGTCCTTGAAGTGGGTCGTGGCCGCCATGTCGGCGACCAGGAAGTCGATCCGGCCGGTGTTGTTCACGTCGCCCGAGTCGGCGCCCATCGAGGAGAAGGATGTGTGCGGCGCCACCTTCTCCAGCGCGTCGGTGAAGGTGCCGTCATGGTTGTTGTGGTAGAGGCGGTCGGGGAAGCCGTAGTCGTTGGCGACGTAGAGGTCGGGCCAGCCGTCGTTGTCGTAGTCCCACCAGGTGGCCGAGTGGCTTTGCGATTCGCCGAGGATGCCGGCGGGGTCGGTCACGTTCGTGAACGTGCCGTCGCGGTTGTGGTGGAAGAGGTACCCGCGCTGCCCGTTCGGATGGGTGGTGATGTTGAGGATGTTGGTCGCCAGGTAGAGGTCGAGGAGCCCGTCGCGGTCGTAGTCGCAGAACGCCGCCATCACGCTGGCATCGACCACGTCGAGGCCGTAGGCGTGGGCCATCTCCTTGAAGGTCCCGTCGCCCTGGTTGATGTAGAGGAGGTTGGGGGCGTTGGTCCGGCAGACGTAGATGTCGAGGCGGCCGCTGTTGTTGATGTCGACGAAGGTGGCCCCCTCGTTCCACACCCCCGGGGTGGCGCCGACGCCGGCCTTTTCGGTCACATCCTCGAACTTGTAGCCCCCGAGGTTGCGGAAGAGCCGGCAGCCCTCGGTCTTGCTGACCACGTAGATGTCGGGCCGCCCGTCGCCGTCATAGTCGCCGATCGCCACCCCGGTGCCGATGGAGGACGTCTCGAATTCCTGGTAGAGCTCCCCGCGCATCCGCGGGTCGTCGTACTTGTTCTCGGTCCGCAGGCCGGTTTCCTCCGCGGGCAGCGCGACGAACATCGTCGCCCCCGGGGGAAAGGGATGGGGCGCCAGCGGCTTGCTGGTGATGCTGCCCTCGTCTCCGCGGCCGGCGGCCGCGAAAGCCAGGGCGAACAGGGCGAGCAGCGCAGCCCGGCGGAGCGGAGCGGACGGGGCCGGGGAGGCGCACATGGCGGGGGATCGGCGGGGCAAAGTCAGGCCGCTCAGGGAAGGCGGGGCGGTGGCCGGCGTCAATTGCCCTGGGGCGTCAGGACGACGGTGGCGGCCCCGGCCGCCACGGGCTCCTCGGTCGTCGGCCCCCCGGGCCAGTCCACCTGGATGGTCCGCGGCGGGTTGGCACCGGGATAGCCGAAGTAGCACGCCGGGCTCGACTGGCTGTAGTCGCCGGAGCCGGCGTGAACCTCCGCGGTCTCGGCGGAGCCGTCCGCAAAGCGGACGGTCACCCGGGATCCGACCCCGGTTGGGTTGCCGGCCGGGCCGTGCAGGACGACGCGCAGGGGATGATGGCCCGGGACGCCGGAGTTGCGGAACGCGAGCGTCAGCCCGTTGTTGCGCGTCACGACGAAGCCCGGCCACCCGTCCGGGCCGAGGTCGAGGACGGCCAGCGCCTTGGCGTCACCGGGCACCACCAGGCCGCTCTCGATCGGCGGCGTGGCGACAAAGTGGCCGGAGCCGTCGCCGCGGAGCAGTTGGCTCAGGCCGCCGTCAAAACGACCCACCGACGGGATCGGGGCATACGAGTTCTGGACCGCGTAGAGGTCCATGTGGCCGGTGCCGCCGAAGTCGCCGGTGACGATCCCGTCCAGGGGGGCAATCTGGGCGATCCGCGGCAGCGGCTCGAAGCGGTAAGTGCCGTCGGGCTGGCTCAGGAACACCCCGCTTCGCAGCTCGGTGGCCGCGAAGCGGCGCGCCTGGGACAGCTTCTGCTCGCCCAAGATCTCCCCGAGGGTGGCCCGGGCATAATAGTCATTGTGGGTGTAGCGGCGCAGGACGGACGGGATCCCTTTCGCCAGGCCCTTCCGGCTGCGCCAAGGATAGAGGCGGTCGCCCTCGTAGTAGGCCTCGACCAGCTGGGTGCCCCCGCCCCCCTTGAAGTCGCCGGCGAAGAGCAGGGCCGGATGTTCCGGGTCCGCGTGGTAGGGGGTGTTCAGGCCGGTGTTGCCGACGACGTAGTCCATCCGGCCGTCGCCGTTGAAGTCGGCCGCGGCGATCGAGGTCCACCAGCCGGTCCCGGCGGAGGCGAAGCCCGCCTTTTCCGTCCAGTCCTCAAAGCCTTGGCCCTGACGGTTGTGGAAGTAGCGGACCTGCCCCCACTCGAGCGTCAGGAGGAGGTCGGGCCACCCGTCGCCGTCCACGTCGGTCCACAGGGCCGAGGTGACCATTCCGACGTTCCGCAAGCCGGGCGCCAGCCGGTCGGTCACGTCCTCGAACTTCCCGCCATGGTTGGCGAGGAGCGCGCTCGTCGGCGGCAGCGGATACTGCCCGGTTCGCACCCGGCCGCCGATGAAGAGGCCGAGCCGGCCGCGGTGGTCGAAGTCGGCGGCCGCCACCGCACCGGCGTCGATGGCCAGCGGCGGCAGCGCGTTGTCGGGCGCCGGCCGGAAGCTGCCGTGGCCGTCGTTGAGGTACAGGCGCGGCTGGTACTCGGGCGCGCCCTCGGAGAGGATGTTGCCCCCGGTCGTGACCAGCAGGTCCGGGTGCCCGCTGCCGGCCGCGTCGAACAGCAGCACCGGGCCGTCGTCGGCGGGAGCGTGGGCCGCCGGCCCCGGTGCCGGCGCCGCGGTGAACTGGCCGTTCGCCTCGGACCGCAGGATCCGGAGGGGGTCGAGTGTGGTGCCGCCGACGACGAGGTCGTCCCGGCCGTTCCCGAAGATGTCGCCGACCGCGAGGGCGGGGCCCCGCCGGTTGAGGCGAACCGGCATCAGCCGCTGCAGGTAGGTTTCGTCGACCACCTCCTCGCGGGAATTGAGCGCCAGTCCGCTCGTGCGCCCGACCTCCGTGAACTGCCCCGCGGGGGGCGGCGGGGTGGGCGGGATCGGAAAGGCGCCCGCGGGCTCGGTCACGGTGTAGCGCCGGTCGACCGCCAGGTTCTCAAAGGTCTGCACGCGGCCGCTCGGCCAGGTGACGGTCATCCGGCGCACCACCGGGTCCGTCCCGAGGCCGAAGTGCAGCATCGGCTCGCTGGAGGAAAGGTAGCCCCGCGCGAGGGCCAGCTGGCGGACCTGAAGGCCCAGGGCGCTCTCCACCCGCACCGTCGCGCCGACCCCGTAGCGGTTGGAGGCCGTGCCCCGCAGCTCGACGTTCACCACGTGTCCCGAGGCGCAGTCGTTGCGCAGGACGGTCACGCCCCCGTCGTAGTTGGTATAGACGAGGTCGAGGTTGCCGTCGCCCGACAGGTCGCCGAAGGCGGCCCCGAAACTGACGCCCTTCTGGTCCAGTCCCCAGTCCGGGCCGACGCTCTCGAACCGCAGGTCGCCGCGGTTGCGGAACGCCAGGTGGGTCTCATTCAGCACCGGGCTCTCGAACATCACCCGGATCCGCTCGGCCGGGGTTGAGGCGTCCATCGACTGGCGGTTGACGTCGGGGTTCGGGTCGCGATTGAAGCCGTTGGTGACAAAGAGGTCGAGGCGGCCGTCGTTGTCGAGGTCCTCGAGGCGGACCGACCAGGTCCAGTCCGTCGCGGCGATGCCGGCCAGGTAGGCGGCCTCGAGCGCGTGGCCCGTGCCGGTGTTGAGGTAGAGGGCGCTCCGGTGGTACTTGGGCGCAGCCGGAGACTGGTCGGAGTCCTCCGTCCGTTCCCGCGCCTCGGCGATCGAATGGTGGTCCTTGTAATGGGTCGTGGCCGCCATGTCGGCCACGAGCAGGTCGATCCGGCCGTCGTTGTTCACGTCGCCCAGGTCCGAGCCCATGGAGTAGAAGGAGGTGTGCGGCAGCACCTGGTCGACGACGTTGGTGAAGGTGCCATCCCGGTTGTTGTGATAGAGGCGGTCCGGATAGCCGTAGTCATTGGCAACGTAGAGATCGGGCCAGCCGTCGTTGTCGTAGTCCCACCAGGTGGCCGAATGGCTCTGTGACTCGCCCGCGATCCCCGCCGCCTCGGTCACGTTCGTGAACGTGCCGTTGCGGTTGTTGTGGAAGAGGTAGCCGCGCTGGCCGCCGGGGTGGGCCGCGTTGTCCAGCATGTTGGTCGCCAGGTACAGGTCGAGCCAGCCGTCCCGGTCGTAGTCCGAGAACGCGGCCATCACGCTCGAGTCCTTCACATCCAGCCCGTAGGCGTGGGCCATCTCCTTGAAAGTGCCGTCGCCCTGGTTGATGAAGAGCAGGTTGGGCGCGTTGAACCGGCAGACGTAGATATCGAGGCGGCCACTGTTGTTGAGGTCGACGAAGGTGGCGCCGAGGTTCCAGACGCCGGGCTCGGCGCCCACCCCGGCCCTCGCCGTCACGTCCTCGAACTTGTAGCCGCCGAGGTTGCGGAAGAGCCGGCAGCCATGGGTCTTGGTGACGACGAAGATGTCCGGCCGGCCGTCGCCGTCGTAATCGCCGATCGCCACGCCGGTGCCGATCGAGCCCCCCTCGAACTCCTGGTAGAGGCTGCCCCACATCCGTGGGTCGTCGTACTGGTTGTCGGTGCGGATCCCGGTCGCCTCCGCCGGCAGGGACACGAACATGGTCGCGCCGGGCGGGTAGGGGTGCGGCGCCAAAGCCGCCCCGCTGATCCCGCCGGCGGGATCGGCGGCGCGCAGGACGGCGCCCAGCGCGAGCGCGAGGAGGGTGGCGCGGGCCGCAGCCGGCACAGGGCGACGGGGGCATGACGCGGCATCCGGCATCGGTGGCGCGATGGGACGAATGGCCCATGGCGTAGTCAAGGAACGTTTTGGCTCGGCGCTGCGCCCGGACTTTTCTTGCCCGGCGAAACGCGCTCCGATTGCATGCCCGATCCCGAAACGCGCGGACCATGCCTGACCCCGTGAGCCCCCCGACCCGCTTTTCCCGGCGCGTCTGGCTCGCGGCGCTGCTGTTGGCGGCCGTCCTCGCGGCCGTCCCGGCAATCCTGCGCCTGCGGCACGTGGCCTACGCGACGGACGTCGCCGGACGCAGCCCAGCCGAGCTGGCCGCGCCGGCCCCCTCCAACCGGCCCGAGCTCATCATGCCGGGCAACCATGACGAAAGCCTCGAGTGGCTGGACCAGACCCGCCTGATGTTTGCCCGCGGGGAGGCGCGGGTTCGCCGGGTCGACTACGAGAACGCGCCCTTCGGTCACGATGTCCTGGCCGCGTCGCCCTACCGCTGGTGGCTCGGACTCCTGGCCGGGATCGACCACCTGGCGACGGGCCACCCGGCGGCCCGCGCGGTCGAGATGGCTTCGCTCTATGCCGACCCCGTCCTGCTCCTGCTGCTGATCCTCGGCGCCTCGGCCTTCACCGCCCGGTACCTGGGTGCCGCAGCCGCCGCCTTCCTGGCCCTGGGCCTTGCCTGCCTCTATCCTTTGGCCGGATCCTTCCTCCCCGGGCTCCCGGACGACCGCGGACTCGTCCTGTCCCTCCAGTTGGCGAGTCTCCTGCCGCTCCTCGCCGGGATGCGGCCGGGCGGAGGGACCGCGGCGGTCCGCTGGTTCGCCGCGGCCGGCGTCATCGGCGGCCTCAGCCTGTGGGTCAGCGTCCGCGACGAGGCGCCGCTCCTTGCCGGGGTGGGCCTCGGGGCGCTCCTGGCGGCGGCCTTCCGCCGACGCTCCCGTCCCGCGTCCCTTCCGTGGCGGGCCTGGGGCGGCGCGGGCGCGGCCACGGTCCTCGGGGCGTACTTGGCCGAGTTCTTTCCCGACCACATGGGTGCCTGGGAATTCCGGGCGCTGCACCCCCTGCTCGGCCTCGCCTGGCTGGGCGGCGCGGACCTGGTCGCACGGGCCGCGGGGATGATCGAGGGGAAACGTCCGTGGCGGGGTTGGGCCGACGCCGGCCTGGCCCTCCTCGCCTTGGCCGCGTTCTCCTCGCTGCCCATCGTTCTCCGGCTGACCCACAGCCTGGGCTTCCTCGCCAGCGAACTCGGTGACTTGCGCCTTTCGCTCCTCCCCGGCAGCGCCGAGGCCGGCTCCCTCTGGGCGTGGCTCCTGCAGAACGGCGTCACCGGCGCCGCGGCCGCCACTTTCCTGCCCCTCCTGTTCCTTGGGCCGGCGCTGGCGCTCCTCGCCTCGTCCCGGGTGCCAACGGCCTCGCGGGCCAGCCTGGCCCTCCTCATGGGGCCGGTGGCTGTCACGTTGGGATTCGCCTGCCAACGGATCGCCTGGTGGAACGCCGTGGACGTCGCGCTCCTGGCCTTGGGCGCCGGCGTGGCCGCGGCGGCGGCCACGGGGCCGCGGCCGCGAATTTTCGGCCCCGGTGCCGCCGCGCTGGCCGCCGTCGTCTTCGCGGCCGGCCTTTGCCAAGGGTGGCCCATCTGGACCCCGTCAACGCTCTCGGAGCCCGAGGTGGCGGGCCTGGTCGAGCGCGACCTCGCGTACTGGCTTTCCCAGCACGTGGGGCCTGACGGCGCGACCGTCCTCGCGCCGCCGCGGGCCACCGCCGCGCTCTACTACTACGCGGGGCTCCGTGGCCTGGGGACCTTCGCTCCGGACGACCGGGACGGGCTGGCGGTGGCGGTCCGGATAGTCAGCGCCACTACCCCGGAGGAGGCCCAGGAACTTTTTGCCCGCCGCGGCGTGACCCACCTCGTCATCCCCTCTTGGGATCCCTACCTCGACGCCTACGCCCAGATGGGCGAGGGCCAGGTCGCCGGCACTTTCCTCGAGCGGCTGCACCAGTGGATCCTGCCGCCGTGGCTGCGGCCGGTGGCATACCCGATCCCGGCCATCTCCGGCTTCGAGGGCCAGACGGTGACCGTGCTCGAGATCGTGGACGAGCAGGACGCCGCCACCGCGGCGTCGCGACTGGCCGAATACTTTGTCGACATGGGCCAGCCCGAGCTGGCGGCCGCGGCGGGCCAGGCGCTGCGGCGCTATCCGGCCGACCTCGGCGCCGTGCTGGCCCAGGCGGAGGTGGCGATTGCCGCGGGCGACCCGGCGGCCACGGCCGCGGCGGTGAACCTGCTCCTGCGCCGGATTGCCGGCGGCGCCGACCAGGCGCTGCCCTGGGACGAGCGGGTGGGGCTGGCGATCGTCCTCGCCCAGACCCAGCACGTCGACCTGGCGCGGGCGCGCCTCGCGGCGTGCTTGGCGGATATCGATGCGGAGAAGCTGCGCTCCCTCAGCACCAACTCGCTTTACCACCTGCAGGTGCTGCTTCGGGCGCTCAGACTTGAGATCGCCGACGCCGGGTTTCGCGTCCTTGCGCTTACCTTGCTGCCGGCCGACCTGCGGATGCGCCTGTCAAAATAGGTTCAAAAAAAGTTGTTTTTTCACCCCCGAATGGCAAAGAAACTCAAGTCCGTTACAACAGATCTCATTCACACAAGATGAGGGATGGAGTATAACCCTCCCCGTTCCCCTGGCTTTTTACCCCCGCTAGCTGACGATCCACCCCATCTCCGGACGTTTCTCCCTCGAGAAGTGTCCCCGTCCCTGTCCCCAAACCCTAAGCTAATACACCAAACCATGCCTGCTAATCGAACGTTGGCTATGCTGCGTGCCCTCACGGTCACATCAGCCCTTGCCGTGGCAGTAATTCCTCGAACCGCGGTCGCCCAGGCCGCAGACAACGCCCAAACCAACACGACCGTCACGACCACGACGACGACCGCCGCTCCGGCAGCTCCCGCTGACACGGAAGAGCCGACGGTCCTTTCGCCCTTCGTCGTGGACGCCTCGGAAGACAAGGGCAGCTACAAGGCGAACAGCACCTTGGCCGGAACCCGCGTCCGCACCGACCTGAAGGATGTCGCCTCCGCGATCACGGTCGTGACCTCGCAGTTCCTCCAGGATACGGGTGCCACGAACGCCCAGGACCTCCTGGTTTACACCCCCAGCACGGAAGTCGCGGGCATCCGCGGCAACTTCTCGGGCGCCGCGGGCACTGCGGTCGTCCAGGAAAACACGGTTTCCGC
>Ga0302314_10016406_pt1 | contig 12513 bp, 9 predicted proteins | sample III_Palsa_N2_3_FD_200533 | JGI IMG/M metagenome (GOLD analysis project Ga0302314, IMG submission 200533) | Peat permafrost microbial communities from Stordalen Mire near Abisko, Sweden - III_Palsa_N2_3 | ecosystem: Environmental > Terrestrial > Soil > Palsa > Peat permafrost | place: Sweden...
TCGCCGGAACCAACGCGCACTTTGGTACCCCGCCCAACCCGCGTGCACCGCGTCGCCTGCCCGGAGGCTCGTCGAGCGGACCGGCCTCAGCGGTCGCGATGGGACACGCGAGCATCGGGCTCGGCACGGACACGGCGGGTTCGATCCGCGTGCCGGCGTCGTATCAGGGCTTGTGGGGGCTGCGGACCACGCACGGGGCGGTGAGCGCCGAGGGCCTGTTGCCGCTCGCGCCCAGCTTCGACGCGGTCGGCTGGCTGACGCGCACGCCCGAGCTGCTCGCGAATGTGGCGGAGGCGTCGCTCGGTGCGGCAGGACGCGTGGCGGGCGGCGGGTTCGTGGTCTGGCCCGAACTGCTGGAGCTGGCGGATCCGGCCGTGCGCGCCGCGTTCCAAGAAATAACAGGCCCAACCGCTCCAGCGGAAACGGCAGCACCGGCTTTGGTGAGTTCGGCGGCGTTGGTGAGCTCGGACGTGTCGGGGGTGAGCCCCGGCGTACCCGGCGTATCCAGCGCGTCCGGCGTGCGACCCGATGCATCCCGAGCGAGCCTTGGCATGTTCCGGGCCACCTTCGAAGCCTTCCGCACCGTTCAGGCAGCCGAGGCCTGGCGCACGCACGGAGCCTGGGTCCGCTCCCACCCCGACGCACTCGGCCCGGACGTCGCCGCTCGCTTCGCTTGGGCCGCCACCGTCACCGCAGATCAGGAACGCGACGCACGTGCCGTCCTCGACGACGTCCGTACCCGACTCGACGCAGCCCTCGAAGACAACATTCTTCTACTCCCCACGACACCCACCCCAGCACCCCTCCGCTCCGCCGACGCCGCGTCCCTCGACGCCGCGCGTACCGCCACCATCAGCCTGACCTGCCTGGCCGCGATCACCGGCCGTCCCGCGCTCTCCGCCCCGCTGCTCTCCGTCGATGGAGTTACCCCGGTCGGGCTGAGCCTGCTTGGGCCGCGTGGCACCGATCTGGACCTCGTCGCCCGTGCGGCGGCGCTCGCTCACCACCGAACCGTCAACGACTAGTCACACCTCACACCTGGGAGACGCCCGTGACCGGCTCGCCGCACCCGCTCGACCCGCCCCCTCGGCTGCTGATGGGGCCAGGGCCCGTCAACGCCCACCCGCGCGTCCTGCGCGCCCTCTCGACGCCGCTGATCGGCCAGTACGACCCGGTGATGACCGGCTACATGGCCGAGACCTCCGCTCTCTACCGCCAGGTCTTCGACACGGCCAACGAGCAGACGCTGCTGGTGGACGGGACGTCGCGGGCCGGGATCGAGGCGGCGATCGTGTCGCTCGTCGCGCCCGGGGAGCGCGTGCTCGTGCCGATCTTCGGGCGCTTCGGGCACCTGTTGGCCGAGATCGCCTCGCGGGCCGGGGCCGAGGTGCACACCATCGAAGAGCCGTGGGGGACTGTCTTCGAACCCGAAGTCATCGCGGACGCGGTGCGTCGGATCAGGCCGCGGCTGCTCGCGATGGTGCACGGCGACACGTCGACCACCATGCTCCAGCCGCTCGACGGCCTCGGGGAGGTGTGCGCGGAGTACGACGTGCTGCTCTATGCGGACGCGACCGCGAGCCTCGGCGGCAACACGTTCTCCGCCGACGCCTGGGGGATCGACGCGGCGACCGCCGGGCTGCAGAAGTGCCTCGGCGGACCCTCGGGGACCGCCCCGGCCACCTTCTCGCCCCGCGCGGTCGAGGTGATCACGGGCCGTCGGCAGATCGAGGCCGGGCTGCGCGAGGACGGCGACGAGGACAACAGCCTCCGCATCGGCTCGAACTATTTCGATCTGGCGATGGTCTTCGACTACTGGGGTCCGCGGCGGCTCAACCACCACACCGAGGCGACCAGCGCGCTCTACGCGGCCCGCGAATGCGCCGCGCTGCTGGCGGAAGAGGGCATGAAGGACGCCGTAGATCGGCACAAGCTGCATGGCGCCGCGATGGCTGCCGGGGTGCGCGGTCTCGGCCTTGAGGTGTTCGGCGATCAGGAACACCGGATGAACAACGTCGTCGGCGTGCTGATCCCGGACGGCGTCGGCGACGCGGACGTGCGCACCGCCATGCTGACCGACTACGGCATCGAGATCGGCACGTCCTTCGGCCCGCTGCGAGGCCGGATCTGGCGGATCGGAACCATGGGCTACAACGCGCGCAAGGACGCCGTGCTGACGACGCTCGCGGCCCTGGAGCAGGTGCTGCGCGGAGCAGGCGCGAAGGTCGTCGCGGGTGGGGGAGTCAGGGCCGCGCAGGAGGTATATCAGGAGGTATATCAGGGGGCTGCCGTATGAATTCGCGGATCGTCCTCGAACGTTGCGATGAGCTGGCCGCGATCTCCGCGCTGCCGGACGGGCTGATCGAGCGCACCTACCTGACCGTCGAGCACAAGTCGGCCAACGCCACCGTCGCACAGTGGCTCACCGACGCGGGGCTGCACGCCATCTGGCAGGACGCCGCCGGCAACGTCTGCGGACGGCTGGAAGGCGAGCGTCCGGGCCTGCCCGTGCTGCTGCTCGGCTCGCACCTCGATACCGTCCCCCAAGCCGGCCGCTACGACGGGATCCTCGGCGTGCTGATCGCCATCGAGGTCGTCGCGCGGATCAAGAAGAGCGGCAGAACCCTTCCATTCGCCCTCGAAGTCGTCGGGTTCGGCGACGAGGAGGGCACCCGCTTCGGCGCCACGCTGCTCGGCAGCCGTGCCTTGGTCGGGACCTGGGATCCGCAGTGGTGGAGGCTGACCGATGCCGACGGGGCGAGCCTGCGCGAGGCGTTCGCCGCGTTCGGCCTCGACCCCGACGCGATCACCCGTGCCGCGCGTCGCCCTGAAGACCTGGTCGGCTACCTGGAGGCGCACATCGAGCAGGGGCCGATCCTCGAGCAGCGCGATCGGGCGCTCGGCCTGGTCACCTCCATCGCCGGGGCACGCAGGATGCTGATCACCGTCACCGGCCGGGCCGCGCACGCCGGGACCCCGTACGCCGCGCGCCGCGACGCGCTGGCCGGTGCGAGCGAGGCGATCCTCGCCGTCGAGTCGCTGGCACCCGGCCTCGGGCTCATCGCGACGGTCGGCCGCATCGGCGCGCAGCCGGGCGCGGTCAACGTCGTGGCCGGTTCGACCACCTTCAGCCTCGACGTGCGCGCGGCCTCCGACGAGGCGCGTGACGCGGGACTGGAAAAGCTGCTGGCGGAGTTGAAGGCCATCTGTGCCCGGCGCAGGCTGAGCCTGAGCGTCGAGCACACGCACGCCGCCGAGACCGTGTACTGCGACCCGGCGCTGAAGGCGACGCTCGCTCAGGGCGTGATCGCGACCGGCGACGACGATCCGCTCGAACTGTTCTCCCCGGCGGGCCACGACGCGATGGCGATCGCCTCGCTCACCCGCGTCGGCATGCTCTTCATCCGCTGCGCCGGGGGAGTCAGCCACCACCCCGAGGAATCCGTCCGCGAAGACGACGTGGCGCTCGCGATCGACGCCATGCACGCGGCGGTCCTGAGCCTCGCCGAGTCGTATGAGCCGTACGAGCCGGAGACGGCCCGGGCCACGGGATAGGACAAAATACCGCCATGGACGAAGCGACGAGCGTCGGCAGCGGCACGACCGGCGTCACCAGCCTCGGCACTGGCACGACCGGCGCCACGCCCGGCGTCACGATCGGTCAGCGCATCGACCGCCAGTACGCCGCGCTCTCCCCGCAGGAGCAGCGCGCGGCGGACGTGGTGCTCGACCGGCTCGACGACCTCGCGGTCTTCAACGCGTCGGAGATCGCGCAGCTGAGCGGCGTGTCCAAGGCCACCGTGTCACGCCTCGTGCGCAGGCTCGGTTACGAGGATTTCGCGCAGGTCCGTGCCCAGGCGAAGCTGCTGCGCGGCCTCGGCTCCCCGATAGGCGCGTCGGCCCCGGCTGAGAACGACAGCGACTCGCTCACCGCGCACCTGGCCGCCGAACAGCGCAACCTGGAACTGATGCTGCGCTCGGCGGCCGACGGACGGCTGGACGCGGCGGCCCGGCTGCTGGCCGAGGCGTCGCAGGTCACTGTCATCGGCCGCCGCAACAGCTACCCGGTCGCTCTGCACCTGCGCCAGCAGCTCGCCCAGATAAGAGGCCACGTCGCGCTGCTCCCGGTGCCCGGCCAGAGCCTCGGCGAGGACGTGGCCGGACTCGGCGCGCGGGACGCCGCGGTGCTCGTCGGATTCCGCCGCCGCCCACGCGGATTCAGCACCCTGATCGAGGCGCTGCTCGGCCGGGGCGTCCCGGTGGTGCTGATCGGCGACAACACGCTGGAACCCTGGCGCGACCTCGTGACGCACTTCCTGCTAGCCCCGCTCGACTCACCCTCGGCGTTCGACAGCTACGCCGCCGCGATGAGCCTGGTCAACCTGCTGGCCACCGCCACGCTCGCGCAGCACACGCGCCAGGGCCGCACCCGCGTCTCCACCATCACCACCCTCTACGACGAACTCGGCGAGCTGGAAGAGCCCTGGTAGGCGGCCGGCGGTCGGTCCCGCGGAGTCACCGAAAGGACCCGCGGACGAAACATCCGGCCGCTAGCCTCCGCCGGAATGGACAGACGTCGTAGGCCGGTGGCCGCCTGGATCTGGCAGCTCGCGGCCGAGCGCCCCGGCACGATGCACGAGGTGATCCTGGACGAGTTGCGTTCGGTCATCCTCGCCGGGCTCGCGCGGCCCGGCGCGCCCATCAACGTGGACGACGTGGCCCAGCGCTTCGGCGCCAGCCGGATCCCGGTGCGCGAGGCGCTCAAGACCCTGATGGCCGAGAGCCTGGTCGACCACGAGCCGCGCTCCGGGTACCGCGTCGCGCAGCTCACCAGGACCGAGCTCGCCGAACTCTACGTCGTGCGCGAGGCGCTGGAGACGGCGGCGTTGACCGCGGCCGTGAGCGCGGCGACGGTCGAGGACGACGCGCAGGTGGCCGCCGCGCATCAGGCGCTGTCGCAGGCCATCGAGCAGCACGACGCGCGCGGCCACCACGTCCAGAGCCGCCGCCTGCACCTCGCGCTGACCAGCCCCTGCCGGATGCGCCGGCTGCTCGGCATGTTCGAGTCCGCCTGGAACATCACCGAGCCGCTGCAGCCGATGTCGCACGTCTCGGACGAGATGACCCACGGGTTGCACGAGGACCACCGTGTGATGGTGGACGCCTTCCACGCGCGCGACGTCGACACCCTGCTTGCCGCCTCGTCCGCGCACTACCGGCGGCTGCAGGAGGTCGTCGCCGGCCTCCCGACCACGCGGTTGCGGTACTGAGCCGGTTTCGGGCAGGTTACGGCTGAGGGCACGAGCGGATATATCCGTGAGGTCATCAGCCCGCAACAGCGCGTTCCTAGCATCTTCCGCATCAAGGCTGTGATCCGAACCCGAGGAGAGCCCCAGATGACGGATACCGACAGACAGACACCAGCCGCCCCCGGCGACCTCGTCGAGGCGGCCGGATTCCCGCCCGGTCAGGGCGTCGTCCGGCGCGAGTACGACCCGCGGCTGACCAACGCGGACCTCGCGCCGCTCAAGAAGCAGCCCTGGGGCTCGTACAACATCTTCGCCTTCTGGATGTCCGACGTGCACAGCGTCGGCGGCTACGTCACCGCGGGCAGCCTGTTCGCCCTCGGCCTGACCAGCTGGCAGGTCTTCATCTGCCTGATCGTCGGCATCGTCATCGTGCAGTTCTTCTGCAACCTGGTGGCCAAGCCCAGCCAGCAGGCCGGCGTGCCCTACCCCGTCACCAGCCGGGCGTCCTTCGGCGTGCTCGGCGCGAACATCCCGGCGATCATCCGGGGCCTGATCGCGGTCGCCTGGTACGGCGTGCAGACCTTCCTCGCCGCCGAGTCGCTCAACATCGTCTTCCTCAAGCTCTGGCCGGGACTCGCCCCATACGCCGACGTCCACCAGCACGGACTGCTCGGCCTGTCCTACCTCGGCTACCTGAGCTACGCGATCCTGTGGGTGGTGCAGGCGGCGCTGTTCTGGCGCGGCATGGACACCATCCGCAAGTTCATCGACTGGGCCGGGCCCGCGGTGTACGTCGTGATGGTCGTGCTCTGCGTCTACATGCTCACGAAGGCGCACTGGCACGTGAACCTCAACCTCTCGAACGTGCACCTGAGCGGCTGGTCGCTGATCTGGACGATGTGCGGCGCGACGGCGGCCGTGGTGGCCTACTTCTCCGGGCCGATGCTCAACTTCGGCGACTTCTCCCGCTACGCGAAGTCGTATTCGGCGGTCAAGAAGGGGAACCTGCTCGGCCTGCCGCTCAACTTCGTGATGTTCTCTGTGCTCACGGTGCTGACCGCGGCGGCCACCGTGCCCGTCTACGGCCAGCTGATCACCGACCCGATCGAGACGGTGCAGAAGATCGGCACCACCTTCGCGATCATCCTCGGCGGGGTCACCTTCGTCGCCGCGACCGTCGGCATCAACATCGTCGCCAACTTCATCTCCCCGGCCTTCGACTTCTCGCACGTGAGCCCGCAGAAGATCAGCTGGCGGATGGGCGGCATGATCGCGGCCGTCGGCTCGCTGCTGATCACCCCGTGGAACTGGTACGACAACGCGAACGCGATCTTCTGGACGCTCGGCCTGCTCGGTGCGCTGATCGGCCCGCTGTTCGGCATCCTGATCGCCGACTTCTACCTGATCCGCGGTCAGAAGATCATCGTCGACGACCTGTTCACGCTCGACAAGGACGGCGCCTACTACTACCGAAAGGGCTACAACCCGGTCGCGATCAAGGCCGTGATCCTCTCCGGCGTGATCTCGTTGGCCTCGGTGATCGTGCCGAAGTTGGGCGACGTGGTGACCTGGCTGCCCCAGTACGGCTGGTTCGTCGGCTGCGGCCTCGGCTTCCTGTCCTACTACCTGATCGCGCGCACGTCCTCGTCCGCCACGTCCGCCCCCGCCGAGCCGGCGGCCGCCGCGCCCGCGGTCGCGGAATCGTAGCGGCCGCGCGGTGATCGTCAAGGTCGTCAACCCGAACACCACCGAGTCGATGACGCGGCTGATCGAGGCCAGCGCCCGCACGGCCGCGGCCCCGGACACCAAGGTCGTCGCGGTCACCTCGCGCACCGGCCCGGCCTCGATCGAATCGCACTACGACGAGGCCCTGAGCGTGCCCGGCCTGCTCGCCGAGATCACCGGCGGCGAGCAGGCGGACGGGTTCGTGGTCGCCTGCTTCGGTGACCCCGGTCTCGACGCGGCACGCGAGGCGGCGTGCGGACCGGTCGTCGGGATCGCCGAGGCCGGGATGCGCGCGGCGACATACCTGGCCCGCTCGTTCGGCGTGGTCACGACGTTGGCGCGCACGTCCGGCCGGGCCGAGGAGCTCGTCGACCGCTACGGGGTCCGTCCGTACTGCCGAACCGTTCGGGCGTGCGACGTCCCCGTCCTCGAACTCGAGACGGACCCCGAGGCCCGCGCCCGCATCGTGGACGAGTGCCGAGCCGCGATCGAGGACGACGGCGCCGAGTCGATCGTCCTCGGCTGCGCGGGCATGGCAGACCTCTGCGCCGACCTGCGCGCCGAGCTCGGCGTCCCGGTGATCGACGGCGTGGCCGCGGCCGTCGCGGCGGTCGAGGGCCTGATCCGCCTCGGCCTGGCCACGAGCCGCGTCGGCGAATACGCCCCGCCGCCGCCGAAGCCGTACCACGGAGTCCTCGCCGGATTCGCCCGAGGCGTGTGAGCCTGAATTCCCCGCGTAACTAGGCCCGACTCAGCCCAGGAACGTCAGCCGCACCTGCCGGTCCGGATTGTCCCCGTTCGTATCCACCATGACCACCGACTGCCAGGTCCCGAGCTCCAACCGCCCGCCGATCACCGGGAGCGTCGCGTGCGGGGCGATGAACGCAGGGAGCACGTGGTCCCGGCCGTGGCCCGGCGAACCGTGCCGGTGCCGCCAGCGACCGTCGGCGGGCAGCAGGTCGTGCAGCGCGGCCAGCAGGTCGTCGTCGCTGCCCGCGCCGGTCTCCAGCACGGCCACGCCCGCCGTCGCGTGCGGCACGAACACGTTGAGCAGCCCGTCCGCCCCGGCCGCCGCCCGACGCAGGAACGCCTCACAAGCGCCCGTCAGATCGTGCACGGTCTCCGAACGGCCGGTGCGCACCGACAGCAGCTGAGTCGTGAAGTTCGCCATAGCCTCGATCGTCTCAGTCTCAATGCCCTCTTGCCGACGCCCGGATCACTTCAGCAGCCGGGACAGCCGCCGGTCGGCCAGGATCTTCCCGCCGGTCTGGCACGTCGGGCAGTACTGCAGCGCCGAGTCGCTGAACGACACCTCGCGGATCGTGTCCCCGCACACCGGACAGGCCTCGCCCTTGCGCCCGTGCACGCGCAGCCCCGACTTCTTCTCGCCCTTGAGCTCGCTGAGCGGCAGCCCGCGCGAACGCTCGACGGCCTCGGTGAGCGTCGAGACCGCGATATCGTGCAGCGCCGCGACCTCGTCCGCCGTGAGCTTCGAAGCGGTCTTATACGGCGACATGCGCGCGGCATGCAGAATCTCGTCTGAATAAGCATTGCCGATGCCCGCGATGACGCCCTGGTCGCGCAGCACCCCCTTGATCAGCCGCCGCTCGTCCTTCAGCAGCCCGGCCAGCGCGTCGACGGTGAACGCGGCGGAGAGCGGATCGATGCCCAGGCTCGCGATGCCGGGCACCTGCATCGGGTCGCGGACGACGTAGATGGCCAGCCGCTTCTGCGTCCCGGCCTCGGTCACGTCGAAGCCCGGCAAGCCGGAGCCGGCACCGGAACCGGCGTCGTCTCCGAGCCTGACCCGCAGCGCCAGCGGCCCCTTCCCAGGCCGCGGCGGCTCGCTCGGCAGCTCGTCCCTCCACCGGATCCACCCCGCGCGTGCCAGGTGGACAACGAGGTGCAGGTCCCCGTCGAGCCGCAGGTCCAGGAACTTCCCATGCCGCCCCACGCCCTCGAAGCCTCGACCCACCAGCGCACTCAGCGGCGGGTCGTACGTCTTGAGCGCCTGGAACGAGACGGCCGTCGCCGCGCCCACGGTCCGCCCGGCCAGCCTCCCGTCCAGGAAACCGGCCAGCGCCTCGACTTCCGGCAATTCAGGCATACCTAAAGTCTGCCATCCGCCACCGGATCGCGTCCCGCTGACTTCTATCGAAACGACCCGGACCGGGCCGGCGTGCTATGATCATCCGCCCAGGTCGCATCAGGCGTCGCGCGATGGCCGTGGCTTAGGAGGAATTCGTGCGCTTTGCCCTTTTGGGTCCGTTGCAGGTTCACGATGACGGTCCGATTGACATACGGGGCACTCTGCGGCGCACGCTTCTCGCCCGGCTCCTTCTGGAAGGCGGCGGTGTCGTCCCTTCGGAAACGCTCATCGAGGTGATGTGGGGTGAAAGAGCCTCGCAATCGACGGCCGCCGCTCTTTACAACCAGGTCATGCGGTTGAGGCAGGGTCTTGGCGACCAAGCGGAACGTGTCATCGCGTTTCCTCCCGGCTATCGCATCCGCATCGAGCCGGGTGAGCTGGACCTCGATGTGTTCTCCGGGCATTGCGCGCACGGCCGCCGCGCGCTGGCCGAGCAGCGCTGGTCGGAAGCGGCACGGCAGTTCTCGAGTGCGCTGGAAATCTGGCGGGGACGGCCGCTGTCCGGCTTGCCGGCGTTGGAAGGGCATGCGCGCGTCACGCAGCTCGACGAAGAGCGGCTGCAGGCGCTGGAGGGCAGGGCGCAGGCGAACCTGAGCCGCGGATTTTACGCGGAGGCCATCCCCGAGCTGTGCGCACTGACGGCGGACCATCCCCTGCGCGAAGCCTTCTTCGGCCAACTGATGCTCGCGCTCTATCGCGCCGGTCGGCCGAACGAGGCCCTTCAGGTTTATCGCGATCTTCGCGAAACCCTGGTGACCGAGCTCGGCGTGGAACCGACGGCCGCGATTCGTGAGCTCCATCAGCAGATCCTTCGAAACGACGCGGCGCTGACCGTGCCCCGGGTCATCGTCGGCGGCGGGTACGCCGGCGATGCCGAAGAGTCCGCCAGAACACGCGCGGGCATGCGCAGTACGCGCAGGCAGCTGCCCACCGATGTGCTGACGTTCGCCGGCCGGCGAAACGACATCAGCACGCTGGAACAGCGCTGCACCTCCCACGACGACCCGCTCGCGCCCGCGATTTCCGGCGTATCCGTGATCGACGGCATGGCGGGCGTGGGCAAGACGGCGTTGGCGGTACGCGTCGCGCATCAGGTCGGCCACAGGTTTCCACACGGACAGTTGTTCGTGGACCTGTGCGGGTACACCCCGGGGCTGACCCCGCTCGCCGCCGAGGATGCCCTGGACCAGCTGCTGCGCTCGCTCGACGTCCCGCAGCAGATCATCCCCGCCGGCCTCGCGGCCCGGGCGGCCTTGTATCGGGCCAAGCTCGCCGGTACGAACACTCTGATCGTCCTCGACAACGTGTCGAGCGCCCAGCAGGTCCTTCCCCTGCTACCGGGCACTGCCGGCTGCGCCGTACTCGTCACCAGCCGGCAGAAGCTCGCGGGCCTCGAGGACGCCTACTCGCTCACCCTCGGAGAGCTGCCCGACTCGGACGCCTTGTCTCTACTGTGCGACATCGCGGGAGACGAGCGGGTCGCGCCCGGGGATCCGGCGGCGGACGACCTGGTACGCATGTGCGGCGGTGTTCCCCTCGCCGTCCGGGTGGTCGCATCGCAGTTGCGTCGTCAGCCGGATCTGCGACCGGCATCGCTCGTGGACCGGCTTCGCGCGGACGAGGGTCGCCTTCGCCACCTTCGTGACGAGAGCCGCGACCTGTCCGTGCTGTTCCAGGCTTCCTATGAGGCGCTGGCTCCCGCCGAGCGGCTGCTGTTCAGTTCGCTGGCCCTGGTGCCGGGAGCGGATTTCGACGCATACGCCGCCGCCAACCTCATCGCCGATGATCTGGAATCGACGCAGCGCACCCTCGACTCCCTGGTCGATCACAACCTCCTGAACCAGCGCGTTCCCGGACGCTACCAGTTCCATGACCTGCTGAGGCTCTTCGCCGGCCAGATCGACGAGCGTTCCGACCCCGACTTCCGCGCGGCCGCCGCGACCCGGCTGTTCGACTTCTACGAGGCGTACGCCTGGAGCGCCGATCGATACTTCACCCGAAACACGCGCCCGCTCGCGGCCCCCGACTTCGCGCGTGCGCCTCTGGTCCCGCCGTTCGCGGATCGGCGGGAGGCCAAAACGCGGATGCGGACGGAGCGGGACAACCTCGAGGCCGCGATCTCGGCGAGCCGGGGCGCGCCGCGCCGCCTGGTATCGCTCACCGGGGCCCTGGCGACGTTCTTCCAACAGGAGGGAGCGTGGCGAAGGGCGGCAGAGCTGCACACCGCGGCTCGTGCCACCGCGTGCTCGCACGGTCTCACGCTCGAAGAGGCGAATGCCCTGTGGGACGCCGGTCGGATCAGGAACACGACGGGAGACATCGCTTCCGCGGAGGCCGTGCAAACGGAAGCGTTGGCCATCTATCGTAGGCTGGGAAATCGGCAAGGACAGGTGAACTCCCTCGTCGACCTTGGCCGGATCGAGCACATCAAGGGGCAGCTCGAGCGGGCGTCCGCTCTCTTCGAAGAAGCGCTGACCATCAGTCGGGCCATCGGCGATCGGCAAGGTGAGGCGAATGTGCTCGCAGAACTCGGACGTGTGCAACAGCTCACGGGTGATGCTGATGTAGCCGACGAGCTCTTCACCCGCTCCATATCCCTGTGTGAGGATGTCGGGGACCTGCTCGGGCTCGCGAACAACTATATCAATCTCGCTTATTCCGCCAACGTCAAAGGCTCGTACAACGAAGCAGTCCGATTGGCCGAGTCCGCGCTCGGCTTCTATCGCGATGTGGAAAGTAAGCAGGGGCAAGCCAACGCTCTCAGCATGAGTGCCAGATATCGCATCGAATCAGGCGATTACACTGGCGTCATCGAGATGATTGAGGAGTCGATCTCGCTCCATGAGGAGATCGGGTTCCAGCAAGGGCTGGCCGGCAGCTTGTCTTCGCTCGGCAAGGTGCAGTTGGCGCTCTCCGACATCGTCGGTGCCGAGGCGAGTGCCCGTCGCGGGCTTGAAATCATGGAAGCGATTCATCATCGACTCGGCACGGCGGAGTCGCAGCTCCTCTTAGGGCGCGTACGTGCTGCGGTGCAGGCGTATGACGAGGCAATGCGCCATTACGCCGAGGCGCTGTCACTGTTTCGCGGAGGCGGCGACGCCGAGAGCGAGGCCGAAACACTCAACTACATGGCGGAGCTCGCGGTGGATTGCGCGGACCACGAGTCCGCCGCGAAGTCTTATCGGCAGGCGCTCTCCGTCGCGCGGAGTGTGCGCGCCGCCGCGCAGGAGGCGCGCGCACTCGCGGGTCTGGAGTCGCTCGTTGCCAAGGGCCTCGTCGCCGGGCAAGACGCCGACGGGGACTCGGATGAGCTGCTTTACGACTCGTCCAGCCCCTCCCGATAGTCCGGCGCGTACCGCTCCCAGGGCCGGGCCTGCTCCAGCTGTGCCG
>Ga0302314_10016407_pt1 | contig 12512 bp, 7 predicted proteins | sample III_Palsa_N2_3_FD_200533 | JGI IMG/M metagenome (GOLD analysis project Ga0302314, IMG submission 200533) | Peat permafrost microbial communities from Stordalen Mire near Abisko, Sweden - III_Palsa_N2_3 | ecosystem: Environmental > Terrestrial > Soil > Palsa > Peat permafrost | place: Sweden...
GGCTCCGGAGATGGCTCCCATGGTCCAGAAGCGATTTCTGAGTCTGAGAAAAGCACTGTGGAGTGCGGGTACCGTGGCCGCGGTTGTCCTGGCCGCGTTGGCCGGCACTCCCGGCACGGCAGGGTCGGCGCAGGCCGCCGCTCTCGCCTCCTCCGCGCGGCCCTGTGACATCTACGCCGCGGGAGGTACCCCCTGCGTCGCCGCTTACAGCACGGTGCGCGCGCTGTACCGGACTTACCGCCGTCCGCTCTACCAGGTCACGCGCGCGTCGGACGGCAAGACAGCCGACATCGGCGTGCTGGAAACGGGCGGCTACGCCGACGCCGCTGCCCAGAACTCCTTCTGCGCGGGCACGGTGTGCACCATCACGAGGATCTACGACCAGAGCCCTGACCACAACGACCTCGGCGTGGGGCCGATCGGCGGGAACGGCGGGCCGGATGCCGCCGCGATCGCCAACGCGCTGCCGGTCACGATCGGCGGCCACCAGGTCTACGGCGTCTCGGTGCAGGCCGGCGTCGGCTACCGCAACGATGTCACGCGGGGCGTCCCGGTCGGCAGCCAGCCGCAGGGCGCTTACATGGTGACCAGCGGCACGCACGTGGACGCCTTGTGCTGCTTCGACTTCGGCAACGCCGAGACGTCCGGCACCGACAACGGCAATGGCCACATGGATGCGATCAACTTCGGCACCGAGTGCTGGTTCACGCCCTGTACCGGGTCCGGGCCCTGGGACCAGGCGGACATGGAGAATGGGCTCTTCGCGGGGGGCAACGGCTCCGACCCCGGCAACCGGGGCAACTCCAGCACGTTCGTGACCGCCATGCTAAAGAACAACGGCACGACGACCTACGCGATCAAGGACGCGAACGCGCAGTCGGGCAGCCTGACCACCGAGTACAACGGGCCACTTCCTGACATCGGCGGATACACCCCGATGCACCAGGAGGGCGCCGTCATCCTGGGCACCGGCGGCGACAACAGCAACGAGTCCGACGGGTCCTTCTTCGAAGGCGTCATCACCGCCGGCTATCCGTCCGACGCGGCCGACGCCGCCGTGCAAGCCAACATCGTCGCGGTCGGCTACCAGCCGGTCGCCGCCGGCTTCCCGGCGACCGGCAGCCCCTACACCATCACCAACGTCAACAGCGGCACGGACGTGGCACCGGCGGGTTGCGCGACCGCCGACGGCACCGGCATCGAACTGTCCTCGGCCGACACGAGCTGCCAGCGGTGGAGGTTCACCAGCGCGGGCAACGGCCGCTACATCATCACCAACGTCAACAGCGGCCAGGTCCTCGACTCGGTAAACTGCGGGACCGCAGACGGCACCCTCACCGACCTGTGGTCCTCGCTGCACAACCTCTGCCAGGAGTGGAACGTCACCCCCGCGGGGAGCCACTACACCATCAGCAACGTCGCCAACGGAATGGTCCTGGACGCGGAGGACTGCGAAACCGCCAACGGGACCACGGTTCGCCAGTGGGCCCAGCTCGACAACACCTGCCAGCAATGGGACATCAAGCCGTGAGCGGGGTCTGGCTAGGCGTCCCGGGCGGGCTCGCCGTGGCTGGCGTTGGCGCGGCCACGGCCCCAGTAGGCCTTGGGTGACATCTGGTCCTGGCCGAGACCTCGCTCGGCCAGGACCTCCCGCAACCGGGACACCACCTTCGCCTCGCCGAACAGGTAGGCGTGGCCGCGGCCGGGCGGCAGTTCGATCTCGGCGGTCTCGGCGGCGAGGGCCGACGGGTCACCGGCGGGCGCGCCGAGGCGGTGCAGCCAGGTGATGCGGGTACTCGCCACGGCATCTGGGTCCTGCTCGTCGCTCTCCTCGGGGATCTCGAGGATGAGCGTGGCCGGGCGGTCGGGCGGCAGCGCCTCGGTCATCGCGAACGTCGCGGGCAGCGCCGACTCATCACCGATGAACAGGTGCCAGTCGGCCGTGGCTGACGTGGTGATCTTCCCGCGCGGCCCGATGCCCTCGATCTTGTCGCCGGGCCGGGCCGACCGCACCCAGCGCTCGCCGGGACCGTCGCCGTGCAGCACGATGTCGAGCGTGAGGAGCCGCTCGGCCGCGTCAAGCTGCCGGATCGTGTACCGCCGCCGTACCGGGCGGTTACCTTCGGCCGCCACGAGCAGCATGACATCCTGGCCGGGCAGGTAGCCGAACCCATCGAGCTGCGGCGCCGTCAGCCTGAGCCGCTGCATGTGCGGGGTGAGCCGGGCTGAGTCGACGACCTCGAAGTCCAGCCGGATGGCGCTGGCCAGCGGCCCGGTCAGCTGCGCGAACGGATCGTCCAGCGCTGCGAGAGTCGATTCCGGCAGTGCGTCAGCCATGAGACGGCCAGCCCTTTCCTCTTGATGCTCGAGTCTCGCCTGGGGAATCCTGACGGTCAGGAGCCCAGGGCGTAGCCATTTACCAAGGACGCCCGCAGCGTATCGGTCAGCAATGCGACCAGCGCCTCGAGCTGCACGTCGCCCGGCGAGGAGGCCTCCTGGTCCGCCCCGTCCAGCGCCCGGGCGGCCAGCCCCGCCTTGCCGTCGATCAGCGCGGCGATCCGGGCATCGATGGTCTGCGCGGCGATGATGCGCCACGCGGTGACTGGTTCGGCCTGCCCGATGCGGTGGCTGCGGTCGATGGCCTGGGTCTGCTCCGCGTCGGTCCAGGACAGTTCGGCCAGCACGATGTTCGAGGCGACCTGCAGATTCAGGCCCACGCCAGCCGCGGTCAGCGAGCACACCGCGACCGCGACGTCCGGGTCGTTCACGAAGGCGTCGACGTTCGCCTGCCGCACCGTGGGCGTCTGGCCGCCGCGGATCGACGAGAAGCGCACCCCTTGCCGGGCGAACATCGCCTCGGCGGCGTCCATCACGTCGACGTGCTTGGCGAAGAAGACGACCTTGCCGGCGCTGCGGGCCAGCTGCGTCGCGTAGTCCGCGGCCAGTTCGGCTTTCGCCTGGCCGATGCGTCGCATCATGGTGAACACGTTGTCGGGGGACTGCGCGGTCGTGGCCTCCTTCAGCTCCCACCGGGCCACCCGGCGGACGAGGTCGTGGTCGATGCCGTCGACGCCGACGTCGGAGGATCGGTCCGTGAGCGCGGTCTCGTACCGTGCCACCATCCGGCCGGCCAGGGCCCGTTCTGCCGCCCGGATCGACCGGCCGACCTGTTCGTCCAGCTCAACCGGGAGGTCGGCGATACGGCGGGCGGGGATGTCGGCGGCCACGTCGAGCTTGCGGCGGCGCACGATGCCGCGGTCGATCACGCACTGGCGCGCCGCGGCGTAGAAGCCCCGGTCGGCGGGCGTCAGGCCGGTGTCCTCAAGCGCGTCCATTAGCTCGCCGAGGGGCTTGCTGTCGTCGATCCAGCCGAGGAACTGCCAGATCGCCCGGAAGTCGTCGATGTCGTTGATCAGCGGGGTACCGGTCAACGCCATCAGCAGCGGCCGCGTCGCACGGGACCGGATGCGCTCGGAGAGCGCGAGGACGCGCTGCGAGCGCTGCGAGGTCTTGTTCTTGATGAAGTGGGCCTCGTCCACGACCATGCCGCGGAAGTCGAAGTTGCCGAGCCAGCCCATGTGACGGTCGAGCACCTCGTAGTTGAGCACGACGATATCGGCGAAGCCGTCGACCGCCTCGCCGTCGCCCTGCACCACGGTGACCGGACGGCGGGGAGTCCAGCGGGCCGCCTCACGGTCCCAGTTGGTCTTGACCACGCTCGGCACGACGACGAGCAGCGGGTAGGCGTTCGCTGCTTCCGCGGCGAGCAGCGCCTCGGCCGTCTTGCCCAGGCCTGGCTCGTCGGCGAGCAGGAACGTCCGGTGACCGGCAGCGGCCGCGGCGACCACCTGCCCCTGGTGCAGCATCAGTTCCAGGCCCGCCGGGGTGAACCGTGCCGTCGGCGCCGGCAGCGCCATACAGGCCGGGGCACCCCCGCCGGCGCGCTCGAAGGAACTCAGCAGCGGGCCGAGCAGTTCCCAGTTGGCCAGGCGGCGCGGACGGGAGATGGCCTGCGGAGCGGCGGAGAAGTCGGGGGCGAGGAAGGGGTTCGCCAGTTGCCGGGAGATCACCGACTGCGGCACGACCCGCCGCTCCGAGCCGGCGGAAGCTGTAGCGGTCTCCGCCGGCGCGATCTCTTCGGGCGCCGGCGCGATGCCGAGGTCCCGAAGCATTTCCCGCTTGAGCGACCTGGCCGCGTCGGAGACGGGGGAGCCCTCGGCGAGCAGCGCCAGTAGCCCGGCGTCCTGGACGGCGGTCGTCGCGAGGATGGTCGCGATGCCGTCCAGGCTCTTGAGCTGGTCGGCCCGACGACTGTCGCTTCCGGCCGCCGCGCGAACGCGGGCGCGCTCGTCCCGCAACAGCAGGGCGACGGCCTGGAACTTCGTCCGCACGGCCGGCGTCACGCGGCCGCGCTGAACCGCCGCCTCGACCTCACGGGCCGTTCGGGCGAGCACCGAGACGACGTCGCCGCCGTGCTGGACGCGTCGCTGCTTGCGCGGAGCGGTACGGCGAGCGCCTGTCTGGCGCTGGCCTGGTCGAGCCAAAGACTTCTCCTTTGGAATGCCGGGGCACAGTGGCCACGGCAGCATGCCGCACAGCCCCGCGGCCGGGACGAGGAACGTCCCAGGCGCAGGGCCTGGTACTTCGAACGCCGAGCCGACTTGCGGATCTCCAAGGATCAACGCATCGGGCCTCGGCGAACGTCTCACGCGGAACCGAAGCCGCCGACTGGCGGGCTGGTAACCACGGCACCGGGGAAAGTGACCGTTCGACGACCGGCTCGGTTCTTGGGTACTGCTTCCATATTAACGCATGCGAGGTCACTTAATTCCCGGCCGGCCGGGGCTCGTGGTCAGACTAGTCCTGTCTGCAGGGCCAGTCGGGTGAGGTCCGCGCGGCGGCGGCAGCTTGTCTTGTCCCGGATCCGGTCCAGGTGTGAGCGGACCGTGCTCACCGCGATGTACAGCTGTCCGGCGATCTGAGTGTCCGTACGGCCCTGGGCCACCAAAGTGACCAGCTCACGCTCGCGGGCGCTCAACTGCGACATCTCGGCTTGTTCGGGCGCAGGCCCCGGCTCGTCCGCGGTCAGGACGAGGGCGAATTCGGCCGCCGTTTCCGCGGACATGCCCGCGCCGCGCTGTTCCGCCGCTTGCATCTGGACGGGCCCGAGGACCTGTGAGGCTTGCTGCCAGGGTGCCCGGCGGGCGTCCTGGTCCAGCGGCAGGTCCGATAGGCCCGCTGCCTGCAGCAGCGCCGTCGCGGCCGACCAGGCGGATATGGCGTCGGCCCAGCGTCCGCGGTCCGCGCACAGGTGCCCGCCGATTTCCAGGCAATCAGCCAGGTTGAACCCGGCGCCAATCTGCCGGAGCAGCCGGAGGGATTCGCTGAGGTGGGCCGCGCCGGCCGCGACCTGGCCCGCCTGCCGTTCCAGGTCCGCCATGAGAATCCGCGTTCCCACCTGGGCCACCACGTCATCTACGGCCATCGCCTGGGATAGCACGTCCGCACAGATTTGCAGGGCCGCCTCAATATCGCCGGTCCGCCTGAGCGAGTTGGCCAGCATACAGCGGTACCGTCGGCTCAGCGCGCCGGATATTCGGGCCGTGTCGACCTGGTCTGCCTGGCGGTACCAGGACAAGGCCTCGTCGCTGCGGCCAGCATGAAAGGCAGCATCGCCGAGCGTGGCCAGTGAACCTACCGCGCCAGTTAGGTAATCCAGCTCGACAGACATGGCCAGGCAGGTCTGGGCCAGTTCAGCTCCCTCATCTAGGCGGAACGAGAGCACCAGGCTGTGAGCCAGGCCCGCCAGGGCATCGGCCAGGGTCAGCGACGGGCCGCCGCCCTCGGCCGCGTCGCGGGCGGCCGAGTAATAAGCGACAGAGCGTTCGAGGCTACTGTCCTCGGCGACCTCACCGAGCAGCACCTGTAGCCTGCACCATAGCTCGGACCCGGGGTCAGTGAGCTGAGCAGCGGCGCTAAGGTTCCGGTCGGCGTCGGCGAAGCGGCCGCGTAGGATCCACCACGGGCCCAGTGCCGCGGCCAGGCGGACAGCGGTCGCATGGTCGTGCTTGAGGGACCAGGCCAGAGCATGCTCCACGGCGCTGGTCTCGGCGTCTAGCCACCGGGCGGCAGCCAGTTCGCCGGTGCTGGTCGACAGGCCGGCCGCCGCGCGCTCGGCTGTGGTCAGGGCATACCGGGTCAAGGCGGCGGCGGTTTGCTGCTCCTGGGCGGCCTCGGCGAGCCGCTCGCGGCCGAAGGCGCGGATCGTCTCCAGCATCGCGTACCGGTTACGTCCGTCGGGGCCTGGACGCGGCGGGCTCAGCAGTGAGCAGTCGACCAGGTGAACGATTGCGGGCCCCGCCGACACGCCGATAACGTCTTCGGCGGCGTCCAGCGAGAACGGCCCCGGGAAGATCGCCAGCTGCCGGAACGCTCGCCGCATGTCCTCGGTCAGCAGCTGGTAACTCCAGCCGATGGTCGCGGCCAGCGACTGCTGCCTGGCGGGTGCCCGGCGATCACCGCCGACCAGCAGGTCAAGCCGGTCCAGCAGCTGCGACAGACCTAGGGCCTCCAGCCGCGCGGCCGCTAGCTCGATCGCGAGCGGCATCCCGTCCAGCCGGGTCACCAGCCGGTCCACCATCTCGCCGGCTCCGTCGGCCAAATCGAACGACGGATCTGCCTGCCGGGCCCGGTCGGCAAACAGCTGCACGGCGGCCGAAGCCGGTCCTGGCCCAGCCTGACCGGCCCCCGGCACGGACAGCGGACCGAGCCGGTAGCGAGTCTCTCCGGCGATGCCGATGGGCTCACGGCTGGTCGCCAGTACGGTCACGTCATCGGCGGCCGGCAGCAGATCGCCGCACAGCTCCGCCGTCGAGGCCAGGACATGCTCGCAGTTGTCGAGCACCAGCAGCAGCTGCCGCCGGGCCAGCACGCCCGCCAGCGTCTGAGTCAGCGAGGAACCCGGCGGCTGGGGTATACCTATGACGGCCGCGACCGCTGCCGGCACCTGAGCTGGATCCTGGACCGCGGCCAGCTCGACCAGCCATACCCCGTCGGCGAACCGGGCCGCGGCTCGCCAGGCCACTTCGCAGGCCAGTCGGGTCTTCCCGACTCCGCCCGGTCCGGTCACCGTCACGAGCCGGTACTCGCCAAGCAGCCCGTCCAGCTTCCGTGCATCGTCGGCCCGGCCCACGAAACGGGTCAGGGTAGGCACAAACCCATGCGCGCCACCGGGCGCCGCAGCCACGGCATCCTCCCCCACAATCCAAACCATACGCCGGTGATCGGGCAGGCTCCGCTATCCGGCGATGACGACCGGGTCGCCTTCAGATCTATGACACTGGCGGGCGTCTGCTTCCAGCGGCCCTGTCCGTCAAAGCGGGGCAACCCAATCCCAGGCGCCACGTTGAATGGCGGTGTTCAGGCGATGCGGCCTGCGTACCGGCGGCGGAACCCGCCGGGGGTGCTGGTGGTGATCACGACGTCGTAGTAGCCGTCCTGGCTGGCGGGCCAGCTGATGGTCGTGGGGCTGCCCAGCTTGACGGTGACGGTCTGGGTGCGGCCCTGGTAGTCGTTGGGGGTCAGCGTGTAGGTGATGGGCTGCTGGCCCTGGTTGGCCAGGGTCAGCTCGAGGGTCGCGGCCGGCCCGGACCGCGACGGGGCGGCGGTGACGACCGGGACGGGTCCGGTGTCCTGGCCGGCCGGCACGACCTGGCCGGCGAAGCTGGCCAGGAACCCGTCCGGGCCGTAGACCGAGAAGGCGTACTTCCCGGCCGGGGTCGCCTCCCAGGTGTAGGAGCGCGGCGCGGACGCAAGCACGGTGACGGGGGTGGCGGTGAACGGCAGGTACGCGTCAGGGTAGACGGCCAGGGACACCCCCACCGTGCCGGTGTTGGTCAGGGCGGCGGTGACCTGCCCGGTCGTACGGTTCACGGTCACGTCGGCGAAGGGCTGATGGACTGTCGGGCGGTGCGGCCGGGTGCCGGGCTCCTGGGCCGGCATCTGCTGAGCCCCTTCGGCGGGGGGCGTGGTGGATCCGCCGGTGAGCTGGGTCAGGGCCCAGGTCTGGTCCAGGGTGGGGATGGTGCCGGGGATGGAGAAGTCGGGGTGCCCGAAGTCGAACGCGGCGGTCAGGTCGCCGGTCACCGACGCCCGCCACGGGGTGACGTTGGCCGGCTTGACGCCGGTCCAGGCGGCCAGGAACCGGAGCATCGAGGTGTGGTCGTAGACGTTGGAGTCAACCCACCCGCCGCGGGTCCACGGTGAGCAGATCAGCATCGGCACCCGGGTGCCCGGGCCGACCGGCAATCCGCCGATGTGCTCGTCGGTGACGGTGACCTCGGGGGCGGGGGGGAGCTGGTGGTCGAAGAACCCGTCATGCTCGTCGTAGGTGATGAACAGCGCCGTGCTCTTCCACAAGCCCGGGTTGGCGAACAGCGTCTGCAGGACTGTGTTCACATAGTGGGCGCCGTAGTCGGGGGTGTAGGAGGGGTGCTCGCAGTACCCGGCCGGGGCGACGATCCACGACACCTGCGGCAAGGTGCCGCTCTTGACGTCCTTGAGGAACGTCGACAGCACGTACGCGGCGTGGGTCTTGCTCAGCGGCGGCGCCCCGGCACCGGTCTGCCACGGGGTGACCGCCGCGCGGGCCGCGAGCTGGCTGGTGCCGCCCTGACGGCTGTTGGTGGTGTTGTACTGCTGGTAGAACCACAGCGGGTTGTCGCCGTAGTCGCCCAGGAAGAAATCCGGGTAGCTGCCGCTGTCGCCCACCTGGTCGTTGGTGTACACCTTCCAGCTGATCCCGGCGGCTTGCAGTAGCTCGGGGTAGGTGGTGACCTCGGGCGTCCCGGCGTCAGCCCCGAAGTCGACCTGGTAGTCGTTCGGGTTGCTGGTCCAGCCGCTGGATGTCCCGGTCCAGAAGTACATCCGGTTCGGGCTGGTCGGCGCCATGATCGCCTGGTGGTACCCGTCGCAGATGGTGAACGCGTCAGCGACCGCGTACTGGAACGGGATCTCATCCCGGGTGAAGTACCCCATCGTCTCTTCGGTCTTCGCCGGCACCCACTGGTTCCACAGGCCCCCGTTGCGGGCCTGGTGGTCGCCGTCCCAGGAGTGGTCAAGGTCACCGTCGACCTGATCGGTCAGGTTGTAGGGGAGCAGGTACCCCAGGTCGGTGCGAGCCGCATCGGGCTGCTGGAAGATCGTGTGCCCGTCCTGGTAAGTCAGGACCTGCTTGTCGCCGAACCCCCGGACCCCGTGCAGCGTTCCGAAGTAATGGTCGAACGACCGGTTCTCCTGCATCAAGATCACCACGTGCTTCACGTCGGCGATGGTCCCGGTCCAGCCCTCGGGCAGCGCCGCGCCGGCCGCCGCCGACCGGCCCGCCACACTGGCGGCGGCCTCTGGTCCGCCGCTGCAGCCAGCGGTCACGGCCGCGGCGGCGCCGAGTCCCGTGTATTGCAGAAAGCGGCGCCGGCTGAGACCCGGCACGGACATCGAGCCGGGCTGCCGCGGTGATCCGGCTGCGCCATGCTCACGTGGCTCGTCCGAGTTGGTCATTCTGGTTTTACCCCCTCGGTTCAGGTTCGTGTCCGGCGCTTGGCAGCGGGGCCAAGCTGGTCACTCACCACAAGCATCCACCGATAGGCATTTTTACCCACCCCGCGGGGCCGCAGCGAAAGGGGCAATTGGGCCTCTGCCGGACCCGGCAGCGAAATCGGCAACCTGTCAATGCACGGCGGAACACATCTCCGCCTCACTCTGACAAGGAGCACACGATGGAAGCTAGCACTGGGATTACCGGCCACGCGCAGGACACTCGTCACCCCGAGACGGCCGGCCGCGCAGCCCGTAGGTGGGCCGCCCGCTCGAAAAACGTTGCCGCTATCGCCGCACTCGGCCTGGCCGGGTTCCTGAGCGTGACAGCGTGCACTTCCACCAGCCCGGCAGCAGTGCCCGCCGCAACCCAGTCACAGCCGGCCTCCACGCCCCAGTCACAGCCGGCCTCCACGCCCCAGTCACAGCCGGCCTCCACGCCCCTGGACCAGCCGGACGTGCAGCCAGACGTGCAGCCGGGCGCTAGCCCCGATCAAGTGGCCAAGGACGTAGCCGAAATCGCGGTCGGCAACGGGCCGCTCAACGCGCTTGCGGGCGGCGGCGTGACGGCCACGTACGCTGACTGCGACCCGACGACGGTGTCCAACCCGCCCGACGCCAGCGCCCCCACCTCCGCCTCATGCGCCATCACCTACTCGGACGGCTCGGTCTGGCAGCAGACCGTCACGATCACCTACGACGGTCAAGGCAACCCGGTCGCCGCCTCGACCAACGTCGGCATCGAGCTATCCCAGCCCACAAACGAGTGAGCGCGGTCCGCACCGCAGCACACCTGAATTCAGGCGGGTACCTGAAACGGTGCCCGCCTGACCTCGCTTATGCTCCATTGCCCGACGAAGGTGTACCACGCCGGCGAGGCCCTGACCGTCTTCGCCGGGGTCATCCACGCGGTGCGCAACGCCGGCACCGGCACCGGCGCCGCCCTCGCTACCGACGTCGTGGAGAAGGGCAAGCCGCTCCTCACCCTGGCCCAGTAAACGCCCGGCCCCTACCGGCGTGAGTCGGCGACGGCCTTGGCCGCCGTCACGATGACGTCGGTGACCGCTTGCGGCTGGGAGATCATGATCACGTGCGAGCCCTCGACCTCGGTGATGTGGGCGCCCGCCCGCTGAGCCTGCGACCGGATGACGTCGGCGCCGGCGGCCTTGTCGCCGGTGGCGACCACCGTCCAGGACGGCAGCTTCTTCCAGGCCGGCGGCCCGGACGCTTCGCTGAACGCCGTCACCGCGGTGGGGCGCTGGGTGGCGGCCATCAGCGCGACGGTCTCCGCGGGCAGGTCGGCCGCGAAGGCCTCGCCGAACAGCGCGGGCTTGACCGCGAGCTCCACCGCGGTCTCCCCGTCCGGTCCGGCCGGATACTTGTACTGCACCAGGGCCGCGCCGAGGATGCTGTCCTTGGAGCCGCTCTCGACATCGTTCAGGTTTTCGCCCTCCTCGGTGGCGAAGGCGGCGATGTAGACCAGGCCGACGACGTTCGGGGCGCTGGTCGCGGCGGTGGTGATGACCGCGCCGGCGTAGGAATGCCCGACGAGCAGGACCGGGCCGTCGATCTGGTTGAGCAGGCTGGCGGTGTAGGCCGAATCGGCGGCCAGGCCGCGCAGCGGGTTGGCCGTGGCGATGACGGTGTAGCCCTGCTGCTGCAGCCGCTCGATGACGCCGTTCCAGCTGGACGCGTCGGCGAAGGCGCCGTGCACCAGCACGATCGTCGGCCTGACGGATTGCTGAGACTGCTGGTCTGTCGCATTCACCGGGAACCTCCTAGGGTGGAAACGCGGGGTCGCGTTGTGATATCCACGCTCCCGTCCGGGGGCGTCCCATCGCGTCCGTGAACACCCTGGCCAGTGCCCTGGTCTGTCGCGCGACTGCCCGGTCCCTGGAACGTGCCACCACTGGCCGTTCGGATAAAAGAACTTGATCTTGCCGAACGGCCCGTGGCTTCTCTTCTCGCCCATGGACGAGCGCCGCCTCCTGGCAGCCAGGCTGACTGCTCGGGATCCGGCTGGTCCAGGCTCTCGAGCAGCTGCCGGGTTTCGTAGCAGTGCCGCCACGGCGGAGTTGCCGAGCATGTCTCGTCATACCTTCCAGGTATGGTCAGCGACCGGGCAGGCATTGGACGCTGCGGTTTCGCCGGACCATCATCGAACTGAGAGACAAGGTAGTGGCCGTCTCGCCGTCGGCTGCGAGACCCAGGGAGAGGCCCGATGACTGGCATCCGCGATCGACTACCTGCCGTGGCGGCCGGGCCGCCGTCGCCTCGGGCCACGGCCCGGGCGGGGGGCCTGCCCCCGTCCGGGGTGTTCATCTTGATGGCCGGGGCGTTCATGCCGCAGGCCGACTTCTTCATCACCAACGTGGCCTTGCCCACCATCGACAGGTCCCTGCATGCCTCCCCGGGCACCCTGGAACTGATCGTCGCGGGCTACGGCGTCGCCTACGCCGCCGTGCTGGTCCTGGGCGGCCGCCTGGGCGACCGGATCGGCCGTCGCCGGCTGTTCCAGATCGGCGCCGTCGGCTTCGTGGCCGCCTCCGCCCTCTGCGGACTGTCCCCGGACATCTGGGTCCTCGTCGCGGCCCGCGTGATCCAGGGCATCTTCGCCGCCATGCTGGTGCCCCAGGTGCTGGCCACCTTCCAGGCCACCCTGGACGGGGGGCGCAAGACCCGCGCGCTGGCCCTGTACGGTGCCACCAGCGGCCTCGCCGCGGTGGTCGGCCAGATCGCCGGCGGGGTGCTGGTGACCGCCGATATCCTCGGCAGCTCGTGGCGGGCGATCTTCCTGATCAACGTGCCGATCGGCATCGCCGTGCTGGTCGTCGCCCGCTACGTCGTGCCCGCCACCCGCTCGGACCGTCCCACCGGTATTGACGTGCCCGGCACGCTGGCCTTCGCGGCCACCCTCA
>Ga0302314_10016408_pt1 | contig 12511 bp, 8 predicted proteins | sample III_Palsa_N2_3_FD_200533 | JGI IMG/M metagenome (GOLD analysis project Ga0302314, IMG submission 200533) | Peat permafrost microbial communities from Stordalen Mire near Abisko, Sweden - III_Palsa_N2_3 | ecosystem: Environmental > Terrestrial > Soil > Palsa > Peat permafrost | place: Sweden...
CGTGCGCTGCCGCCGTAGCTGCCGCGCTGGTAAGGACATCATCGGAGCGGAGCGGGTACCCCGTTCGCTGACGACGGTTAGGATGGCCGGCGCGGAGATGGCGGCGACGGCGCCGCACAGCCGCAGGGTCAGTGGGACTGGGCTGGTCGGAAGCCGCTCGCGGAACAGGCACGAGCCGATGATGACCAGGTATCCGGTGCTGTTGACCGGGGAAACCGGTGTTCAGGATGACCGGCGCGGCGATGGCGGCGACGGCGCCGCACAGCCGCAGGGCCAGTAGGACCGGGCTGGCCGGCAGCCGCTCGTGGAACAGCCACGAGCCGATGATGACCAGGTATCCGGTGCTGATGATCAGGGAAACCGGCATGACGATGGAAGCCGGGCTGCGCTGGAGCGCTACCTGGAACAGGCACATGCCGACCGCAGAGGACGCGAGCATCGCGTAGAGGTAAGGCGACGCGACGGCCGCGGCGAGCAGGCCGTCGCGGGAATGTGTCGTCGTGAATATCGATGCCGACAGTGCCTTGAGCGCAACCCCGGCGAACCCGTAGACAAGCCCGGCACAGCAGCCGTAGCTCACGCCGGTGGCCCGGGCCCGGTGTCGGCGGCTTGACGCCCGCTGGGCCTGGTAGTAGATGACCGGGACCACCAGGCAGGCGGGAACCGCGGCCGCCGCGATGGCGACTCCGGCGGCGTGGGTGCCCGCTTCCGCGCCCGGCCCGCTGCCGCTTGACAGGCTAAGCAGCGCTACCGCGACGGCGATAAGCCCGATGCACGTGAGCTCGGCGCGGCCAAGCCGCTCGTGCAGCACCAGCCGTGCGAACAGGATCGTCACCACCACCCCGGAGGCCTGCAGGGGCTGCGCGACTATCAGCGGTTCCAGCGACAGCACCAGGACCTGCAGCACCAGGCCGCAGCAGATCAGCAGGAAGCCCGCCAGCCACGCCGGGGCGGTAAACAGGGTGCGCGCCAGGTGCACGAGTTGATGCACGTCGATGGCAGGCAGGCGATCGAGAGCCCGCTTTTCCAGAATGAAGCCGAGGTTGTAGATGACCGTGGCCACTACGGCGAGGATGATCCCAGGGGCGATCACGTGGGCCTCCCGGCCAGTTCATCGAGCGCCTGGCAGTACAGCGCGGTGAAGCGCGCCGCGGCGCTCCGGTCCAGGAGCGCGTGCCGGTAGTGCACGCAAAGGTGCAGCCGGTCCGCGGTCGTCACGGCGCCGACGCCCAGGCCCCGTGGCATCTGGGCAGGGCCGGCGAACCACACCGGTTCGGTGCCGCTGCCGCTGAAGGAGGGCGGGTCGGGAATGGCGCCCAGGTTGCTGAGCAGTGCGGTATCGGTGCACACCGGTGCGGCGGCGCGGCGGACCAGGCGTGCCGCGGGGCGCTTGATGGCGGCTGGCGCCCACCCCGTGGCCAGCAGCCTGCTCGTCGCGTCCAGCCGGCCTGACGGCCGCTGCTTGCCGACCCTGGTCTGGGCCGCCACGTGCGCGAGCAGGCGTGCCGGGTCGGCCAGTTCGCGGCTACCCGCGGTGACCCGGATCAGCCGGGTCTGGTTCCCGGGTCCTGCCCAGCGGCTTTGGTGATCCCTGTCGTTGACTGGGACCGAGATGCGGATGTGTCCGCTGCGCCGGCTTTGGGCCGCGTTCCAGCGGTCCACCGTACGGATGAGGGCCGCGACCAGCAGGTCGTTGACCGTCGGGAACGGCCCGCTGCCCTGGCGGGCGGGCCGTGGAACGGGCACTGACCGCTGTACGGAGCCGTACCCGGGCCGGTCGGGCCGTGCCGTACGCGCGGCGATCCGGGTCACCACGCCAGGGAACCGGGCGGCGATCCGGGTCAGCGCGGCGGGAATCCTGCCCGCGCCGCAGGTACGGGCCGGGCCAACGGTCCCGGCTTGGTGGGGTGCGGACAGCGAGATGATCTCCGGACCGGAGGCCGTGACGTTGCCAGCACGCTCGCGGTAGGCCACGCCGATCGCGGTGAGCAGGGCAAGGCTGGAGATGCCGTCGAACGCGGCGTGGTGGGTCTGCAGGATCACGACATCGTGCTCGGGTCCGGTCGCCAGGATCAGCCGAACCGCGCGATCGCGCAGCGGGATCGGCCAGGCGGACACCCATTCCCGTAGCGCGGCGAGCTGGCTCGCGCTCTGCCAGCTTGCCACGGTGAAGGGGCCGGCGTCCCGGCCCGGATTGGAGCGGCCGCCCGCCGCGGCGCCCGCCGGGACAACGGGTGCGGCGGCTTCCCAGCGCAGGCGACGGCGCCACTGGGAGGTGGCGGCCAGATGCCGCCGCGCGGCGGGGTCCGCGGCCAGGACGCCGGCCAGCGCCGACTCCAGGGCCGCCGCGTCCAGGTGGCCCCTGGCAAGGGTCTCCAGCTGTATCAGGCTCGGATCCGCGGCGCTCTCAAAGTAGAGATCCAGCTCCTCGATCGGGGTGAGCGGCCAGGACGTCGGTCCGGTCCGGTCCTCTGGCGCGCTCCTGAGCGTGGTCACGTGCCATCCTCCGCTGCCGTGAGGGCACCGGCGGGCCGCCACCGCCGTGGCCGGGGAACAGCGGGGGTAAGCGCGGCGGCCATGGCGATCAGGGCCGCGGCCTGCGCCGGCCAGCCGAAGGGGCCGAAGCCGGGCTGGACACCGTAGTTCAGTCCGGTGATGGCCAGCACCCCCGCGACGCACATAGCGACGAACGCGAGCCACGGCACCCATTCCCGCCGCCACCAGCCGAGCAGGATCACGGCTGGGACCGCGATCGCGACCGGGCCGCCCACCAGGGCCAGCACCAGGGCCGCCGCCGCGGCGCCCAGCCAGTAGCGGACGGGGCCGGCAGCCTGGGCCCGTGAGGCGCCAGCCGGGGCCCACGAGCCAGCCGGGGCCCATGAGGCCGCATGGTCGTCCTCCGAGGCAGCGGCGCGGCGCGAGCCCGCGGCGACGCGGCGCGGGCCGCGGCGCGACGACCAGGCCGCGCCCGCGATCAGCAGGCAGGCGGCGAGCGCCGCCCCGCCAAGCAGCCAGTGGTACCCCGTCACGGGGATGAAGGCCATGACCACAGTGCCGCCGGCGCCGGCCGGAACCACGTAGGCCTGCTGCCAGCCGTCCAGGGTGACCGAGGAGAGCTGGTGCCCGTTCAGGGTCGCCGTCCAGCCTGGGTCGGCTGCCTGGTGGACCTCCAGATACGACAGTCCGCCTGATCCGATCGCCGCGGTGCGGTACTCGGTCCCCCAGGAGCTGATCCGCAGGCTGCGAGACGCGGTAGCGACGCTGGGCGACGTCGTGGCCGGTGCCGTGACGTCGGTCAGGCTCAGATCGTTGATGGCTAGTGCCACGCCCGTGCCCGGTGAGCTCAGCCAGTGCCGGCCCGCCGACAGCGCCAGCGTCGCCTGTCCGGTGCATACCTGAAGGGGGAGCGGAGTAAGGTCGATGAGGTCCCGCACGGTTCCGGAGACCGCTGTGGGATAGGTAAGGCCGTCTATGGTCAGCGGCGGCCCCTGCCCGCAGGCGAGGCGGAACGGGGCGGTAGCGGCCGGGATACCCGTGCTCAGGCTGGACAGCGCGGGGACGGTCAGCGCCTCGAGGCCGACGGGGAGCTGCTGCGCGCGGCCGACCAGCGGGTTGTAGGCGGTGGTGGGCATGACGCCGGGGAAGCTGATGTCCAGCTGGTCGGTGAGCAGGGGCGGGAAACTCAGGATGCCGTCGGCCGGCACCGGAATGTCGCGGACCCCATCCGGGCTGGTAATCAGCACACGGGTCGGCTCCGCGGCGATCCCCTCGGTCGCGGCCGTGAGCTGGATCTCGTCGATGCTCCGCCGTCCTTTCCACTGCAGGCGCACGGTGGCATCGGGGCCTGCCGCGATCCAGCCCGTGCCGTCAAGCAGGTTCTGCGGCCGCAGCGAGGGCAAGGACGCAAAGGTCGACGTGGCACTGATGCGCAGCTGCGCCGATGCCGCGGACCCCAGGCGGTCGAGTAGGGCGTTGAGCGCCGCGCCGGGCACGGCGCTGACGCTGGCGGAGACCTGGAAGCGCGCGGCGGGGGGTGTGGTGAACGTCCGGTTCAGGTCCGCCTCCGCCGGATCCCCTGGCAGGCCGAGCGCCTCGCCGGTGTCACGCTGGAAGCTGAACGACGGGCCCGGCCCGGCCTGGTCCTGGGCGGGCTGCAGGTAACTGGCGACACGCACTCCGGGGATGGTGACGTCGGTGATGCCGGCCCCGGGGCCGCCCGGGCTGCCGCCGCGGGCGGCTGCGATGGTAATGCGCAGCCAGCTGCTGGTGCCAGGCGGGATCCGCAGCGGCTGGGCCGCCGCCGTCACCCGGGTGGCGGTGACGGCGCTCCCCGCGGCGGTGGTGACGACGAGGCGGGTGGCTACCGGCCGCGGGACGTCGTCGAGCAGCCGGATCGTGGCCGGCCCGGACAAGGAGCGCGGGCTGGAGAAATTGACCTGGATCCACTGCCCGACGGCGCTGACCGGGCTGGCCTCAGTCCAGGCCGTGGCCGGGTTGCCGTCGAAGGCGCCCACCGGATCAGCCTGCGGCACTTCCCAGAGCCAGGATCCCGCCGAGGAGGCGGTGACGCTGGCCGCGCCGGTGAGCACGGCGACGGTCTGGTGGCCGGCGGCCCCGGCGGGCAGCAGCTGGCGGGGCGGCTCGCCGCCCGCGCCCTGCGGGTCATCCGGCGGGATCGTGCCGGCCGCGGAGTAGGTATAGGAGGTGTTGTCGTCGGGCAGGCCGAACACGGTGTCCGCGCGGCGCAGGCCGTCGGTGACATCCTGCGCGGCGGCGGGCGGATCGGCCGGGGTGTCCTGCCCGGCGATCACGGTCGGCTGGCCGGCGGCGAGCAGTCCCTGGCCCGCTAGCTGCAGCAGCGAGGCCGGACCGCCGTCGACGAGCGTGGTCGAGGCGGCGGGCAGCACGACCGCGGGACCGCCAGGCCGGTCGGCCGGATTCGCGGCCTGGAAGATCTCGACCGGCGGGTACAGCGACTCGATCGCCTCGACCTGCAGGGGCGTCCCCTGGCCGACGGGACCAGCCGGTATCGGCTGGCCGAACGACGCGATCCGGACGAATCCCGACGCGCGCAGCGCGGCGTGCACGACCGCGGGCGGCGTGTAGCCGAGCTGGGCCGGGTCAAGGTCGTTGCGCACCAGGACGTACCGGATGCCGGCCCGGTCGAGATAGCTGGCCAGGCCGGGTGAGGCGGTGCCCGCCTCGATCGCCTGCTCGGCGCCGTTGAGCAGGTCGCTCACCCCGCCGCCGCTGAACGGCACCAGGCTCCGCTCCACCCACGGTGAGCTGGCCAGCGGCTCAAGCGGCTCGTCGATTGGCTGCCCCCAGGTATAGATGCCGTGCGAGTCGGCGGGCACCACGAGGGTGGTCTCGGTGCCGTTGTGCGCGGCCATCCAGTTCGCCGCCTGCTGCCAGTAGGCGGGCACCTGGGTGAACGACCCCGGCTGCAGCTCCTGCCCGTTCAGGTAGGGCAGGCCAAGGCCGGCCAGGATGCCCACCGCGGCCACGCCGCCGACCAGGCGGGCGGCCGGTCGCGGCCACACACCGCGTGCCAGGACATGCGCGATCCCCAGCGCCAGCACCGCGGCCAGCACCGGCTCGATCTTGTAGACGTTGCGCAGCGCCGACAGCGCCCCGTCAAGCAGCTCCTGAACCGGCTGGTGCAGCGGCCCGCCGAGCGGCCCGCCGTAGCCGGCCAGCGCCCACAGCGCGGCCACGCCGGCCGTGCAGCGCAGCCAGAGCGCCTCGGGCAGGTCGCGGCGGGCGAGCCCGGCCAGGCCGGCGGCGGCGGCCACCATCCCGGCCGCGACCGCCCACGCCGATGCCGTCAGCACCGATCCGGCGGTCAGCCAGGGCTCACCGAAGTTCAGGTACGCGACCCAGTTGCCGCTGCCGCGCAGCACCGCCGCCGCGGACATGGTCTGGGTCGTGGTGGTCGCCTGCTCGATGTAGGGCAGGAAGTTGAACCCGTAGCGGCCCTGGTACAGCAGCGGCCCCGCCCACCAGGCCGTGGCCAGCATCACCGCCACCGCCCACCAACCGGCCAGCTCCCAGCGGCGGCGCCCCTGCCTGGTCAGTATGTACATTCCTGGCAGCACAAGCGCGGCGAGGGTGGAGACCGCGTTGATGCCCCCCATGCAGGCGACCAGGAGGCCCGACCGTGCGGCCGCCGCGCGGGCCGACCCGGTACCGATCAGCGGCAGGACGACCCAGGGTGCCAGCACACCCGGCAGTATGCCGCCGGAGGACGAGCCGACGAGAATCGTGAACGTCGGCCACAGCGCGAACGCGGCCCCAGCCAGCAGCCGCGTGGTGTGTGTTCCGATGCCCATCGCCTCGGCCAGCCGGACCAAGCCCAGGAAGCCCACCGTGATCAGCAGCGACATCCACAGCCGCTCGGTCACCCATACGGGCACATGCAGCAGGTGGGCGATTAGGTAGAATGCCCCCATCGGGAAGGCGTAGCCAATGTACTGATCCTGAAGACTGCCGAGGTATTCCAGGGGGTTCCACAGGTGCCATAGCCGCTCGTAGAAGCCCACCGGGTCGATGTTCACGCCCAGTTTCGTGTCGAACGTCATCCGGCCCGGATCTTGGACCAGCAGCGCGACCAGCACGACGACCCAGACAAGCGCCGCCCAGCGCAGGCCGGCCCGCTCGGCCTCGTCCCCCCAGCGGTCCCGCAGCCGCCGCGGCGGGTGTCTCCCGTCGTCGGCCGAGCCTGGCTGATCGGGGAGGAGTTCCTCGAGCCGGAGGGTACTCACCCCTGTCGCCGCAAGATCAGCATGAGATTCCACGTCAGCAGCTCGCGCAGACCCGGCAGGAAGATGAGGAACCGGCACCAGGGCGGGTAGTATCGCGGTCTCGCCTCGGTCACGGTGACGTCGGCGCGCCGTCGCACGAGGGACAGGACCTCCCCGACACCGAGCGGGAACATCGTCTCCCCGTAGACATTCTTCGGCTTCTTGCCATGACGGCGGATGTAACGGCGCAGCGCGTAATTGCCCCCGAGGTAGTGGAAGGGCGCTGACTCATGGCCGCCCCAGGGCCCCAGCCACACCGTGTAGGACAGGTACACAAGCCCGCCCGGCCGGGTCACCCGGATCATCTCGTCGATGAGTCCTGCGGGATCGCGCACGTGCTCGAGCACGTTGTAGGAGAAAGCCACGTCCACGCTGGCATCGGCCAGCGGCAGCCAGTAGCCGTCACCGAGCACGCTCTGGCGGCCGGGGGCGCCGCGGGAGTGCAGCTCGGCGGCATCCGGCTCTATCAGCAGGCACCGGGCGCCGCGGGCGCGGAACGCGTCGGCGAAGTAACCCGCGCCGCCGCCGACGTCCACGACCTGGCTCCCGCTAAGCCGGGTATGGCTCGCTATCAGGGCAACCGAGTCGCGGGCCAGCAAACCGTAGAAGTTGTCCGGGTCCGACTGCTCGCGCCGGAAGGCCGCCAGCAGGCGAAGCGCGCCGACGGGACCCGGCTCAGGAGTCGCGGACGGGACGGACGGGGCAGCAGGGTCGGACGAGAGCGCGTCGACGGGCATGTCGTTTCTCCTTCACAGGTAACCGGAGGGTCTCCCAGGCGACGGAAACCGTCCGGTGCCGAGCTGCCCCAACCCGGCCGGCTCCGGCGAGTGAACGCTGGTGCGGCCGGGAGGACGGGGTTAGGCTGCTGGGGCGATCATGTTACTGGAGAGTAGGTCACTCTTGATACTTCGTCAATAGGTCTTGGTTAGTGATGCTAATCAGCAGCTATGAGTGCGAAAAGTGGCGTAAGAAACACGTTACAGGAAAGTAAGACGAGTCCTTATTGACACTTCATCAATACCTTATAGAGAATGGCGAGGTTGGCTTACCAGCCATACGGCGTGGGAGGAGACCAGGGTGGAGATCGATCGAGTCATCCTTTCCCCGGATCAGCACCACCTTTCCCCGGCTCAGCGCCGCGTTGAGGACCGCCGGGAGAAACGCCGGCCGGGTCGCCACGTGGTGATCGTGGCGTGGCGGGACATCGCCAGCCCGCAGGCGGGCGGCTCGGAACTGCTTGTCGATCAGCTCGCGACGGGGCTGACCGCCCGCGGCGACCGAGTCACGCTGCTGTGCGGCGGCCCGTCGGCCGCCCACAGCTACGAGGTCGTGCGCAGCGGCGGCCCGTATACCCAGTTTCTGCGCGCGCCGTTCGCCTACTGGCGGCGGCTTCGCGATTGCGATGTCGTCGTGGAAGTCTGCAACGGCATGCCATTCCTGGCGCCGTTGTGGTCACGCAAGCCGACGATCTGCATGGTCAACCACGTGCATACCGACTTGTGGCCGCTTCGGTTCCGCCCGCCGCTGTCCACGGCGGGCCGCTTCATGGAGCAGCGGGTCATGCCCTTTCTGCACCGCCGGAACCTGGTACTCACGGTATCCGGGTCCACCTCGCGGGAACTGGAGTCGCTCGGGGTTCCGCGCGAGCGCATCCGCATGCTGACCAACGGCGCCGCCCCGGCGGGTCCGCCAGTCCAGCGCTGCGCCGAGCCGCTGTTTCTCGCGCTCGGCCGGCTCGCCGAATACAAGCGGATCGATCTGCTGCTGCGCCTGTGGGACCGGGTGCGCCCGGTAGTGGGCGGACGTCTGATCATCGCGGGAGACGGTCCCCAACGCGGTTACCTGGAGTCGCTAGCGGGACCCGGTGTCAGCTTCGCCGGGCGAGTGAGCGAGGAGGAGAAGGATCGCCTGCTTGGAGCGGCGTGGTTGCTGCTCCACCCAGCGCAGATCGAGGGCTGGGGGATCGTGATCACCGAGGCCGCGCTCCGTGGCACCCCAGCCGTCGGCTTCGATGTCCCGGGGCTGCGCGACTCGGTCGAACATGGGCTGACAGGCGTGCTCGCCCGCTCCGAGGCGGAGTTCGCCTCGGCATGGGCAGCGCTGGCCCTCGACCCGGCCCGCCGCGCCACGCTCGGTGAGGCCGCGCGGCACCGCGCCGCCCGGCTGAGATGGTCCACGGCGGTGCGTCATTTCGCCGCGGTCATCGACGAGGCAGCCGATGACGCCCGCTGAGCCGGTCGGCACTGGCCATCTGCGCGCCTTCTACGAGGATCCCGGCACCACCGTCAGCTCCGGACCCGAGCGGGGCCGCCGGCAGGCCCGGATGCTCGCCACGGTGCTGGCCCAGCGCACCGGGGCGCAGCGGATCGTGGACGTGGGCTGCGGGGACGGCTCCGCCACCCACCTGGTCAGGAACCTGGACGCGCGCAATACTGTCGTCGGCGTCGACTGGTCGGCGACGGCACTGGCCCAGGCCCGTGCCCGCGGGCTGCTCGTCATCCAGGGTGGCGTCGACGCCTCCGGGCTGCCGCTTCCCGACGGCTGCGCCGACGTCGTGATCATGAGCGAACTGATCGAGCATCTCGTCGATACCGACGCGGCTGTCGATGAGGTCCGCCGTGTCCTGCGTCCAGGCGGCGTCTTGCTGCTGTCCACGCCGAATCTGGCCGCGTGGTTTAACAGGGGCCTGGTCGGCCTGGGCATCCAGCCCGTGTTCTCCGAGGTAAGCCTGCGCGGCGTCTACGGCAGGCCCGGTCATGAAGTCGTCGGGCACCTGCGCCTGTTCACCCGGCGGGCGCTGGTGGAATTCCTGACCGCTCGCGGCTTCCGCTGCGAGCGCGTCCTTGGCGCGCCCTACCACGACGTGCCCCGGCTGCTGCGCCCGCTGGATCGCTCGCTGTCCCGCTGGCCGTCGATGGCCAGCATCCTGCTCGTCCAGGCCCGGCGCGGATGACTTACCGTGAGGCTGTGAGTCCACCAGAGAACACCGAACCCGCAGCTCGCCCGGCCCGCCGCCGTCGGCTCCCGCCCGACGACCGGCGCCAGGCGCTGATCAACTCGGCTCTGAAGCTGTTCAACACGTACCCCTATGACGAGGTATCCGTCGACGACATCGCCGCAGAGGCCGGAATGTCCCGGCCGCTGGTGTACCACTATTACGGCGGCAAGGCGGGGGTGTTCATCAGCGCGCTGCAGCAGACAGGCGATGATGTCGTGGCGGCAGTCGCCAAGGCCGGGATGGATGACCCGGACAACTGGCTGACCGCCGGCCTGTCCGCGTTCTTCGATCACATCCAGGCTAACCCGATCGGGCTCACCGCCCTGTACCGCCACGGCTCGCTGACTGGCCGGGAGAAGCGCCAGGTGCTGGACGAGATCGGCGACCGTGTGCTGCGGCTCGTGATGACCATGCTCGACCCGCCAGGCGACTCCCCGGTGCTGCAGTCCGTGGTTCGCGGGTGGATCGCGATGGTGGAGACGATGGCCCGCGGGTGGGTGCGCCAGGGCGAGCCGACTCGCAAGGAGCTCGAGGCGCTGCTGCCCGAGTTGCTGCGCGCCGTCCTCAGCGCCGCGGCCTGGCAAGACGCCGCGACCGCCGCGGTCCTGCCTCGCCTGCCCCCGCTCAGGCGCCAGTTAGCCCGCCCCATGACGATCAGCGGAGCCATGCGCGTACTTGTAAACATAGGTTTCTAGCGAGGTGAGCAGATTATGGCATCATGCAGCGAAGGCGGATCTCTCGCCGGGACGTCGGCCCTGATCACCGGCGGCGAGAGCGCGCTCGGGTTGGCCTGCGCCCGGCGACTGGCTGCGGATGGCGCCGTGGTGACCATCTGCGGGACCGCTGAGCGGCGTCTCAAGGAGAGCGCCGACGTCTACAAGATGCGTTACGTCGTCGCCGACGTCACCGAAGAGGACCAGGTCGCCGATGCCTTCGCGACCGCCGCTGCCAGCGGTCCGCTGCGGATTGTCATCGCCGGTGCGCGAGGCTCCGCCTCCATCGGCCCCATCGCCCAGCTCAATACCGCCGGCTGGCGGGCCACGCTCGACCTCAACGCGACCGGGACCATGCTGACGCTCAAGTATGCCGCGCGGGAGATGGCGCGCGTGGGGGGCGGGTCGTTCGTGGCCATCTCCTCCATCGCCGCTACCCAGGTCCACCGCTGGTTCGGCGCCTACGGTCCGGCTAACGCCGCGGTCGATCACATGGTGGCGCTGGCCGCGGACGAGCTAGGCGGGATCGGTATCCGGGTGAACGGCATCCGGCCGGGGATCGTGGAATCCGAGCTGGTCGCGGGCATCGCCGACCCCGGTCCCGTCCTCGATGACTACCTGGCCTGCATACCGCTGGCCCGCGTGGGCACCCCAGCCGATGTCGCCGAGGCGGCCCGGTTCCTGGCGGGGCCGGAGTCGGCCTGGATCACCGGGGAGGTTCTCAACGTCGACGGCGGCCAGCATCTGCGCCGGGGACCTGACTATGCGGCAGTGTTCGAGCCGATTTTCGGCGCCGCCGCGCTGCGCGGCTTGCCCGAGGAAGGACTGTAGATATGCGTATCTTGATCGCCGTGCTGATCGGCATCCTCATCGCCACCGGCTCCGCGGTGACCTTGGTCCGCGACGAGACCATGGTCAGGCAGGCGCCTGCCCGGGTGCTGTTCAACTACGGCTCCGGCTGACCGGCCGACCCCTCATGCTATCGGCCCGCCAGCGCGGCCGCCTGCGGCGGGTGCTCGCGGGCTGTACCATCACCGGCTGCCTCAGCATGGTCGCGGCCTGCGCGGCACCAGCTCCGCGTCCGGTGCCGTCGCTGGTGCTGTCGAACTATGAACGGAGCACCGGCAACGCGGTCCACAGGGACTGCGGCTACAGCAGCCCGCTGCCGGGCAAGCCCGGCTGGAGCATCTGGCTGTTCTGCGACACCGTTGTCACCGGTGCCCGCGGCCGGAACATCGAGCGCCTGATCCTCGGCACGGACACGGCGGCCGACGGACCGTACCAGGCGGGCCGGGCACCCGGATGGCTGACTGAGGTGCCGACGCCGCCGGCTCTCCCGGCGTTGTCAAGCACCGCCCCGCCGCAGCCGTTCCTGCCCGCGCCGGACAGCCTTCAGCTACCAGGTAGCACGCTTCCGTGCACAGGCCCCGGTTCCTATCCGGCCGCATGGATCTCCGGGGTCACCCGCGCACCGTCGGCCGCCACCACTGGCGGGCTGCTCATCGCTTACGACGACTACTGCGTCACCGGGCTCGGGGACGGGCCGATCGCGGAGGGCTTCGGCCTGGCCGAGTACTACCCGGCGCGCAACGTCCTCGGCCCGGTCACGCTCGTGTTCAGCAGCGGCCTCGGGACGCCACTGCCGCAGCAGCAGGTGCTCGGCTCTCCGGTCGTGGGCGCGGACGGCTTCCTTTACCTGTTCGGCTTCTGCCCTGCCACGCCGCCGCCAGCAGGATGCGGCACCGGCCGGGTGTTCCTGGCCCGGACCGTCGCCGTGCCGGCGTGGTGGGGGAATCCGTTCACCTACCAGTACTGGACCGGCGACGGGTGGTCGGCGCAGGCGGCGGCGGCCGGCTCGCTGATCCCGGCTGGCCAGCCGCTCGGTATCTCGGTCGGCGACTACGCGGCCGACGGCCGGGGCCTCGTGATGATCGAGCAGACGAGCCTGGCCGGCGGCTTCCAGGCATGGCAGGCCATGTCGCCGGCCGGCCCCTGGC
>Ga0302314_10016409_pt1 | contig 12511 bp, 8 predicted proteins | sample III_Palsa_N2_3_FD_200533 | JGI IMG/M metagenome (GOLD analysis project Ga0302314, IMG submission 200533) | Peat permafrost microbial communities from Stordalen Mire near Abisko, Sweden - III_Palsa_N2_3 | ecosystem: Environmental > Terrestrial > Soil > Palsa > Peat permafrost | place: Sweden...
TGTGAGACGGCAATAGAAGTTTCTGTGTTGCATGCTGCGTGGTGAGACGAGTGCCCGGGTCGAGTGTGAGCACAGCTTGCAGCCATGCGCGATAAACCCGCCTTCGTCCGATGAAAACTCCGTGATATCGTCATCGTAAGTCGCCGCACCCCGTATAGTCCGAATAGGATTTTTTTCTTGTCTCCGATTCCCCGGTACGGTAGCCAATTCCCTTGCCTCGGCTAAGCCCTCGCCCCTGACCCCTAATCCCTGTTTTTCGTCCTATCAACGGAGCCAGAAGCAGGGCGGAAGTGGCTTATTTCTACATGCTTTACCCATTTGTAGGGTCTGGTACACTTTATCCACAAGATGTGGGGTTTCCATGGTTGATTCCCCCGGTTTCCCACGCTAGATTGTCCTTGGAGCTATCTAACAATCTAGGTAGCCCTGCGCCCCTGTCTCAGGGAGCGTCTGCGGGTGAAGGAGAACACATGCTCAAGCTGAAAAAAGTCCAGATTCTCGGGTTCAAGTCGTTTTGCGACCGTACCGAGGTGCAGCTCTCCGGCGAAGGCCTTGCGGCCATCGTCGGCCCAAACGGCTGCGGCAAGTCGAACATCTCGGACGCCATCAGCTGGGTGCTCGGCGAGCAATCGGCCAAGAGCCTTCGCGGCCTGCACATGCAGGACGTCATCTTCTCCGGCACGCGCGACCGCAAGCCCACCGGCATGGCCGAAGTCTCGCTCACGCTCGTCGATCCCGACGTCTACGACGGCGCGCTTCTCTCTCCCGAACAAGGCGGCAGCGGTTACGATCCTGAGATCGTCATCGAGAACGAGCATCCGCTCGAAGGCGATTGGGATGAGACCGCCCTGCGCCTCGCCCGCTCCAATGAGACCGAAGAGGCCGTGATCGATGCGCAACCCGGCACCGTCATCGGCGAAGAAGAGATTGATCCCACTGAGACCGTTGCCTCTGTCGAGGGCGATGAAGCCGTTGCCGCAGCGAACGGTAACTCGGTAGTGCTCAAGATTCGCCGCCGCAAGTTCGGCAAACAGGCCGTCCGCGCCGGCGAGATCGTCGTCACCCGCCGCCTCTTCCGCTCCGGCGAGAGCGAGTACCTGCTGAACGGCAAGATCTGCCGCCTGCGCGACATCCAGGACATCTTCCAGGGCACCGGCCTCTCCGGCGAGAGCTACGCCATCATCGGCCAGGAGCGCATCGGCCAGCTCATCTCGGCAAAGCCGCTTGACCGCCGGGCAATTATTGAAGAAGCCGCCGGCATCACGCGCTTCAAGACCAAGAAGCGTCTCTCCGAGCTGCGCCTTGAATCCGCCAAGCAGAACCTCGCCCGCGTAAACGACATCTTCGACGAAGTCTCCCGCCAGATGCAGACGCTGAAGCGCCAGGCCGCCAAGGCAGAGCGCTACGTCGCATTGCGCGATGAGCTGCGCACCAGGCTGCGCGTGGTACTCGCCAGCCGCATGTTCCAGATGGACGCCGAGCAGGCCGCCGCAACAGAAAAGATCCACGCACTCGGCATCGCCATCGACGCGCAGACCGAGGAGATCGAACTACTCGATACCGAGCACACGCTCGGCACGCAGCGCGGCTACGAGCTCGACACCGAGGTGCGCGACGCCGGCACGCAGGCCAACACCGCCGCCGTGGAACTCGAACGCATCGCCAGCCGCACCGCCGCCAACATCGATCGCATCGCCGAACTCACCGCACGTCTCGCCGCCGGTGCCGAAGAACTCACCCAGTTGCGCACGCAGATGGAGACCATCGCCGCCGAGCGCGAGCAGCACCGCAGCTTTCTCGACACTGCCAGCGCGGAGTCCGAAGACGCCCGCACACAGGCCCAGCATCGCCAGATCGCCGCGCACGAAGCCGCACGCGGCGTGATGCAGGCCGAGCAGCAGACCGAACAGGCGCGCCAGCAGTCCATGCATCTACTCTCGCAGGCAGCGCAGGCACGCAATGAAGTCACGCAGGCGGAGGAATCACTCGCCGCGCTTCTCCGCGATGCGGAGCGTCTCACGCTGGAGTCCGACGCTGCGCGTCACGAACTCGAAACCCTCGGCCAGCAGCGCGGCCAGGTCTCCCTCGCCTTCGAGACCGTCACCGAACGCCTGCAGCGGCTCGAAACCGAGATCGCCGACCTGCGCACGCAGCTTGAATCCGCACGCAGCGAAGAGACCGAGACCAAGCGCCGCGGCGACGGCCTGCGCGCCGAAGTCGCAACTCTGCTCGGCCGCCGCAACTCGCTGGAATCGCTCATCCGCGAGCACAGCTACTCCACCGAGACCGTCCGCGATATCTTCCGCGCAAATAAAACCATGCAGCAGGCAGGCGGCCACGGCGTCTCGCCCGTCGGCACGCTCGCCGACTTCCTCGAAGTCGACGGCCAGTACGAAAGCGTCGTCGATGAGTTCCTCCGCGATGAACTGAATTACATCGTCGTCAAGAGCTGGGACGCCGCCGACGAAGGCATGCGCATGCTGCACTCTGACGTCGCCGGCCGCGCCACCTTCCTCGTGCATCCCAACGACGCGCAGGCCAAGTTCTCCTTCGCCGACGGCATGATCAGCTCCGCCACCGCCAACGCCAACACCGGCGGCGTGGTGCCGCTGAAGAACTGCATGCGCGTGCTCAACGGCTTCGGCCGCTCGCTCGAAGTGATCCTGCCAAAGTTGCGTGAAGGCTTCGTCGCGCCGAACTCGGAGATCGCGCGCTCGCTCGCGCTGGAAAATCCGCAGGCCTTCTTCCTTTCCCCGAGCGGCGAGACCTTCCACAACGTCACCGTCACCGGCGGCAAGATGCGCAACGAAGGCCCGCTCGCTCTCAAGCGCGAACTGCGTGAGATCCAGACCAAGCTCGACCATCTGGAGACCGAGCTCTCGCAGACCGACCTTCACGCCAACGCACTCGCCCGCCGCGTGGCCGAACTCACCGTTACGCTGGATTCCACCAGCAACGCCCGCCGCGACGCCGAGCGCGAATCCGCCAACTCCGGCGCTGCCCTGCGCGCCATGGAATCGGAAGCAACGCGCCTCGAACGCCGCTTGCAGGAGTGGACGCTGGCCGCCGAACGCAATCGCGATTCACAGAACCAGAAGCAGGACCTCATCGGCCGCAAGCGCGAAGAGTCCGCACGTCTGGAAGAAGAACGCCGCAACATCGAAATCACTCTCGGCGAACTGCAGCAGAAGATCGAAGCCCTGCGCCTCGAACGCGAGGACGCGCAGACCGCATCTACCGCCGCTTCCGCGCACGCAGCCGGCATCGAAGAACGCCGCCGCGGTGCCGCCGCCAACTTCGAGCAGGCGGACCGCATTCACAGCGCGCATGGCCAGCGCATTACCCAGATGGAGCAGCAGCTTGGCTCAGCCGCCACCGATCAGCAGCGCCGCGAAGAGGAGAATGTCCAGCTCGCCGCAGAGCAGCTTGCCGTCGCCCAGACCCGCGAATCAGCCCAGCTTCTGATGAAGCAGCTCAGCGAAGAGTCCGTCGCCCTGCGCGCGCGCATCACCGAACTCGACGGCAAGCTCCGCACCCTGCGGCATGAGAATGAAGCACGCCGCGAAGAGCGCGGAACATTGACCGCGCACGCCGCCAAGCTCACCTCTGACCTTGAGCATCTCTCCGCTACCTGCCTGAACGATCTCGGCGTCGAAGCGACTGTTCTGCGCGAAGACGCAACTATCGAACGCATCGTTCCCACAGAAGCAACAGCAGAAGCCGGTGAGCCGGACGCACTGACCGTAGCCGAAGAAGAGTCCCGCGCCATGAAGCAGCGCATGGAGAACATGGGCCCGGTGAACATGATGGCGCTCGAAGAGTTCACCGAAGCGGAAAGCCGCTTCAACTTCCTCGACACCCAGCGCAAAGATCTCATCGAGTCGATCGAAAACACGCAGCAGACCATCAAGGAGATCGACGAGATCACCCACGCCAAGTTCGACCAGGCGTACGCCATCATCAACGAGAACTTCTCCAACACCTTCAGCAAACTCTTCGGCGGCGGCCAGGCCTTTATGCGCCTCACCGACCAGGAGAACTCCGCCGAAAGCGGCATCGAACTCGTCGCCTCGCCCCCGGGCAAGAAGCTGCAGAACATTCTCCTGCTCTCCGGCGGCGAAAAGGCGCTCACCGCCTTCTCGCTGCTCGTCGGCATCTTCCAGTACCAGCCCAGCCCCTTCTGCGTGTTGGACGAAGTGGACGCGCCGCTCGACGAAACCAACGTCGGCCGCTTCGCACGCCTCGTCGAGGAGATGTCCTCCACCACCCAGTTCATCGTCATCACCCACTCCAAGCGCACCATGGCGCAGGCGGATGTGATCTACGGCGTCACCATGCAGGAGCCCGGCGTCTCGAAGATCGTCAGCGTCAAACTCGGCGCCGGAAACCAGAACAAGGCCGTCGCGTAGCGTACCGGAAGAATCTGGGTGCCCCATCTTCGTCGCAGTTTCATCGCGGCTAAGGTGGGACATTCGAGCACAGCTCGAACCAGCGCGAAGTGCGCTCCCCCACTAAGCAGTTAGCATAAGGAAGCGATGACTCCCCTGCTCGAAACCAATCTCCCGCTTCCCCTCTTCGCCCGCGGCAAGGTCCGCGACCTCTACACCGCCGGCGACGACCTCCTCTTCGTCGCCACCGACCGCATCTCCGCCTTCGACCACATCCTCGGCTCCGGCATTCCGGACAAAGGCCGTGTGCTCACGCAGCTCTCGCTCTTCTGGTTCGATCATCTGCGCGGCATCGTCCCCAACCACCTCCTCAGTTCCTGTCTATCCGACTTCCCCGTCGCACTCGCACCCCATGCTGCGGAACTAAAAGGCCGCGCCATGCTCGTCCGCCGCGCGCAGATGTTCCCCGTCGAGTGCGTCGTCCGCGGCTACCTCTCCGGCTCGGCATGGTCGGAGTACAAAGCCAGCCAGACGGTCTGCGGCATCGCTCTGCCCGCAGGCCTCAAAGAATCCAGCCGCCTTCCCGAGCCGATATTCACCCCCGCAGCCAAAAATAACGTCGGCCATGACGAAAATATTACATTCGCCCGGATGAGCGACCTCATCGGCCCGGAGAACGCCTCCGCCCTCAAAGATCTTTCGCTCAAAATCTACGCCGCGGCGGCCCGCCACGCGGCTACCTGCGGCCTCATCCTCGCCGATACCAAGTTCGAATTCGGCACCATTGACGGCCATATCGTGCTGGCCGACGAAGCCCTCACCCCGGACTCTTCCCGTTACTGGCCCGCTACCGGCTACGCCCCTGGAGGCCCGCAGCCCTCCTTCGACAAGCAATTTGTCCGCGATTACCTCGAATCCATCCGCTGGAACAAGCAGGCGCCCGCACCCGCGCTCACGGAAGACGTCATCACCCGCACCCGCGCCAAATACCTGGAGGCCTTTCGCCTGCTGACCGGCCATGCTCTCGGCCATGCCCTGCCCGGTACGAGCGCCTAAATGCTCCATCTACTGCACAGTTTCAAGCCGTTGGACTGGCTCATGCTCACCGTCGTGGGCTTTTCCACGCTCCGGGCGCTGCGGCACGGTCTTGTGCGCGAGCTCTTCTGGCTGGCCGGGTCGATCCTCGGCCTGGTACTGGCAAGCGTCTTCTATACCGTGCCCGCGAAAGCGCTCCAGCACGTCACCAACAGCCTTGCCGCGGCGGAGGCAATCTCCTTTCTCCTGATTATCTTCGGCGTGATGCTGCTGGCCGGATTATTGGGCCGGCTTACGCGTTCGGCGGTGCGTTTTGCCGGGCTCGGCCTCGCGGATTCCCTCGCCGGCGCATTTTTTGGTTTTTTACGCGGGACACTTCTGGTCACTGCGGGTATGATGGCCGTGGCCGCATTTCTCCCCGCAAGCGTTACTACCGAAGATAATTTTTCGGGTTCCGTGCTCGCACCGTATTTTCTAAGTGCGGCTCATGCTGTATCCTCGGTTGTACCTCTTGAGATGGAGCGGCGCGCATCAGCCGGAGTTCTTCTGTTGAAACAACAGTGGAAGCATCCGGAAAATTCGCACTAGCGATTTGCCGCGGGTTTCAAGATAGAATGTTCTGGTGACGGCAACAGTCACCCATGTGAGAGGCAAAGTGAAACGAGAACTCGAAAGCGTAGTGGCCCAGATGCACAGCACCGGCGTTACCTATGACGAAGCCGTGCGCGAATTCAAACGCCGTTATCTGCTCGAGGTGCTCTCGCATCACCGCGGCAACCAGTGCAAGGCCGCTGCCGAGCTCGGCATGCACCGCAACACGCTGAGCCGCACCATCGCAGAACTGCAGATCGATCCCGCGCAGATTCGCAACGGCCTCAAGCGCCCCTCGCGCAGTGAACGCCCCATGGCGCTGCCCATCTCCATCGCGCGCTAACGATCTCTGCCGTAAAACCCCAGAAACCCGCGAAATTCGCGGGTTTTTTACTGCCCGCTTACAATAAGAATGTGCCTCTTCCCACCCCATCGCAAACGCCCGCACCGGCAGTTCTTCCCGGCTGGGATGAGTTCGACGCGTATCTCTTCGACATCGACGGCACTCTGCTGCGCGAGCCGAACCGCATTCATGTGAATGCATTCAGCGCCACGCTGCGCGAAGTGTTGCAACGCGATGACATCTCTCTCAACGGCGTCACCGTACACGGCAGCACTGACGCCGCCATCCTGCGCGATGCCTGCCGCAACGCCGGGGTCGACGACGCGCACTGGCAGCCGCTCGAGCAAACCATATTTTCGCGGCTCAGTGAGATGGTGCACACGCAACGCGAGCAGATGGAGGTCGTTCTGATGCCCGGCGTGGTCCCGATGCTCGAATACCTCGCCGGTCGTGGTGCGGTACTCGGCGTCGGCACCGGCAATCTCGAGACCATCGGCTGGCTCAAGCTTGAACTCGCCGGCCTGCGCCAGCATTTTCACTTCGGCGGATTCAGCGACCGCTTCGCCGTCCGCTCCGCGATGATCGCGCACGCAGCCGAAGAAGCCCGCAAACTCGCTGGCCCGCACGCCACACTCTGCGTCATCGGCGACACACCCTCCGACGTCACCGCGGCCCACGCCAACGGCATCCCGGCCATCGCCGTCGCCACCAGCATCTTTTCCGTCGAGGAACTCGCCAAATCTAACCCGGAGTGGGCCGTTCTCTCGCTCGAAACTCTCCTCGAACAGGCAATAAACGCGCAGACGATTCCTGCCGCAGCTTCGTCCAACAGGAAGAGCGGAAACTGATGAATCCTTGCTGGAGCAAACCGGGCAATATGCGGACGCGATTCGCCTTCGCGCTCTGCATCTGCCTGCTCGCCGCATCCCCATTGCTGGCGCAGACCACTCCTGCACCCGCTCCTGCGCCAGCAGCCCAGGCTCCAGCACCCGCAGACACGCCCGTCACCATCACCAAGCCGCTCTCCAACCAGCCCGGTGCCAAGCCCGTCTCACGGCGGCAGGCGCGCGCAGCCGACGACGCCTTTCTGGCCGGCTCTGCGTTCCTCGAAAAGAATGAGCCGGAAAAGGCCGAGAAGGCCTTCGAGCACGCCGAAAAGCTCAATCCTGAGAAACAGGAGTACTCCGTCGCCGCCGCCATTGCGCGTGAAAACGTCGTCAGTGCGCTGGTCCGCAAGTCGCAAGTGATGCGCAGCGCGGGCAACGCCGCCGGAGCCGATGCCCTGCTCGCCTCTGCCGCCAGGCTCGACCCGCAAAATGAGCTGGTGACCGAGCACATGCACCAGGCCGCCGAGCCGCAAGTGCAGTTTGAGCCGTACCTCCCCAGCGGCGACGGCGTCCAGCAGCCGCGCTACGCTCCCGTGATCGAGTTCACCCCGCTACAGCAGACGGCTAGCTTTCACTTCCGCGCCGATGCGCATGAGGTTCTACGCCGCATCCTGCTGGCCTATGGCCTAAAGGCCCAGTTCAACTCCGACGTACCGGCTGACAGCGTTCGCATCGACATCGATGACGTGAACTTCGATCAGATGCGTCCCATCCTGGCGATGATGACTCGTACTTTTCTCGTGCCGATCGATCCAACGACCGCCATGGTGCTGAAGGACACGCCGGAGAACCGCGAGCAGTATGTACATCTCGCGGTCGAGACCGTCTACATGCCGGGATTCACCACCGAGCAGATCCACGACGCCGTCTCCATGCTGCAACAGGTGCTGGATATCCAGAAGGTCAACGTAGGGACCGCTGGCGGCACCGTAACCATCCGCGCGCCGCTGGATATGATGAAGCTCGCCAACTACGAGCTCGCCGACCTGATGGACGGCGGCAGCCAGCTCCTGCTGGAGATGAAGGTCTACAGCATTGACAAGACGCGGACCCGCGACGTCGGCATCTCCATCCCGCAGACCGTCAGCGGCTACAACGTAGCGAGCCAGGCCTCGCAGATCCTCTCGCAGAACCAGAGCGAGATCGCCGCTCTCATCGCCAACGGGACCATCCCGGCCAACGCAAGCCTGACCCAGATCGCCATCGCCCTTATCGCCTCAGGCGCAATCTCCAGCTCGATTGTCAGCAATACGGTGGCCTTCCTCGGCGGCTCGATTATCGGCGTACTCAATGGGACCAGTAACCCCAATCCCTTCGCCTTCACCGGCATATCGGAGGGCTCGCCCCTGACGCTGAACATGGCGCTGAACTCCTCGGAAGCGAAGTCGCTGGAAGACATGCAGCTGAGCGTCGGCGACCAGAAGACGGCCACCTTCCGCGTCGGCACGCGCTACCCCATCATCACGGCGTCCTACTCCGCGGGCGGAGCCGCCTCGTCCCTGCTCAGCGGCGCAACCAGTGCGCAACTGGCCGCTCTTGGCATCAGCAGCGCAGCCGCGGCAGCAGCCGCCACGCAGGTAAGCATCCCGCAGATCCAGTATGAAGACCTCGGCCTGACGCTCAAGGCCATCCCCACTGTGATGCGCTCCGGCAACGTGAGCATGCAGATCGATCTCAAGATCGAGGCGCTGGCCGGAAGCGCGCTGAACAGCATTCCTATCCTCGCCAGCCGCGCGCTCACCTCGAGCGTCACCGTAGCGCCGGGGCAGACGGCCGTACTGGTCAGCAGCATGTCCCGGCAGGAGGACAACGCCGTAAGCGGCATACCCGGCCTGAGCGAGTTGCCTGGCTTCCAGAGCACAACCAACAAGAACGGCGAACTGGACACCAGCGAGCTGGTGATTACGCTCACCCCCCGGCTGGTACGCCGTGGACGGGACCGCATCGCCAGCCTGCCGCTGGCTGTCCCGCATGCCGCCGCCGCACAGGAACGCGAAGACCAGTAATGCACCGCAATAAAAAGGGCCCGCGGTGGATTCTCCGCGGGCCCTTTCGTATGTACAGCAGGCTTCTTACTCGTTACTTGGCAGCAGGTGCAGCCGAGGCATCCGCGGCAGCTGCCGGCAGCGTAACGCCGTCCAGCTGTGCCTGGAAGTTGATGATGCTCTTCAGCGTGTCATACGCAAGGCCTGCCAGCGGCACGGAGCGCCCGTTGATCAGCATCGTCGGTGTGGAATCTACCTGCACATCCTTCGCCAGCTGGATGGAGGCGTTCAGGTTGTCCTTGATGGCTTGCGTAGCGGCGCAGGCCGCAACCTTCGTCACATCCACACCTGCCTTGATCACGGCATTGTTCAGCGTCTGCGTTGCGTTGTCCGGCGTCAGCGCGTCCTGCGTATCAAACACCGCGTGGATGTAGGTCAGGAACGCCGCATTCCCGGCATCCGGCTTCAACTGCGACACGCAGAGACCATACGCCGCCGCCTGAAAGGCCGCAGGATGGATCTGCGTCAGAGGAAAGTTCTGGAAGACAATGTGCGCCGTGGGAAAGTCCTGCGCAAGCTGGTCCATCGTGGCCTGCGCCTCTTTGCAGTGCGGGCACTGCAGGTCGGCAAACTCGACCAGTTCCAGGTCCTTGCTGGTGCCGCCATGCGCCGGGCCGTCGGCGCGGGCCAGCAGCGTGGCGCGCTTCTCGGCAAACGGCGTCGCACCGAAGTCAATGACATTGTCGCCGGCGATGCCGTGCTTGCCGTCATTCAGCACCAGAAAGCCCGTGGTCTTGGTCTGGTCCGCAGGCTGACCGCGCTCGGCCACAAAGACGACAACCTGGCTGAGCGTGGGCGCGGCGGTCTTGGCGATGGCCGCGACCTGGAAGATGCGGTTTGGATCATAGCCCCAGAGCTGCCGCAGGAACGCCTTCACCGTGTCCTCCGTCGGGAAACTGGCGGTGAAGTTCTTCGGATCGGCCGGCGGAAAGGGGTTCAGGTTGCTGATCTGCGGCGTGATGTTGGAGAGTGCCGGCGGCGCGCCAGCATCGCTTGCGGCGGGCTCCGGTGCGGGCGTGGCCTGTTGCGTTGCGTCCTGTGCAAAAGCAACGTGTGTGAACGTGGAAGCGGCGATGGCCGCGGTGAGTACGACGCGCAGAACAGACTTCATAGTGTTTCGTTTCCTTTGCCGGCAGTAGCCGGTGAGCTGCAAATTAAAAACTCTACCGCATTATTAGACCTGAACTTTGACCGCAATGGGAAACCGGCGTCCCAATCCAAACGATTTTCGCGTCACCTTCAGCACCGGAGCGGCCTGCTGGCGCTTGTATTCGCTGCGTTCCACCAGCTTGATCACCGACTGCACCAGCGCCGGGTCCAGCCCCTGAGCGGTCGCTATGTGGTTGGCCGATTCATACCGCTCCACATACGCCTCCAGCACGGGGTCCAGCACCGAGTACGGCGGCAGCGAGTCCGTATCCATCTGCCCCGGCCGCAGCTCCGCCGACGGCGGCTTTTCGATGGTCGCCACAGGAATCACGATCCCATTGCGATTGGCATAGCGGCTCAGTTCGTAGACGCGCGTCTTCATCACGTCGCCGATCACCGCCAGCGCACCCACCATATCTCCATACAGCGTGCAGTAGCCGGTCGACATCTCCGATTTGTTCCCGGTCGTCAGCACCAGCGCATTGAATTTATTCGCGATGGCCATCAGCAGCGCCCCGCGTATGCGCGATTGCAGGTTCTCCTCTGCCAGCCCAAACGGTGTCCCGGCAAAGACCGGGTCCAGCGTCTGCGTATACGCCGTAAATACATCGCCGATGGGCAGCAATTCAAAACGGATGCCAAGATTCTCCGCCAGCCCGCGGCCGTCGTCGATCGAGCCCTGTGACGAGAACTGGCTGGGCATCCCCACGCCGAGCACGTTCTCCTTGCCCAGCGCCTCCACCGCGATCGCCGCCACCAGCGCGGAGTCGATACCGCCCGAAAGACCGATCACCGCCTGCGAGAATCCGCACTTGTGCACGTAATCGCGCGTGCCCAGCACCAGCGCATCCCACGTCGCCTGCACCTCGCTGCTCTCGTCCTCAAAGCTGGTTTCAACTGCCGGCGCAGGATTGCAGGCATCGAAAAGTATCAGGTCTTCCGCAAACGACTTGCCCTGCGCGACGATCTCGCCACCCGGCGCGATAGCCAGTGATGTGCCGTCGAAGATCAGGCTGTCGTTACCGCCCACCTGGTTCACCATCGCCACAAACGCACTGTGCCGCTTCGCGATCGAAGACAGCATCTCCGCCCGCAGCACCCGCTTGCCCCGCCAGAACGGCGACGCCGAGATGTTCAGGATGATGCGCAGCTCGCCGCAGCCCGCCACATGCGTCTCGGCATGGCGCTGTGCGCTCGCATCCCACTGCGCCATCTGCTCCTCCACCGGATCGTCCCGATAGAAACGCCGCGGCCAGAAGGTCTTGTCATTCCAAGCGTCTTCGCAAATCGTAATCGCGAGCTGCTGGCCGTTCAGGTGGCACAGCGTCTGCCGCTCGGCCGGCTCGAAGTAGCGCTGCTCGTCAAATACGTCATAGAACGGCAGCAGCCGCTTCTGCTGCAGAAAGCTGATGCCTCCCTTTTCCAGCAGCACCGCCACATTGCGCACATGCTTTCCGCCCACCGTCGCCGCGGCCGGCATCACCCCGCCGCAGAGCACGGCAATGCCGCCGTCGGACGTGGCCGCGGCGGCAATCTGCACCAGCGCCTCGCCGGTGCGCGCCACAAAACTGTCTTTTTCAAGGAAATCAGCCGGCGGATAGCCGCAGACGGCCAACTCAGGAAAGATCACCAACTCGGCGCCGGCGGCCTTCGCGCGCGCAGTGAAGTCGAGGATTTTCGCAGTGTTTCCGGTGAAATCCCCCACGGTGGGGTTGATCTGGGCCAGCGCAATCTTCACAACGTTAAGTGTAACTCTTAGTGGGCCGGCACCAGGATTTTGCGGTTCCCCACCACGGGAGCATGCGATGGATCGGACGGCAGGGTGCTCGGATCGGCAAGAATCGCTGGGTCCGCAATGGGCAGCGAGATACCTGCGGGCCGAATGAAGTAGTGAGGATCTGCGACAGTCACCAGAAAGCTGTGCGGCCCCTTAGACAGCGCATCCGGCCGCGGAAATTCCACAATATATCGGGTTCGAAGAGCAGTTATGAAGTCCGTAAGCCGCCCCAGCAGGTTCCTCTGGTTCATCGTCTCCGCGCTTCCCCCGCTCAACTCGCAAAGCATCTGGAAATC
>Ga0302314_10016410_pt1 | contig 12510 bp, 13 predicted proteins | sample III_Palsa_N2_3_FD_200533 | JGI IMG/M metagenome (GOLD analysis project Ga0302314, IMG submission 200533) | Peat permafrost microbial communities from Stordalen Mire near Abisko, Sweden - III_Palsa_N2_3 | ecosystem: Environmental > Terrestrial > Soil > Palsa > Peat permafrost | place: Sweden...
GCTTCGTGCGCGATCTGGTGGTGACCTATTACATGGGCGCCAGCGCCACCATCGCCGCCGACGCCTACAACGCCGCCTTCTCGTTCCCGAACCTGTTCCGGCGCATCTTCGCCGAGGGCGCCTTCGCTTCCGCCTTCGTGCCCGCCTACGCCCGCTCGCTGGAGCAGGACGGCGAGGAGGTCGCCGACGTGTTGGCCGCCGACGCCATGGCGACCCTGGCCGCCGCCACCCTGGCCCTCACCGTGGTCGCCGAACTGGCGATGCCGTGGCTGATGCGGTTCCTGATCGCGCCGGGGTTCGCCGCCACGCCGGGCAAGATCCACCTGGCCGTGGTGCTGACCATGATCACCATGCCCTACCTGCCGTGCATGGCGATCTATGCGCACCTCTCCGGGGTGCTGAACGCGCGCGGCCGGTTCATCCTGTCGTCCGCCGCCCCGATCCTGCTCAACCTCTGGACCCTGGCCGCGGTGCTGCCGGCCAAGTCGCCGACCATGGCCGCCTACTACGCCTCGGCCGGGGTGCTGGTCGCCGGCGTCTCGCAAGCGGGGCTGCTGTGGTGGGGCGTGCACCGCTCCGGCGCGCGGGTCGACATCCGCTGGCCGAGGCTGACGCCGCAGATCCGCAAGGTGATCGCCCTGGCGGTGCCGGGCGCCATCGCCGCCAGCGCCACCCAGATCAACGTCTTCGTCTCCGGCATCCTGGTCTCGCAACAGAACGGCGCGCGGTCCTGGCTCGCGGTTTGCGACCGACTCTACCAGCTGCCGCAGGGGCTGGTGGGCGTGGCGGTGGGGGTCGCCCTGCTGCCCAGGCTGTCGCGCGCCGTTCACGCCGGCGACATGCCGCAGGCCCGCGGCGCGATCGACCAGGCGGTCACCTTCTGCATGGCGCTGACCCTGCCGGCCGCCGCGGCTCTGGTGGCGATGCCGTTCTTCCTGATCGACGGGCTCTACCAGCGCGGGGAATTCAGGCTCGTCGACGCCCACGCCACGGCCGCGGCGCTGCAACAGTACGGCTGGGGCGTGCCGGCCTTCGTGCTGGCGCAGATCACCAGCCGCGCCTTCTTCGCCCAGCAGGACACCAAGACGCCGATGCAGATCGGCCTGGTCTCGGTGGGCCTGAACATCGTGCTGGGCGTGAGCCTTTACCAGCTGATCGGCGTGGCCGGAATCGCGGCGGGGACCAGCGCCGCCGCGTGGATCAACGTCATCCTGATGGCGATCACGCTGGCGCGGCGCGGCATCTACGCGCCGAGCGCCGCGGCCTGGTCGCACCTGGCCCGGGTGCTGGCCGCGAGCGTCGCGCTCGGCCTGCTGCTGGCCGCCGCCTCGCACTGGCGCCCGCTGATCGAGGCGCCGCTTCGATCCGTGCGTCTCGGTCCGCTGCACGCCAAGGAGATCGCGATCCTCGGGGTCTCCGTCGTCGCGGTGATCGTCTATCCGGCGCTGCTGTTCGCCTCGGGCGGCCTCACCCTCACCGAGATGCGCGCGGCCTTGCGCCGGCGCTCCAGCGACCCGCCGCCGGCGGCCTTGCCCTGACCCGGCGAACCCACTAAGCCGCCGCCATGGCTCTCCTGGCGTTCCCAGACCGGCGATGGCGTTGGTCGCCCGACGATTGACACCGACGCCCCGCCCGCGCGGCGCGTCTCGCGCGACCTTGCAAGAGCCAATTCCATGATCGATCCAAAACCCGCCGCCTACGCCGGCCCGCAACGCGTGCTTTCAGGCGTGCAGCCCTCCGGCGACCTGCACCTGGGCAACTATCTCGGCGCCCTGGTGAAATTCGTCGCCCTCCAGGACCAGATGGAGTGTCTCTACTGCGTGGTCGACCTGCACGCGATCACCCAGTGGCAGGAGCCCGCGCGGCTCAGCGCCCAGACCCGCGAGATCGCCGCCGCCTACCTGGCCTCGGGCGTCGATCCGAGGAAGGCGATCATCTTTCCGCAGTCGGCGGTCACCGCCCACGCCGAACTGGCCTGGATCTTCCAGTGTGTGGCCCGCATCGGCTGGCTCGACCGGATGACCCAGTTCAAGGACAAGACCGGCCAGCACAAGGAACGCGCCAGCGTCGGCCTCTACACCTATCCGGTGCTGCAGGCCGCCGACATCCTGATCTACAAGGCCACCCACGTGCCGGTGGGCGAGGACCAGAAGCAGCACCTGGAGCTGACGCGCGACATCGCCGCCAAGTTCAACCACGACTTCGAGGCGCCCGGTTTCTTCCCGCTCACCCAGCCGGTGATCGAAGGCGCCGGCGCCGGCGCCAGCCTGATCATGTCGCTGCGCGACGGCCGGGTGAAGATGTCGAAATCCGATCCCTCCGACCAGGCGAGGATCAACCTCACCGACGACGCCGACGCCATCGCCGCCAAGATCCGCCGCGCCCGCACCGACGCCGAACCGCTGCCCGAGACCGTCGAGGGCCTGCAAGGCCGGCCCGAGGCCGAGAACCTGGTCGGCATCTTCGCCGCCCTCTCCGGCCAGACCAAGGCCGAGGTGATCAAGGCGTTCGGCGGCCAGGGCTTCGGCCAGAACTTCAAGCCGGCCCTGACCGACCTCCTGATCGCCCGCCTGGCCCCGGTCTCGGCCCGGATGCGCGGCCTGCTGGCCGATCCCGGCCAGATCGACGAGGTGCTCACCGAGGGCGCCGAGAAGGCGCGCGCCATCGCCGAGCCGATCCTGGCCGAAACCAAGCGCATCGTGGGCTTCTGGCCCGGCTAGGTTGCGCCTGCCGCTTGATCGGCCCATCTAACGGCCCGGAGGCCCTTGCATGTTCATCCAGACCGAAGCCACGCCGAATCCGCAGGTGCTCAAGTTCCTGCCGGGTCGGAAGATCCTCGAAGGCGGCTCGCGCGAGTTCGCCACGCCGACCGAAGGCGCGGCCTCGCCGCTGGCGCACGCCCTCTTCGCCATCGACGGCGTCACCCGCGTCTATTTCGGCGACGACTTCCTGACCGTGACCAAGGACGCCGACCGCGACTGGTCGCACCTGAAGGCGCCGATCCTGGCCGAGATCATGGACCACTTCACCTCCGGCGCGGCGCTGATCGACGACGCCGAAGCCGAGGTCGACGAGGAGGTCTACGAGGGTGAGACCGCCCAGGTGGTGGCTGAGATCAAGGACCTGATCGAGACCCGCATCCGGCCCGCCGTCGCCCAGGACGGCGGCGACATCCTGTTCTCCCGCTTCGAACCGGACACCGGCGTCGTCTGGCTCAACATGCGCGGCGCCTGCTCCGGCTGCCCGTCGTCGGCCGCCACGCTGAAGACCGGGGTCGAGAATCTGCTTCGCCACTACGTGCCCGAAGTGACCCGGGTGGAGCAAACGCTCTGACGCGGTGAAGCTCGGGCTTGGCCGCCCGCGCCTGATCCCCTATCTCGCGACCCAAGCCACCCCCGGAGTGTCCATGCCCGCTCGCCTCGACGACACGACCCTGGACCAGCTTTTCCGGGCGGCGCGCACGCGCAACGGCTGGGACCCCGAGCCGCTGCCGGAGAGCCTGCTGCGCGAGATCTACGAACTCGCCAAGCTCGGCCCCACCGCCGCCAACTCGACGCCCGCCCGGTTCTGGTTCTGCGTGAGCGAAGAGGCCAAGGCGAAGCTGTCGGCGATCTCGTCGGGTAACAACCAGGCCAAGATCCTGCAAGCGCCCGCCACGGTGATCATCGGTTACGACATGGATTTCCCGGCGCTGATGCCGAAGGTCTTCCCGATCGCGCCGGACATGAACAAGATGATGACCGACGAAGCGGCCAACGAGGTGATGGCGCTCCGGAATTCCTCCCTGCAGGGCGCCTACTTCATGATCGCCGCGCGCGCCCTCGGGCTGGACTGCGGGCCGATGTCCGGCTTCGACAACGCCAGGGTCGACGCGGCCTTCTTCGCCGGCACCCGGATCAAGTCCAACTTCATCTGCTCGATCGGCCACGGCACCGAGCACAACCTCTACCCGCGCCAGCCGCGTCACGACTTCGACGACGCCTGCAAGATCCTCTGAACGGGTGACGCGGCTCGTCATCGACACCTGCCTCGGCGCCTGCCAGGTCGGCCTGTTCGATGGCGGCCGTTTGCTCGCCGGCGCGTCGGAGGCGATGGAGCGGGGCCACCAGGAGCGTCTCGCCCCGATGGCGGCCGAGGTGATGGCGCGCGTCGGCGCGGCGTTCTCCGACCTGGATCTGGTGGTCGCCACCATCGGCCCCGGCTCCTTCACCGGCCTGCGCGTCGGCCTCGCCTTCGCCCGCGGCGTGAGCCTCGCCAGCGGCGCTCCTCTGGCCGGGATCGGCACGCTGGCGGCGTTGATCGCGGGCGCCGGCGGCGTCGCGGCCGGCGTCATCGACGCGCGGCGCGGGCATGTCTACGTACAGGCGTTCGAGCACGGCTTGCCCTTGACCCAGCCCGAAACCCGCCCGCTCGCCGAGGCGGCCGCGCTGTTGCAAGGCGTTTGTAGAGGTCGCCTGACCCTCATCGGCCCTGGCGCGGCCTTGCTCGCCGAGGCGATCCCAGGCGCCACGGTCGACCCGCGCGCCGCGCCGGACCTGGCGGCTCTGGGACGGCTCGCCGAGAGCGCCCAGCCCTCACCCGACCTCCGCCCGCTCTACCTGCGTCCGCCGGACGCCCGGCCGATGGCCCTATGATCGTGCGGCCCGCGACCCGCGCCGATGCGGCCGCCCTCGGCGAGGTCCACGCCCAGGCGTTCGACGCGCCCTGGACCGGCGACGATATCCTGCGCTTCGCCGGGGATCGCGGCGGCCTCGCCCTGGTCGCCGAGGGCGACGCCAGCGAGCTCGCCGGCTTCATCCTCTGCCGCCTGATCGCCGGCGAGGCCGAGGTGCTGACGCTGGCGGTGCGGCCGGCCGCGCGCCGCCGGGGCGTCGCCAGGTCCCTGCTCGAAGCGGCGCTCGAGCTGACGCGGAGCACGGCCGGCTCGATGTTCCTTGAGGTGGCCGAAGACAATCCCGGCGCGATCGCGCTCTACGCGCGGACCGGGTTCGAGCGGGTCGGACGCCGCGGCAGCTACTACGGCCGGCCCGGCGCGCGGCCCGTTGATGCGATCGTCATGCGCCGGGCGCTTAACAGCTAAGGCGCAAAGGCCTATTTTGCCTCGTTGAAACTGCCTCTCGCTGGAACGCGCCCTTGGACCGTCTTGAAAAGCTCTGCGCCGACAAGGGCATGAGGATGACCGATCAGCGCCGCGTCATCGCCCGCGTGATGTCGACGTCCCAGGACCACCCCGATGTCGAGGAGTTGCACCGCCGCGCCCACGCCGTCGATCCGCACATCTCGATCGCCACGGTCTACCGCACCGTCCGCCTGTTCGAGGAGGCCGGCATCCTTACCCGTCACGACTTCCAGGGCGGCCGCGCCCGCTACGAGGAAGCGCCGGAGACCCACCACGACCACCTGATCGACATGAAGACCGGCCAGGTGGTCGAGTTCGTCGACGAGGAGATCGAGGCCCTGCAGGCCGCCATCGCCAAACGGCTCGGCTACCGCCTGGTGGACCACCGGCTGGAGCTCTACGGGGTGCCGGTCGAGGAGTAGGTCCGCTTCCGCCGACACGGTATCCCTCTCCCCACCGCAGAGTGGGGCGAGGGATACTGGTCGGCTGATCCGGCGCGATCGAAACGTCATCCTAGGCGGCCGCCACCGGCCGCGCCGCCGGCGTCTCGAACGCCTCCGGCGCGATCGCCCAGCGGCGGAAGAAGCCGCCGATCATGCTCATCATCGCCGGGCGGATCTGCGGATGATTGGCGAAGCCGTGCGGCAGGCCGGCGTAGATGTGCAGGTCGACCTTGCCGCCCGCCGCCCGCACCCGCTCCTCGAAGCGGCGCGAGGCCGAGACCGGCACCACCTTGTCGGCGTCGCCGTGCAGCAGCATCACCGGCGGGAAGTCGGCGGTGACGTGCGTCATCGGGCTGGCTAGCGCCGCGGCCTCCTCGGAGACGTCCGCGCCCGGCAGCGAGCGCGCCGCCAGCGCCCCGGACGGCCGCGCCCCATCGAAATGGAACAGGGTCGGCGGATAGATGGCGCAAACCGCCGCGACCTCTTGCGAGACGCCGCCCAGCCCCTCCGGCGGCGCGAGCCTCTCATCGTCCGGCGTGCCCGCCGCCAGCAGCACCAGATGCGCGCCCGCCGAATGGCCCTCCAGGCAGAGCCGCTCTGGATCGAAGCGCAGATCGGCCGCATGCTGCTTGGCCCAGCGGATCGCCCGCTTCACATCGTGGATATTGGCCGGGAACGGCGCCTCGCCGGTGAGACGATATTCCTGCGCCAGGACGACGAACCCCTGTTGCGCCAAGGCGGTGGCGGCGGGTCCCAGCATGTCCTTCGAGCCACGCGACCAACCGCCGCCGTGCACGATCAGCACCGCCGCGCCGTTCGGCGTGTTCGGGCGGTAGATATCGAGCTTCAGCGGCCGATTGCCGGCGTCGCCGTAAATGACGTCCTTTTCAAAATCCACGTCCTGCATAATGGCGCTCCCTTGTTATCCCGGCAGCCTAGGCCCGGCCCGCTTCAGCGGCAATCGAGGCCCGTCGACAGCCTTGCGGCGCGGGATTAAGAGCGAGCGGCCCGCGCCCCAGTGGGCTTCATTCAGCCATTTTGGATGCGGAGGATTTGAGCCATGGATTATCGCAGATTGGGCGACAGCGGCCTGAAGGTCAGTGAGATCGGCCTCGGCTGCAACAATTTCGGCATGCGCATCGACCAGGCCGCCACCGACGCGGTGATCGACGCGGCCATCGAGCACGGCGTCACCTTCTTCGACACCGCCGACGTCTATGGCGGCCGCGGCAAGTCCGAGGAGATGATGGGCCACTCGCTGAAGGGCAAGCGCCACCAGGTGGTGCTGGCGACCAAGTTCGCCAGCCCGATGGGCGACGCGCCCGACAAGCGCGGCGGCTCGCGCCGCTACATCATGGACGCGGTCGAGGCGAGCCTGAAGCGGCTGCAGACCGACTACATCGACCTCTACCAGATGCACCAGCCCGACCGCGACACCCCGATCGAGGAGACACTTTCCGCGCTCGACGACCTCGTCACCCAGGGCAAGGTCCGCTACCTCGGCAACTCCAACTTCACTGGCTGGATGATCGCCGACGCCGACTGGACGTCCCGCAACGAGCACATGAGCCGCTTCGTCTCGGCCCAGAACAACTACAGCCTGCTGGAGCGGCGCGTGGAGCACGAGGTGACTCCGGCCTGCGAGCGCTTCGGCATCGGCATGCTGCCCTATTTCCCCCTCGCCTCGGGCCTGCTCACCGGCAAGTACAAGCGCGGCGAAGCGCCGGCGGAAGGCACCCGCCTGGCGGCGTGGGGCGCCCGCGGCGCGGCGGCGCTGAACGACAAGAACTTCGACAAGCTGGAGGCCCTGTCGAGCTGGTCCGAGGAACGCGGCCACGACATGCTCGACCTCGCCTTCGCCTGGCTGCTCGGCCATCCGGTGGTCTCGTCGGTGATCGCCGGCGCCACCAAGCCGGAACAGGTCGCCGCCAACGCCAAGACCGCCGCCTGGAAGCTGACGCCGCAGGAGGTCGAGGAAGTCACCAAGCTGGCGGCATAAGGACCGCTACGCCTTCGTCAGCCGCACCGCGAAGTACCCCGCGGTCGCGCCGACCGCGCTGACGAACGTGCCCCACGTCAGATCGAGCACGGTGATCTCGGTCGCCCACAGCTTCAGCGTCGCCTGGTTGGTGAGGTCGTAGGTGGCGTAGGCGACGAAGCCGAAGGCCGCGCCGAAGCCGGCCGCAGCCAGCCAGCGGCCGGCGCGCAGGCCCGGCCTCACGGCGAACAGCACGAGACCGGCCAGATAGATCAGGTAGAACAGCACCGCCGGGACGAGCCGCGGGTGGTCGGTCAGCAGCGGCGCCAGGGTCGGCCGATAGAGCGTCGCGTTGGTGAGCGTCAGCCAGACCGCGTCCATCGCGGCGAAGACCACCGCCGCGCCGACATAGGCGACCAGGGCGCGGATCACGCCGCGGCCGGCGCCAGCCGGTAGTGGCTCACGCCCCAGACGTCGCCGCCCTGGTCGCCGAAGAGGCCGGCGGTGGCGAGGAAGAACAGCCGCCAGCGCCGCCGCCAGAGTTGCCAATCCTCGCCGTAGACGTCCTTGAGGATAGCCGCGATCGGGACGGCGTTGCGGTCGTAGGCGGCCAGCCATTCCATCGCGGTGCGGCGATAGTGCTCGCCGCTCCAGCGCCACTCGTCCTCGACCTCGAACAGGTCCGGGAACTGCCGGATCAGGCCGTGGCTCGGCATGATGCCGCCGGTGAAGAAGTGCTGGGCGATCCAGTCGGCCTCGTCGGCGACCTCGAAGCTGTAGGGATGGCTGCGGTGTGTGAAGACGTGCAGGAAAAGCCGGCCGTCCGGCTTCAGCCAGCCACGGGCGCGGCTCAGCAGGGCGCGCCAGTTCGACATATGCTCGAACATCTCCACCGAGACGATGCGGTCGAAGCGGCCGTCTGTGGAGAAGTCGTTCATGTCGGCGGTGATCACCCGCAAGCCGCCAAGACCGCGCATCTGCGCCTCGGCCTCGATATGCGCCCGCTGCGACGCGGAGTTGGAGACCGCGGTGATGCGCGCATTGGGGTAGCGCTCGGCCATCCAGAGGCTGAGCGAGCCCCAGCCGCAGCCGAGCTCGAGGATGTCTTGGCCGTCGACCAGGTCGGCATGGGCGCAGGTCTCGGCCAGGGCGTATTCCTCCGCCTCGGCCAGCGTGGTGAGGCCGTTGATGTAAAGGCAGGACGAATATTTGCGGCGTGGGCCGAGGCACAGGGCGAAGAAGTCCGACGGCAGTTCGTAGTGCTGCTGGTTGGCGGCGTCGGCGCCCACCGCGATCGGGCGCTTGTCCATCTCGCGCACGAAGCTGGCGTCGTTCGCCCCTTCGGAGTCGAGCTGGCGGCGCGCGCGGCCGACCAGGTAGCCGACGCCGAGCCGAGTGACGGCGTCGGGGATCGGCGCGCGCTCGACGGCGCGGGCGGCGAGGCCAGTGAGGCTCATGCGGGGGCTCGTTTGAACGCCGCGCGTTGCGGCAGGGGGAAGAAGGGGCTGACGCGCGCCTGGTAGGCGGCGAGGCGGCGACCGCGCGACCTGGCCATCGCGGCCTCGGTCGGCGGCACGCCGGAGACATAGCGCAACAGCAGGAACATGAAGACCGGGCCGATCAGGGCGACCCAGCCGTAGGGCCAGGCGCCGGCCGGGCCGATGGCGATCACCGCGTAGGCGAGCCAGCCCAGCCACTCGAAGAAGTAGTTGGGGTGCCGCGACCAGGCCCAGAGGCCGGCCTTGCAGATGCCGCCGCGATGGGCCGGATCGGATTTGTACCGCGCCAGTTGCGTGTCGGCGACGCCCTCGCCGGCGATGGCCGCGAACAGCAGCGCCAGACCGCCGAGATCGCTCCAGGCCGGGAACGGGGCCGGATTGCGGGCCGCCGCCAGCATCGCCAGGGTCAGCAGCGCCGAGGCCAGCGCCTGGGCCTGCAGGAAGCCGAACATCCGCCCTTGGAACGCTGGACCCCATTCGCGGCGGAACTCGGCGTAGCGGGCGTCTTCGTGGCCAGCGCCGACCGTGCGCCGCCACAGATGCGCGCCCAGCCTCAGGCTCCATCCGCCGACCAGCAGCGCTGTCAGCCAGGCGCGCGGCCCCGGCCGCCAGCCGCCGAGGGGCGCCAGGGCGTAGACGACGCCGGCCGCGCCGGTGGCGAAGGTCCAGACCACGTCCGCCCAGCCGCCGTTCCCCGTCCGGCGCTGCAGCGCCCAGCCAAGGGCCATCGCCACGCAGAGGGCCAGGGTGACGAAGAGGATGAGCGCCGCGAGGGCCACGTCAGGGTCAGATGCGGACGAGCGGCTGCATGATCCAGCCGAGCAGGTCGCGGGCGACGAGCGCGTTATCGGCCGCGATCAGGCAGACGCACTCGCCGTCCATGGTCACCCGCGGCTTGTGCTCGACCGCCTCGCCGTTCTCGGCGAAGTCGCCCGGATGGTGCATCTCGCCGCGATCGTCATAAGCGCCGGTGAGCACGCAGATCATCTCGACGCCCTTGTGGGTGTGCTTGGGCACGGCGATGCCGCGGCCGACGCCGAGCAGATAGCAGCGCTCGCCGGTGCGGCGGTCGCGGGTCACCGGCGCGACCCAGACGCCGGGCGCGGCCCAGCGCCGGCGCCGCTCGGCGGCGATCAGCACGTCCGTCGGCACGCGGATCCAGTTGCCGTTCGCCCGAACGGTGGGGACGGCGACCGGCGCTGGCGGCCGTTCGATCCGCGCGAGCGCCTGGTCGAGCGCATCGCGGGCCATTTCGGCCGGCGCGAGTTCGCCCATCAGCGCGCCGCCGACCGCTTCGGCCAGGCGCACGCTGGCGCGGCACCCAGGGCAGACGCCCAAATGCGCGCGCAGCACGAGCGAGCGGCCGGGCGTCAGCGCGCCACGGGCGAAGTCGAACAGGGTCTCGTCGGAAGGGTGATGGGTCGGCTGGGTCATGCCAGGTCTCCCAGGAGGTCGCGCAGGCGGCGCATGGCGAGGCGCAGACGCGACTTCACAGTGCCAAGCGGGAGCTTCAGCTCCTCGGCGATTTCAGAATGGGGTTTGTCGGAAAAGAACGAAAGGCGCACCACCTCGGCCTGCTCGATCGGCAGGGTGAGCATGGCCTGGCGCACGCGGGTCTCGGACTGGGCGGTGACCAGGGCCTCGTCGGGTGTCTGCTCGGCCTCGGCGGCATCGGACGGATCGTCGAGCGGCTCGGCGCGGCGACTGCGGCGGGCCGCGTCGATGCGCAGGTTGCGCGCGATGGTGAAGATCCAGGTCGAAGCCGCGGCCTTGGCGGGATCGAAGGCCGCGGCCTTGCGCCAGACGGCCAACAGCGTCTCCTGGGCCAGTTCCTCGGCCAGCAGCGGCTCGGCCCCCAGGCGCAGCATGTAGCTCTTCACGCGCGGAGCGAAGTGGCCGAACAGGGCGGCGAAGGCGCCGCGATCGCCGCGCAGAGCGATCGCGCGAATCATGTCGGCGAAGCCTTGCGGGGTGACGGCCGGTTCGCTCACGCGCCGCACCGGCCCAGGCTGCGGCGCCCGGCCTGCGTGACGAAATCGGCCCGCATCGAAAACGATCGCATTCATGCCGCCTGTACGGAGGCGATGGCCGGTTGGATCAGCCGACGCCGTGAACAGCCAGGCGGTGATCCGCCCATCCCCCGCCGCCGTAGACCCTAAGCAATTCCGCGCCGGTGCTCCATCGGCCGGCCGCACTTGGGGATACCACGCGTGAAACCATTGGCAGGGCCGGCTTCCATGAAGATCGCCGTCATCGGACAGGGCATCGCCGGCATGTCGGCGGCCTGGCTCCTGAACCAGCGGCATCGGGTGACGGTCTACGAAGCCGAGACGCGGTTTGGCGGCCACAGCCACACGGTCGAGACGCCCTCGCCGAACGGTCCAATCCCAGTCGACATGGGCTTCATCGTCTACAACGCCGCCAACTATCCGAACCTGACGGCCCTGTTCGAGCACCTGGACGTCGAGACCGCTTTCACCGACATGTCGTTCGGCGTCTCGCTGGACGACGGCGACCTCGAATACGCCTCCACCGATCTCACCACCCTCTTCGCCCAACCGCGAAACCTGCTCAGGCCACGCTTCTGGTCGATGCTCAGCGACGTGCTGAAGTTCTGCAAGCACGCCCCGTCGCACGCCTGTGCTCTCGATGCCCGGATGACCAGCCTCGGCGACTATCTCGGCGAGGCTGGCTATGGGCGGCCGTTCCAGGACGACCACATCCTGCCGCAGGCCGCCGCGATCTGGTCGTCGTCGGTCGAGGCGGTGCGCCAGCTGCCGGCCGCGTCCTTCATCCGCTTCTTCGAGAACCACGGGCTGCTGAAGATCCTCGACAAGCCGCTCTGGCGCACGGTGGTCGGCGGCAGCCGCTCCTACGTCGAGCCCCTGACCCGGAGCGTGCGCCCCGGCGCGCGGCTGGGCGTCGCCGCGACGCGGGTCGAACGCACTTCAGCCGGCGTCATGGTCACCGACGCGACCGGCACGGTGGAGCGCTACGACCAGGTGGTCATGGCCTGCCACGCCGACCAGGGCTATCGGATGCTCGCCCGGCCGACGCCGGCCGAACAGACCATCATCGGCGCCTTCACCTACACGCCGAACGTCGCCGTGCTGCATTCGGACCCCAGCTTCATGCCCAGGCGCCGCAAGGCCTGGTCGAGCTGGAACTATCTCGGCAAGACGGGCGGGTCCGACAGCCGCGACCTCTGTGTCACCTATTGGATGAACCTGCTGCAGGACCTGCCGCGCGAGACGCCGCTGTTCATCACCCTCAACCCGATCCGGCCGCCCGACCCGTCCAAGGTGCTGCGCACCGAATATTACCAGCACCCCCTGTTCGACGCCGCCGCGCTGCGGGCGCAGAAGCGGCTCTGGTCCGTGCAGGGCGAGGGCGGCGTCTGGTGGGCGGGCGCCTATTGCGGCGCCGGCTTCCACGAGGACGGGCTGCAGGCCGGCTTGGCCGTGGCCGAAG